>JAEEGH010015645.1_pt1 | contig 16440 bp, 12 predicted proteins | sample 9134181 | NCBI WGS metagenome assembly JAEEGH01 (sample SAMN16246544, study PRJNA631951) | gut metagenome | biome: gut microbiome; feature: rumen; material: DP-attached | host: Bos | place: Iran: Karaj | collected 2018-10
ACCGCATCCCGCGCATCATCGTCGCCCAGGCCGAAAACGCCAACCCGTTCTTCCAGGCTTACGAACGCGGCTTCGACAAGCTCGTTCCGATGCAGGCCAAGAAGACTCTCGCCAGCGCCATCCAGATCGGTAACCCGGTCAGCTATCCGAAGGCCGTACGCGCCATCCAGAAGACGAACGGCATGGTCGTGAGCGTCACTGAAGAAGAACTTGCAAATGCAGCCCACCGCGGCGACCGCATCGGTCTCTACTGCTGCCCGCATACCGGCGTGGCTCTCGGCGCCCTTGAAAAGCTCGTGGCCGCGGGCAAGATCGACAAGGAAGAAAACGTGGTCGTCATCAGCACGGCACACGGCCTCAAGTTCACCGAATTCAAGGTCGGCTACCACGAAAAGAAGCTCGAGAACATCTGCTCCAAGTTCGCGAACCCCGTGTTCAAGGCTCCGGCAGACCTCGGCGCTGTCATGGACATCTTGAAAAAAGAGATGGCCGAACGCAGGCGCTAATTCCAACCAAATGATTACAGAAAAGGCCCCGCTTTATGCGGAGCCTTTCTCATATCCATTCAAAGGCTATTTCTTTTTCTTGCGGCGCACGCCCCACTTATCCTTGATTTCTTCCTCGATCCTCTTCTTTTCGTAGCGCACGACCATCTTGAACTGCACCGAGTAAACGCCCGTTCCCACGAAGCGTCCGCGGTGGTCCTTGAAGTTCCAGTTCACGAATATCTTCTGGTCGGATTCAAGGCAGTTGCCGCCGAACTTCGGGCTATTGCAGGGCACCACGATAGTCGTGTCGTTCACGTACTGCCCAAGGTGATCGTAGTAGTTCACGACGAACGTGATGAACACCTTTTCCGGGTCGAGGGAATCGAGCACGGACGGGTCCACCGTACCGTCGGCAGAAATCTGCGCGCGGTCAAGCAGTTGCGGCACGAACCTCTCGCCTAGCTGTACCAGTTGGCCAAGCGCGCCTTCCTTCTCCATGTCTTCCTTGGTCGTGGAGCCCGGCATGTAGCGCAGGTTCACGGAGCTCAGCGTCTGGAGCACCTCGTCTTCGCCGTCGAAGGTTCCCATGTTGGTCGCTTCCACGAGATGGTTCAGGAGGCCCGCAATCACGACAGGGCTCGGATCCTCGCCCGCGACGTTGCCGAAGTTGTCCTGGATGACGCTCTTCTGGCCCTTCACGACCATGAGCGAGTCGCCCGGGAGAATCGTCGAAACGCTACCGTCGATGATGACCTTCGCGCTCAAGCCATCCGCAGACCAGTCGATTCCCTTCGGCATGATGTCTATCGTATCCTTGCCATGGATGTAGCTGAAGAAGTCGTTACCCACGAGGTCCCTATATTTGATAACCTCGGAGAAGTAGACAATCAACGTATCCGCCTTCTTGCCGTAGCTGAGCGTCACAGCAGAAACCACCGGCGACATCTTGTCGACAAGCGGAGCGCTCTCTTCGCTCACGAACGTCTGCCCAAGCACATCGTAGTAGCTGTAAACCGTAGCAGGCGGGAGCGATTCGCTGATATTCGTCACGCCCTTCGCAATCGGAGTCGTCGAATGGACCTTCCAGACAACGCGGCTGGAATCCTTGCCGTCGAAGTTCAAGTCGGCCGGCTGGGCCTGCAGCTGGATCATCATGCCACGCTCGCTATACCACGGGAACGTCATGTAGAGCATGGACTTTTCCTTCTCGGTCAGCGGTTCCTTGAAGTTCGTCACGATCTGGTCGAGCACGCCGTCACCGTCCGTATCCCAGTATTCCACATCGACAACAGAGGGCAGGCGGTCGACAACCGTCACGGGCACTTCGCGCTCGTACTCGTCGGAAGTGAGGTACCTCAGGTTCGACAGCTGGACATTGGGATGCAGGGACACGCTGTCACGCATGTCGCCCTTGAGCCCCATCTTCTCGCCCACAAGGATCACCATGTTCCTAGTCGGCATGTAGATGTTGGTAATCTGGTCCAGGTTGAAGCCGTAGCGTTCGGCTTCCTGCTTGAGCATCAGCAGCTGTTCCGGAATCGAGACATCCTTCGGAATAAGGTCCACGTTGAATTCCACGAACAGCGAATCGCGGCCCTTCTCGTTCCTGATGGCAAACGCATTCTTGATAACCTGGCTACCCACCTCGACAAGGCCTGCCTCACGAACGTAGGTCAAGCCCTCGTTCACGTCTTCATACGTGATAATCGCATGAGCGTTGTCCGGGAACTTTTCGGGGAAGAGTTCTTCCAAGTCAGAAACGTCGAGCATAATGCGGTCGCGGTCTGCATTCAGGAGCGGCAAGTTCTTGGTCTTGAGCGTATCGCCGTTCACATAGAGCATCACCGAGGCCACCTTCAGGTCGGAGCGCACGGAATCCTTCAGCACGATTTCCACGTAGTCAAGCCCCTTGTTTCCATCGGAATCCTTGATATAGCCAAGTTCCGCATCGGGAATCGGGTCGTAGAAGTTGATGTTGTCGATAATGATTGTCGTGCCGCTCGCAGGATCGTGAACGATGATGGAGCCGCCCTGGACGACGTGATCTGCGGTCACCCAGATGGTTATGGAGCCATCGGCATTGACCGATATCGTATCGCTTGCATTCGGGTTCTTCGGGTCGATCAGGGTAAGGCCGGAATTGGTCGCAAACACGAGACTGTCGAGACCCGCGCCGAAATACTCCGCCACCTTCGCAGAATCAAGCGTCAAGGCAACCACCTGCCCCACGCGCGCCGAATCCAGGTTCGAATTTACACGCAGGTCGAGCTGGAGCCCGGTCGGGTTGTTCTCTTCCATGTAGTAGTTTTCGCCAATCTTGATAAGGCCAACGCCGCTCGCGGAATCCACCGGAATGAGGATGACCGCCTCGGACACGACGGAGTCACCCTTCTCGAACTTGTCATCGGACGGATAGAAATCGATACCGCCGCTGCTGGAGAGGTCGAAATCCTCGAAGCCGACATAGACCCTGGAGGAACTGGAGCCGAAATCGATATCCTCGGAACCGCCCTTATTGCTGGACGAGCTGACCGATGTGCTACCGCTGCTGCCAGGCACGCTGCCGCTGGAACCCGGATTCTCACCGGCAGAAGAGCCAGGATTGTTGTCACTGGAACTGCCCGGATTCTCACCCGCGGAAGAGCCAGGATTGTTGCCGCTGGAGCTGCCCGGATTTTCGCCTGCAGAAGAGCCAGGATTGTTGCCGCTGGAGCTGCCCGGATTCTCGCCTGCAGAAGAGCCAGGATTGTTGCCGCTGGAGCTGCCCGGATTCTCGCCTGCAGAAGAGCCAGGATTGTTGCCGCTGGAAGAACCAGGATTATTGCCGCTGGAAGAACCAGGATTATTGCCGCTGCTGCTGGATTTCACGGAGCTGGAACTCTTGCCGGAGCTGCTAGATTTCGCGCTGCTTGAAGATTCCTCGTAAGTGATTCGCGAGGAGCTGAAACCAACACTGCTGCTCGAAAGATCAAGGTCTTCGCCGGTGTTCGCACCGGTACGGATAACGCCTGCGCCCGAAAGCGGAGCCAGGTCATCGAGGAAGTTGTCGATCCACTGCACATGCACAAGCACGTTGTCGTTGATATACTTACTCGGGTTCGCCGCATAGTCCACGAACACAAGGTGACCGGTGTTACTCGCCACAAACAGGTGACCCATACCATCGACCGTACCCTGGTCCAGTCGCCAGCCCACATAGCCGCCATCATAGGTTCTCGGCAAGGTCAGGTGCGTGGTGTCTTCCACAAAGAAGTAATCGCGAAGGTCGATAAAGGCAACAACCCTCGCCTTCATCTTGCCTCCTTCCACATACGGCTTAATCTGCACGATGCGTGCACCACCGAACACGAAAATCGTTTCGGAATACGGGTCGTACGTACCGCCATGCGCACCTTCCAGGGAGTCAATCAAGATTGTCGTCCCGAGCTTGGTTATCACGGAGTCACCGGGATTACCGCCAATGGAATCCTTGTTCGCATTGGTCACCTTAGTCCAAGTCGTATCGGTAATGTAGCCGAAGTAGGCTCCGGCCCTTTTGCTCTTCTTAGAAGCCTCGGAACAGGTATCTCCCTTGGCATTAGCCTCACAGCCACCGCCAAAGTAGTTAGAATACGTAAAGAAGGCGTTGCCGTCCTTGTCCCAGATGAGTGTCGCAAGTTTCTTATTCTTCACACGGTCAGTAGACTTGGGAACAAGTTCCACCCTATGGCCCTTGTCCGCAAAGTTCCTTGCCGCAACGTTATTCGAATCTATCTTCGTGGAGAAACGGTAGAGGTATCCCGGAATACCGGCAGCCCAGAGCCATTCCTGGTTCGGGTCCATCATCAGGTGCCAGAAGCCTTCTGTGTTTGTTGCGGGAGTCGCAGTCTTCACAACGCACTTACCACCGTTAGTGCCCTCCTTCTTCGCCGTCTTGCTAATCTTGTGAATGTTTGGGCCCTGTGCCGCCACAAGGAGGTCGCCATCCGGGTGATGGACGATACCGTCGGCACCCGCCATCCCATCGGGCGAGGTACACAAGGTCTCCTTGTTGAGCAACTGCAAGTAGCCCGCACCATCATAGTAATAGCTCAGGTCCTTAACGCGGTCGTTCTGACTATACTTCGTGTAATACAGGGTCGCCTTAGTGGAGGCGTGAGGAACAATATCGCCAACCTGCTGGATCCAGATACCGGTCGCCGGGTTTTCCGGCGGCGCAATCGTCCCGGCCGCCACGGCAGCACCTGCCGCCGCGACACACATCAGAAAGAGTCTTGCCAACGTTTTCATAGCGTTAACCTCCGAAAAGTCCTACTACCTGGAACGGATCTTGCGAGACCCGGTGATGCCCCAGTTGTAGAACCTTTCAACCTTGAAATTTTCCTTGGCCCCGTAGACGCGCACCCTGAAGTGAGCGACATAGGCGCCGACTGCCACACGCCTACCATTATCGGCAAGCATGTTCCAACGCAAATACATCTGGTGGGGATTCTCGAAGCAGTTGCCGTCGAACAGTTCGCTGTCGTCGCAGCGGATCTTCTGCGAAGCACTTGCGACATACGTCCCCAAGTTCGTGTACACGTAGAGTTCCCATTCAAGGCCCACCTTGGTGAGATCCATCTCGCGGGAATCCATGTCCATAATCGTAGAGAAGCTCACGTCCATGAGCACTCCCAGGTTCTTCTTCGCCTCTTCCGACGTCAGGTGGTCCGCGACGTCGAAGGTGATGGCATCCTGCGCCGACTCGTCGATATCTTCCCTCGAGGCGAAGGCATAGTTCTGCATGATCACGCGCGGGTCGCCCTCGACCATCTCGGCAGGGGCATTGCCCGAAGCGCCGTTCCCTTCCTTGTCTACAAAGTTCACGCACAGCGTATCGAGTCTCACGGAATCGGCCGGGTTCATGCGTTCCACGAGCCTCGTGCCGCTCTCCATGCGGATTTCGGCGGACTTGCCGTCGGGCGCCCATTCGACCGAGGAGAACGGAATCGACTTCCACTCGCCATCCACGTAGAACTGGAAAGCATCCTCGAATTCGAGCGTGCTCACGCTCTTGTAGTCGATCGCTTCGGAGAACTCTATCTTGAACACGTCGGAAGCCATCTTCTGGTAGGACTCCGGCTGCAGGAACGTACCCGAGATGACCGGCGCCATGCGGTCGTGCATCTCGATTTCCATCTTGACCGTATCCTTCTTGCCCTTGGACTCCTCGATGTAGGTGACAGTCACGTAGCCGTAGCGGTCGCCATCGGCGGCATAGCTCCTGTCGTCGACAGCGGTCAGCTTTTCCTTGATGGGATACTCGTCCTTCTTCAGGTTCAGCGCGAAGCCCACCACCGTCCCGTCGGCCGAGAGCTTGAGGTCCTTCGTGTCGGGAACGATTTCCAGGAGTTTCCCGTTCGTATCGAGCCAGTAGTAGCAGAATTCCATGCTCTCGAGGATTTCACGGGTAATCGGTTCCTCGAACGCGACAGAGGCGCTGTCCATGCGGCCGTCGCCATCGCGGTCGAAGAAGGCGTTCTTTTCGTTGTCCGCATACTTGCGGCCGGAATTTCCGACGACCGCCGGGTTGTTCTTGCCCGTCTCGTTACCGTCTGCCGCCTTCACGAGTCCATCGGGGCAATCCTTCTTGCAGATTGTCGCGATCTGGATGGAATCGCCGTAGTTCACCACTCCCGTATCGATGACGAACACCCAGCGCTTGACATCCTGCGTTATCGTCTTGAGATAGACCGGGGAATCGTTCAACAGGTAACCCTTGCCCTCCTTCCAGGAAGTATCGATAGGCTTGTTGTAGAAGAGTTCGAGCGTGTCGACCTCGGCGTCCTTGCCGCCCTTGATGAGGTTCGCCGTCAAGATGACCGGACCGATACGGTCGATGAGTGTCTTCTGCGCATCGGCCTTCGCTCCGGTATTCACCGAAGACATCTCGACCTTGAGCGAGCCCTCACCCGAATCCGCCGGGATTCCCGCCTTCACGTTGGTAAGCTCGAGCACGCCGGTCTTATTCGACCATTCCGATTCGCCCGTATGCTCCTTGAACTTGCCGCCATCGGGCCAGTTATGGAAGAACGTCTCCATCTTCACGGAATCGAGGCGACCGGTGAAATACGCACCGATGCTGTCGCCCTTTCCGTCACCGTTCGTGTCGTAGATGAACGCGCTGTCGAGAATGGGCATGTCCGGATTGATGAACTGCAGGTCGGCGGGGAACGTCTCCGTGACAATAAAGCTCGTGTCGCCCGGCGCCACCTCGTACTTGTAGGAATTGATGGTAAACACGGGGCCGTCGGTCACCGCCTTCGTCGCGCGGATGATAAACTCGGCACGGCCCTTGTAGAAGTCGATCTGGTAGCCGTAGGGGCGCTTAGGAAGTTCCGAACCGCTCACGCTGTAGTAGCGCAGGTTCTCGCCCGCCGCAAGCGACTGGATGTAGAAGGTCTTCTCGTTCACGGCGGTATCAGTTTTCGCGGAATCGGGACCTATCGGGATGTAGGCACGCACGTAGACCTTGAGTTCATCGCCCACCTCGAGCTGGACCTTTGTCTCTTCGGAGATGGGTTCGTCGCAATCCTTGTCCAGGCAGTACTGCACGCCGGGCACGTAGAAGTTGTAGACTTTTCCGATGTTGAAATCCGCATCCGCATTGAGCGCCGTGCCGACAGCCACGTTGTAGATCGGGAACTTTGCGTTTACCACGACCCCGACAAATCTATCGTCGCCCGAATTGACCTTTTCCATGTGGGATACCTGCGCCCCGCCCGAAGCGAGCGTCATGACAACGGAATCGGAAGACGCCTTCGGCGCATAGATGAAGAAGTCCGTATTCGGAAGCGCGTTTGCGAAAACAGGTTCGTCGCCTTCAGGCACAACGAACAGTTTCTGTCCCTTCGTGACAGGAGTCTGCAGCAGCTGGTAGTGACAGCGCGGATCCGGGTCGTCGCCTTCGTAGTCGATGCAGTCGATCGATTCCTGCGCCCAAAGCCCTGCCGGAAGCAACAGCAACCACAGGAAAAGGAGCGAAAAATGTCGATTCAGGAACTGCATAAAAACCTCAAAAACACGGCCTATACACCAAGTACGACCATTACATTATTAAATGTATCTTTTTTTCGGGAAAATAGGGGCGCGGTTCTATTCCACCTTGGAATAAAAAACGGCGAAAAATCAACGATTTTGCCTACATTTTGAATACAAATCGAGTACAATCGTATCCATAAACAGCCACCCCCTCCCGACCAGACGGAAAACGCCGTCTGACATCTCGGCAAACCCCTCCGAAATCCACCTCGAAAAAGCGCTCCCCGGGACACAAAAACCGAGCTTTTCCAGACCCTCCAGACTCATGCCATACTTTGTCCGTAACGAGAGCTGCATGAATTCCGCGACGCTGTCCTCGGACGAGAGCCGATCGAGCGTAAGTCCACCCTCGGGGCATCCGTTTTTCACGTAGTCGCGCCACTTCGCATAGCGTTCCGGGGCATAGAACCGGACCCCGTCCAAAAAGCCGTGCGCACTGGGTCCAAACGCCAGGTATTCGCCCCGTTTCCAGTAGTTCAGGTTGTGCAGGCTTTCCTCTCCTTCGCGCGCAAAATTCGAGGTCTCGTAGCGCCGGAAGCCCCGTGTTTCAAGGCATTCCACGCCCCGCAGGTACATATCCGCATACAGGTCCTCGTCCACCGTCTCTAGCCCCTTCGCGATTCGCAACCCGAGCCGGCGCGAAGGGTCGATTTTCAGCCCGTAGAGACTTATGTGCCCCACCCCGCTTTCCGCAAGCCAGGCGGTATCTTCCACGACATCGTCCACGGTCTGCCCCGGCAAATCGAACATGAGGTCAGCATTCACCCGCAGCCGCGGTTCCGAAACGAGCAGGGCAAGGGCGCCCCTTCCGGCCTCCACGTCGTGATGCCTTCCCACGCGGTTGAGCAGGTGCTGGCGCAAGCTCTGGAGCCCTAGGCTCGCGCGCGTGATTCCCGCCCCGACGGCCACCGCCACGCGTTCGGCGTCGCAGGATTCGGGATTGAACTCGAAAGTCGCCTCGCGGAGCGCCGCCATCGGGACCCCGACCCCGGCAATCATCCCGAAAAGCCGGTCCATGAGCTCCGGAGACAGCAGCGAGGGCGTCCCCCCGCCGACATAGAGGGTTTCGACCCGCCCGAACAGGCCCGGATGCCTCTCGGCGAACGTGCACATTTCGGCCTCAATCAAGTTCAAATATTCCAATTGCAACCATTCCGGGGCCGGAAACGCGTGAAAATCGCAATAATCGCAGATTTTTTTGCAAAATGGGACATGAATATAGAGGCCGAGCATCAAAATTCCGATTTTTTGATATTTTTGGATTCCTTTTTGTAAAAATTTAATTTATAATCGTAGATATGGAAGAGCAGAAGAATGACAATTTCGCGCAAAGGATGAAAAAGAGGCTCCCCCTCTTTGTTTTTCTTGCTATCGCGACCACCTGTTTCTTCCTCGCGTCGTCGCTTCTCCTGGACGATTCCTACAAGGACATCATCCTCATCTCCATGGTCTGGGCGCTCCCCCTGTTCATCCACTGATTCCAATGCCGATATCGCGTCAGACAGAAAGAAAGTTCAGGGCCGTCTGCTATTACGTCTTCTGCTGGATCCTTGCCGCCGTGGGCACGGACATGCTCATCATGTACGCGCACAACGCCCAGGTAGATGCGGTCCACCTGCTCCTGATGCTCCAGTTCGCCCTCTTCATGGGACTCTCGCACGGCGTCTACGACATCCTCATCCTGAAAGACGAGATGGACTGCCGGGCCGTCTGGAAATCGCTGCTCCTGCGTTCCGCCTACTTCATCTGCGCCATATCCTCGAGCATCATCCTCTGCATTCTGCTTTCGAAAGTCAAGGATGGCGAAGGCATCATGAACGACGACGGGATCGCCGGCGTCATCGCGGGCTTCCACAATCCGGAAGTTCAGGTACGGATGCTCCTGTTCTTCGTACTCGCGAACCTCATCACCTTCATCCGCAGCGTCCACAAGAAGTTCGGCACGCGCGTCTTCTGGAACACGCTGCTCGGCAAGTCGCAGGAACCGCTCGAAGAGAACCTCATCTTCATGTTCATCGACCTGAAGCATTCGACCGAACTCGCCGAAGAACTGGGGCATGTCACCTACAGCAACTTCATGAAGGACTACTACAAGCTGCTCTCGAACTGTTGCGAGGAAAACCAGGGCGAAATCTACCAGATTGCAGGTGACGGGGCTTTCCTCACCTGGCCCATGTCCGCATGCAGGACCAAGGCGCGGCCCGTGGACTGCTTCTACGACTTCAACGAATGCCTCGAGAAGATTGCGCCCAAGTTCATCAAGAAGTACGGCGTCGCCCCGAGTTTCAAGGCCGGGGCACACTGCGGCACCGTCATTTCTACCGAGGTCGGCAATTTCGGCAGCGAGATGGCCTACCACGGCGACGTGCTGAACACCACCAGCCGCATCCAGTCCCTCTGCGCCAAGCTCGGGCAGGAATTCCTGATTTCCGAGGACCTCTACGCCATGCTCCCGCGCCCCCTCCCCCACGGCTACATGAGCAAGAAGGAAGGATTTTTCGAATTGAGGGGAAAAAAGCACGAAATTTTAATTTTTTCCTTGCAAAGACCCTTGACAAGCCTAAATTAATATTCTATAATTGTGCTCACCTCGCGGGAATAGCTCAGTTGGTAGAGCACGACCTTGCCAAGGTCGGGGTCGAGGGTCCGAGTCCCTTTTCCCGCTCTAAAAACAAAAAGACGCTGCAAAGCGTCTTTTTTGTTTTTAGAATGATAATGAGGCTGGAGCCGAGACCCCTTGGGGTCGAGGGTGCGGCAAAAAGCGCCGTGGGCGCAGCCCATGCAATAGGCGCTTTTTGAGCTTGATGCGAGCGTGCGAGCATCGAGCCCGAAGGGTTAGACCGCAACCTTGCGCAGCAAGGAGTTTTGCGGGCTAACATTCCCTTTTCCCGCTCTTCATTTTCCCCTTCCCGCTCTTTTCAAATTAAATCATCATATTTAATGAATTATTGCATGATTTTCATATTATTTCATCAAATTTGATGTAAAAAATATTGACTTTTGAGAAAAATTTTAATATATTGACCATAGACATAACAGGGGGAATTATGGCATTATACTCCGCACAGACCGACGAATCTGCCCTTGCACTGCTCGGGAAACGCATGGCAGCATTCCGTATCAGGAACAACTGGACACAAGCCAAGCTCGCCCAGATTTCCGGAGTCAGCAAGGGGACAATCGAACGCATCGAACGAGGCGACTCCGTACAGGTACTGAACCTGGTCAAAGTGCTGCGAGCCTGCAACATGCTCGAATCCTTCCTCGGCATTTTCCCGGACGAAGCCCCGTCGCCCATGCAGCTCCTTTACATGGGGAAAATCAAGAGCCGCCGCCGCGCAGGTTCTCCACACAAAAAGGCCGGCAACTCTGTCGCCGAAGCTTCCGCCCCCTATGCCACAACGAACCAACCCACCACAAACAAGCCCTGGGTGTGGGACGAAGACAAGTAAAGGTTAGCCATGATCGCCGTCGAAGTAAAACTCTGGGGAACGACCATCGGCGCTCTTTCCATGACCGAAGGGCAGTCCGTCGCCCGTTTCGAGTACGCACCAGGTTTTATCGGAGCGGGCATCGAGCCCTCGCCCATCGCCATGCCCGTATCCAGGCAAATCTATACTTTCCCGCAACTGTCCAAGATATTCCACGGTCTGCCAGGGCTTTTCGCGGACAGCATTCCCGACAAGTTCGGCAACAAAATCATCGACTCATGGCTACTTAGGCAAGGGCGCACACCCGAAAGCTTTACCGCGCTCGAGCGCCTGTGCTACACGGGGAACCGCGGTATGGGCGCACTGGAGTTCTTGCCCCTGCAAGGTCCCGATTCGCGTACAGACGATTCCCTAGACGTCGAGAACCTGAGAATGTTCGCCGCCGACGTATTGAACCAGCGCAAAAACTTTTCGACAAAAAAACTAAGCAAGAAAAACAGCAAGTCCTTCGAGGAAATATTGCGCATCGGGACATCCGCCGGAGGCGCACGCGCCAAGATACTCGTTGCCTACAACGAAGCTACCGGCGAGATGCGTTCGGGGCAGGTGAACGCTGAACCGGATTTCGGCTACTGGCTTTTAAAGCTCGATGACGTGGAGAACAACGGCGACAAGGAAGACTCCGACCTGTTCGGTTACGGAGCCATCGAATACACCTACTCGCAAATGGCAAGACTCGCAGGAATCGACATGACGGAATGCCGACTTTACGAGTGCGCCGGTCACAGGCATTTCATGACGCGTCGGTTCGACCGGCAGGCAGGCGGGAAAAAACTGCACTACCAGTCCCTCTGCGGCCTCGCCCACTACGACTTCAACCTGCCCGGGGCCTACAGCTACGAACAGGCGCTAGATGTTATCAAGCGACTCGGCCTCGGTTACGAAGCCCTTGAAGAAATGTACCGTCGTGCGGCATTCAACATCTGCGCCCGCAACCAGGACGACCACGCAAAAAACATCGGATTCCTGATGGACAAGCGCGGCGTATGGACGCTCGCACCCGCATTCGACATGACCTACGCATACAACCCGCAGGGCGCATGGACCGGAACGCACCAGATGACGTTCAACGGCAAGCGCGACAACTTCACGCTGGACGACTTCAAGGCCGTCGCCAAGTTCGCCGGGCTAATGCAGGGTCGGTATAAGAAAATCCTCGACGAAGTCGAGGATGCCGTAAGCCAATGGCCCAAACTCGCAAAGAAAAACGGAGTCCCGGCCCGAATAATCAAGGCCATCGCAGGAGCACACAGACCTGTCACGAAGACTAGTCCTTGAGGCAACGGACGGAGAAACCGTCGTCCTTGTAGTTGCCGTTCAGGCTAGCAAGGTCGTCGTCGTACAAGAGCATGCTGTACGCGTGGTTGCTATCGTACCCAGTAGAACTCCAGAAGTTCGCGCAGTCGCCCTCGCTGCGGAAATACCCATCGTAGTCCCTGAGGCCAGCAGGCAACGCCGAGAAGGCGTAGGCGTCCGTACCGTTGCCGCTACCACTCCAGCCGGTCTTTGACTTTAGCATTTTTCCTGCTTTCCATTCTCCGCCTACGGCTTCGATCAACATTTCAAATTCGCTTTTGCTCGGCAAATGCCAACCAGACGGGCAAGCCTCCATAGCGGCATTCCACGTATAGAGCCTTCCGTACTTTTGGCAATTTGATTTTGATTCATTGTTGTTGTAACACCAACTATCTTTCGTTCTCACATTCAAATTCTCAGCCATCCAAGTCTGGGAACCAATCTTTACCGTTCTATAGCTGTTGCCATCGCGGTCTTTCACGTTACCAGCATGGCCCATTACAGCAAAAAGCAGGACAGCCATCCCGGCCACAACCAGCTTGTTGAAATGTCTTGCCATGATTTCTATCCCTTTGCAGTTGAAGTTATCCGTTACAATCTATATTCTTTTCCAAAGAATAGAGCTATGATAATTACAAGCAATGAAACTCCACCAAAAACAGCTCCCGTTACCATTTTTCTGTTATCATCTTCGGCTTCGTTGACTTCGTCTTTTTGAGCAACTGCATCCTCAGAGTCATCTTCATCTGTTTCGATTTCTTCAGAATCATCGGGCTCTTCATCTTTTTCCGTTTCAAAGTCAGCTGAGGGTTCGGCAGAGGCGACAAATGCAGTAGCAGTTTGTTCCGCTGAAGCAGTCTTTTTTATTTCTTTTCCCTTTTGAGATTGTGTGAATGGCCCCCAAACACCCTTGTTACAAGACAATGCGAAAACGGGGGCCCCCTCCATAACAGGGGAAGTAGAAAAAGATACATCTTCTGACGAAAGTCCACAAATGGGCATATTTTTCTCACTATACGCATCTAAAGCGTCTTTGCAAGAAAAAACAGGGAAACCCATTTTCTTTTCTAGGATCTTATCAAAATTAGGGAAAAAACGACACGCAGATAAAATCATTTTATCGTTAACATAAGACGAATCTCGATATGAAATTGTACAATCATCAACAAAATGGTCATCCAAATCTTTAGAGATTTCTAGGGTTTTGACAAATGCAATTTTTTCAGAGTCATCTTTGGAAAAGCCAACCAACTTTTTTGAATTTTCTGTGACTGACTCCAAAAAACGGACATAAATATCCTCAAAAGGATTAACAAAACGCACTTTTTTTATTGTTTTATGAGATACACCTAAACCGCCCATACAATCCTTCATCAATTTTTTGTATATCCGATTATATCCCTTTTCCCCTTCAAATTCTAAAGCATCTGACAAAGTAATGTAATTATCTCCCGTTTCCATTTCCAATGCACATTCCTCTTTCGATCGTTTCACCTTAACTTCAACCTGATCTTCATATTGCTCAGGAATCTTATCTAATTTATTTTTGTGAATTTGCTTAATATAAGGCAGCCACGTATCGACTGGCGTATTAACCAGCACCTTTTTACATAATTCAATGTTTTCTTTATCGTTACAAGCATCTTTTGTGTACGCAAGAATAAAAACATCATCACAATTTGAATAAAGCAAGTCAGGGTTATCGGAAAACCGCTTACCATAAAGTTTTTTGCCATTTGCCGCAGATAATGTTGACGGACAATAGATATCCTTTACACCAAGATTATTTATAATAGCAGACGCCTTGACCATATCATTTTTGTCAATCGCATCCTGCAGACCAGCATGTCCAGCGGCCATCGGTTCAGCAATAAAAATTAGCAAAACAAACAAAAAAAATTTCATAACGATCTCCTTTTAATTTTTAACACAATGAACTGAAAAACCATATTCTTTTGACCAGTATTCTCCAAAATAACGATGACTACCCGATTCGTTTGTGTACATAGAATATGCATAAATGCTACCAGGCTCAGCAAACTCTGTAGAACTCCAAAAATATGCAAACACACCTACATTATCATAAGTTTCATCGTCATCCCTAAAACCAGCCGCAAGCACAGAAAAAACTCGTTCATTCGCGCCATTTTCATACTGGATTTGTAGTTTTTTTAATAGTGGGTTCATAAACAACCATATTCATTACCGGTTAAGTTTAAATATATCCTTTTTTCATGTTAAGTGGTATACCATTGAGGTCTAAGCGGCCTCTTTTTTGAGCCTGTATTCGACCGGAGTCATGTACCCGAGCGAACTGTGAAGCCGTTTCCGGTTGTAGAACAGCTCGATGTACTTGAAAACGGCCTCCCGCACGTCTTCCAAGTCCTCAAAGTCACGTCTGTATATCTGCTCCTTCTTGAGGCTGGCGAAGAAGCTTTCCATGCAGGCGTTGTCGTAGGGGCATCCCGGAGCACTCATCGAAGGCGTTATCCCGTTCTCCGAGAGCATCGTGCGGTAGCCCATGCTGCTGTACTGCACTCCGCGGTCGGAATGGAAGATGGGCCCGTCGTGATGGCCGCGTTGCATGATGGCATTGGACAACGCGCGCTTGACAAGTTCCGTGTCGATATTCTTGCTTACGGCGTAGCCCACCGCCTCCTTGTTGCACAGGTCCAACACCACGGCAAGGTACACCCAGCCAAGCGTTGTCTTGACGTAGGTGATGTCGCCGGCCCAGACGGCGTTTAGGCTGTCGGGATCGAACTTCCGCTGCACCAGGTTCTCGCTGTACATGGCGTCGCATTTGCCCTTGCGGTAGGGTTTCCACTTCCTGAGTGTGACCGGGAAGAGGCCGTTCTCGCGCATGATGCGGCGCAGCTTCCATTCCTTGACCTCGACGCCCTTGTCATTGAGTGCGGCCTGCATCTTCGGGCAACCGTACACGCGTTCGTTCTCTTCGAGGGTGTCGCGGACCTTCTGGACAAGCCGTTCTTCGCGGGCCTTGCGTTCGGCCCTTGCCGTTTCCTGTTTCGACCACTGGTAGTAGGAACACTGCGGTATTCCTAGGGCTCTGCACATCTTCCTGACTGAGTATTTCTTGCGGTTCACGTGTATCGCCTCGCATTTCAGTCGTGTGGTCGCATAAGAGCGTGCAAAACGAGTGTCGCAAAATTATGCTTGCATAATTTTATGACCGAGTGCAGCCGCGGACGCCGTAGGCGTCAAAGATGTGCAGGTTTTTTTTAGGATCTCTACCGTCTCCTTCTCGTCCGCAAGCTCCTTTTCCTTCTGTTTCAGGCGCTTCTCGAGTTCCTTGTGCTTGGCGGCGAGTTCCTCGATGGAGACCTTGCGTATCCGCCGTTCCTCGCGGTAGCTCGGCAGGTTGTGTTCTTTGCGGTATTCGTTCACCCACCTGCCAACCGTATTGGGGACTATTCCGAGTTCATGGGCTATTCGATTTGCGGACTTTTCGCCTTTCAGGACCAGCTTGATGACCTGTTCCCTTGTCCCGGAGTTGTAGCTGATTTTTGCCATTGTTTTACCTTTTGGGGGGTACGCAATGAATATAGTAGCTTATGCTACCCTCTTATTAAACTCCTGCATGGTCCAAAAAATGGCAAAAAAAAGCTCATTTTAAACAGAAGCCCCGGCGATTGCCGGGGCCTTTCTAAATTGTAGCGGACACCAGACCTACGCCATCGCGAGTTCCGGATGCTCCTTCATCTCTTCGACCTGCAAATCGTGGAGAACCACGTGGCCTTCGACCAGGCTCTTCTGCACATCGATAATGCGCTGGTTGCTCGAACCGCGGAACTTGAGTTCGAGCGACTTCTTCGCCATGATGAACGGTCCGTCGATCAGGATATCGGCAAACGAAAGAAGTTCCAGGAAATCCGGTTTTTCTTCCCAGTGCTGCTGCAGGTACTCGAACGTGTAGCCTGTAAAGATGACAAGGTTCAGGCCTCGCTCCTTGATCTCGCGCGCAAGGGGCACGAGAGCCAAGGCCTGGTCCATCGGGTCGCCGCCGCTGAAGGTGATTCCGTCCAGGAGCGGGTTCTCGTCGATCATCGAAAGGATTTCTTCGATATCAATAAAATGACCCCCGT
>JAEEGH010015646.1_pt1 | contig 16440 bp, 13 predicted proteins | sample 9134181 | NCBI WGS metagenome assembly JAEEGH01 (sample SAMN16246544, study PRJNA631951) | gut metagenome | biome: gut microbiome; feature: rumen; material: DP-attached | host: Bos | place: Iran: Karaj | collected 2018-10
CTTTTTGACAAAAAAATAGACGGTCTTGTATGGCGCAACAACTATGGTATTCCTTTTGATGCAGATGAAGATAAAATAAGAGGCCTTTTCGGTAAAGTTCTGGTTCATCTTTCATCAGAAAAAACTTCTACATATTCAGCACGCTATAAGGATTTTGTTGGTCATTACACAAACACAATGGCAAATCCGGCAGGTGTATTAGCTGACAAGCTTGCAGAAGAAGATTCACAGGAAATGTGCAGCTCGCTTTCTGTAATTGTAAATGATATTACACTTAAAGCAGGCGAGGAAAAAGAGCTTGTTTTTGCCATGATTGCAGAAAATACAGAAGATTATTATTGCAAGGGAAAAGCAGAGCTTAAAAAAGCAATGAAGATGATTGCAACTCCTGCCGCAGCACTTATGCTTTATAAAGAAGTTTCAGATGGCTGGAAGGATGAACTCGATAAGCTTCAGCTCAATGTTTCCGGAGAAGAGGAGTTTGTTCATTCATTTAAGTGGCTTCAGTATCAGTGTGCAATGGTTTGCTGCCTGAACAGAATGAAGTCACGCTTCCATTCAGGCTTTGAATACGGCTTTGGATTCAGGGACATTCTTCAGGATATGCTTGCACTTCTTCCTTATGATCCAAAACGAACAAGAGACTTCCTTCTTTATACAGCTGAACAGATGTTCTCTGACGGTTCTGTTTATCACAACTTCTACGTTTCAGCACCTGGTACAAGAGGCTTCCACGCCTGTGATGATCCAATGTGGCTTATTTATGCAGTTTGCGAATATATCAAAGAAACAGCTGATTTTGCATTCCTTGATGAAGTTGTCCCTTATGCAGATGTAAAAGAAGGAATGCTTGATAAAAAAGCTACCGTTATGGAACACTGTGTAGCCGCCCTTGATCATATGTGGAAATATTCAGAAGACGGACTTCCAATCATGTATGATGCAGACTGGAATGACGATTTGAGCGGATTCCCGGATCACCTTTCTGTAATGGCAGCCGAAATGCTTTACAAGGCACTTGTTGATTTCGAAGCACTCTGCGCAGCCTCTTCAAAAATGAAAGATTACGGAAGAATCTGCGGCGAAAAAGCAAAAATCGTAATGAAATCTGTAAACGAATACTGTATCGACTCAAAGGGACTTTATACACGTCTTCTTGGGCCTGGAAAAAATCCAAAAAACAGCTTTGGTTCATCAGACACAGACGGAATTGTTTTCTTAGAGCCAACAGCCTGGGCTGGATACAGCGGAATTGCAACAAAAGAACAGTTCCTTAAATCAGCAAAAATAGTTGAGAAAAAACTTGCTGCAAAAGGCGGAATCTGTATCTGTACAACAAACACCGACCTTGCAAAAGGCAAGCTCCCTGATTTTGAAAGCGGTTATATAAGAAACGCACCTGGTAAAAAAGAAAACGGCAGTTTCTTCCGTCATCTTGAATCATGGGTAATTGCTTCTTACTGTAATTACGGCGAAGGTAAAAAAGCCTGGGAACTTTTCTACAACACACTTCCTGCAGTTTGCTATGAAAATACAGAAGCTTATTCTGCAGAACCTTTTGTTTATCCTGAATACGTTGCAGGTCCAGCCAGCCAGGATTACGGCAGAGCAGGACACACATGGCTTACAGGAACAGCTCCAACTCGTCACCGTGTAGTTGCAGAAAATATTTTCGGACTTAAACCTGATTATAACGGACTTGTAATTGATCCGTGTGTACCTTGCTGGGAATCATTCAGTGCTTTCCGTATTTTCCGTGGAACAAAGTTTGAGTTCAAGTATGAAAACAAGGATAAAAAGCAGAAAGGCGTAAAAGCTGTTAAGATTGACGGCAAGCTGATTAAAGGCAACTGCATTACAAAAGAATGGTTCGACGGTAAAAAACATAAAGTAACTGTAGAAATGTAAGGTAAGGTAGAGAAAATGATTCGTTTTATTGACCGGACATTTAAAACTTACTCAATTCCAGAGCTTGAAAAGCATGGGCAGAAGGGAAGTGCGCTTAAAATCTTTGCAGAAAGCAGGGCAATAAAAGCTTATTCTTTACCGGCTCTTGTTGATGTTGATAAAGCCGCTTCTTTGCTGCCGGTAAATCCTTCAGAAGAAGATTGTGAAAAAATCCTAAAGCTTTCGGTTTTTACCTTTATGGGTACGGACGGAATGCGCGGAAAGGTTAGTGTAGAAAAGTTTTCATATCTCCAGTCGCTGCAAAAGTACACTGGTGAAAATCTGATTACAATACCGCTTCTTGAGCTTTCTGTAGCTGCATTTGTCCGTATGCTCAAAGAAACCGGCAGAAAAATGCAGGTTTGTGTCGGTAACGACAGCCGCGATAAAGCTACAAACTGGGCTCTGGTAAATGCTGTAAGAAATGCTTTCTTGAAGAACGGTGTTCAGCTTACAGATTTAGGCGTAGCTCCAACTCCTTATGTTCCGCAATATATGATTGCAAACGGCATTCAGGGTGGAGCTGTGCTTACGGCGAGTCATAATCCTTCTAACCAGAATGGAATTAAGTTCTTTTTTGACGGAAAAAAGCTTTTAAGTGATGGTTCTGACGGAGATTTTATTCTCTCTGCCTATATGGTTGAACTTGCCTTGAACGAAACTGAAAATGGTAATTATAACAGCGATTTTGAAGCTGACATGGATTTTAAGAAATGTGATTATACAAATTACGATTACCAGGATTATGTAGACAAGGCTGTAAACTTCCTTGAAAAAACAATTTCACCTGAATATAAGCAGAAAATCAGAGGTTGCAGGATTATTGTTGATACAGCTAACGGAGCCTGGTCTGTATATGCCAAACGGTTCTTTGAGCGCAATAATATGAGTGTTGAACTTTTGAATTGTACGCCAAAGGGTGAAAATATAAACCATAACTGTGGTGTTGCAGAAATTGAAGGTCATGCTGATTTCAGTGCCCGGGAATTAAGTTCTGCGCCGGAAGTTATACGAAAAGTGTATACAGAAGGCAAGAATAGTTCTGAAGATGTATACGGAATTGCACTAGATGGCGACGGCGACCGTGGTTTTGTAATGAAATATGAGCGGAAGCTGGATAAAGTTGTTGTTTATGATGGTGATGCAGAGGCTTATTTAATCGAAGCACTTATTGCAACAGGTGCACATGCCAAAAACGCCGTATTTACAATTGAATCCGACTTAATGGTTGGAATCCAGATGCAGGAAAAGTTCGGACTTAATCCTGTTATGGTTGATGTTGGCGATAAGTGGATTTGCAATCAGAATCCTGAAGAGCTGGAAATTGGTTTTGAATCCTCCGGACATGTAATTGTTCCTTGCAGAATGGGTGAGTCAAAAATCCTTCTTACAGGAAACGGCCTTTTAACAGCATTACTTACAATTGCTTCCATGGAATATGGAAATGTTCCGTTTGAAAAAGGCTATTCCAACACATTATATACCTATTTTGTAAAAAAAGAGCTGTTTTATAACGGCAGTTCTTTGTGGGCTTCTGATTTAAGTCTTATACAGGACGAAATATCAAAGCTCAAGAGGTTTACTGCGGAAATTATCCGCATGAAAGACCCGAATGTTCTTGTTTTCTCAATATTTGATAATGGTAAAAAATGTGCCCTTATCTTTATCAGAAACTCAGGAACAGAAGATAAAAACGCGGTTTACTTAAAATGCCGCAATGGATTTGAACAGATATTCCTCCCTATAACTAAAAAAATCAGCGCTTTACATCGAAGCAAAATGCTCGATAGTACCAGGGAAGAAGTAATCTGTGAAAATAAAATAATGGGCATCCTTAATCAAAAGGGATTCTTCGTCAAGGGAGATTTAAACTCCGCTTCCTCCGGCGTGATAGAATCGGCCCTTCATGCATTGGTAAAAGAAAGAATTATCTGTAATAAAGATGATTCATATCATTTACTTGCATAAAGTTTTTTTTGTTTCTCCTTAACTTCGGAGGCGGCAAAACGTTATAAAGCTTTTATGTTTTTTTGCTTTAAGATGGTTTGCCGTCTCCCTTTTTTTATAATCAATATTTTTAAAATAAAAAAAGCTTTCTTTGAAATTAAAGAAAGCTAACTTCTGGTAAAAATATATACCCGAAAGGAGACTTGAACTCCTACAGGATTGCTCCCACTAGGACCTGAACCTAGCGCGTCTACCAATTCCGCCATCCGGGCTTACTTGTTTAATAATATCAAAAATACGCATTTTGGTCAAATCGTAAAGAAATGTACTATTGCAGACAACTGTAAAGACAAATTATCAATATTACGAGTATGACAATACAGGCAATGTAAATCCAAATTGGCAGACTGGAGTTTGTAAGACTGCTTTTACTGAAAATCTTTCGAAAAGTAGTATCCTGAGAAACGCCGATATTTCTGTTTTTCTGATAATTATTTACTGCATATCCGCAGTTAGGGCAGCCGTGTTTAAACTCTTCGGTGTTACCGGTGCGGCCGCATTTTGGGCATCTTACTGAAGAAAAAAACTTACCACAATTTGTGCAGACCTTTGCGTTCTGGGCAACTTCGGCACCGCAGCTTTCGCAATAGAACTTTGCTTTTTCAAACTTTTTACTTTTCTTCATAGAAATCACAAATATCTAAAACAAGGAACTTCTGCTCAGCTAAATCAATATATTCGTTTACATTTGCAGAAAATGATTTACATTCTTTTTTATTGCAGTAGGTAATGTATTTAATAAAACTCTTTGCTTCAATTCCGCTGAAATCTTCAGGATTATCAACCTTGCAGGTAATCTTTCTGCCATCGTATTCAAGGTATTTTCCGTAGATAACCTTACCTGTAACCGGATTTGTAAGAAGGTAAGAGCCCGGACATTCAACAGCCTTTTTCTTTGACTTGTTTACAATCATATCAACAGATAAAAGTCCATCATCAGAAGCCTGAACAGGTTCCGGTTCTGCAGATTCAAGTTCTGTTGATTTTACCTCTGTTGCTTCATTTTCAGCTGCTTCTGATTGAGTTTCCTCTGAAGGAGCTGCATCATTCTGTTCTGAATCAGTTGACTCAGATTGAGGAACCTCTATTGTTGTTGCTTCATCTGTTTCATCTTCCTCAGAACCTTCAGCAAACTCGCATATCCTGGCAATGATTTTCTTCTTAAAATAATCACTGAAAGAGCTTACAATCTCGTTTATTCCAAGACATTCAGCCTTTTTACGCTCATCATCTGAAAAATTATTGCTTACCTGCAGGATAAAGAAAGTAGGACCAATGAATATTTCGCTTTTTACATACTGTACAAGAGTTTTCCAGTGGCGTGGATATTCAACAGAACTAACAACAATAAAATCAGGCTTGATTTCTTCAACATTATCCATAGCCTTTAAAAGCCAGTTGTAATTGATAACATCGATTTTGTTCTCATTGAAAATATCTGTATAAAACTTTACAAGCTCTTTATCTTCAGAAATAACAAGCGCCTTCATAATCCCGCCTTATAAACTTTTGTGCTTAAACTTTATTCAGTTCCAAGATTTACAACAGAGTAGTCATAAATTGTCCAGATGCCTTCGCGCTGACGTACTTTATAAGTGTAGCTCTTTTTCTCGCTGTAGTTAGGATACTTAAACCATTCTGTAACAATTACTGAACCTTCTGTAGGTGTGTAGGTTGTTTTTTCAATCTGGAACTTTTCCGGTACTGCAATAATGTCATTTTCAATTCGTGACTGCATCAAATCTGCCTTAAAGGAATCAATCATTCTTTCGCGTTCTTCTGCAGAAACAGTAATGTATTTTTTCTTTAAGTTAGGATTTCGCTTAAGCATAGATTCAACATCCATGTAAAGGAAGTACTGATCCCAGAGTGATTTCTGACGTGCAATAATTGTCTGTTCAACAATCTTATCCGGAGCAAGAGCTTCAGGCTTTAAGATTTCTGCTGTCTGTGCGCTTACAGGAATGTAAGAAGAGCTTACTGCAGATGGAGAAGGGCGAACTTCAAGAGTAAGTCTGTTTGAATTGATGCTTATAAACTTTGATTTATAAAGCTCCGGATAAAAGCTCATTTCAAGATAGTAAACAGAAGGATTTTCAATATTGATGTAATCCTTAAGATTTTCAATAAATGAATATTCTTCACCCTGTTCAAGAGCAATTTCCCTGAAGTATACAGTTGTGTTTGAGGTTCGTTTTTCAATAAGATTTTCTGTATTCGGGAGACGTGTGTTCTTTACGGTAAAAGCATTAAAATCCAAACTGAACATTCTATCATCAGCAAGCTTAAAACGTAAAGTTTCAGTACCTTCATTTTTAATAGTTATGTGTACGTTAATAGGATTATCCGCAGAGTTTCCCGGGTAATAAATCGCACGGTTATGATACTTAATGCTTACGGAAGCTTTAGAAAAATCATTTTTATTCTGAGCAAACAGTTGTATCTGTCCAAAAAGCGAAAAAATCGTTATAATTGATAAAAGTTTACGGCTTTTCAACATTATCTCCTTGATTCTATGCTGTAAATATTATTATCTATATTATATTATCGGTTATATTAAATGAAATCATTATCATCTTCAATAAAAGATTTACTTCATTCCTGGCCTCAGTTTAATAATGCTGTAAGCAGTCTTGTTTCGGAAAATGCAAAGTATCCTGTAGATGTACTTGGTATTCACGGATGTTTATTCGGTTACTTTACAAATGAACTTGTAAACAAGATTTCCTTTGCAAACTTACAGGCTGTTCAATACAACAATGCCACTGCTTATACAGAAAAGCAATATAAAACCTTCTCCAAAGATCTTGTAATAGTTGTTCTTGGAGAAACAGAAGCAAATAAGCTTTATACAGATTTTACAACAGTCATGCCGGAAGCAGAAGTTTATATTCTGTCGTATTTCAGCAGTATTCCATACAGGCCGGCCGCTCCGGGTTCTGCAATTTTTGGACAAAGGGCAGGAGTGCTTTCAAAGCTTGCTTCAAAAAATGATTATGATCTTCTGAATAAAAAGCCGCCAAGAATCTTTATTGTAACGATGCGGGCTTTTCTTAATTCATTGCCGCCACCTGAAAGTATAAATAAAGGCAGCTTTACGATTAAAGTAAAAGATTCAATTGATACAGTAAGAATTGCCGGACGTCTTTCTGAGCTTGGTTATACAAGAGTTTCAAAGGTAGGGGTGCGCGGTGAGTTCAGCCTTCGTGGTGAAGTTCTTGATATTTTCCTTCCGCTTGATGAAAACCCGACAAGGTTTATTTTTGACTTTGATGAAATTGAATCAATTAAAACCTTTGAAACAGAAAACCAGACAACCCTTGGTTCAAAAGAAAGCGTGTTTATTTATCCGATGAAAGAAGTCCTCTGGAATGATGAACTTGTTGATGTTCTGGAGAAAAAGCTTGATGATTATCAGAACAGTGCAATTTCAAATGATAATGATTCAGCTGGTTTGGGTGGCGCAGAAAATAACCCGAATGTTCATTTGCCATTTACTGATTTTGGCCTTGAGTTTAAGAATAACCTTATCAATAATCTCAGAACAAAAGGAACTTCAGAAGGTGAAGAGCTTTATTACGGGCTTGTTTTTGACCGCCAGTATTCGGTTTTAGATTATATTACAGATAATACCTTTGTATTATTGTATGATTTTGACAGGCTTGAAAATACTCCTATGCTTCTGGACAGAGAGTATAAATCAAGCTATAGAAAGGCAAGGGGAGTTTTAGCAGCGCTTCCACCTCAGCTTATAAAGTTTGAACTTAATTCTTTGCTAGAAAAACACTTAAACTGTATAAATATTAAGACAATTAAAGGCTCACCTTTAGAAGAAATCGAAGAAAATGCTAAGTTTGAGGGCAATTCACAGGATGAAATCCATTATACAGAGGAAAAGCCTCATCCTGGCCAAATAACTTATGCAGAAATGCTGGGGTATGAAAGCCCGCAGGATAATAAAATCTACGAAAAACCAGCCCCTGCAGTAAGCCGTATAACAATTGATGCAGAACCTGGACGAAGCTTTTTTGGAAACATCATCTTCATGAAAGAGGAGCTGGAAAAGCTTCAGAATGATAACTGGAATGTATTTATATTTACAAACAGCGAAAATCAGCAGCTCAGAATCCACGAAATCTTCAAAGAGTTTACCGATACAGAAAAAACTAATCCTGTAAAACTCATTCCTAAGGCTGTTTCTGAAGGCTTTATAATTCCAGATAAAAAGCTTCTTGTTATTCAGGAAAACGAGATTTTTGGCCGCAGAAAATATATACCAAAATCACTTTCAAAAGCAAAAAGTAAACCGATTGACACCTTTGTTGACCTGAATCCGGGTGATTACGTAGTACACGTAAACTGGGGAATTGGACTTTTCCATGGAATTGAACGTGTAAAAGCCATGGGAAATGAACGCGATTATATCAAGCTTGAATATGCTGATGAAGAATACGCTTTTGTTCCAATTGAACAGGTAAATCTTGTTCAGCGGTACATTGGAAATGAAGGCAACACTCCAAGACTTGACCGTATTGGAAGTAAGGCGTGGGAAAACCGGAAGAATAAGGTTCAGCAGTCGGTAGAAGAGCTTGCCAATAAGCTTATAGATTTGTATTCAAGGCGAAAGACATCTGTTGGTTTTGCTTTCCCTAAGGAAACTGAATGGCAGACAACCTTTGAAGCTGCGTTCCCGTATGAAGATACTCCAGACCAGATAACGGTAACCGAAGAAGTTAAAAAGGATATGGAAAAGCCTGTTCCAATGGACCGCCTTGTTTGTGGAGATGTAGGTTACGGTAAGACAGAAATTGCCATGCGTGCCGCGTTTAAGGCTGTTATGGGCGGTAAACAGGTAGCTTTCCTTGCGCCTACAACAATTCTTGCAGAACAGCATTACGAAACCTGTATCGAACGCTTTAAAAACTTTCCGGTAAAAATTGCACGGCTTTCAAGGTTTGTTCCTCCTGCAGAACAGAAAGAAATCCTTAAAAAGCTTGTTCTGGGCGAAATTGATATTCTTGTCGGAACTCACCGAATAATTCAAAAGGATGTTCTTTTTAAGCAGCTCGGCCTTATGATAATTGATGAAGAGCAGCGTTTTGGCGTAAAGGATAAGGAAAAGCTCAAGGAAATTAAAAACAATATTGACTGTCTTACAATGTCTGCAACTCCAATTCCAAGAACACTCCACATGAGCCTTTTGAAAATCCGTGATATGAGCCTTCTGACAACGCCGCCGCAGAACAGGCAGGCAATTGAAACTTATGTTGATGAATATTCTGACCAGAAGGTTATTGAAGCAATCAGAAACGAAATAGAGCGGGGTGGTCAGATTTTTTATCTTCATAACCGTATTGAAGATTTGTATGAAGTTAAACGAAAAATTGAACAGCTTGTTCCTGAAGTTCTTGTTGATATGGCACATGGAAGAATGTCCAGCGGCGAACTTGACGATATTTTCCAGCGCTTTAAGATGGGCGGTTTCCATGTTCTTATTTCAACAACAATCATCGAAAATGGAATTGATATTCCAAACGTAAATACAATCATCATTGACCGTGCAGATATGTATGGTGTTTCGCAGCTTTATCAGCTCAGGGGCCGGGTAGGGCGAAGCGACAGAAAAGCGTATGCTTATCTACTTTATCCGGGAAATAAATCACTCAACGAAGATGCAATGAAGAGACTTCAGGTTATCAGTGACTTTACCGAGCTTGGAAGCGGCTTTAAGATTGCCATGAAGGATATGGAGATTCGTGGAGCCGGAAATCTTCTTGGAAAAGACCAGCACGGTGATGTTTATGCTGTAGGTTTTGATTTATATGTACGACTTTTGAACGAGGCTGTAAACAAGCTTCTGCATCAGAAAGATTACAAGCCGCAGACAGAAGTTCTTATGGAGCTTGAATATACCGGTTATATCCCGGACAGTTACGTAACTAACCAGCAGATAAAAATGGAAATCTACAAAAAGATTGCAGCCGTTTCTTCAGTTGTTGAGTTTGAAAGTGTACTCTCTGAGCTTAATGACAGGTTTGGTCCAATTCCTGAAGAAGTTTCCAGTCTGCTTGCTCTTGCCGAAATACGCATTATCTGCAAAAAGCTTTCAATTTCATCAATTAAGGAACGATTGGGTGAAGTTAAGATTACGTTCGATTCTGTTTCAAACATCCAGATAGACAGAATTCTCAAGCTTATAAAAGATAATCCTGGAACAATACGAATAAATCCAGCCGGTGAACAGGCAATCTACATTAAGCTTGGAAAGATTGGTCTTAAAGAAAAATCTGAGTTTATACGTGAAAAACTGTCTCAATTACTTTAATGCACCCATGCCACCGATTGGTAATGAAAGCATTCTCTACACTATGTAGTAGGGAGTGTTCTGTAAGCGTCTAATTAACACCCCCTAAAAATCAAACTAAATTGAATATACAATCACCTTAATTCCAGAAAATTGAGGTGATTTTTCTTATGATTTTTCCAGTCAAAAGAGTCAAAGAAGAACTGATAAACGAATTTGCAGTTTCAAAAATGAATATTGATGAATTTTCAAAAGTGCACAGTATCCAGCCGGAAGCACTAAAATCATGGATTCAGGAAAAGATGTACAGGTCTCAACATCCTGAGTCTGAATCCAATGATATATTCCAGGCATCAGAATTTGTAGAACTTGATATTCCCCATGCATCAAAACATCAGATTACAGTCGGTATAGACCGCAAAGAACTTATAACAGTCAGGGCAGGTGGAATCGAAATTGACATCCCAATAACAACAGAAGAAACAACTCTATTTAAAATCTTTCAGACGGCGGCCAGCATATGATGTTTGATTTTAGCAATGCACGTATATTCCTAAGACCTGGAACTACTGACATGAGGACAAGCAAAGAAGAGCTTCTTCATGTAATAAATGACCTGATGGAACAGGATCCATTCAGTGGTGCGGTATTCATGTTCTGCAACAGCCAGAGAAAACTTTTGAAATTGATTTGGTGGGAAACTAACGGATTCTGGATTGCTCAGAAAACTTTGGAGAAGGGCAGATGGCCTTGGCCTGATACTGTAGAGCAGGCAAAAGAAATCAAACTTGATGAAGTCATAATGTTGCTTAAGGAAATTGATTTCTTCTGTGCCTATGAACCGCTGAAATACGAACAATTTGATTGATAAATGTGCTATAATTGAATAGTTGATTATTCAGATCAACAGAAATTTAGCGGAAGAAAAATGAACAAAGGAAAGAATGCTTTTGTGACATAAACCTAAAGCCAGATGTGTTTTGGGGTGGAATGGCCACTACTAAAAAAGGAGTTAAGTATTTTTACGAAAAAATCAATGATTCCGAGTATATAATCTATTTTGATTATATTTTAGGAGAATCTATTACATATAATTCGGATATGCAAAAATTGAACAGCAGGGGATTGAATTTGTCCGGGTAAAACCACTTCAATCTAAAATATTTGAAATCAAGTCAAATGAACTGAGATCTTTGTTCAAATATCAGGAAGGAAGGATTATTGTGATTGGTGTTGTTTTTGTAAAGAAGACACAGAAAACTCCTCCGGAAAAAATTAAACTGGCGAAGAAAAGATTGAAGGATAAATAAGCAGGAGGTCTGATATGGAATATGTATATGTAAAAGATTCAGAAGGTTATGTTTTTAAGAAGTTGGCTTCCGAAGTTACTGCAGATGAAAAGATTATTACAGAAAAAGAATACATGAAGAAGTCAGGTCTTGCTGGATATGAAAAACAGTTAGGTCATGGAGGAGCCCGCGAGAATGCAGGAAGAAAACAAAAGTTTGGCTCACCATTGAAATTTCAAATCCGTGTTACTCAGGAAGAAAAAGATTTTATTGCTTATGCCAGAGAACATCATTTAAGTTATTCAGCAATGATGAAATAACAGAGAAGGAACTTTTACAAAATGTAAAAGTTCCTTTTTTTGTGGAGATTTATCCCCATTAATAGAAATTTGTGTGTGAAGAGAAATTCTCTTTGAAAAGCAATTTTACTTTTCTAGTTCATATCGTCGACTTTTGTAAAGTTCAGCAATATCAGAATCTGCAAATCCTAGTTTTCCTGTTTTGTGAAAATAGTTATTACAATCCCATAAGAATGGCGCATAATTATCTCTGTCACAATTATCAAGAACATTTTCCAGCCAGAGAACATCATTTTCTTTACGACTGTAGCTTCCATCTTCATTTTTTAACATTGCAACCGCATATTCACCAATTACAACACCGATTCCATCGTTTTTAAAGTTCTTCAACAAGTTAAAAAGCCTGTTTTGTTCACTTATTTCTTTTACTGAGCCCCAGGTTTTTGCAGGTTGCTTAATTCCACCCCAATCAACAGGTTCTCCAACTAAAGAATAAAGGGCTGGTGAATAGTAATGAACCGAAACCATAAGTTTAGAAATATTGTTTGTAGAATCAACAGGCATTATAAACTGACTGTCTGTTGTTTTTTCAAAGTCTGTGTTATAACCGGGAATTAACAGAAAACGTTTTGAATTTTTACTTCCCTGATTACGGATTTTATCAACAAAATATTGACTCAACTCTGTCATCAATTTGTATTGTTCAACCACTGTTAAATTTCCAGTTTTACCATCAACTTCATCATTGAAGCGGTGACCCCATTCTTCGTTTCCTGCTTCAAAAACTAATTTATATGAATAGTCTTTAAAATTTGTTCCAACATCGTCCCAAATTGCATCAAATATTTTGTATGCCAAAGTTTTATCTTGTCCAAAAAGACCCCACCATTGATAATCCCAATGATCATTTATCATTACAATCAGGCCAGCATCTAAAGCCCAATCTACAAGGGTTTTTACTCTATCCATAAAATCATCATTGATTTTGAAGTCGCCATTACGCCAATCCATTGTACTTGTCCAGGCAACAGGAATTCTGACACTGTCAAAACCTGCATCTTTCATAGCTTCAAATATTTCTTTTGTTGTTACAGGTTGTCCCCAGGAAGTTTCATATTGCTCAGGTTTAGCATTGTAACCTAACCAATCAGCTCCTGCAGCTTCCATAGTATTTCCCAAGTTGATTCCATTCCCCATTACTTTTGTAAATTGCAAAGCATTCATTACTTCAAAATCAGCTTCATTAAAAATCTTCTCATTATTTTTAGATTCAGTATCTTTTGCAGATAACATACACGAAGTTCCAGAAAATAAAATAAGCAAAAAATAGCAAATAGATTTTAGTTTTTTCATATTTCTCCTATAAAAAGTCAACTACAGTATATTCATAATCAAATGTATTTGTAATTTTATCTTACTTAGCTAATTAAAACAATCAATTTTTATGTTGTTATGCATAACATTTTCTGCAAACGTAAGCGTCTAATTAACACTCCCTAAAAATCGAATAAATTAAGATATACAATCTCCTCACAACGAGGAGATTTTTTTTTATGATATTCCCTGTAAAACGAGTCAAAGAAGAATTAATCAATGAGTTTGCGGTTTCAAAAATGGATATCGAAACTTTCAGCCAGATGCACAGCATCCAGCCTGAAGCTCTGCATTCATGGATCCATGAAAAAATGAACCGTGCCAAGAATGGAGAATCAGAACACTATGATATATTCCAGGCTTCAGAGTTTGTAGAGCTGGATATTCCCGGTGCATCAAAACATCGTATTTCTGTCGGAATAGACCGAAAAGAGCTGATAACAGTCAGAGCAGGGGGAATAGAAATTGATATTCCCATAACGACAGAAGAAACAGCTCTATTCAAAATTTTCCAGACGGCGGCAAGCATATGAGATTCGACTTCTCCAATACACGTATTTTCCTAAGACCCGGTACAACAAACATGAGAATCAGCAAAGAACGAATTATTCATGTAATCAGTGACATAATGAAGCAGGATCCGTTCAGCGGAGCCGTATTCATGTTCTGCAACGGACAGAGAAAACATCTGAAACTAGTCTGGTGGGATACAAATGGTTTTTGGATTGCACAAAAAGTTCTTGAGAAAGGGCAGTGGCCATGGCCGGACACCGCAGAAGACGCAAAGGAGATAAAAATCGATGAGGTAATAATACTTCTGAAAGGAATCGATTTCTTCTGTGCATATGAACCGGTTGTATTTGAGAGTATTGATTAATCTCAGTTTCTCTATAAATAATTGTAATTTTTTGATATATTTTTATTTGTTATACGGATAGTTATAACTATTGTTATGGCGACAGGCACATTGGCCTGCTTTGTTAGGAAGGGAAAAATTTAACAAATCGAGATTTGTGGAGGTGACTTTCTTGCAGATAGATTTCAATAAAATAGATTCAATGACGTTTCCGGGTATGAACAACGGCACCGGTATTATGAGTGCCCGTATGTATAACGATGATTCCTATCGGATTATTTCGACGGCAATCCAACCAGGTGGAAGCATTGGTACACATAAGCAGGAGTCTGGCGATGATATGAACTACATCATCAGCGGCACAGGTAAAGCATTTTGTGACGGCGTACAGGAAAATCTTCGACCTGGAATCATGCACATCTGCCCGAAAGGATCGAAACACTCTATCGTCAATACAGGAGAGGAAGATCTAGTCATGCTAACCATCGTGGTGAAGAAATGAGCGTGTATTTATTTGAGGAACCTGTGTTTCTTGGTATAATAACAAAAGATATACTATTTTGTATAAGAAATATTTTGCCATAACAAAGTTTCATAACCGGCAGGCAGAAAAGCTGTCTACGGTATAACCAGGAGGAAAAGATGATAAATTTTAACAAGAATTCAGTTTTCAATTTAAAACAAATTGATGTCTCAAATGTAAGAAATGAGGTTTCTTCTTTCTTGATTGAAGGTGAAGAAATACTTGATGCATTCAAAACAATCCGTGATCAGGTAGTGTTCACAAACAAAAGAATCATTTCTATTGATGTTCAAGGAATTACGGGCAAAAGGAAGTCCTTCTCTACACTTCCTTATTCAACGATTCAGTTTTTTGAAATACAGACCCAAGGCTTTATGGAAATTTTCCCAGATACAGAATTATTCATCCAATATGCAAATGGTTTTACGGCACAATTTGAATTCAAAGGAAATGTTGATATTTGTAGAATTGGAAAAATAATTTCAACCTATGTATTGAAATAAAACTTTGGAAGTTACGCCAAATCGTTAATTCTACTCACAGGCCAAGGGCATCGGGACCAAAGCTTAGTGGCAAAAGTTCCTCCAGAGACATTTCCTTGTAGTCTGTGGGGGATTTTGCGACAATTACGCGCATTTCCTGGGGGTTGCAGAATTCCCTCATTACCTGACGGCATATTCCACACGGAGCGCAATAATCCTTGACCTGATAATTCGGGCCTCCCACTATTGCTATTGCCGTAATTTTACGTTCCCCACATTCAACTGCATGAAAAATGGCATTTCGTTCCGCACAGATGCCGGCCGGATAGGAAGCGTTTTCCACATTCACCCCGGTATAGGTTTTTCCGGATCCCATCAAGGCCGCCGCAGATACGTTGTAGTTTGAATAGGGAGCATAGGAATTCTTCAAATTATCCAAGGCAAGCTGAATCAGTGCCCCCCTGTCAAAATCCGCTGTTTTGTCGTTCAAAGTGTGCCCCCTTAAGGTATTATATAGGATGGTCGGGTGTTTTTCAACGTTCCCCCCATATAATTGATATTTTGTGGCAAAATGGATATAATATAGGAAAGGTACTTGAAAATGAAGAATATTCAAAACAAATGGGTTCGTGCGGCAATCCCGGCATTGCTTTTGCACTGTAGTATTGGTACGGTTTACTGTTGGTCAATATTCAGTCAGGAAATCGCAAATTACATCGGCTTTTCTAAAAGTGCAGTTGAATGGGCTTTTAGCTTTGCCATTTTCTTCCTTGGAATGTCTGCAGCCTTTATGGGCAATCTTGTTGAACGCAACATCCACAAATCTTCCCTTATAGCGACAATTTGCTTTACGTTGGGTATGGTTGGCACGGGATTCTTCATCTTCTACGGCGGTCAGCATCAGCACAGCATTCTGGCTCTTGTAGGAATCTATGTCTCCTATGGTTTTGTAATGGGAATCGGTTTGGGAACCGGTTATCTTTCTCCGGTAAAGACGCTCATGCTTTGGTTCAAGGACAAAAAGGGTCTGGCAACGGGTCTTGCGGTAGCGGGTTTCGGTGCGGCCAAGGCAATTGCTTCTCCGATAATGCAGGGTATGCTGGACAATCTTGGTCCAACAGGCATCTACAAGATGTTCTACATTCTGGCGGCAGTTTACTTTGTAATGATGTTCCTGGGTCACCTCCTTCTGGCAAAACCGGCTGACTGGGTTGAACCACAGACAAAGTCAAAGGACGAGGGAATCATCGCCACACTCAAGACAAAACCGATTGCAAACTACATCGGCATCTGGCTCATGTTCTACATCAACATCACTTGCGGACTTGCGATTATCTCCCAGGAAAAGATGATTGTGAA
>JAEEGH010015647.1_pt1 | contig 16439 bp, 15 predicted proteins | sample 9134181 | NCBI WGS metagenome assembly JAEEGH01 (sample SAMN16246544, study PRJNA631951) | gut metagenome | biome: gut microbiome; feature: rumen; material: DP-attached | host: Bos | place: Iran: Karaj | collected 2018-10
GCATCGATGACGGCAGGGGCCTTCGGGCTCCCCTCAAAGGAGAGGTGGAAAATGTATTCCCACGGGCGGTCGGGATGCGGGCGGCTCTCGATGCGGGTGAGGTTCAGGTCGCGCTTCGCGAAACACCCGAGCGCTGCGTGCAATGCTCCGGACTTTCCGGAATCGCTCAGCATGAACAACAACGTTGTCTTGATCGTGCCTTCTTCGGGAAGCGGGTTCGCCGTCTTCTGGATGGCGTAAAACCGGGTGAAGTTCACCCCCGGCAAGTTCTCTATGCCTTCGGCCAAGATATCCAGGCCGTAGAACTTGCCGGCGTAGGCGCTTGCAATCGCGCCTACGGTTTTATCGCCGCGCTTCGCGACCTCTTCGGCACTGCCTGCGGTATCGTAGAACGCGGTGCTCTTGATTTTCGGGTTGCGCCCGAAGAATCGGCTGCACTGCGCAAGGCCCTGCGGGTGGCTCAGCACCTCCTTCAGGTCTGCAAGCTTTGTTCCGGGGAGCGCGCAGAGCGAATGCGAAATCTGGAGCTTAACTTCGCCCACGATGGGATGGCGCCACTTGTATAGCAGGTCGTAGTTGTCGTAGATGGAACCTGCGGTGGAGTTCTCTATGGGAATTGCCCCGCCGTCCACGGCACCGGTCTCGATGCCCTGGAAAATCTGTTCGAACGTGTCCATCGGGACGACCTCGATATCGTTTCCGAACAAATGATATGCGGCGCTTTCGCTATAGGCCCCGCGACGGCCCTGAAATGCGATTTTCTTCATAGGTAAAAAGATAAAATAAAATGAATTTGGTTATTGGTTGTTGGTCGTTAGTTATTGGTTGTAATAATCGCACCGTAGGTGCCAAACTAAAACTATTGACTATTAACTAATGACTAACAACTATCAATTACCTAAACCTTCTTGCGCCCTGATACTTGTGGCTCCAGTACTTGTCGTTCAGGTTCGATATGATTACACCCTTGCTGGAACTCGCATGGATGAACCTGTCTCCGCTCAGGTAGATTCCTACATGGCCGATGTTCCAGAAGCTGCCAAAAAAAATCAGATCGCCTTCGCGCAGGCTTCCGCGGCTCACGCTAGTTCCGCGCGGATCCTTGAACATCCTTGCTGCATTGTGGTCTAGGGCGATGTTGTAGTAGCCCTTGTATACCTGCATCACGAAGCCCGAACAGTCGGTTTGGGTCTTGCTTGATGCCCCATAAACGTACTTTGCCCCGAGCCAATCGCTGGCGTATTTTTCGAGCGAGCCTTTCGATTCAGGTTTCGGTGCGATCTTTGCCGCTTCTTTCCGGGTCGCAGCGTCGCGGACTTTCTGCGCGGAGTTCTTGTGCTGGCTAGAATTGCTCCTTGCCGTAGTTCTGGCGGATTCTGCCTTTGCTTCTGCCGGCGCAGTTTCGCTTGCCTGTGTCGCGCCCGCACCTGTGGATGCCGGCTTGTAGTCACCGATGTTGCGGTCGTAACCCGTGCGTTCGGGGAATGCGCAGCAGATGAGCCCCGCACAAATCGGGACCAGCATCAAACATGCGATTTTCGAAAGCGAAACCATCGCTACGAAATGTAATTAAAACGCGCTCCCTTCGGGCGGCAAACCCTTGTCCTATCCGATGAATCCGTGCGGTTCGAATCCGAGACCCTTCACGAGTTTGAAGTCCTTGCAGCTGTTTACGCCGGCGGTGGTGAGCATGTCGTCGGTGATGGCCGCGTTCGCGCCGCTCTGGAAGGCTCGCTTGCCGTCGTCTCCCAGCACGCCGCGCCCGCCCGCAAGGCGGATAAATGCCTTCGGATTGATGAACCGGTAGATTGCCACGATGCGGCAGAACTCGTCGTTCGTGAGTTTCGGGAGGTTCTCGTAAGGCGTTCCGGGAATCGCGTTCAGCACGTTCACCGGAGTGGATTTCACGCCGAGTGCGCGCAGGTCGAGGCACATATCGATGCGGTCTTCCATCGTCTCGCCGAGGCCCATGATGCCGCCGCTGCAGATTTCGAGCCCTGCAGCAAGTGCGTTCTGGAGGGTTGCAATCTTGTCGTCATAGGTGTGCGTGGTGCACACGTCGGGGAAGTGCCTGCGGTAAGTTTCCAGGTTGTTGTGGAAGCGGGTGAGGCCCGCCTCCTTGAGCTTGTCGAACTGTTCCCTGTTCAAGAGCCCTGCCGAAAGGCATACGGAAAGTTTCGTCTCTTTTTTGAGGCGACGGATGGCTTCGCTAATTTGTTCGACATCGCGGTTCGAAAGCGTACGGCCCGAGGTCACGATGGAGTAGCGCGGAATACCTGCGGCTTCCTTCTTCTTTGCGTCTTCTACGATGGCGTCTACGCTCATGAGCTTGTATTCGGGAGCGCCGGTGTGGTAGTAGCTGGACTGTGCACAGTACTTGCAGTTTTCGGAGCAGCGCCCGCTGCGGGCGTTCACAATCGCGCAAAAGTCAAAATCCTTGCCGTGGAGTTTTTCACGAATTTCGTTGGCGGCTGCGGTCAGTTCGTCAAGGTCGGCATCCAGCAGCTGGATGGCTTCTTCACGATTGATTTCATAACCGTCATTCAAAATCTTGTTCTTCAATTCCTGAACGAAAGACATAAAAACTCCTTAGTTTGCGCGCGTGCAAATATAGTATAAGCGGGACGTGCCCGCTTATACTATTATCCTATTGTGCTTGATAACTTTCGTCTATTTGAAGGAAATTTCGGTGACACCATCTTCGATGAGGTAGGGCATTTCCTCGTGCATCACGGCGCCGCTGGCAATTACCTTGGGATCCAGGTGAAGGTAGTTGATGTCGCCGTCGGCCAGAACATTGCCTTCCAGGTCCATGATGCTGGCGTGGGTCACAAAGAAGCGGGGTGTAAACTTGGTGACGACGCCCTTGCCGATGAGAGTGGTGTTGTAGGGAACGGGCTTGCGGTACTTGGTCTCCAGGGACATGGTCACACCCCAGATGTCTTCTTTGCCGCCTTCCTTGGCCCATACGGCGCGTAAGCCCATTTCGTCAAGCATGGCGGTAATGAGCCCGCCGTGAACGCGACCAGGGTAGCTCTGGTGCTGTTCGCGATACTGGAACAGCGTCATGACGCTTCCGTCTTCCATGTTATAGAAAGGTGCGCGTACGCCGTATTCGTTGTCCAGGCCGCAGATCATGCACATCTTGCTGTTGCGCTGCTTGCTCACTACCTTGATGATTTCGCTCATGAATCCTCCGTGGGGAACTCGCTACTTCTTTAACACAAAATCAAGAATCTTGACCAAGGCCTTGTTTGCCTTGTCCATGTTTGCTGCGCTGGCCTTTTTGATTTCAGCTGCGTTCTGTACAAACTTGCAACCTGCGCAGGCTTCAATTTCTTCGGCACCGTTCTTCAACATGCTTTCCATGGAATCATCGGTGACTTCAACATGGAACTGCAAGGCGATGGCGCTGCCCAACTTGAATGCCTGATTCTTGCAGGCTTCACTGCTGGCGAAAGATGTTGCCGCTTCGGGGATGTCGAAGGTTTCGCCGTGCCAATGGAAAGCCTGCAGTTTCTTGGGCAGGTCCAAAACCTTGTTGCCGCCTTCGACGCTAGCGTCAAAACTTACAGGAAACCAGCCAATCTCCTTTTCGGGATTTTTCCTGATGGCTGCGCCAAATGCGTTTGCAATCATCTGGGCTCCCAGGCAAATGCCGAGAATAGGCTTGCCCAGCTGCACCATGTCGCAGCAAAGTTCCTTTTCGCGAACGAAGTAAGGATACTCCGTCTCTTCTAGAACACTCATAGGGCCGCCCATCAAAATGGCGAAGTCCACTTCGTCTTCGTGGGGAATCTTGTCGCCAGCGTAAAGCCTGACGATATGCACATTGTGGCCCTTGGCCTTTAAGTAGGGGAGAATCGCTCCCGGACCTTCATATTCAACATGTTGAAAAATGTAGGTTTCCATGGAATTAAATATAAAAAAGACCCGCGATTTCTCGCGGGCCCAAATTTTTGCGGAGTTATTTAAAGGGCTTCATCACCTGCCACAGCACTGCCTTGTGGGCGTGGAGGCGGTTCTCTGCTTCTTCGTAGCTCATGTTCACGTCGAGATTGTCCATCACGGAGTCCGTGATTTCTTCGCCGCGGTGAGCCGGCAAGCAGTGGCTGACCTTGCAATGTGCCGGAGCGAACTTCAAGAGTTCATCGTTGATCTGGAACGGCAAGAAGTGGCTCTGCTTTGTAGCCTTTTCGCCTTCCTGACCCATAGAAACCCAGACGTCGCTGTAGAGAATGTCGGCGTCCTTGACGGCTTCCTTCGGGTCGTTGAAAACGCGGTACTGGCAGCCGTGCTTCTTGAGGCCGGCAGCGGCTTCTTCGACGAACTTGGCGGGCTGTTCGAAGCCTTTCGGGCAGGCGAGCGTGAAGTTCATGCCGACCTTGGAGCAAAGCGCGAGGAAAGAGTTCGCGACGTTGTTGCCGTCACCGATGAAGGCGACCGTCTTCGGCTTGCTGCCGTTCTTGAATCCGCCGAGGTTTTCGTTGATCATCTGGGCGAATGCGATTGCCTGGCACGGGTGGCAATCGTCGGTCAAGGCGTTCACGACCGGGATGGTTCCGTATTCAGCGAGTTCTTCGACGAGCTGCTGCTTGAAGCAACGGACCACAATGGCGTTCACCCAACGGCTGAGGCAGCGGGCGACATCCTTGACGCTTTCGCGTTTGCCAAGACCGATAGAATCCGGGGCGAGGAGCACGGCGTGGCCGCCGAGCTGGTTCATGCCCACCTGGAAAGTCGTAATAGTTCGCAGCGACGGTTTTTCGAAGAACATGGCAATGTTCTGGCCGTGGAGACGGTCGGATACCTTGCCGGCGTGAACTTCGGCTTTGAGACGCGAGGCAATCTCGATGGTTTCGAGAACTTTTTCTTCACTCCAGTCGGTCAAGCGGAGGAAGTGTTTGTTGCGATCTATCATTTCTATTCCTTTGGGCGAAACCCTATTTATCGTATGATTTTTGATCAATAGATGTCATTTTTGCGCTAAAAACGGGCACTTTCCTAAATGAAAAACGAAAAAACGGAGCTTTTACACTCCGTCTTTTACAGGAAATCACAAGAAAATGCTAACGGATATTAGCGAAGTTTCTTTTTGTGACGGTCACGACGACGGCGTTTCTTACGCTTGTGGGTCGCAATCTTCCTGCGCTTTCTTTTCTTTCCGCAAGGCATATTGTATCTCCGTTAAAGGTTAAACTAAAAAATACGCCACCAAATAGAGAAAAAAAATGCTCCTTTGTCAAGGGGTGGGGGGTGAAGTTTCTCCTTCTTGTTTTAAAAAAGGAGATGCCCCATCAAGTGGGGCATGACAATGCTCGATTGAGGCTTTTTGTGCGAAATGTTGTTATTCCGTAACCATGCTCATGGCTTGACGGATCAGGGCGACGGCTCCGCCGTAGTCTTTTGCGCGGGGACTTTCGTTGCTGAGCATGGCGCGGAATTTGCGGGCACCGGGGAGTCCGGCGAACAGTCCGTAGAGGTGCTTCACGAGAATGGTGGCAGGGCAGCCTTCGGCAGTCTGTTTCTCGACGTAGGGGAGGTATGCTTCGAGGAGTGCTTTTCGTGTGGCCGGGCGGGCGTTCCCGGCGATGATTTCGGCGGGATTTGTGCTAGTCGGGCGTTTGTCCCCAAAGATACGTTCGTCGGCGTCGTGCAGGAACCACGGGTTCTCGTACGCTTCGCGACCGACCATCACGCCGTCCAAATCTTTAAGTTGTTCTTCGATTTGGTCGAGCGTCTTGATGCCGCCGTTGATGCTCAAGTTCAAGTCTGGCATTTCGGCCTTGAGGCGGTGGACGAACTCGTAATGGAGCGGTGGCACTTCGCGGTTTTCCTTGGGCGAAAGTCCTTTGAGCCACGCCTTGCGGGCGTGCACGATAAAGATGCGGCAACCGGCATCGCGTATGGTCTGGATAAAGTCGGTGAAAAATTCCCAACTGTCTAGGTCATCGACTCCAATGCGGCACTTGATGGAAACGGGGATTGAGACGGCGTTCTGCATGGCCTTGAAGCAATCGGCAACGACTTGCTTGTCCTTCATGAGGCATGCGCCGAAGTTCCCGTTCTGCACGCGGTCCGACGGGCATCCGCAATTCAGGTTGACTTCGCTGAAGCCTGCCGCTTCCACGAGCTTCGATGCGCGGGCGAGGCTTGCCGGGTCGCTTCCGCCGAGTTGCAATACGGCGGGATGCTCAAACGGTTCGTGTCCGAGGAACAAGTCGGTGTTTTCGCAGTGCAAAAGTCCAGTGGCGACGACCATTTCGCTGTACAATAAAACGTGCTTCGAAAGCAGGCGCAAAAAATAACGCTCGTGGCGGTCCGTGCAGTCTAGCATCGGCGCGATGGAAAGTCGTCGGTTGAAGTCGATGTTCATGAACGCAAAAATAGAAATTTTGCGGGGCGTTTTTACGTGTGTTTGCTTTCGACGGCTTTATCGCCTTCCCAGAGGATAACCTTGTTTCGTCCGGTTTCCTTGCCTTCGTACAGCGCCTTGTCGGCAAGTTGGATGCAACGTTCCGCTCCAAGCTTGCTGTCGAATTGGGAAACACCCAAGGTAATCGTGACCTTGATTTCCTGGTCGCCAAAGAATATGGTCTGGTTCTCGATTTGTTTGCGGAAACGTTCGGCAACATGGGCGGCGTCTTTCAGTTCTGTCTCGGGCAACAGCGTCAGGAATTCTTCGCCGCCGTAGCGGGCGAGCACATCGTACTTGCGGAGCAGGTTGCGGATAGTGCTTGCGACAGACTTGAGCACCGCATCGCCTGCGGCGTGACCGTAGGTGTCGTTGACGTCCTTGAAATGGTCGATGTCGATGAAGATGACGCTGAACGGGCGTTTCATGCGGATTGCTCTATCGACTTCTCTTTCGATGGTCCTGTGCATGTCGCGGCGGTTCGGTAACTGTGTCAGTTCATCTGTTCGTGAAATAATATCCAGTTTCCTGTTCGCTTGTTCAAGTTCGTAAGTGCGTTCCTTGACTTCTATTTCGAGCAAGTCCCTGTGCTTGTTCAATTCCTGGATTTGCCGTTTGATCGTGGCGTGCATCTGGTTGAAAACCTTTGCAAGCCTGCCGATTTCATCCTGGCTGCTCTTTGCCTTGAATTCCTCGATGTCGAGGTTGCCTTCGGTAATTTGCGAGATGTGGTCAATCAAGTTGTTGAGCGGTTTACATACGATTAGAATCTGCCAGAGAGACACGAGCAAAATGGCAATGATGGAACAGTAGAGAATGATTCGGCTGATGTGCTTGACCGAGGCGACCATCGCATCGATTTCGCTCTTGGGCTGGAGGGCTATAAGGGCAAGATCGTAGCTCGGGTTGAAAGTCTTGTTGATGAGGTAGGTCGAGCCGTTTTCGAGCGTCATGAAGCGGATACTGTTGTCGTTGTTCTGCTTGATGTTCATGTCGCTGATTCCAAGTTCGGATATTTTATGGACTCCGTTGAGCCATGTCCTCATGTCCGGATGGTAGAGGATTTCTCCTTGGCTGTTGCAGGCGATGAGGAGGCCGTTTTGACCCACCCTGTATTCGGAGAAATATTTCCAGAGACGGCGGATGGAAAAGTTAGAAACCAGTCGTCCGTCGCCCATAGCCCGGTCCGAAACGACAACGCCGAAGGCGCGTTTTGGGGTTCCGTCCGTGTCGCGGTACCAAGGTGAAATGGTTGGACGGTGCGGCGAAATTCGGTTGAACTCGATGGGGTAGCTGATTTTTTCGGACCCCAACATGGCGTTGTTGCAGACAAGGTTGTAATTCCTGTCGAATAGCGAAATCGATTCACCGGAAATAAAGAGCGACGATATGTTGTAGCTCTTGAGGTAACCTGCCGCCGTAAACTTGTCCATGCTCTGGATTTCGGAGGTCTTGGCGAGTAGCGTAAGACGGCTTGCAAACTGTTCCATTTCGTTGTTGACGGTGTTTGCAAGCTGTTGCAACTGGGTCTCGTTGGTGTCGTAACTCAGCTGTAGCGTTGTCTTCATCTGCTTCTGCGTGAAGAAGTAAGTCCCGATCGTTACGATGAGAAGCATCGAAATAATCAAAAGCAGTAAGCTCTTGATGATGATGCTGTTCGTAAGACTCGATAACTTTAGGCTACTCATGGTGCGTTACGGCTTGATCCTTTGTCGGGTTAGTTTTTCTTTTTACGGGCCACCGCAAATATAAATCCTGCAAGTACCGCGAGGGCGAAAAGCCAAGACGAAAGGCCGGAACCGGAGTCATCTTCTTTGACCTGTTTCGGTTGCTCTGCGGTGTTGCGGTTTTCTTTCTTGGTTTCCGTGATATTTAGTGCCTTATGCCAAATGTCGCGGAATTCGGCGAACGTCAAGTCGTCCGAGGTCCTGTGGTTCAGGCGCTTGTTTATATCGTTCGAGTACTGCATGAGTATCTCGTAAATCTTCTCTTCGGAATAGAGCGCCGGGATTTCGAGATGATCCCAAATAGCACTGAACATTGAGACAAGAATTTGTTCGATGTCGCCCCATTCGGGAATGGCGGTGTAGGTCTTTCCGAAATCGAGCATCGTGACGATAGTCTTGTAATCGTTGTCCTTGGACCAATTCGTGAGCACCTTCTTCGATGCGGGGAGCATGCCAATCTGCTTGGTGTAGGCATCTAAGTTCTCGTCGTTGGTGAGGTAAAGTAAAAGTTCCTGGGCTTCCGGCCTTTTGTTGCCTGTCGGGATAGCGAGGTTGCTGCCGCCGATAAAGCAGATGGAGCCTTCTGTACCAGTCGGGATGGGGAGCGCCATGACGCTGTCCTTGCCAATTCCCGTGTTGATGAGGCCGCCCTTGGCGCCTTCGATGCGAGTCTGCATGATGACTTCGGAAGTGTTCACGATAAAGGCGAGTTCACCGGCGTTAAAGTGTTGCACGATTTGAGCCGTGTTCATCTGCAAAGCGTCCGTGCTCACGAGGGAATCCAGCACGAAACTCAGGTATTTGGCTATACCGTAAATGCTCTTTGGAGTGAGGATGCTCGCTTTCCATTTGCCTTCTTTGTCCTTGGAAATGAAGTCGCCGCCGTTGCTCCAGACCCAGGGCGCAAAGTTGTGCGGAATATTCCAGTCGCTCTTGCCCGGGAAGGCAAATGCGCGAATCTTGGTGCCGTCTTCAAGCGTCTCCTGGCTGTCGTTCACCTTGCGGATGGCGTTCACGAAACCATCGAATGTGGCGACGTCTTCGGGCTTGATGTTGTTTTTCTTCAGGACGCGCTTGTTGGCGAGAATCGGGCGGATATCGATAAACCACGGGATGGAATAGATTGTCGTATCGGAATCAATACGTGTCGTGTTCCAGCTGACGGGCACGAATCTCGAGGAGTCTATTTTCGGGAGCCATTCGTTCAGGGGCTTGATTTCGCCACGGGAGGCAAAATATGGAATCCAGGTGGTGCCGAGTTGCAACACGTCCGGCGCGTCAACGCCAGAAGAAAGCGTCGTGGATATGCGGTTCCAGGCTTCGCCCCAGTCGAGCACGACGATTTTTGTCTTTAAACCTGTTTTCTTGGTAAAAAGATTAAGCCTCTGTTCAAGCGTTTCTTGAGGCGATGCCCCGTTCGGCATGATCCAGACGACGAGCGGTTCTTGTTGTTTGGGGGCTTGCTTTGCTGCGGGTGCCTTTGCTGCAAAAACGGAAGAAATCGCAATAGACGTGATAATGCATGCAAGTCTAGTTAGCGTTTTCATAAATCTTTCTCCTTGATTCCAAATCGACAAAAATGGTATCCAATATTATTATATGTTTTTTGTAGATTTATTGAAAAAATAAATGAATTTTAAAAGAAAAGATATGATGAAAATCTCAGAAGAGGGGAAAAATGCTGGCTGTTTGCGGGCTTGTTCGTCGAATGGGGAAAATCTTGGTGTGTAAAAGGCCTTCTTCGGGGGCGTTTCCCGGTTTTTGGGAGTTTCCGACTGAGGTTCTGGAAGAAAACGAGACGTTTGAAGATGCGCTGGAACGGGGATTTTTCGAGCGGTTGACATCACGCCCCAAGAACATGCATGTCGTTGGTGCTGTTGATTTTACGGGCGGAAAGGGTGCATGCGGGCTAGTTCCGGGCGAAACTGTTCGTCTTTTGGGTTACGATGTGGAACTTGAGAAAAATTACATCCATATATATGGATATGACGGCTTTCGCTGGGTGAAACCCTGGGCCCTTAAAAAAATGCGGATTTTTGAACCGCATGTGACGCTTCTCACGCATTCGAGCATGCTTGTGTAAATTTATGGGTTACGAACCGCAATATTCTAGCAAAGAACAGTAATGTTTCTTATATTTTTTTGTCAAAAACCAAAAAAGACACCTAAATATAAGGAGTTTATAACTATGAAAAAAGGTATCATCGCTCTTCTCTGCGCTGGTGTAATCGCACTTACTGGCTGCTATGGTAGCTATGGCCTCACCAAGAAGCTTTATCGTTGGAACGGCACCTTGGGCAACAAGTGGCTCAACTCCTGCGTCCACTTCCTCTTGTGGGTTTTCCCGGTCTATGAAGTCTGTCTTGGGCTTATTGATGGATTGGTCTTGAATACTGTTGAATTCTGGACGGGTTCCAATCCGATTTCTGCAGACGATTCCTACTACCAGAAGGACGAACAGGGTAACTCTGTTGCTGCAGTAAAGAACGAAGATGGCTCCCTCTCCGTGCAATATACGACCTCCAAGGGTGAAACCACGAACCTCACCCTCCAGCGTGACGAAAACGTTGTTCGCGCTCTCGACGCCGAAGGCAACCTCGTTGCTCAGTACGAAATCGAAAAGTAATCGATAAACGAAGTTTGTCATTAGAAAAACGCTTTCTGGAAATCCCGGAAGGCGTTTTTTTATTAAGAAAAAGGCGTCGGTTGCACGCAGCATCCACAGTCATCCTCGACCCTGTCATCCTCGAAGCGAAGCGTAGGGGATCCATTATTTCTTGTATTTACGTTTTTTGGGGGGGATAGGATGATGATGCCAATGACTGTTGTCTATTTTCTACTGCCAAATAAGCAACACTAAGTTCTAAATTCTAAGCTCTAAGTTCTGAAATTTTATATATACTTACTACCATGTTAGGACGGGTTCTCTATAATCGTTTGTGTAATGCTGTTGGAGTGGTTGTCGCAATTCTTTTCGTGGCACTTCTTTGTGCATGCAACGGGAACGACATGAATCGCGGTGACGAGGCGCTCCGTATTGGCGATTATGACCGTGCCATTGTGAATTTTTCGAAAGTCCTGGATCGCGAACCTGCGAACCGGGATGCCCGCTACGGTCTTGCGATTGCCTATTATGCCATCGCCGAGGACAAGGAACGCTTGAAGGAAAACACGCTTGCCTTGTGGGAACGTACGACCCGTGAATTCAAAATTTTGTCCGTCATCGATAGCAGCGACAAGGTGACGCCCTTGTATTCGACGGCGCTTTTTTACCTGGCCCGTGCGATGCTTTCGGAAAACGAGCATGCCAAGGTCATGCGGCTTTTGGACGAATCTATCCGGCTGGATCCTGCGAATTACTTTAGCTATAACCTGAAGGCCTTGATTCTCGGCGGTCAGGGTGATATCGACGGCGCAAAGAAAATTTATGCGTACATCGTGACCCGCGAACCGAAATTTGCTTCGGCTTACGTGAACCTCGGGAACCTTTACTGGAATGCGCATGATTACGAATCGGCGTGGGACATTTGGTCGATGGGTCATGAGGCTTTACCGCAAGACCCGGTGCTTGCCAAGTGGACCCGCGTGGCGGAAGATTCGCTCAAGGCTATGGTCTATTCTGGCAAACTGTGAGCGGTTAAGCTATGAGAACGTCCGGGACTTCGATGCTAGATTCTGTGGCGGGTGGCGCCTTGCTGCACGTGGGTGGCGAAGCTTCGATTTACCTTTTGAATGTTGGCGGTGCTCCGTATGTGCTCAAGTGGTACAACGATGGATTCTCGTTTGACGAACAAATTGTCGAAAATGCGTCCAAAGTACATGAACCGGGTCTATACCGCATCGAAGAATGGGGCAAACGCGATGGAATCCCATACCTGATTTATGAATTTGTTGACGGTGTCGTTTCGGACAAACTGGAACGAATCCCGGTGGCGGTGGCGCTTTTGGCGCTCCGTCAAGTGGCGCTTACGCTTGCATCGTTGCTGAAGCATGGTGTGTCACACGGGGATTTGAATCCGGCGAACGTGATATTTTCGGCCGACGGTTCGAATGTTGAGCGTGCGAAAGTTGCAAAGTCGAGTGCAAAATCCACGAGCGGTTTGCGGACGGTTGTCATCGATTGCGGTATTGTTGGCCCCGGGGCGCTTGCGTATGCATCTCCAGAACGCTTCCAAGGCAAAAAGGCGGACGAAAAAAGCGACTTGTTCAGCCTTGGGCTTTTGCTTTACCGCTGGATTGCGGGCGAAGACTTGGTTCAGGCGGATGGGTACGAGCGGTTTGCCGAGCAGATGGCGAATGTAGAAAACGTGAATGTCACGGAAAGGCTCTATTCGACGGGGGCGTTCAATACTCCCGACGGGGCGTTGCTGCTTTCGGCCCTTGAACCGTTGTGGGCGGGGTTGCTCCGTTCGGACGCTGCTGAACGCGTCGAAGATTTTGACGAATTGGACGAACTTTTGGAAATTGCGCTGGATAAGGTGGGGCATGGCGAAATTGCGCTTTCGTCTTCCGTGGCGCAGTTCGTAGAGGCCCGTTTGAAATGCCCGGAAAATGTTTCAAATGTGGCACGAAAAGTTCCAAAAGCCCTTGAAAAAGACCTGCCCTTTATGGTCTGTAAGAAAAAAAATGGGCTAAAATTGGCCGTTTTGGGCGTTTTCATTCTTATATTAGTTTTGATAGTGCTGTTGCTTTCGAGTGGAACAATGAGTTTCGGTATCGATGCGACGGGGGACCGGCTGTTAAAGCGGTCGAGGAACATTGAGTCGTCTGTGGATAGCGAGAACGCCCCGAATTTGAAGGTCGATAGCTTGCTTTCGGAACTCCCTGTACCCTCTGCCGAATAACAGCGTAATCGCTTAAAGGGCTTAGTTATGAAATCGGAATCGATGCTTGCCACGGAACAGATGCTTGATGTGGTCAAGACGCTTTTGGACGAAGAGCAGCCAGAGGCGCTTTTTCCGAAAATTCTTGAAGTGGCGAAGGGTGTTTTGCATGCGGATGCCGCCGTTTTGGATATCGGTGGCGAAAATCCGCTCCATTTTTCGAATCCTGAAAAAGTTTCCATCTCGATTTCTGCGGTCAAGCTTGCCAAAAACGAAAAGCGGGCCGTGGTGTGGAACCAGCTCGATGATGAATCGGCGGATTTGTCCAAGTCGATTGTGCAGAACCAGCTGACGAGTATCATGGTGTCTCCGTTCCGCACGCCGGAATCCGAGGCCGGGTATCTTTATTTGCAGCGAGCGGCCCGCAAGGAACCGTTTACCGAAGAAGATAGCGAATTGTTTGATTCTTTTGTCGCGGTCTGCGAAAAGTTCGCCTTTGCCGCATATGATCGTTTGCGCGACAAGGAATCGCTCGATGCTTTGAAAAATGTTGTCCGTAAAGACGGCATTGTTTATTCGTCCAAGTCCATGGTCGATGTGATTGCGATGGCGGATAAGCTTTCGCCGCTTCCGCTTCCGGTGATTATCCGAGGCGAGACGGGTACGGGCAAGGAAGTGATGGCTCGTTACATCCACAAGCACAGTCCGCGTGCCGAAAAGCCGTTCATTGCGGTGAACTGCGGCGCCATTCCGGAACACTTGATGGAATCGCTCATGTTCGGGCATGCGAAAGGCTCGTTTACGGGCGCGATTGAAAACAAAAAAGGATTTTTTGAAGAAGCCGACGGTGGTACGATTTTCCTCGACGAAATCGGCGAACTTCCGCTCAATATGCAGGTCAAGCTTTTACGCGTGCTGCAAGAAAAGCACATCACGCGTGTGGGCGACAACCGCGAAATTCCGGTGAATGTGCGAGTGATTAGCGCAACGCATGTGGATTTGGAAGAGGCTGTGCGCGAAAAGCGTTTCCGCGAAGACCTTTACTTCCGCATTCAGGTGTTACCTCTGGAACTTCCGCCGCTTCGTGACCGCGGTCAGGATGTCATCCTCTTGGCGGAAAACTTTATACAACGTTACGGTGCGGAATACGGACGCGGTAAATTCCACTTGAGCCGTAACGCCGAAAAGGCTCTGCTCGGTTACCATTGGCCGGGAAACGTCCGTGAACTCGAAAACCGCATCCAGAAAGGTTTGGTGCAGGCTGTACATGGCGTGATTCAGCCCAAGGATTTGGGCCTTGACGACATGCAGATGCAGGCAAAGGCTTCTCCGCGCACGCTCAAGGAAGCCCGCGAAGCGGTCGAACGCGAAGTGATTTCGCATGCGCTCAAGGATGCCAATGCGAACCTCACTTTGGCGGCGACAATCCTTGGCATTGACCGCAAAGTGTTGCGTGAAATCATGGAACGATTGAATCTGAAAAAAGAAGATTTTAAAGGGTAGGGGGTACCTTAACATGAAAATGCTTAAATTAAGGAGTGTGGTCATGAAAAAAATCGTAGTTGCATCTGCTGTGGTGGCGGCGACCGCCATGGCAGGCGATTTAGATTCTCGCCCGGAGGCCAGTGTTTCGACTCCTGTCGAAGCGCGTGAGGCTTTGAACAACGTTCCGAAGATGACGGAAAAGGAAAACGTGGACTGGCAGAAAATGCGTGAAGAACGCCGTGCCGCCCGCGAACAGATTCTCAAGGACTTGAGAAACAAGACTGCTCTCGAAAAGAACGAGATGCGCGAAGCGTCCGTGAAGTCTTCTGCCTTGGAAAAGCCCGTTCCGCCTATCGAAAAGAAAATCGATAAGCCAAAGGATGAACTTGTCCGTGAACAGAAAATGAACGAGAACGAACAAATAAAAGGTCCTCATGGGTTCCCTCCGTTTGGAGCTCCTATGGTGCCGATGGGACGCCCTGATGGCAAACAAGTTTGTCCGTTCAATCCGTATGAACGTGGCAAAAAACCGAAGGTTGAACCTATTAAGCCGTTTGGTTGGGATAAGGGAGAATTCCCGAAAAAGTAATGTTGCGTTTGTTTTTTTTGATGTTGGTGATGCTTGCGACTGCGCTCTTTGCCGAGACGCAGGAGGAAGCATATTATCGTGCCATGAAGGCCGAAGAGGCGGGCGATATTCCTGCTGCACTCAAGGCGTTCGAAGATGCTGCCGCACTGCCGGGCGAATATACTGAAGAAATCCAAAACATTATCCGCGAATATAAGGCGGCTTTAGGCAATACGGACGGTGATTCCGCGGGTTTGGGCAAAGCTGAATCGTCGTGGGAGTTCCATGTGGCGGGCGAGCTTGGACTTTATGGACTGCACTACAAGGAAACCGGCATGGACGAAGGAGAAAAAGGCGGAGACCTTTTCTTGAACGTGAACCCGTATATCGATTTTACTTCTGGTAGTTGGTCGCACACGTTTGCCGCTTCTGTACAGGCCGATTACTTTTTGAATAACGATAACATGCCGTTGCTCGATACGAATGACTGGAATCTGGTCCTTGGATTGGAATACACGCTTATGGGGCGTGGAATACTCCTGGATGTGGGTTACGATTTCAATATTGAGGGCGAGGAACTTTCGTCCGATTTTTTGCTTTGGTTTGAAAAGGATTGGTACCGATTCGAGAAACAGCGTATAGGCACAGTGGCGTGGGCGTTTTACCGAACATCGGGACCGATGTCGTTTGCGTTTTACGCATCGTGGCACAGGACTGCTGCCGAGGGCTTGAACGGGACGGTTTATCTAGGTGCGAAATTCGAGGCGGATTCTGCTTTTGATTATAAGGCACTTGATCAGTCTTTGAAAGAGTATGGCCAAGCATATGAAGAATACTATCAATCGAAAGAAATTTATGAATGGTCCGGGGGGACGACTGAACTGTTGGAGGAACCCTCGTTAGAAAGTCTTGTGTTCCGCCAGACTTTAGGATCTTGGCTCGGACCGGTTTTCCGTCCTAGGATTTCGTACAAGTTTAAGAACCGCATCGCGGTCGAGGCGAATGTGAGCTTGTTCTATGGTTTTGCCGTTGATGGCCCCGATGAAGAATACAAGAAAATCAAAAGATTCGATGGCTCATACGGGGTGACGGTTTCGTGGCAATATTGGAAGATGAACTTTTATCTAGGACTGGATCGCAAGTATAAACGCTATAATTTGCCCCGATATTATCAAGGAAAATACACCGAAAGCTACATGCGTACGCAGTTGAAACTCGGTGCCAAGTGGGATATTTAGAGGTCTTGAGGTGTGAGGTCGCTGCTTCGCAGCTTTGAGGGATGAGATTCTTGTATCGATGCTAAACAAAAGAGGCAAGCTGATGCTTGCCTCTTTTGCGTGGAGATAGTGGGAGTCGAACCCATGACCTACAGATTGCGAACCTGTCGCTCTACCAACTGAGCTATATCCCCATTGTTAGAT
>JAEEGH010015649.1_pt1 | contig 16435 bp, 21 predicted proteins | sample 9134181 | NCBI WGS metagenome assembly JAEEGH01 (sample SAMN16246544, study PRJNA631951) | gut metagenome | biome: gut microbiome; feature: rumen; material: DP-attached | host: Bos | place: Iran: Karaj | collected 2018-10
GCTTCGGGGGTTTCGATGACGTTGATGGCCGGCGCGGTGGCTTTCGGACGGTCCATCCAGTTGGTGTCGAAGAAATCGTTGAAGATGTCGGGCATCCAGTTGTTGTGTCTTGCAGGTAACATGGTTTTAGTCTCCTATATTTTAAGTTTAACTTTCTGTTTCCGAACCGCCCCGCTGTCGAAGCGCGTTCGCCAGGAGTATAGGCAAACCCGGGACCAAAGCCGTAAAATGGACAAAATGGCAGATGTAACTGCCTTATTGTCAATAAGTTATGTCAAAATGGCATACTTTTGTCCATTTCGGGCAAAATCCGTATCTTTGTACTCCCATGGAAGAAAACAAACGCAACTGGTACGCCCTGAAGGTGTTCTACGGGAAGGCTTTCGAAATCGAAGCCCGCTTTGCGGACATGGACCTGGATACCTACATCCCGGTCCGGAAGGAACTGCTCCAGGGAGAGGACCACATGCGTGCGATGCGCCGCCTTGCCACGCCCGACGACCGTCGGCGCGACAACCAGTTTGAACAGGTGGGCCCTCTCATCTATAAGCGCGTACCCATCGTATCTTCCTTATTATTCGTCCGCGCCCCCAAGGACCGGCTCAAGGAGGTGGAAGAATGCGTGAAGGAGAAAGGTTTCGTTTACAAGACCGCGGACCGCAAGGCTTTTGCGGTCATTCCCGACAAGCAGATGGCGATGTTCCAGTTGGTATGCTCGTCCGGGGCTGAAGGCCTGGAGTTCTTTGCCGATGACGACCTCACCCGTTACAAGGCGGGCGATCGAGTACGTGTGCTGGAAGGTCCGCTGAAGGGTGCCGAAGGCTACATCAAGCGTATCCGGAAGGACCGCCGACTGCTTGTCGCCATCGAAGGATTCATCGCCGTGGCGACGTCCTTCATTCCGTTCCAGTATCTAGAGAAAGTGCCGGAGCCCGTTAATCCCGGGCTGTCAGATTAAGCCAGTCGTAGAAGAAGCTGTAGGAGAAAAGGAACAGCACTCCCACCAGCAGTTTCCACCAGCCCGGCATCACCAGCAGCCAGAAAATCAGCATCAACGGCGTCACGAAGAGTCTGATGACGAAGCGGATCGTGTTGTTCCACGCATGGTCCTTGGCCCGCTTGCACAGGATTTCCGCCGTCACCCACATGGGCAGGCACAGCACGGCCGCGATAAGGAACAGGGGGGAGAGCAGCGCGGCTAGCAACCGCTGCGGTTTCCGCTTGGGTTTCACCGCCTCCCATGCAGCCTCGTAGTTCTCATCGTCGGGGATATAGGTTATCAACGAGGATATCTGCTTGCCCAGCTCCTGCCGGAAAGCGTGGAAGGTCTCGTTCTCGGTGCAGCCCTCATGGGCCTTCAGGAAGGCGTTTACGTCGATGGGATCGCCGAAGGTCACCGTGTTGGGATAGCGGTAGCGGAAAAAGCTGCCGTTCTCGATGCCCGTGGGAACCACGTACGTCTGCCGTTTCGCCGCGCTGGCGAAGGCGATGCGGGCAACGCCCTTGCCGATGGGCAGGAGCGAATGCATGGGCCTGTGCCGGCCTTCGGGGAAGATGCAGAAGGGAACCCCGTGCGCCAGCACCTCGTCTACCTCGGCGAAGGTTTCCAGATTGCGCAGGACACTTTGGGCACCGTCACGGATGCGGGCCATCGGGACGATGCGTATGTAACGCAGGAACTTGGCGATCGCGGGCTTCTTGAAGATATCGGCCCGGGCGCCGAAAACGGTGGGCTCCTTCCGGGTGCGGAGGACGACCATCGCGTCCATCAGGGTGCTGGTATGGTTCGGAGCGATGATGACGGCACCGTCCTTGGGCAGTTCGCCCTTCACATGGGCCTTGTTGTAGCTGGCCCGGGTATTCGGGTCGGCGAAGGCCCGCAAGGCCTGGTACCCGAGGCTTTTTTCCCAGATATTACGCATTATTTTCTGCTATGGCTGAAGAGGGTGGCAACGGTCAGGCCGGAGATGATGTGCCAGATGCCCCACCACGCGGTGATGACGAGCATGCCGCCGTGGGGCGGGAAGTTTGCGAACAAGGGCGTGCCCAGCAGGAGCACGAGGCCCAGTCCGGAGTTCTGGATACCCGTTTCGATGGTCAGGGTCCTGCGGTCCTTCCTGGGAACCTTGAAGAAGGTACCGACGCCGAAGCCGATGCTCAAGGCGAGGAAGTTGTGGATCAGGACCACCAGGAAGATATACTTGACGCACTGCAGGAAGGCGTCCAGGTTGCCGGTGAAGGAGAGGATGACCATCGCGATGAAGAAGAAGATGGAGATCCACTGCAGGGGTTTCTTGAGGGCTTTCGCGACTTTGGGCAGGAAGCGGGAGGTGAGGATGCCCGCCACGAGCGGAATGCCCAGGAGAATGAAGATCGTCTTGAACACGTCCCAGAGTGGGATAGCCAGGGTGGGGACCTCATGCGCGACGGGGGCGAAATGCAGGTAAGCATTGCCCCAGAGCCAGAAGTTGAACGGGGTCATCAGGACGGCGAGGGCCGTGGAGATGGCGGTCAGGCTCACGGAAAGCTCGACGTTGGCTCTCGCGAGGGAGGACATGAAGTTGGAGATATTGCCGCCCGGACAGGATGCCACGAGAATCATGCCGAGGCCCATCATCGGGGAGATCCACCAGCTCAGGGCGATGGCCAGCAGGCAGGTGAAGGCAGGCAGGAGGACGAGCTGGCACAGCGCGCCCAGGATGACGGATTTCGGTTTGCTGAACACATCGATGAAAGTTCCGGGCCGGATGCCCAGGGAGACTCCGAACATGACGAACGCAAGGACGATGTTGATGGTGTTCATGCCACCGGCATTCAGGGTTACCTGGATCTGGTCGATGGCAGCAGCGGTTTCAGGAGACATCGGTTATCGGTTTTATATTGGAGCAAATGTACGCATTTTTTCGATAAGTTGTAAAGCCGCCTTTTTTTGTATCTTTGTGCATTAACTGTATCCTGTATGAAAAGAGTGATCTTTACCCTCGCTTTCTTTTTGTGTATCACGGCTTTGCAGGCGCAGCCGCTCCGCATCGGCGTGGCGGGCGTGACGCATGACCACCTGGGCGGTGTCGTCTCCGCGCTGCGGGGCGGCGACGTAGAGGTGGTGGGCGTTTGGGAAGCCGACGCACGCTACCTGCACGACAATGTCCTCACCGGGAGGGTCCCGGACGCGTTGTTCTTCTCCGACCTGGGGAAGATGCTGGACAAAACCCGTCCCGAGGCCGTCGTGGCTTATGGGTCCATCAAGGAACACCTGGCGGTGGTACAGGCCTGCGCCCCACGGGGCATCCACGTGATGGTGGAAAAACCCTTGGGCTCCACCCTGCAGGATGCCTATCAGATGGCTTTCCTGGCCCGCCAATTCGGTATTCTGTTGCTCACCAATTACGAAACCACCTGGTATGCGAGCAACGCCTATGTGAAACAGCAGGTGGAGGAGGGAAAGCTCGGGAAACTCGTCCGCATCGACGTCTATGACGGCCACGAGGGCCCGGCGGAAATCGGCTGCAGCCAGAAGTTCCTGGACTGGCTCACGGATCCGGTCCTGAACGGCGGCGGCGCGGTCATCGACTTCGGCTGCTATGGTGCCAACCTGGCTACCTGGCTGCTGGACGGAGAGGTTCCGGACAAGGTTTTCGCCGTCCTCCGGCAGAATAAGCCCTCCGTATATCCGAAAGTGGACGACGATGCCGAAATCATGCTCTCCTACGGTAACGTGACCGTGAACATCGGCGCCTCCTGGTGCTGGCCTACCGGCCGGAAGGACATGTACGTCTACGGCCTCGACGGCTACCTTTACCAGCGAACGCCTGAACGGCTCCAAGCCATGTACAAAGGAGAAACCGTACCTGAATTTGCCGCACCCGCCCTCGAGGCTCCGTACGACAATTCGTTCCGTTATTTGAAAGCGGCTGTCCGGGGGGAGATCGAGGTCCATCCCAACGACCTCAGCGCCCTGGAGAACAACCTCACCGTCATGCGCATCCTGGACGCCGCCATCACCAGCGCCCGCCACGGCGGGGCGGTATCGCTATAGCCAGGGAACACGATAAATACCAACAATTGGGGATTGACGCAAGCCTGAAACGTCCGTACCTTTGTATCCGGAAACAAGCCTGAGAGTTAGTTAAAAGTTTATAGTGTTCCTTTTATTGTTGTAGGACCCTCCTCCCTTGCGAAAGGCAGGAGGGTTCAGTCTGTTCACTCCAGGGGTTTCTCCATCCGGTAGCAGGTGAAGGTGGTGCCGACGATTTTGTGGGAAAAGTCGGGGATGTAGCCCATGTTTTCGTAGAAAGGGACCTTGTTATCGCGACTCTCCACGATGGCAGTCCGGAAGCCTAGTTCCCGAGCCCATGCTTCTGCCTCCTGTACGACGCGCGTTCCGAGCCCTTGGTGCCGATATTCAGGCAGCACGACGATCCGCCCCAGGACTACGCGCTCCGGGTCGAGGGCATAGAGCCGGCAGGTGGCAATGGGCAGGTAGTCATCGACAAAGACGATGTACTTGGTATCCGGGGTATCGTGCTCGTCAAACTCCACATCCAGCGGAATCCGGTGCTTCCGCGCCATGGCTTGGATACGGACGTAGTACGCCCCGGCCTGCTCCGCCGTCTTTGTCGCCCGGATGATCTGCATGTGGCAAAGAATCGATTCGAGGCGCCTACTGATACTTCTTGAAATCGTACTTCTCCCGGAGGACGGCCTTGACGGCATCGTCCTGGTGGGTGAAATAGGCCTTGAAGCCGGGGCAGAAGTTGATGTGCCAGCGCCAGACGCGGCCGAGCACCGATTTCGGATTCTTGTCGTAGTGCGCTCTGAACTTGCAGTTCTCGCAGGGGTATTGTGCCATAAAGGAATGGATTACAGTTCAATGGACAAATGTACGAATAATTCCCGCAAGAATGAGTATCTTTGGAACAATGGAAAAGTATTATCGTCATTTCAAAGGGAATGTGTACCGGCTCGTAGGAATCGCCAAGGACAGCGAGACCCTGGAGGAGCTGGTCGTGTATCAGGCCATGTACGGGGAAGGACAGTTATGGGTGAGGCCGAAGGAAATGTTTTTTGGCGAGGTCGAACGCGACGGCAAGCGGATGCCCCGCTTCCGGGAACTGTCCAAGGAGGAAGCCCTGGGAATATGAAATGTCGGTTGCATATCATTCTCGTCACGGTGGCAATCCTTTTCCAGGCGTGCGCGAACCAGGAGGGCCGCTTTCCGGAAGTTCCGGAGGGGCTTTTTGACCAGACGGATACGGTGGCCCTCGGGCTTCCGAGGCTGCCTGGATGCAATCAGATCGTGGTCTACGAAAGTCCCGGCTATGTCAACAATGTCCTTGTGACTGCATTCGATGGGAAGTATTACTGCATGTGGCAGCGTTCCGTAAAGGATGAGGATACGCCGGATACGCGGGTGGTTTATGCGACCAGCACGGACGGGGAGCATTGGGACGGCCCCATGGACCTCGCCCTACCCACCGACAGCACTTTCGTCACGCCCGGCGGCTGGATCCAGCGGGGGGAGACCCTTTCGGCCGTCCTGAATTACATCTGCGCGCCGGACCGGTCGAAAGGCGGAACCGCCTGGTACACTTCAACACAAGATGGCGTGGCCTGGACCGCCCCGCAGCCCCTCCGGATGGCCGACGGCAAGCCGATGCAGGGCATCCTCGAGCAGGACCCGGTACTACTGCCGGGCGGCCGGACCGTCGGGGCGGCGCACTTCCACCCGGGGCTTCGGGTGAATCCTGTGTTCACGGACGATCCTGCCGCCCTGACAGGCTGGACGGAAGCCGCCTTCCCGGCCGGGGAGGGGAGTCCGCTGGAGCCCAGCCAGTACGTTACCTTCGACGGAAAACTCGTGATGTTCTTCCGCGACCAGGCTTCGTCGTTCGTGAAACTCGCCTCCGTATCCGAAGACCAGGGGGCCTCATGGACTCCGCCGATGAAAACGAACATTCCTGATTCGCGCTCGAAGCAGTGCGCCGGGACGCTCCCAGACAGACGCGCATTCTGGGTCGGAAATCCCACGTGGAGCAAGTCCCGACGGATACTCGTACTGGCGTTATCGACGGACGGTCACAACTTTGACAAGGCCTTCTTGCTCGCAGGGCCCGAGGATTTGCCACCCCGGCGCAGCGAAGGCCGCTACAAGACCCTCGGTTACAATTACCCCAAGGCAGTCGTCATCGGCGATACCCTCTGGATTTCGCTGTCCATCAACAAAGAGGACGCGGTGCTCTACCGCGTCCCCCTGAAGTCGCTGTGACCCTCTTCCGGTCAGGCCCAGGTGAAGTTGTCTTTCCCGGCGCCGATTTCGAAGTGGCGTTTGACGATGCCAAGGTCGATGGCGGTGTAGCCGGCCATCGAGAACGAGGTCTTCGCTTCCACGACGTTGTCAGGGTGGAGGATGAACTTGAATTTCTGCTGGTTGACGGCCGTCGGGGCCAGCAGGGCGGCCTCCAGGCCATTCTGGAACCACACCGGAGGCAAGCCTTCGGATTCATAGAAGTTTTCCTTCGCTTTCTGGGGATGCTGCACGCCGGGCATCATGCCGTAGCCCAGGGCGATGACGCAGTGGACGATGTCTCCGTCGCGAAGCGTGAAAGTGCCGGGAATCTTCTTGTAGGTGAGCCCCACCCAGCAGCTGTTCAAGCCGATGGTCTGGGCCAGCAGAACCAGTTCCTCCCCGTAATAGCCGATCTTCTCTTCGGTTTCCTTGTTTTTCGGACCGGCCATCACCAGGTAGTTCTCAACACCGGAGAATTGGCCGTACTTCCACAACCCCGTAGAAAAGGCCTTCGGCTCGTTCACGACCAGCTGGATGTTCAGTCCGCTCTCTTCATTGGCCCGGTCGATCTCCGCCCGGAGCTGGGCGACTTTCGCCCGTTCGATGGGCTTGTTGAAATACTTCCGCACGGAATGCCGTGCCTTGATAGCTTCGATGAGTTCCATAGGTTTGTTGTCAGTCAATGCTTCCTACAAAAGTAAGCATTCTTTCGGAATAGGACGATGAAAAAAGAAACGATTTAGTTGTGCTGTGGTTTGGTACAAGATGGGGCTATCTTTGCGGCCATAGATAAACCCTTTTCCTATGACAACGATCGAAGACATCATCCGGATTGCCGTCAAGGCCCATGACGGGATGAAGGACATGGTGGGGAATCCCGCCGTGGCGCATGTGCTGGCCGTGGGCCTGATGGGCAAGACGGTGGCCGAGCAGAAGGCCGGCTTCCTGCATGATGTAGTGGAGGACTCGGACATCACCCTGGACGACCTGCGGGCCGAAGGCGTGGAGGAGGATGTGCTCACCGCGGTGGACCTGCTCACGCATCGGCCTGGGATGAGCTACGAGGATTATGTGAAGAACATCGTCCGCTCCCGCAATGAAACCGCCATCCAGGTGAAACTGAACGACTTGCACCACAACCTCCATCGCGCCGAACTCGCCTTGATGACCCTGGACACCAGCACCCGCGAGCGGCAGGCCCTCCTGGACGAAATCCTCTCCATCGCCGCCATGCACGACCGCGCGGAGCGGTATATTCAAAGTGCAATCGTGACGGGACGATGACAGACGAATTGACAAAGAATCGCTGCTGGTCTTTAGGAAATAATCCCTGCTTTTATCAGGAGGGATAGCATTTCTGTTGGTGTGACGACTCTGGGCTTTAGAGGAAAGTGTTTCTTGTTGTTAGTTACCATATAGGCGTCTTCAACGGACAGACATATCTCATAGAAAACCTGGTCTGTTGGATCAGGGTGCTCTTCTGGAGATGGTGTTTTTCCCGGATTGATCCCATCTTCTTTGAATTTGGACAGGATGGCGGTGGATAATTCATCTGGGATAGCCAGTACCGGCAACCGTAGAATACAATCGTATTCCTCCAGAATCTCATCGCAAATGAGCGGTTGGATAATTCCGGAAAACACCAGGGACACTATTCTGGATGCAGATGAATCGGGTTTATGGGATTTCGCGGCGGCAACTAATACATTCGTGTCAATAACTGCATAAATCATCTTATCGTTCTCTCCTTTTCCGCCGGTGGGCGGCAATCAGTTCGTCGATTTCTTCATCGGTCCATTCGTGCGCTTCTTGGGCCGACAGGGACTGAACCCGGTCAAGGGCTTTTTGTGCTAACTTGGATCTTTTTTCTGACTCGCTGCTATTCAGCGTGATGGGGAAGGGAATGGCCTGTTCCCGGACAACGGTTCGGGCAAACAGGTTGAATGCGGCATTGGTACTGAGGCCGAATTCTTTACAGAGGTTTTCAAATTGTTTCTTGATATCCGAGTCAAGGCGGATGGAAATGGCAGTTGTTGACATAATGTATATCAGTTATATGTTGCAAAGATAGCATTTTAATATGATTTTAAAAGGATTTAGTCATAATTATAACCTGTCGCAAAGTGCGACATGTTCGTTTTGTCTGGTTGGTGAAGGGAGTGGCTCCCAAGAATGGGGAGGCTATATGCTCCTGATTTCGATACCGGCCGATTTCACGACCCGGATACATTCGCACAAAGTTAATGATTTCGGTCGATTTAACAAGTGGCCCGGAATCGGGCGGTGCGGCGGTGGAATCGATTCCGGGCGTCGAATGGAAGTGGTTGATTTACAGTATATTAATAATAATTGTCTGGTCGGATTTAATCAGACAATTGTGTGTAATTAGGTCGTTATCAGGTTGTTACATTCAACGCATCGAGGCGGATCTAAAAGGATGGCAGATACCAGAAGCCCCTTGCGGCAGTGACGCCATGGGCAACTGTATGTGCTTTTTTGCTATCTTTGTGGTTGAATGAACCACAACACTGTCCTGTCCATCATCATGCTTTGCCTTCTCCTTGTAATCTCGCAGGGGAGGGAACTTGCGGTCCGGACGGTCGGGATTGAGACGGGAGGCCGGGAGATGGAGATGAAGGTGCTGGAGCCCAAGGAGGCCGATGGGCCTGTGCCCGGGATCCTCTGGATCCACGGCGGGGGATATATCACGGGCGGTAACTATATGGTGCTCGTATCCTGCGGGAAGATGCTGGCGGAGCGCTATGGTGCGGTGGTGGTCAGCCCTGAGTACCGGCTCGCGCATGAGGCGCCCTATCCTGCCGCTTTGGAGGACTGCTACGCTGCGCTGGTGTGGATGTATGAGCATGCCGATGAACTGGGCATCGACCGGACGAGGATCGTCGTCGGCGGCGAGAGCGCTGGTGGGGGACTCACGGCGGCGGTATGCCTCTACGCCAGGGACAAGGGGGAGATACCCATCGCCCTCCAGTTGCCGCTCTATCCGATGCTGGACTGCGAGGATACGGCATCATCGGCCGATAACCCCGGATTGACTTGGGGCACGAAGCGGAACCACAAGGGTTGGCGGCTTTACCTGGGCGATCTCTATGGCACTGCAGATGTGCCTTTCTACGCATCCCCCGCCCGTGCGACGGACTATTCGGGTCTCCCTCCCTGCTATACCTACGTCTTGGACGGGGAACCGTTCTATGAGGAGACGCTCGCCTATGTGAAGAACCTCCAAGCTGCCGGGGTGGATGCCAAGGTGGATGTCTATCCGGGCAGCACCCATGCCTTCGACCTGCTCTTCCCCTGGCAGGAACGCAGCAAACTGGCGAAGCGACGCCTTTGTGAAGAATACGAACGCATCATGCCATGAGAACCTACCACAACATCCCGCGTCCGGAGTTTACGCCGGAGCGGATCACTTCGCTACGGGCCGATGAGGTCTTTGTCTTTGGGTCGAACCTGGCCGGGATGCATGCGGGAGGGGCGGCGTATGCGGCCTTCAAGAAGTTCGGGGCCGTCTGGGGGTGCGGCGTGGGCCCTCAGGGCCAGTCGTATGCCATTCCGACGATGCAGGGAGGCGTCGAGACCATCAAACCCTATGTCGATGCGTTCATCGGCTATGCCCAATCCCACCCGGAACTGTTCTTCTACGTCACCCGCATCGGCTGCGGCATCGCAGGTTTTGCCGACGCCGAAATCGCACCGCTCTTCGCCGCGGCCCGCTCGGTTTCCAACATCTGCCTCCCGGAGAGTTTCCGGTAGATACAATTCTGCGGAAAGATTGCTATCTTTGAAGTTGCAAACTTTTGCAACCTCAAAGCCATGAAAACGATGAGAAAGATCTTCGCCATCGGGCTGGCCATCGTGGCCGCCGTGGCGTGCCGTCCTTCCGGCGGGAAGGACCTGCAAACCGAAACGCTGAACTATGAGGATTCGACGGCCCATGCGGACCTGTCGATCAAGGTGGAACTGCCGGTGTACGGGCAGAGTGCCGCGGCGGACCGCATCCGGGCGGCGCTCGTCGAGGTGATGGATGAGCAACTCAGCCATATCGGCACGTACGAGGAGGACCGCTTGTTCCCGGCCTTCGAGGGTGATGGAAGCAAGACGGAATCCCTGGTGATGTACTACCGCGACAAGGCACTGGAGGCCATCGGCCGGCTGTCGCAGGAAGATTATGATGAGCGTGTTGCGAGCATCGAGGAGAACGACGGCCTCACGGACGGGCAACGGGCGGAGATTCTCGCCGATATGCCCGGCTGGGAGTACGAATTCAACCTCCTGAAAGACCGCGAGACGGACAAGTATGTCGTGTTCATGTCTGAAGATTATGTCTATCTGGGCGGTGCCCATGGGGGAATCACCGGCCGGGGTGGATTGACCTTCGGCAAGAAGGACGGTCTCCTGGTGGAGAAGTTCCTGGACCCTGCCTGCCTGGACGCTATCCAGCCGCTGCTCCGCAAGGGACTCACGCAGTATTTTTCCGACGAAGACATGGAGGTTTCCCCGGAAGAACTGGACAACATCCTCTTCCTGGAGACCGGCATCATCCCGTTCCCGGCCTGGACCCCGTACCCGGGCGAGGATGGGCTCGTCTTCACTTACCAGCAGTATGAAATCGCGGCCTATGCCGCCGGCATGCCCAGTTTCACGATCCCTTACACCGACCTTCTCCCGTACCTGACCCCGGAGGCGAAGGCGCTTGTGGGTTTGGAATAATTCTTCCTATCTTTGTTTCCGGACATGACCTGGATCGATTCCGCATACCTGCGTCCGCGGCTGCTCCGGCGGCTGGATGAAAGCCACAAGGGCGCCTTTGGACACCTGCTCGTCGTAGCAGGGTGCCAGACGATGCCCGGTGCGGCTGTGCTGGCGACGGGGGCTGCGGTACGGTCCGGGTGCGGACTCGTAACACTGCATTCCACGCCGCGTGCATTGCAGGCCGTGGTGGGGCGGTTTCCTTCAGCTATGCTGTCGGAGGAACCGGGCGAGGCTTTAAGCCGCTTGCCCATGCCCATGGACCGTTACACCGCGATTGCGGTGGGGCCGGGCCTTGGGCGGCGTCCGGAGACGGAGGAGGCACTGCTCTTGCTGCTGAGAATAGCCAAAGAGCGACGTGTGCCGACAGTTCTGGACGCCGATGCGCTGAACATCCTTTCCGAGGAGCCGGACTGGCAGGAGCGCTTGCCTCTGGGGGCTGTTCTTACGCCGCATCTCGGCGAACTCCGGCGGTTGTTGCCCTGGGATAACGACGCGGCGCGCGACAGCCGCGTGCGGGCGCTTTGCGCCGCCACCGGCTGCACGCTCGTGATGAAAGGCTTCCATACGAAGGTTTTCACGCCCGACGGGGATTGCCTGGTCAATACGACCGGCAACCCCGGCCTGGCGAAAGGCGGGAGCGGGGACGTCCTGACGGGACTCCTGGGCGGGCTCCTCGCGCGCGGCTATGCCGCGCCCGATGCCGCCGCCCTCGCCGTCTGGCTCCACGGCCGCGCAGGCGACCTCCTTACGGAGGAGCGCACGGCGGAGGCTTATGCCAGCCTGGACCTGGTCGACTACCTCTATCGCGGATTTAAGGAGCTGTACGATGGGGGAGAGTAGGGTCCGGTATCATCTGCTCGCATTGGCCGTTGTGCTCGTATGGGGCGTCACTTTCGTGTGTACGAAGGTGCTCATCGGCGCCGGCCTGCATCCCGTAGACATCTTCTGGATCCGGTTCGTCCTGGCCTATGCCGGAATCTGGCTGTACATCCTCCTGACCGGGCGCGACCGGACACTGTGGTACGGCTGGAAAGAGGAACTCGTTTTCCTGTTCCTGGGCATTACCGGCGGTTCCTTCTATTTCCTGACCGAGAATACGGCCCTGGCCCATACGCAGGCCAGCAATGTGTCCTTCCTGGTCTGCTCCGCCCCGCTGTTCACGGCCCTCTTCACGCTGCTTTACCGGCGGTTCGGCAAAGGCCGGTTCGCCGATGCCCTGGAAAAAGTCAGGCTGGGCTGGCCGCTCATCGGCGGCACGGTACTCGCGCTCTCCGGCATGGCGCTCGTCGCCTTCGAGGGCTCCCGCCTCCGCGTGTCGCCTCTCGGCGACCTCCTGGCCATCGGCGCTGCCCTCTGCTGGGCCCTGTACAGCCTGTTCATGGGCGAAATGACCAACCGCTACGGCACGGTCACCGCCACCCGGAAAGTTTTCTTCTACGGGCTCCTGACCATCATTCCTTTCCTCTTCGGCTCAGACCGCGGCTTCTCGCTGGAGCTCCTGCGGCCGTTCCCGGTCTGGGGCAACCTTCTCTTCCTGGGCCTCGTGGCTTCCCTGGCATGCTTTATCGCCTGGAACCTGGTCATCGACAAACTCGGGAACGTCAGTTCCACCAATTACGTATACCTCAATCCTGTCTTCACGCTGCTTACTGCCACGCTGTTCCTCGGCGAGCGGATGACGCCGCTCTCCGCCCTCGGCTGCGCTGCCATCCTCGCCGGTGTCATCTGGGCCGGAGCGGCCAAGGCAGACTAACATCGATTCATATGTTGAAAATCGGAGACAAGATGCCGTCCTTCGAGGTCGTGGACCAGGACGGGAACACCGTGAAGTCGGAGGATTTCATCGGCAAGGGCCGCAAGACCATCGTCTATTTCTATCCCAAGGACAACACCTCCGGCTGCACCGCCGAGGCGTGCTCCTTCCGCGACAACTATGCGGAACTGACGGCCGCGGGATACAATGTCGTGGGCGTGAGCAAGGACAGCGCGAAGTCGCACGCCGGCTTCCGGGCGAAGTATGAGCTTCCGTTCCGGCTCCTGGCTGACACGTCCCTGCAGATGCTCCAGGATTTCGGTGCCTGGGGGGAGAAGAAGATGTATGGCAAGACCACCATGGGCACCCTCCGCCGCACCTTCATCTTCGACGAGGACGGTATTCTCGAGCGCATCATCGAGAAGGTGGATACCAAGAACGCCGCTGCGCAGATCCTCGGTTAGGCCCATGGTCAAGCTCATCATCCTGGACTTTGACGGCACCCTCGGCGATACGAGGGCCAATATCGTGTTGACGATGCGGCAGACGCTCGCGAAGCTGGGATATCCCGAACAGGACGAGGAGACCATCGCCGCCACCATCGGCGTGCCTTTGGAGAAAGGGTTCGAGCAGATGCTCCCGGGCATCGATGCGGACGGCGTCGCGCGGTGCGCCCAGACCTACCGGACCATCTTTCAGGAGAACCGCAAGCAACTGGTTCCCAAGGTGTTTCCGCATGTCCTCGAAACACTGGCCGCGCTGAAGGAGAAAGGGTATGTCCTCACGATCGCCTCGTCCCGCAGCTATGGATCCTTGAAAGAATTCCTGCAGGAGATGGGCCTCGCTCCCTTCATCACCTACGTCCTGGGCGCTAACAGCGTCACCCATGCCAAGCCCCATCCGGAACCGGTCCTCAAGACGATGGCGGACCTGGGCTTCCAGGCCGATGAAACCCTCGTCGTGGGCGATATGCCCGTGGACATCCTCATGGGGAAGCATGCCGGCGCCCGCACCTGCGGCGTCACCTACGGCAACGCCTCGCGCGCGGACCTCGCCGCCGTCGGCGCCGACTGCATCATCGACGACTTTTCCCAAATGCTAACCATCAACCTGTCATGAACTCCATCGGAAATATCCTCTGGCTCATCCTCGGGGGCATCCTCGTGGCCATCATCTATTTCATCGTGGGGCTGCTGATGTGCATCACCATTATCGGAATCCCGTTCGGCATCCAGTTGTTCAAGCTGGGCGGTTACGCACTGTGGCCGTTCGGGCACGAACTGGTGGACAAACCCGGCGAGCCCGGGTGCCTGTCCATCGTCATGAATCTGCTCTGGATCCTGTTGGGCTGGTGGGAGATCGCCATCATCCACCTGGTGTTCGGCCTCATCTTCTGCATCACCATCGTGGGGATTCCCTTCGGCATCCTCCATTTCCGGATGGCGATCAACTCCATCTTCCCGTTCGGGAAGGAGGTCCGCTAGCCGTTAGAACCACGCCACATCCGTGAGGTCCAGCTTGTTGCCAGGCAGGCCGTGGATGGGCGTGTAGTAGAACGTATATTCTTCCAGCTCCCGCGGAATGCGGTTCAAGAACAGCAGGCGGGGCTCCCCATAATCCCCGGAACTGCCGTACAAGGTAATCGTCTTTTTGACATCATCCTTTTCGTACCAGCCTCCGCCGTGGGTTTTCGCATACCCATGGACTTGCTCATACTCCCGGACCAGGTCTTTGTGATTCACGACCAGCCCGTAGACGAACGTGCCTACGAGCGGACGCTTCGGGTCCGAGACCAGGATGAACTTGGGGTACATGGGCCAACTAAGCCTCCTCGGCGATGCGGAAGATGGCGGGGGAGAGGTGGCAGTAGCCGGTGGGGTTCTTTTCCAGGTAATCCTGGTGGTATTCTTCGGCCCGGTAGAAGTTCTGCAGGGGAAGGAGTTCGACGGCAAGCGGCTGGCCGAGGGCGGCGGCGCAGCGGTCCAGCGCGGCGGAGATCCCGGGAACCTGGTCTTCCGTCACGAAATAGACACCGGTACGGTAGCGGGTGCCTTCGTCCTCACCCTGCTTGTTGAGGCTGAGCGGGTCGATGGCCTTCAGGAAGAGTTCCGTCAGGCGTTCTTCCGTAATGACTTCCGTATCATATTGCAGGTGAACCGTTTCGGCATAGCCGGTCTGGTCCGTGTATACTTCCTTGTAGGTGGGGTTCTCGGTAAAACCGTTGGCGAAACCCACTTCGGTGAAGGTCACGCCCTTCACCTTGGCGAAAAACTTTTGGGCGCCCCAGAAGCATCCGGCGGCGAAATACAGGTCTTGGGTCATAGGACTTCTCGTTTCGGCCTCAAAATTACATAAAAAATCCGTAACTTTGTTGGCTAATCTTTTGGACATGCCAGCAGAAGGGAATATCATCATACGAAGGGCGAAGGTCAATAACCTCAAGGACATAACGGTGGAAATTCCGCGGAACCGGCTCGTGGTGGTCACGGGCATTTCCGGGAGCGGGAAGTCGTCCCTGGCGTTCGATACGCTGTTCGCCGAGGGCCAGCGCCGCTTCGCCGAGAGCCTGTCGTCCTACGCCCGCCAGTTCCTGGGCCGTATGTCCAAGCCCGATGTGGAGATGATCGAGGGCATCCCTCCGGCCATCGCCATCGAGCAGAAGGTGAACATCCGGAACCCCCGTTCCACCGTCGCCACCACCACGGAAATCTACGACTTCTTGCGGCTCCTGTACGCCCGCATCGGCCGGACCTATTCTCCCGTGAGCGGGCAGGAAGTGCGGGCCCATACCGTCCAGGATGTCCTCCAGGCTATCTTCGACGGTGAGGCCCATACCGTATACGTCCTCTCCGACGTCCGCTGGAAAGACCGCAAGGACAAGGTCGAACTCATGCTCCAGCTCAAGGAGGAAGGTTACGGCCGATTCTTCGACCTGGACACCCAGGAGGTCCTCCGGATCGAGGACGTGATGCAGCTGGACGGGAACTACCCGCAGGAACTGCATTTGCTGGTCGACCGTGTTAAGATTCCCGGTCAAGCCGGGAATGACGGTGTCGTCATGGCCGACCTGATCGGCCATCTTGATGACCTACGTACACGGCTCCTGTCGTCCGTGCAGACGGCGTTCGACAAGGGGGAGGGAGACATGTCCATCGTGCTGGACGGGAAGCAGAAGGCGTTCTGTTCCAGGTTTGAACTCGACGGGATGACGTTCCGCGAGCCGGACGAGTACCTGTTCAGTTTCAACAGCCCGCTGGGGGCGTGCCCCGAGTGCGGCGGCTTGGGAAAGATCATCGGTATCAGCGAGGACCTCGTCGTGCCGGACAAGACCAAGAGCATCTACGACGGAGCCGTGGCCTGCTGGCGCGGCGACAAGATGAGCTGGTTCAAGGACCTCGTGGTCAAGAACGCTGAGAAATACGACATCCCTGTCTTCATCCCGTACTGCAAGCTCACGGAGGAGCAGAAGCGGACCCTCTGGACCGCCCAGAGCGGCGGCGTGATGGACGAGAGCGCCATCGTGGGCATCGATGAATTCTTCGAGTGGGTGAACCAGAACCGCTACAAGATCCAGTACAAATACATGCTCAGCCGGTATTCCGGCCGGACCACCTGCCACGCCTGCG
>JAEEGH010015653.1_pt1 | contig 16433 bp, 13 predicted proteins | sample 9134181 | NCBI WGS metagenome assembly JAEEGH01 (sample SAMN16246544, study PRJNA631951) | gut metagenome | biome: gut microbiome; feature: rumen; material: DP-attached | host: Bos | place: Iran: Karaj | collected 2018-10
TATCAGGACACATGGTGGCGCAGGATGCGCATCCAGTGCATTTTTCAGGTTCGCTGATGGTTACGGTGTGATAGCCTTTTGCATTAAGTGTCGATGAAAGCGACAGAAGGTGCAGGGGACATGCTGAAACGCATAATTCACAGCCCTTGCATCTGGCTTCATTGATAGTAAGATGTCCTTGTCTTGCCATGTGCCTTTAAACCTCGTATATAAAAAAATACTAACCTATGCTTGCTCCCAGGGAGTAAGCACATAGCTTTCCGTCTTTACTACTTTTTCAGACGTTCCTTTTATTATATACGAAAAGGCTTTTTCTTGAACATGGAACAGGATGGGCAGTCCCGCCATCCTGGCAAGCTCCCGCGTCCGGTCCACTCCGTAGTCGATGACTTCCTGAGTGGTCTCCTGTTTCAGATTGGTGTTATTTACGATGCCGGTCACATAGAGATGACAGGCCGATTCGATCTCTTTCATGATATCAAAGGCTTCTTCGGCGATACGGGTCTGGGGACGCATGAAGTTCACCACATATACAAGATCATAACCTCGTTTCTTGATCTCATTGCTGATGGTTCCTGTTGCTACGGCTCCCTGATCATCGCCGCCGGCATCGATGAGTACCTTTTCATCGAACATTACAGATGTCTTGACGTCTTTGGGGATGAAGGGGACATCCAGATTGGTGCCGGCAAAGTAGGGCGCGATTACTTTTACGCCTTTGTCTTCGATCATCTTCCGGTAGTCGGATGAACGGAAAAAAGGATTGACGACATCGAGATCGATGACAGAACTGTATCTTCCCGACATTGCGAGGTTGATGGAAAGGCTCGTCTTGCCGCTTCCGTAATGTCCTGAGATGATCGTTATGGGTTTCTGAAATATGTTTTCCATATACTCTGTGATTATATCTCATTATGCTGAAAAAACGTCTTTTGCTGCTCCTGGGCGCAAAAATGAGTATATGTTTATTCCTGAAAATAGACTTGTCAGGCATGAAACATGTTTGATATAATTCCCAATTGTATTTGAAAGAAAAAATAAAAAAATTAGGAGAAATCAAATGTTAGATCCCCAGAAAAAAGCTGAGATCATTGAGAAGTACAGAATCAATGAACATGACACCGGTTCCGCCGAAGTCCAGATCGCTGTACTCACCGAACGAATCCTTCAGCTCACCCGCCACATGTCCGAGAACGGTCATGACTATCATTCCAAGCGTTCACTTCTGAAACTTGTAGGTCAGCGACGCCATCTTCTTGCTTACCTCAACAAGACCGATGTCAATCGCTACAAGACTCTTATTGCTAAACTCGGCCTCCGCAAATAATTGCCGTTTTTCCGCATTAAGAAAACTAAATACCTATAAGGAGTAAAGAATTGCAGTCTTATAAATTTGAGACTAGCTTTGCTGGCCGTACCCTTTCCATTGAGAGCGGTAAACTGGCCGAGCAGGCTGAAGCTGCTATAACTGTACGTTATGGCGACACTATGATCCTTGTGACCTGCTGTGTCGCACCCCAGCCCAAGGAAGGCGTCGATTTCCTTCCTCTTACAATCGAATATCAGGAAAAGCTCTATGCAGCCGGCAAGATCCCCGGCGGTTTCATCCGACGAGAAGGCCGACCGACTGAAGAAGCTATCCTCACTTCACGTGTCACTGACCGACCTCTCCGACCTCTTCTTCCTAAGACCTGGCGACGAGATATCCAGGTCGTCGTGACCGTCCTTTCCACCGACCGTGAGAACGATCCCGATACCCTTTCCGTGATCTGCAGTTCCCTCGTACTCGGTATGTCCTGCGTACCTTTTGCCGGTCCTGTCGGCGCCTGCCGAATCGGTTACATCAACGGCGAATTCGTCATCAATCCCACACTTCCTGAGATGGAAAACAGTGAGATGGACCTTGTCGTTGCTTCCACCGAACAGGATGTCTGTATGATCGAAGCCGGCATGAAGGAAGTCCCCGAGACCATCGTTCTCGAGGCTATCAAACGTGCTCATGAAGCTAACCAGGAACTCATCCAGTTCCAGAAATCCATCATCGCTCAGATCGGTCATCCTAAAGATGAAGCTCCTGTTGTTGAACATGATCCTGAACTCGTCAACGAAGTCATCCGCATCTGCGGCGACAAACTTCGCATCGCTATGTCCAACCTTACCAAAGCCACCCGTGAACCGGGCTGCGCTGAACTTCGCGAACAGCTCATCGCTGAGCTTGGTGAAAAGTATGACGAAGCTGAGATCCTCGATGTCTTCGACAAACGCATCAAATATGAGATCCGACATTGTATCCTTACTAACCATGTCCGACTCTCCGGCCGTAAACTCAATCAGGTCCGACCTATCGAATGTGAAGTCGACCTCGTTCCCAGAGTCCATGGTTCCGCACTCTTCACCCGAGGCGAGACTCAGGTACTCAACATCGCCACTCTCGGTTCTCTCCGCGACAACCAGAAGCTTGACGGTTTGGGTCTTGAAGAGAGCAAACGATACATCCATCACTACAACATGCCTCCTTACGCCAACGGCGAAGCCAAGAAATTCGGCACCCCCGGACGACGTGAGATCGGTCACGGCGCACTGGCTGAACGAGCCCTTCTGCCTGTGATCCCCAGCGAAGAAGAATTCCCTTATACCATCCGATTGGTCTCCGAAGTTCTTTCTTCCAGCGGTTCCACTTCTATGGCATCCACTTGTTCATCCACCATGTCATTGATGGCCGCCGGTGTACCTATCAAACGAATGGTCGGCGGTATCTCTATGGGTCTTATCACTGGTGACAACGGTGAATTCGAGATCCTCACCGATATCGAAGGTATGGAAGACAACTACGGCGATATGGACTTCAAAGTCGCCGGTACTCTGGAAGGTATCACCGCTCTCCAGCTGGATATTAAGATCCACGGCATTACCATGGCTATGATCGAAAAGACCATCTGGCAGGGTCGAGAAGCCCGTGAACATATCCTCGGCAAGATGAGAGAAGCTATCGATACTCCTCGACCTGAACTCTCTCCTTATGCTCCTCGAATGTACAAGACTCAGGTCGATCCTGATAAGATCGGTACTATCATCGGCCCGGGCGGCAAGACTATCCGCTCCATCACTGATGAGACCAAGACCACTATCGATATCTCCAATGACGGTACTGTCGTCATCGGTTCCACCGATGCTGCTATGGCCGAAAAGGCACTGCAGATGGTCCAGGATCTCGTCCGTGAGGTCAAGGTCGGTGAGATCTTCACCGGCAAAGTCGTACGTATCATGACTTTCGGTGCATTCGTTGAACTCCTTCCCGGCAAGGATGGTCTCTGCCACATCAGTGAACTTGAAGATCATCGCGTCGACAAGGTCGAAGACGTAGTCAAGGTCGGTGACGAGATCACCGTCAAGGTCATCGAGATCGATAATCAGGGCAGAGTAAACCTCTCCCGCAAAGCTCTCTTAGTTCCTGAGGGTGAAGATCGACCTCGCAAACCCTTTGGCAAACCCGCACATAACAACCATCGTTTCAATAACGACAAATAACTTTTGATAAAGTCGGTGGGGCAGGAGCGATTTCTGCCCCTTCCGGTTTTGGGGAGAAAAAAGATGAAAGAATACAGCGTAGCAATTGTAGGCGCCACCGGCCGTGTCGGTCAGGAATTCCTGAAGATCCTTGATGAGAGGAATTTCCCGATTTCAAAACTCTCTTTGTTTGCTTCGGATAAGTCTGCCGGCAAGACCATGATGTTCCGCGGAAAGGAATATCCCGTCTATGAGACTGCTGATGATTCCTTTGAGGGTATCGATATTGCACTCTTCTCGGCTGGTTCTGATATCTCTAAGCACTTTGCTCCCATTGCAGCACGTTCCGGTGCCATCGTCATCGATAACTCTGCTGCCTGGAGACAGGATCCTGCTGTTCCTTTGGTCGTTCCTGAGATCAATCCCGACGATATCGCCTGGAACAACGGCATCATCGCTAATCCTAACTGCTCCACCATCCAGATGGTGGTTGCCCTTTGGCCTCTTCATAAGGTCAATCCCATCAAACGCTTGGTGATCACGACCCTGCAGGCTGTCAGCGGTGCCGGTCTTCCCGCCATTGCTGCTCTCGATAAAGAGACCCGTGAATATGTTGCCGGCGAACCTGTCGTTCCCGGTTACTTCCCTCATCAGATCGCCTTCAATCCTCTTCCTGAGATCGATGTCTTCCTCGAAGATGGTTATACCAAGGAAGAGCGCAAGATGCTGGATGAGACCCATAAGATCATGCACGCTCCTGAGATCAAAGTCTCAGCTACCTGTGTCCGTGTACCGGTCTTCGCCTGTCACAGTGAAGCCGTTTCCATCGAATTTACTAATCCCATCACTCCCGAAGAAGTCAGGAAGCTCCTTTCCGATGCTCCCGGCGTAGTGGTCCAGGACGATGTGAAGAATCATGTCTATCCTCAGGCTGTCGAAGCTGCCGGTAAAGATCCTTCCTATGTGGGCCGTATCCGCAAGGATTCATCCTGCGATAACGGTATCGTTATGTGGGTAGTCTCTGACAATATCCGCAAGGGCGCGGCTCTCAACGCTGTACAGATCGCCGAATGCATGATTGAAAAGGGTTATATCAAGTAGCAATGCTATGAATTATGCATTCATTGATGGGCAAAATCTCAAACTGAGTACAGAGAGTTGCACTCAGCCTTTCACTGTCGATTTAAAGAAATTTCGTATATATTTGAATGATAAATACAACGTCTCTCGTGCTTTTTATTTCATGGGGTTTTATGTGAAAGAAAATGACGAGTTGTACAAATTATTGATAACTTGTGGATATGAGGTTGTATTTCGAGATCATAGTGAATATGCATTAAGTCGTAAGAAAGGTAATGTGGACACCGAGATAGTTTTCAAGATGATGACCTGTTATATCGATGATGCTGTTGCAGAAAAGTATCTTTTAGTGTCTGGGGATGGTGACTATTTTCAGGTAGTTCAGTATTTGATTAGTAAAGATAAATTCTTAAAACTTTTGATTCCATCTCATATGAATGCATCATCATTGTATAAGCATATCCCTGATACATTTATCGATTATCTAGATAGAAAAGAAATACGGAAAAAGATTGAATTAAAATAGAATGCAGGTTCGCCTTAGGTATTTCTCCGTTCGGTACATCCCTGCGTAGTGATTTAATTTCATTATACTTGAATATCTTGCATTGTCAATTACTACCCTTGCCATAGTGAGTTTTAAAAAGTTGACTGCACGAAAGACGGCAAATCAGCTTGCCGTCTTTTTGTTTGACGCTCCTTTTTTTTGACAATATAATTCGATTGGAGATACTTTCTGATTGGATCGTGGATCATGAGCGAATCGGAATTAGAATCATTTAAGGAACTCAAAGAAGGACGCCTGCTTAGGGCGTTTTATGATGCGGCTCTTGAACTGCTCGAAAAAAAAGATGTCGATGAGGTAAGTGTCAAAGACATCACTGACATCACTGGTGTTTCTCGTCAGACTCTCTACAACTATTTTTCCAGTAAGAATTCCTTCTTCAATTATGTCCTTTTCCGTGGGGTCTATGAAAAGATGTACCAGTCCAGCCCCCGTGAAGTCATTACGAGTATCATCCCTAAGGAACTGGAAGCTCATGCCCGTTTTTATACACAAGTAGCCAAGACTACTGGTGATAATAACTTCGAGTCATTTTTCTCTCAGATCATGAGGGACTATTGCCAATATGTGATCAACAGCCACTGGAATTCTTCCGTTATAAACCGCAGTATGGAGACTTCTCTGGACATCTATGTCAACGTTGCGGTCCAGCATTTCATGCATTGGCTGACCGATGGCATGTATAACAGTATCTACTCTGCATCGGATATCGGTCTCAGTATCTTCAAGGATATCCCGTCGAGTTTACTGCCTGCTTTCGATACCATCAGCAGAGTCGATGAGCCAGAGCAGAAGAATCCTTATTCCGTCAATCTGGGCATCGGTCTTTGGGTCGGGCAGGAGTTCATCGCTAAATTAGTTGAGGAATTCCATAAGGAACGCCCTGATCTTATGGTCAACATCATGAAATCCGGTCATTATCATTCAGTCAAACGTTACGATATCGGCATCGAGATCTCGTCATATGAGTTCTTCGACGATCATTATGATCATTACCCTCTTTGCAATCATGGCCTTTGCATGTTGGTATCCCGCAAAAATCCTTTGTCACAGTATGACCATGCCAGGATCACGATGTTCCAGAACGAACGGGTCGTCCTCCCCGGTTACCGCGAGATGAAGATGATAAAAAGAGGTCTTGCCCAGTATGCGGAGTCAAAGGCATACAACTTTGAAAAGATATTCTGCGTAAATGAGCTTTTCGGCGTTCCCGATTACGTGATCATGAAGGAAGATCTTGGCGTGATACTGCGTTCCACTCTTGACGGGGTCCGTGACAATGACATGTATAAGGTCGTCCGTATCGATGATTTTAGATCTGACAGACCGCTCGAGATCCCTCTTCACTTGTATATCCAGAAGGATTATGAGCTCTCAAAGAATGAGCGCAGGTTCATCCAGTGCATCATGGATTATGCCAAGAAGGTCAAAGATCTGTATTGTCCCAACGGATATATCAGGAGCCAGCCCCGTAAGTAGTCTTTTTACCAGTCGGCTTTAGGATAGGGAGGGATGCCCTTGATCATCTCGTCGAGAGCTCCTTTGAACTTATCCTGCTCCCAGCCCATTTCGATAGGTACGATATTGAGTTCCGGTTCGGTCGGCCAGGTGTTGGGATCCTCATGGACGATCTTGAAACCGTCTTCTTCCGGCCAGTACTCTAAAGTATCTGGATCGATTTTCTGAGGCCTGATGGCTTCATTCATCTTCTCGGTATCAAAACCGGTCTTACTTATGATGATCGTTCCGCACTTGGGTTTCATGGTGCAGCTGTGGCGTTTGATCTGCCTGATACCTTTGGTATCGAACCAGCCATCTTCATCTTCGAATTCAACGTTGATATGCGGTCGGCACAGGAAACGTCGGTCCTGGACCAGCTGCAGATCTTTGACGTCATCTGCGACATAGATCAGCATGTCCGGATAGATATCTGTCTCGCCGAAGATCATGTAGACTTCCTGTTTAAGATCGATCCATTCCTGATTCTTGCTCCTGACTTCTGTCCACCAATGCGGCTCATAGGGAGTCGGGCGCAGTGCGACATAGCGTCCGTAACGCTTGGAATGGAATATCAGACGTGATGTCAGGTAGGTGCAGCAGTATGCTCTTTCAAAACTGAGTCCGTCGACGGTGCTGGGGTATGGCGGTACGTCCTGACAGCCGCCGGTGGAACTCATTTCGATGACCTGCGGAGCGGCATTGTAGTCCTTGGAGAGGACTCCCCATACCTCGTCAGCATCGAGATAATCGATGATGCACAGTTCGGCCCAGCGTTCATATCCCAGGGCATACAGTATTTTGAATTCTTTGGAGATCTCTTCTTTGGCTTCTTTTTCAAAATCATCCAGTGCGATGATCCCCTGGAATACTTTCATTAACAGAGGATGTACACGGCTCTCAAGCAATCGGTCAGGGTCGTTCATGAACAGTTCCAGATTTTCGTCCAGTACCACTCTGTCGATGGGGAGTTCTTCGATTACTTTTGCTTTTATGCTGTCCCACTTTCCCTTGAGTTCATGGATCTTTGACAGTTCTTCTTTGAACTCCTGGGCTAAATAGTTCTTTTTGATCGCGGAGAGCTGGGAATAGAATTCGATTCTCTCTTCACCGATCATTATCAAGGTCTTGCTGTCGATTCTGATCTTGGGATGGGATGCTACATAATCCACAAGTTTATGATAATCCAGTTTCCAGTCAGTGTTTTCCATCTGTTTAAAACTCCTGATAGTGAACTATTTCTTTCATCTTTGATTTTAATTATAAGGTATCCATTGAGGCTTTACTTTGGTTTATGATAGTAAAAAAATGGACTTTTTACCCCAAATGGTCAATGATTGGACTCGATGGGCCAAAAAATCTATTTGTAAGGTATTTCATGGTATTAAAATTTGGCCAAATAGGTATAAAAGCGTCATATCTTGACGGATTGTCCAGCAGGTCGGATGGTCGATTCCAGTCTCGGACGCATGAATAGGAGGTATTTAATGTCTGAAGAAATAAAGACTAAGGTATCCCGACGAGAATTCCTCAAGGATGCTGGTCTTGTAGTCGGTGGTGCGACTATCGGATCTGCAGCCATCCTGTCCGCCTGTAAAGGTGAGACCAAGACCGTTACTTCTACTGTAACCAATACCGCGACTTCCACGGTTACCAAGACTGTAGAAGTAAAGGGTGACACCAAGTATGTATGCCCATTCGACAGCATGGAGTTCAATTCAGTAGCTGATCTCCAAGCCCATCTGGCGAGTGCGCATGCAGACAAGAAACTCGACAACATCGTTTCATTCACTCTTAACGGCACGCCATATACATTGGTGGTCGAGCCCTGGTGGCCGGTATCCATGGTCCTCCGCGACATCCTTGGTTTCTATGATGTCAAAGTCGGCTGCGATTTCGGCAACTGTGGAACCTGCACCGTCCTCGTTGAGAAGAACGGCAAGCAGATTCCCATGTTCTCCTGCCTGATGGTTGCCGGCGAACTCAACGGAAAGGTCATCACCACTTGTGATGGTCTCTCCAACGGCATCACACCGTCTCCTGTACAGAAGAAATTCTATGATGAGGACGCTTTCCAGTGCGGTTATTGCACTCCTGGTTTGATCCTCGCTGCTACAGCACTTCTTGCTGATAATCCTAAACCGACAGCAGATGAAGTCCGCTATGCATTCTCTGGTCATCTCTGCTTCTGCAACAACATGACTAAGACTGTATCAGCTATGGTCGGAGGTGTTGAATAATGCTTGTTCTTGATGAAAATACTAAGTTTGAAGATTTCAAAGTACTCGGTAACCCTGATGTCCATGATCAGAGCGGTAAAGAGATCGTTTTAGGTAAGACCGACTTCGCCGCTGATCACTTCACCGGACACAAGTATTTCGGTGCCTTAAAATCCTCTACCATCATGAAGGGTACCATCAAGTCCATCGATACCAGCGAAGCTATGAAGATCCCTGGCGTCAAAGCCGTCATCACTTATGAAGATCTTCCTCTTCTCTGGTCTCCTACCATCACCCGATATGGTCAGGAAGTTGCCGGCGTAGTTGCTGATAACTTCTATACTGCAGTCCGAGCTACTCAGGCCGTCAAGATCGAATATGAAGAAGCCACTGACGGTGTCTTCGATCCCGATTATGCCATGATCGGTAAGGATGCTGCCGGCAATCCTGTTTCTTCTGGTATCGTTCCCGGTAACATCATGCCGGTCATCTCCCTCTATCGAAATCCTGACATGATCGAGGGTGTTGGTGCCGATCCCGGTTTCGAACTCTCTGACTACGTCCATGAATACAAGTTCCCGTGGTCAAACTCTTATACTCACAACTGTCTTGAAGCCCATCAGACTCTGGCCTGGTGGATCGGTGATGATATGTATTTCTACACCGGTACTCAGGACATCAACTACATCAAGTCTTACATCGTCTTGGCTAAGTTCATGCCGGGCTATCCTTCTAACAAGATCCACGGCGTGACCCACTTCAACTGCGGCGGTTACGGCGGCAAATCCCTCGACTGTCTCGTTCCTCAGGCTCTCGCCATGTCCAGGAAAGTCGGCGGCTATCCCGTCCTTTGTAAGAACACCCGACAGCAGAACAATATGAACCGAGGCCGAACTTTCGCTTGTACTTCCACCATCAAATTCGGTGTCAAGAAAGTCGGCGACGATTTCTTATTCGAAGCCTGCGATGCCAAGTTCTACTCCGATGGCGGTCATAACACTGCTACGCCTTGCGGTGACGTCCATTGGGGTCTCCGAACCACTTATACTATTCCTTATGCCACCATGAAGACCCACCTTGTCTTCACTAACTCCACTACACGACATTATTGGAGATGCGTCAACGATCCTCCCGGTGCCATGAACTACGATACTGCTATCGAGAAACTGGCCTATGATCTCCGTGACGATATGGGTTATAAGGGCACTCCGTATGATCTTCGAATTGCCAACATGCGAACCCAGGAGATGGGCGATCAGGACTTCGGTAATTCCGGTGTCTCCAACTACTATGCGTACGGTCTCCATTACTCCAAGTACTGGGGCGCATTCGCGATCAAAGACCTTTATCAGAAAGCTTACGAAGCATCTGACTACAAGAAGAAGTGGCATGAAGCTCATACCAAGACCGTCGACGATCTCTATCACAACGGAGATACCCGATGGCATGGTATCGCTATCACCGGTCACCATGACAGCCACGGTGTTATCAATGGCGGTTCACAGCGAGGCGGTATCATCCGAGCTCACGATGACGGTACCTTCACCGTCCTCACCGGTTCAGCCCGAGGCTGCTCCGGCGGTACCACTGTCTGCTGTAACGTAGTAGCAGAAGTCCTCGGCGTCAGCGCAGACAAAGTCAAACTCGGCGACTGGGGCAACACTGATACCACTCTCCCTGGCGGTGTACAGGCTGGTTCATCTCATACCGTCTCCATCTCCACTACCTTCTACAACACCGCGGTCCTCCTTCGCTGGAAGATCTTCAATGCCGCTATGGCTCATCCGACCTTCTACGGTCAGGCTACATCAGTCGATGACTTTGATGTTGAAGACGGCGTGATCTTCCTCAAGAAGAACCCTGAAGTCCGCGCTCCTTATGCCACCATCTTGGCCAAGAATGCTGCTATCGCTGCATCATCCAATGGTTGGGAAATCGAAGAAACTTACACCGGCATGGGTCCCATGCTTGGTAAGTTCACCGGTTATTATGCAGAGACCGAGAACAATACAGACCAGTTCGGCCGCATCCGCGGTGGTGCATGGCGAAGCAAGGGCAACTACCTCAAACGAGGTGACTATGTCACTTGTAACGGTGCAGCAGCTGCTGCCTGCGAAGTTGCAGTTGATCCCGAGACCGGTGAGGTCGAGATCCTCCATTACTGGAACGTCGTCGATGCCGGTACCGTCATGTTCAGAAAGGGTGCTGAAAAAGAGATCGCAGCCGGTGCTGAATGTGCTCACAACATGGCATTCTTCTTCGGCGATGTCTATGATGAGAAGTACGGCAAGCTTCTTTCCACTCAGTACACTGAAGCTATGATGCCTACCTACATGGATATGAAGACCGAAGATCATGACCTGATCCTTTACGAATCCCGCGACGTGGGCGGTCCTTTCGGCTGCCATGGTATCGCCGAACCTTGCGTTACCAACTACGTCTCAGTATTCCTGGCTATCTACAATGCCATCGGTGTTTGGATCAACCCTGAAAAGGGTAACATCGGTCCTGACCGAGTACTCAAATCTATCAAACGTGCCACTAAAGATGGTTACTCCATCGATAAGATCGGCGCTCGAGTAAAGTAAAAGGAGGGAATGCAGTATGAAAAACTTTGAACTTAAACATGCATCCAGCTTCGAAGAAGCCGCCTCAATGCTTGCTGACGGAGCAATGATCCTGGCCGGCGGCACCGATATGATCTACAGTATGAAAGGCATGCATACCCCTAATCTTCCTGATACCCTCGTTGCTATCAGCGAGATCCCCGATGCCGACTATATCAAAGAAGAGAACGGCTATATCAAGATCGGCGCACTCGCCAAACTCAGTGATATCGCCGCTGACAAGACCGTTCTTGCTAAGGCTCCGGCTTTGGCTCAGGCCGCTAAACTGGTCGCTTCTCCCGAACTCCGCAATATGGGCACCATCGGCGGCAACATCTGCCAGCGACCCCGCTGTATCTACTATCGAAACGAATTCGATAACTGGCCTTGCGCTCGAAAGCACAAGGGCGGCCTCTGCTACGCTATCACCGGTGTACACCGATATCACTCCATCTTCGGCGGTGTAGGCGGATGTATGGCGGTCTGCCCATCCGATACCGCAGTCGCACTGGTGGCACTTGGTGCCAGCATCGTAACTACTAAAAAGACCTGGTCCGCTGTTGATTTCTTCAAGGTCCCCAGCAAAGAATTCGGCACCGCTCGCGGTGAACAGATCAATGCTATCGATTCTGATGAAGTCGTCAAAGAGATTCAGATCCCATCTTCTGGCAATGAAAAGAGCACTTACGTAAAATGGGCTTTCCGAAAGGCCATCGACTTCCCGCAGTGCTCAGCTGCCGTTGTCATCAAGGGCGGCAAAGCCAATATTGCTCTGGGCGGTGTCTACAACGAACCTAAATACTTCGAGGGTGTCGATATCGCTGATCCTAAAGCTGCCGGCGAATCTGTCGTAGCCAAGGCAACAGAGATCTCCAACGAAGGCGATGGAAGCAATTCCTTCGATAAACTCGATCACTACTCTAATGGTTACAAGATCGATATCACCAAGACCATCGTTAAGAGAGCGATCATATCCCTTAAATAGACTTTACCTCCATTTTCTTCATAATGGGAGCAGGAAGAAACCCCCTTCCTGCTCCTCCTTTTTTATTCAGATGACTTAAGACTAATGTCCTCGTTTTTTACTATAATAAATGTATGCACAGAGTAGTGATTACGGGACTGGGGGCGGTCACTCCCCTCGGTCATGATATAGATTCCACCTGGACCAATCTCATCTCAGGTGTTTCAGGTATCGGTAAGATCACCAGTTTTGATCCTTCTTTCACCAAGGTCAGCGTTGCAGCTGAAGTGAAGGATTTCGATCCTGTTGACTACATCGATGAAAAGACGGCCATGCATACTGACCGTTTTGCTCAGTTCGCCATCGTTGCGGCATCTGAAGCACTGGATGATTCCGGTCTCGACGCATCGGAATACGATGACATCTCCGTTATCCTCGGATGCGGCATGGGAGGACTGTCTACCATGTTGGAACAGACGCAGGAACTCTTTGATACTGACCGTATGAGTGCTTTTTCTGTTCCCATGATGATCAATGATTCTGCTGCTTCTGCCGTATCGATCTACTACGGATTAAAAGGCCCCAATTTCGCAGTCACTTCGGCCTGTTCTTCTTCAAACGACGCCATCGGCATCTCGTATGAACTCATAAGGTCAGGTTCATCTGATGTCATCCTTACCGGAGGAGCAGATGCTGTCGTAAATGAATTGGGCATTGCCGCTTTTGATGCTTCCCGCGCACTATCTCATGGTACCGATAAGACCGCATCTTCTCCTTTTGATTCCAAACGCGACGGTTTCGTTATCGGGGAGGGCAGTGTCATCCTCATACTGGAAGAACTGGATCATGCCGTTGCCAGAGGAGCCAAGATCTATGCTGAGATCCTTTCATATGGTGCTACCAGTGACGCCTATCATGTCACTAAGCTGACTGAAAATGCTGAAGGGCTCCAGAAGGCAATCAGAAAAGCACTCGACAGGGCAGGTCTAAAGTGTTCCGATATCGATTACATCAATGCCCACGGTACTTCGACAAAGCTCAATGATATCAATGAGACTAAGGCATATAAAGAGGTCTTTGGTGAATCTATCAAAGATATCCCTGTATCTTCTACCAAGTCTATGACCGGACATATGATCGGAGCATCCGGTGCCATGGAGGCGGCAGTCTGCATAAAGACTATCGTGACCGGTATGATCCCTCCCACTATCAATCTCACATCCCCTGACCCGGAGTGCGATCTGGATTATGTTCCGAACATGGCACGCCGTAAGGATGTCAGGATCGCGCTTTCCAGTTCGATGGGATTCGGCGGACATAACAGTGTCCTCCTGATCGGAAGGTATGATGGATAATAATTACCGCTGGCAGGTCTTTCCGCCTGTTCCTGATGAATGTGAAATCTCGAAAGATAAGTATCCGCCGCTTGTCAGACAGATCCTGTATAACCGCGGAGTAAAGACACAAAAAGAAGCCGATGTCTTCATGTCAGTCGAGAAGGGAGATTATTACGATTCTTCTCTGCTTCCTAATATCCAGCAGGCGACATCACGTATCTACTCGTCTTTGATGATGGGGGACACTATTGCGGTCTACGGAGACTTCGATGTTGATGGCATCACAGCTTCATCCGTAATGTATAAAGGTCTGAAGAAACTGGGAGCCGATGTCATGGTTTATATCCCGCACCGCGGTGACGAAGGGCATGGACTCAATCAGCAGGCAATCTCGGAACTCATCAGTAAAAACGTGAAACTCATCGTGACTGTCGATTGCGGAGTGTCCAGCTATGATGAGATCGATTCTTTCAAAAAGAAAGTGGATTTCGTCGTAACCGACCATCATCTTCCTCCTGAAAAGCTGCCTCCTGCTGTCGCCATCGTTGATCCTTATCTTCCTGAGTCCCAGTATCCATTCAAGGATATCTGCGGAGCGGCAGTGGCTTTCAAAGTGCTCTCATTCCTTTATCGTATGATAGGGAAGGAAAACGAAGTGTGGCAGTTCATCGATTACGCTGCGCTCGGTACTATTGCTGATGTTATGCCGCTGTTGGACGAGAACCGCTATATCGTTCAGAGAGGTATCGAGAGCCTTAAGCACTGCACTCATCCCGGGATCAATGAGATCATGCGTCTTTCCAAGATCGATAAGGATAAGCTCGATGCTGAAGCAGTTTCCTGGTATATCGCGCCGCGCCTTAATGCTGCCGGCCGAATGGATCATGCCAATAAGGCTTTTGATCTTTTGACCACGGATGATCTGGATGCTGCGGCTGCATTGGCTTTTGAGATGGAAGAACTCAACAAAGAAAGACAGAAGCTTACCACTGCATTCTGTACTATCGCATCCGACCAGGTCAAAGACAAAGTCGGTAAAGAGTACATCATGATAACCGGACATCCGGAGATACCGACAGGCATTGCCGGTCTTGTTGCCGGACGTCTATGTGATAAATATGGCCTTCCGGCTATCATCATGCATTACGATGAAGAGTATGCTCATGGTAGTGCCAGGAGTGTGGCAGGATTCGATATCACGGAAGCCATGGCCAAGTGTTCGGATATCCTCGTCCAGTACGGCGGGCACTCACAGGCTGGCGGTTTTACGGTCGCTATGAACAAGCTCGATGAATTTACCGCCAGGATGTCAGAATTTGCTCGTGAAGAGCTGGAGGGTGCTGATATGCGTCCGACACTTTCCATCGATGCAGTATGTGATCTGCGTGAAGTCGATATGGGTACTTTTGAATCTATCTCGACACTTGCCCCATTTGGGTTCTGCAACCAGGCTCCGCTGTTCCTCTCAACGAATGTCAGACCGCAGGAGCTCAGGGTCATGGGGACTGGGGAAAAACATCTTAAGTTCAAGGGCATACAGGGCAGTGTGGGCCGTGAGTTCGTCGGCTGGGGATACGGTCCGCAGTCAAATGAGTTCAACAGACCTCTCGATATCGTCTACACTATCGAAGTGAACGAATGGCGCGGGACCAAATCGATCAATCTGATCATCAAAGACCTTTCGTATAGTTCGACGCTTTAGATCGATCACGCGGATAATGATTCAGTAAGCTGTTCCGTGCTTATTACATCAGCATATTTGAGACTGAGATCTAAAAGTGTCATCTCATGGATGGTTGGAAACCTGTCCTGAACACATTCTTCCGGAATTATCACATTCAGTCTCCGTGAAAAGGCATCGATCACTGTTGCTCTGACACATCCGCTCGTTACGAATCCTGTTACTATAACTGTCTGGATCCCCAGTCTGGTTATGATTTCGTCAAGTTCTGTCCTGAAGAATGCACTGGGGCAGACCTTATCGATCACAATGTCGTTTTCTGCTACGGGTAAAGCTATATCTGAGGCATTTTCGGGGAGTACTATGGCAGCGCCTCCCGCTTTCTTCATGAAAGGATTCTCTTCAGGACGGCTGCTGGCGATTGCCCGTGTGAAGATGATGGGGATATCTTTCTGCCGGCACTGTGCTATGACCTTTTTTATCGGATCCAAGGCCTTCCATGCATTATGACCAAGTGCCAGACGCGATGTCTTTATCGCTTCCAGCGTTGGAAGATCGAGCCCGATGAATTTGTTCTGAACGTCAATTACTAAAAGTGCGGTCTTGCCTTCGATGCCGCATTTCTTGCCGAACCCTGCTTCTTCAATGATTTGGAGTTCTTCTTCTGTCAAAAGTTCTCTCTTCATGCTGACAGGATAAAAGATAGTGTTTTTGATGGTAAAGGGATGATTGGTCCCAATACTTCCGACTGAAATATCTGTATCATAGTTCCATTACTTCTGTTAAGGAACGAACTGATGATGACTTATGATGATTATTTGGAACTGATCAAGACCCGCAGGAGCATCCGCTCTTTCAGTGATGAGCCGGTCAGTATCGAGGATATAAATAAGTGTATCGAAGCCGGACGCTGGGCCATGTCTGGCGGTAATGCCCAGCCGTGGGATTTTGTCGTAGTTACCCAAAAAGAGATGATC
>JAEEGH010015656.1_pt1 | contig 16430 bp, 19 predicted proteins | sample 9134181 | NCBI WGS metagenome assembly JAEEGH01 (sample SAMN16246544, study PRJNA631951) | gut metagenome | biome: gut microbiome; feature: rumen; material: DP-attached | host: Bos | place: Iran: Karaj | collected 2018-10
CGCATGCTGCAGGAACTGCTCTCGGGGATACACGGGGTGGATGAATGTGATAGCCGTGAACGCCAGGAATGTTATGATGAGTATAAGTTTAGTCTTGTACATTTTTCCATCATTTGTCTTTCTTATGTATCAGACGGCACATCAGATACCAGATATCCACTCCGACGGTAAACGACGACGGATAGGCTTTGGTGCCGTCTGTAAGTTTGAATAGAGGCGTGAGATTTTGTGTGTAATTGACAGTGACAGGTCCGACGCCTGCAATCAGCAACCACTGCGCCCCTACATGCCGGGTGTGAAGAAGAGGGTGGCTTTCAGATTTGTCTTCCCATTTGCTCCCACCGGCATACAGCCCAAGTCCTGTCTGCAAAGAGAGCCAACGCTTTGGAGTCTGGATTCCCACGAGCAATGGTATGCGTACGGCGTACATGTCTAGGTCGTTGTCGTAATCTTTGAAAGCATAGGAGGTGCCTACAAATTGCAATCCCACGGAATAACCGGCCACTCCCCGATAGAGGTTTCTTGAAAATTGCAGAAAGGTGACGCCGCCTTCCTGCTGCTTGAGAAAGCCGTTCCTCAGATGAAACGGTGATTGGCTGCCTTTCAATATACCGTCAGACAATCGCGTGGAGCCGAGCCACACCGTTGTCGTTTGTGGAACATAACGTTCCTCGTCTTTTTCATAATAGCTGTCGTCCGCATAGGGGGCCATCAGCATGAAAAATCCACCCACACTCCATTTCAACTTTTCATCGGGAGAGATTTCCTCTCCTGATTCCGTCTGCGCCATCCCTGATATTGTAACAAGGGAGAACAGAAATATGATGACATGTTTCATACTCAAAATTCTCTGTTATGACAACACGCCGCAAAGTTAACAAATTATTCATATCATGAAACCATTAAGGTGGAATATCTCACATTGTACAACATAAACTCCATGAATCATTACGATAATTGTAAAAAAGTTGTATATTTGCATGTTAAGTATGCGAGTATGTTTCTATCAGTGCTTAGCCTAAGATAAATTTGATATGTATAAAAGAAGATATTATGACAAAGAAAACTGTACGGAACACACAAAAAACGAACGTAAGTATAAATGAGCGCGATTACATCTCGCTCACCGATATGGTAATCAAATATTAATACCTTTATTCCCATGAACAAGAAAAAAAGCATTATCACCATATTCTTGTTGGCTATTTTTTTACTGATAGCTTGGACTACAATAACGTTTATCTTTTCTAATGACAATGAAGATTTAGGTGGAGGTTATACCTATTATTCCGAACAAAAGATGATTAGTGGAAAGTTTCAAATACCACCGACCATACAAGAATATAAATATGATTCAGAAATTATCATTGCCAAACAACACCCAACAAAACATAAGGATATAATGTATGCTGATTATAATTATCCTTTCGGACGGGATACAATTTACTATTGGATAATTGATAAAAAGGCGAATACTTTTTCAGGGCCAATGAATCATAATGATTTCTTAAAGGAAATTAGCCAATATGATGACAAATTTGAATTAAATTAAGGAGATGAAATGAAACGTATATGCCTTTTGTCAACACTTCTGCTAGCAGTCGCAGTCTCTGCACAGAATCGTATTGTGCTTGTCGAGGAATTCACCAATACGGGATGCGGTCCTTGTGCGTCGTGGTCGCCCGAACTAGATGCCGTGATTGAAAACCGCTTGGGTGATTGCGTCGCCATCAAGTATCACAGTAATTATCCCAACCGTAACGACGAGTTCTATAATTACGATCCCGATACACAGCAGAAGCGCCACGATTTCTATGAAGTAGATGGTGTGCCCGCCACTTTTGTCAATGGTGAAAAGTTATATTTCCGCACATCTTCCTGCCTGGATGAAACCATCACGCAGCAGATGGCTCAGCCGGAAAGATTCTCGCTCACGCTTTCGAAAGGAATTGAAAACCACAGAATGTCGGTCCAGACCAACCTCACACCATTACAAGAAATCGAGAGTGGCACTTCGCTGAGGTTGTTCGTGGCCGCCATAGAGGAACACATCTACCCATCCAAACCATATCCCAATGGCGAAACCTCGCTTCACTACACCATGCGCAAGATGTTCACGGGCGGTGATGGCATTCAGATAAGCGATGACGGTCTCCATGCTGGTCAGGCCTACTCCTATGGTGCGTCTTGGGAAATCGACTTCTGCGATGACGAGACTCAACTCGGCGTGGTGGCTTTCCTGCAAGACATTGAAACGAAGGAAGTGGTTTGTGCAGCATACAGCGGAGCCGGGACAAACAAGGAAAACCACCTGACATTGGTAGCCTTGAACGCCACTCCCGATTTCATCTGCGTATCCGATTATTATGGGTATGTGGTATTGCGCAATGATGGTTACAACACGCTGACCACCGCCACACTCAACGTGAAGGTCAATGGGTCGTTGAAGCAATACCCTTGGAACGGGGAACTCGACTATCTTGAGCGCGACACGCTGGCATTCGACGGATTCCGCGACTTCACTCTTTCCGATGATGAGAACCAAGTGCAACTATGGTTCTCCGATGTCAATGGCACCGCTGCCGAGAGCAACCGCATCAAAAGCACTTTCTCCAATTCCTTGCAGGCACACTACGGCGTGCAGTTGAGGTTTTATACCGACAAGAAACCCGATGAGACAACATGGAAACTCTACAGTTCGGCGGGGGATGTGGTGCGTGAGGGAGGACCATATACCGACCCTATGAAACTATATACCGAAAACCTCCAACTGACACACGACGACTGTTACCTGCTCGAATTCCTCGACGCTGGCAATGATGGCATCAAGGGCGACTACGGAACCGGCTACTATCAACTCTACCAGATTGATAATGCTGGAATGACCCAACGCCTCACACAAGGCAATTACGACGGGGCGGTACACGACGTGTATTTCAATCTGACCGAGGCTTCATCGACAGGTGTCGTGGAGATTCCTACAGATGATGTCTCATCTGGCTCGTGCTACGACTTGCAAGGACGCAGAGTACTACATCAAGAAAGAGGCGTCAACATCGTGAATGGGAAGAAAGCGGTTGTGAGATAAGCCTTCACCTCACTTGACATGTAGTTTCTTCCCATTCTGGATATATAAACCTCGCATGGGCTTGCCTTTCAAACGACGACCTCCCATATCGTATAGTGTGGCATCATTATTATCAACAACCGAAGGAGAGCTGACGGCATCATCGTTCATTTCAGAAATGATTTGGAAGTCGCGCCATCCACGTTTGGACTGATACTTGTCGGTAGTGCCTTTGGGGACATGAAGAATCGCTCTGCTTGTCACCACATCAGAGAAGCATTTGCCGAGCAATGGGGGGTCGTCATAGTCAATTAAATCGAAAGGCTCCTTAATATACGACCACACTTCCCAAATATTGTCGCACCCACTGAAGGCACCGCCTGCCAGTGTCGTCACTGAACGGCCTATCGTCACGTCCTCCAGGCCGCTACAGTCCTTGAAGGCATCCCAGCCCACATACTCCACCTTGTCGGGAATAACAAGTTCTTTGGGCGTTCGACAACCCAGAAAAGCATATTGGTCGATGGTGGTCACACCCTGTGGAATCTGGAATACGGGCAGACTGCCGCAGTCACGAAAAGCACACATGCCGATGTAGTTCAGACCGTCGGGAATATTCACCTCGCTGAGGCTGCTGCAACCGTCGAATGTCCAGCCCTCGATGCGGGTAAGACCATCGGGAAGATGGACTTTCACAAGTGACGTACAGCCGGAAAAAGCCGATGTGCCTATGCTCTGTATCTTGTTAGACACATAAAGTTCCGTCAAGCTCGAGCAACCACTGAGTGCTCCATTACCGATGGCAGTTACGGTGGCTGGTATCGAAATGCTTTCCAATTGGGCGCAACCACTCAGCCAACTATTACCTATTTTTGTCAGTGTCGGTGGCAGCGTGATACTTTTCAACTTGCTACCTTGGAAAACTGCAGGAGTGATGTCCGTCACTGTTGCAGGAATATCGTAGTGGGTCTTGTCGCTTTGTACAGGGAAGAGCATCAGTGTCGTTATGTCGTGGTTGAAGAGCACACCATCTTCGCAGAGGTATGATGGGTTGCCGTCTTCCACGGTGATGCTCCGCAGTCCTGTGCATCCTATAAACGCCGTTTCCGTGATGTCGGTCAGCGTTTTGGGAAAGGCCAGTTCCTCAATGCTGGAACAATAAAAGAAAGCATAATCGCCTACTCGCTGCAACGACTTTGGGATATTGACTTCTTTCAATTTGTAGCACCGTGTGAAAGTCCAGTCGTCAATCTCGGTGATGTTGTCTGACAACTTTACAGATGTTAGTTCTCCACACTCATAAAAAGCATAGCCACCCAATGTTGTCACCTGATCGGGAATGTCGATGGATGTCAGACTGCCGCATTGCTCAAAAGCGCCGTTGCCAATAGAGCACAGTGACTGCGGCAGATTGATGGCCGTCAAACTTCTGCATTGATTGAATGTGTTGTTCCCGATAGAGCGCAGCGACTGTGGCAGATGAACCGTAGTCAGTTGGCCGCAAAGATAAAATACCCTATCCTCCAATTTCTCTATTCCTTCCGGCACGGTCACCTCCTTGAGGCTGCCACAGCCACCGAACGCCGTGGAACCAATGGCCTGCACGCTACTGGCAATCGACAGGGTAGTCATCGAGTTGCAGCCAGCAAAAGCATTTGAGCCTATCTGCGTGACCGAGGATGGGATGACCACCGATGTGAGGGCTGTGGCATCGTGGAAAGCATCATTGGCAATGACCGTCACATCATCGGGTATCACCAACTCCTTCACCTCCTCACCATTTAAAAACAGACGGTGTGCCAGACTGAGGGGGTTGCACTCCGAGCCTCCAACATAACTCATATTACACCAGGCGGTGAGGTCCTCGATATGAACAGCCTTCAGCCCATAACAACCACTGAAGGCAGAATAACCGATTTTCTGCACAGTAGCAGGGATGGCAATTGATGTCATCTTACTGCAAGCGCCAAAAGCCCATCCGTTGATTTCGGTAACGGTATATTCCTTTCCACCATAACTGACCTTGCTAAGTATCTTGATGTCGCCTACCAGTTGGCCTGGAACCATCTGTCGGGCTACACAGGCTGTCCTTGCACTTTCCGACAATACGTCGTAACTGATGCCTTCAACGTCGAAAGCTGCAACAGTTGCGCTCCATAATATGAAGACGAATGCAATATATATCTTTTGAACTGTTGTCATGGCCTATAAGTTTTTCTTTCAACCGCAAAAGTATAAAAAATACAGAAAGCCCGCAAGAATAAAGGTGATAAGTTAACTAATGTGGCAAAAATCACAGCAGTGAATCTTGGGGACGGAGTTTTTGATTCACTATACCATGTTCATATAAAATCATATGGAAGTCTTGAAATATTAGGTAAGTCTATGATAATCAAGACCGAATAAAAGCCCAAATTTACAAGGTACAAAATTGTATTACCCGTTGATAGATTATTTAGAATCTCTCTGTTGCATTTTATGACATTGATGAAGCGGTCGGGAATCAACAAAGTTTAAGATTTGGTTAAGATGGTTTAACCGCTTAATGGAGTCAACATTTTATGTATGAATACCAGGTGATAATGGTAAATCTCAAAAATCTTTATGAAAAATGCAAAATATATGCTATTTTTGCAAATCATACAATAACGTCACAATTTATCAACCTTAAAATATGAAATGGTTTCTACTAATTTCTATGCTTATACTGTCATATGATATAGCTATGGCAGATGATGAGTATGCATACAAAGAAGTGATAGCTCCGAATGAAGTCTATTCTGTGGGGATTGGTACTCCACTAATAGCCACGAAGCCATGCACTCATGCTGAAATGCTTTACAAATATGAATATATGAATATTTATCAAGGCGATCTGATAACGCAACTATCTTATAAAGGTTATAATCTCGGAGAGGCCTTCACACGGCATTTTGTCGTATGGATGGCAAATACACAACAGCGTGATATCAGAGACCAATACGGAATGACTCCGTCAGAATCAATGACGAAGGTTTTCGAGGGCGATTGCACCATCGCTGCCGGAGGCAGTGCCGACGAATGTATCCCCTTGTTGACCATAACTTTGGATCAACCCTTTGAATATGGCGGCTATACAATACGTGTGGTCATAGAAAGTAGTGGAGTAACTGCCGCGCAGGAAGTGTTCTTCGAACAGTACCGATTTCGTTGGCAAAGTTGCTACGCTACGGCCGAAGAATTAGGAGGATGGAGTCAGTCTGATTACGCACAGTTTCCCATCACAACTCTAACGGTTGCTACACCTGTTGTTAATCTGACTGGCGCTGTGTTCAACCAAGACAGCGTTCCCATTCCAGGTGCGACAATTCAGATGAAGAGTACAGATTGGCCAACGCCTGTCGTATATTCAGGTGTGTCAGATGATAACGGAAACTATTCGATAAGAATCGAAGAGGGGAGCCGATCTTATTTGGCAACTGTGTCGGCACCCGACTGTGCTAATTATGAAGAAACATGGTGGGGAACGCGTGTAAAGGATAAAACACAATGGAACTTCACGCTTTATGATGCCGTGGAGTACAAAGCAGGACGGCGTGCTACCATCATCATGCCGGTCACTCCAGATGCTTCATGGGGTAGATACTTCAGGTTGGACAGAATAGAGGACAGTCAACTTATATTCGAGCGCGAACTCTCGCCTCAGGCCAATGTCCCATACGTCATCTTTCCTGATAGAGACTTTTTTGTTGACTTGAGCACATTGGATCTGTCCATGCAGGCAGGAAAGACATCAATACCATGTGTTGACTTTGTTGGATCATTTATCAACTATGATTTCCCAACGACTGATAATCAAGAACTTATATTTCTCGATGAGACACAAGACGGAGGGTATGAATTATATTACGATGAATTTGGGGGATATTATATTGTCGGTGGCGGTCGCATAGCAGCTCTAAGAGCCTGTATTATAGAAGACAGATGGTATGGTAAAGATCTTGTCTTTCATGATGGCACTAGTGGCATTGCTCTCTCAAATTGTAATAAGACTACAGATGTTGGCATCTACGACCTGCAAGGTAGGCGGGTGACAAAGATGAAACATGGAATCTATATCAAGGATGGGAAAAAGATAATATTCTAATAACCTCATAGAAAAATGAATCGTTATGTAAAATTTATCATACCAGGAGTTCTTTTATTGGTATTGGGCATCTGGTTGTTTTTTTTCGCCTCACCATCAGTTTATACAGATGAGAAATTGAATGGGAAGAACACTCTTGAAGAGATAATCAATACATATGGAAACCCTGATTATTCGAAAACAATCATGTTGTCTCATGATTACCCATTATATGAATATCAAGGAGGACTTGCCGAGTATTGTCCTACGGATGGGAGTTCAAGAAAGGTTGTTGAGCTTACTTTTAAGAAGCGCAATCATCGTGTTATGAAAATCTGGTATGAGCAAAATGATGATAATACGATCACTGTTTTGGACAACCTGGAATGGGATTCTGACAAAGTTCAATTCTAAAAAGAAGAATTCCATATATAAGAAGTCCAAAAGAAAACCAAACTATTATTATGAACTGACGCCTCCATGCACATCACATGGAGGCTGTATTGTTTTATGGCACATTACCGTTGATACGAAATCTTATTTTCAACCCCGAAACACCCTCAAAATAGCATTCTTGTACCGCCATTGTACCTCGCCCTCCTAAAAAGCCCATAAACAAAGGGCAAATGATAATTCTGCACCAACGATGCATTCATCTGATAAAGAAAAACAATAGAGGATACATTTTTTCTCTCGCTTGTCCCACGATATGGCACAAGATAGGGATATCTTTGCAGCATGTATTCGAATCGAGATACTTTTTGTGTCCAAATTCTCAATTACCAGATCATGAAAGCTCACACCCATAACCTATCCAATATGAAAATAAAGACTTTCATTCTTACCGTGCTTGTCCTTCTGTCAGGCTCTGCATGCAAGGCACAATACAACCAATACAACTCCTTTATGAGGAAGGCCCTGGTCATCTACAAATGCGGACCGGATGGCTACTACCATGCGACCAAGAATGTCACTCTCGACGAGGTGAAGGACGTGGAGACGCAATATGCCTACAACAAGAAGACACAGAACCTGTATGTGCTGACACCGAACAGCAACTGCGAGGTGACGCTGACCAAGGAGTATGCCAAGATCTTCAAGAAGTCGAAGAACATCAGACTGCTGAAGGATGAAGAACTGGAAACAGCCATCGAGGAACAGAACAGGATTCTCGAACAGAAATTCAAAAGGCTCAACGACCAACGCACCAGGCATCTCGAGGACTCCATCGCCAAGGCCAGGAGAGACTCCATCGAGCGTGCCCGACAAGATTCCATCGCACGGGTGCGGGAGGCTGAGCAGCTACAGTCATACCGGGAGACCCATGACTGGAGAAGGGTCCCTGTCAAGGGTATCAGGCTCAAATGCGAGATCTGCGACGAGACAATCATCAATGAGGATTCCCTGTATTGCATCGGTATCAACAACGATTCCATCATGTATTTCGAGTGGAAGGAAGGCAAACTCGACAACGAGTATCTCGAATGGCATATCTCCAGCCTGCCCATGGAACTGAAGACCAACCCCAGCTTCAAATATCATTTTGACGCCTACAGCGACAGCCTGACGAACATGGAGGTATCCAGCAGGACCGCGAAGGGCCTTTGTGCGATGAGTTTCTACAAATATCTCGACAAGCTCGAAAAAGAGGCCCCGTACGGCTTCTTCGAGGACTGGGGCTGGAGCAATGAGTACTCCATGGTCACGTTCCACTTCTCCTACACCAACATGAACAAGAGCACGATCAAATACATTGCTGTCTATTTCAAGATAACCAACGATGTGGGTGATGTGAGGAAGACAGGCTATTTCCAGGGAACGGGTCCCGTGGAGGAATATGGCACGGGGTCATGGGAATGGGACAGCTCCCCCTATTTCGTGTCCGGAGACGCTTCCACGATGGAGTTCACGAAAGTCGTCATCACCTACACGAACGGCAAGCAGAAAGTGCTGTCGAAAAACCAGATTATGTACAATTGAGCAAGTTCAACCCACAAATAAAGAGATTATGCTGGAAAGAAATTTGGTAGAGAAGAGACTGAGCACAAGAGGCTGGGTATGCGTGGCAGATGACTTCTTTTGCAAAGCCGTGCGCATAGTGAGGGATGAGTCGGGAGACCAATTCTTTGTCAAGCCCAAAGGACATGATGAGGTACGCTCCACGAGGTATTACATCAGCCCCATCGTGGATGACTTCAGCAATCGTGAGATAACATTGGAGGAGTACTATGAGTTTTGATACTCTCCACAGCAAAAAACACCAAGTTGTTTCATGAAACGGCACGAGTTACTCATTTTTTTAGTATTTTTGTGCCCAAATGTGAGCTGCCTATAACATCACGAAATCCTAAAAAACAAAAAGCAATGAAGAAATACCTCAAACCCCTGACCAAAAAACTCAAAATGGAGACCGAACATTCCTTCCTCCAGTCCGACATATCCATCCACCATGAGGTCGGCTACCCAGAGGATGCCGCCAACGTCGGGCTGTTCTGACAACATACTTCTCAAAAAGTATCGAGGAATCTCCTGCTGGCATACTTTACCTCAAACCATCCATCACCCCGACAAATCCAGCAAACGCCATGACACAACCCCATCAAACACTCGTCCCCAGCCCGTCTGACCGCATCATCTGCTTCAAGGTGGGCAAGGTCAAGAGAGAGAACCTCTATGAGATGACCCGGAAATACTGGAAGGTGAACATCCTGAGGGCAAGGAACGCAACCCATGCGCTGGCCATCGTAGACGGTGTTGTACAGGCGGTCTACCTTCCCTATAGATGGTACCTTACCGAAGACCCCACGAGCTTAGGAAGATATGAGTTCGATGGCGAGGAAGACCCCGATTCCGACTATATCGGACAATCCGTCAGAGAATTCTACGGAAAGAGCCAGAATCCGATTAAATACATCAATTTGTAGCTTATAAGCACCTCTGTGGCCAAACTCCAAAAAAACATGACAGACCACCAAAAACATAGACAATGCAATACAGACTGTTAGGAAACACCGGAATCCGTGTCAGCGCCATTGCCCTGGGCTGCGAGGGGTTCATCGGCAAAAGCCAGGAAGAAGCCTGGGCGATGTATGACTATGCCTTCGCACATGGCATCAACTTCATCGACATGTACACCTCAAACCCGGATTTCAGGGAGCAACTGGGCCGGTGGGTGAAAGACAAACGAGAGCGGTTCGTCCTGCAAAGCCACCTCTGCACGGTGTGGGAGAACGGACAGTACCTGCGGACGAGGGATTTCGACAAGGTGAAGTCGGGCTTCGAACTGATGATGCGGCAGCTTGACACCGGCTACCTCGACGTGGGCATGATCCACTATGTGGACGCGGAGACGGACTACGACATGGTCTTTGGCGGACCGATCGTCGAATATGCGCAAGCACTGAAAAGAGAGGGGCGCATCCGTCATCTCGGCGTCAGCTCGCACAACCCACGCCTGGCACTGAAAATGGTGCAGACAGGGCTGGTCGACGTGCTCCTCTTCAGCATCAACCCCGCCTACGACCTGCAGCCCACCACGGAGGACGTGGAGGAGTATTTCGACAACAAGAACTATGAGGGCCGGCGCACGAACATCGACACTGAGCGGCAGACACTCTATGACTACTGCGCCAACCATGGCATCGCCATCGACGTGATGAAGGTGTATGGGGGCGGGAACCTGCTGAGCGACGCACACTCGCCCTTCGGCAAGGCACTCACGCCCGTGCAGTGCGTCCACTACGCGCTCACGCGTCCAGGGGTGGCCTCTGTGATGGTGGGCTGCAACGGCATCGACGAGATCAAGGCGGCCTTGGCATGGTGTGACGCCAGCGACGATGAGAGAGACTATACAGGAGTGATGTCACGCCTTGAGAGGTTCTCCTGGACGGGCAAGTGCATGTACTGCGGGCACTGCGCGCCGTGCACCATGGGCATTCCCATCGCCGATGTCAACAAGTTCTACAACCTCACCGTGGCTGAAGGCAAAATCGCCGAGACGGTACGCGAGCACTATGCCGCTCTGTCCTGCCATGCGTCAGACTGCGTGGCATGCGGGGAGTGCGAGACACGCTGCCCCTTCGGAGTGGAGATCATCGAGGGCATGGAGAAAGCCGCCGAAACCTTCGGTTACTGAACAGGAAACAAATACAAATAACCATGACCGACAGTGGCAACCTCAATCCCTATTCTCTCCTGAGGTCTTTCACGATGACCCGCCTCGACGGTGACCTGGACAGGCTGAAAGACCTTGACCTGTCTGATCTGAGAGGTGACAGGCTGTTCGGCTGTCCCAACCGGTCCTTCGACAGCGACGACACCAACATCGCCCGAGCCGTCTATGTCCTCGTTTACCAAAAGGCATTCCCTACCCTGTCCATGGAGACACTCGACGACAGGACGTACAGGGGCGACACGATGAACTCCTTCCGCACGCTCTTCGGCAAGATGAATGACGGGAAGGCGGAGATTGAGGACATCATGGATGTACCTGAGCCGCTGTCTGTGAAAATCCACCGGTTCTTCCATACCTGCCACACCATAGGCAACATGGTGCCGCTGCCCAACAAGAAGACAACCACGACACTGAACCTGATGCGGGCACGGCTGTGGAACGACTATTTCGACCATTTCCTCATCGCCGTGAGAGACTATCTCTATGAGCAGTCATACCATGAGACATTCACCCCGCTCATGGAGGCGAACGACTTCGCCTTCGGTCCTTACACCGGCACGGAATGGGGCTTCGCCACACTGCTTGAACGCCTGCTGCTGCAGGGCTACAACGATGACGGCTCACTGATGCATTCCCTCCCTATCGCTCTCAAGCAAAAAAAGAAACTGCCACAGGAACTCTACCTGCAAGAGGCCGAGAGGTTCATAGACTTCTCCACCCGCCTCATCAGCGACCGGGCAGAGCTGATCATCAAAAGCCTTCACCTCAAACTCCATTAGGACCCAAACGTGGCGGACACTCTACCATGCTTCTAGTGCTCACATTGGAGGACTACGAATATGTCGGCCAATCCGTCAGAGAATTCTACGGAAAGAGCCAGAATCCGAATTAATACATCAATTTCTGATACATTAAAAATCAAATTCCATGCAGGTCAAGAAGAAACAGCCGGCGCTTCGTAGGAAGAAGACTGCAAAGCCTTCCCCTCTGAAGACAAAGCAACAGGAGGCTTTGTCAAAGGCGGCCGTTGCCGTCACTGACTTTGCCAAAAGTGACTTGCAGGAGCCGCCAAAGGGACTGGTGGATGCCGTCAACCGCTACCTGTCCGTCCTCAACAGGGGGCGCAAGAGAAAACCCATCGATACGATTGTACCTCACAGGAAAATCCTCGTCGGTCAGATTGTCATCCACTGCATCTGGGCTTTGGACGAGCAGCAGCTTGTAAAGGCCGAGAAAACACTTCTTGACATCGCTTCTTGTTTTGCCCGTACTTACAGGATGGGCAACGAATGGATGGCTGACATGGCCATCAACGAGCAGACTGACACTGCCGTCATCGACAAGGAGACGGCCGCCGCATTCCGCAAGGGCGACCTTACCATGCTCGACATCATCAGGAAACACCACAAGTCCTTTTCCCAAACACAACAATGAAGCCAACCAAAAACACCATTTACTGCTATGGCTGCCGAAGGACCAAGATGCTATTTGAGACAAAGGCCAAGGCAGACAACTTCATCAGATACAACAGCGAGGGCATCCAGGAAGAGAATGGCAAGGCTCCCGTCCGCAGCTACTATTGTGGCATCTGTGGCGGATACCATGTCACCAGCAACCCCTCTGCAACCGATGGCGAAAAAATGGATAGCCGTGACAGGCAGCGTGTGGAGAACTTCACAAGGCAGAAAAGAGAAAAGGAGGAAGCAAGGGCATTGGCCCTGACCGTTTCCAACAGGGTCGTCAGGATTAAGAAGCTCTTGAAATACGGAAAGCTGACTGACGCTGAAGACCTTCTGGATGTCTGCTACCTTGACCTCGAGGAAATCCACAAATATCCTCTGACGGCATACAGCAAGCAGTCCTCCCTGAGAGAAAAGGTCGAAAGGGCCAAGGAACTGTTCCTACAGGTGAAGGAAGTGCTTGGACTGCCTGAACAAGAACAACAAGCATTCATCTCCCAACTGCCCCCTGACAGCAAACAGTACTCCCTTGTCAACGTCCTCAGCCATGCCTTCAAGATAAGGAGGATTGAGCATTTGTTGCTGCAAACGGAGACTTTGCTTGATGAAGGGGAGACAAATGGTGTCGCACAAGCCATCAGCGAATGCAAACATCTGGTGGGCGAGATCGCCGCCCTTGAAAAGAACAAGAGCGAAAATCTTCAAGAGGCCGAAGCCAGGCTTCACGAAGAGGAAAGAAGACTCCACAGACTCAAGGATAAGAAAAAGACAGAAGGCAGCCAATCCAAGGATTATGCGGAAAAAGCTGGCGATGAATACTCTGAGGATGGTTCATCTGCACCTAAAGACGCTGAAGATTCTCCGAGAGTGAAGCCTCAGTCAAAGGAATACGTCTCAACCATCCTCCAACTGATCAAGAAACTCGAACAGATACAGAAAGCATACGAGAAAGAGGACTACGACAACTGTGAGAGCCTTGTGGAAATTGTCAGTTTCATCTTGGATGACCTCGACGCAAGAGATGAAAACGTGAAGACCATCGCGGATCAGCTCGACAATTGGAAACAAAGACTGGGAATGTCCTAACCTCAACCAGACAACAACTTTCAAACGAATGCTTGAGATTGTAAGGCAAATACGTGAACTCGTCCTTTCACGGTGGACAAACAGCCAGCTGCACGGCATCAACCACTGGGACAGGGTCTATGACTATGGGAAGCAGCTTGTCGCGCCAGGGGTCGACCCTCTTGTCGTGGCGCTCTTCGCCTACCTGCACGACTCATGCCGGACGGGCGACGGTTACGACACTTCCCACGGGCCGAGGGCGGCTGAGTGGATAGACTCCCTCAGAGAGACCTATCTGAAACCTTTGTCCGACGAACAGATAAGACTGCTCAAAGAGGCCTGCAGGCTCCATACCACCACTCAGAAGACGGGAAACCCGACCGTCGATGCATGTTTTGACGCGGACCGCCTGGATCTCTGGCGTGCCGACATCATACCTGACCCGGAAAAAATGGCGACGGAAAAAGGCAGGAAGATAGCACAGGAGACGGACTATGATGCCTTGATGGATTCCATCCACTCCTAATCCCTATTGTCATCCCCCATGGAGAATCTTTGTCACTTGACAAAGACACAAAACAACAGGATGCCCCTCCTGTCAATCAAGCTAACGTTTTTTTGAAGGGGTTTTTGTTACTATAAATGATATATCGAAGTGCTCCCCACAACGAGGACAGACATAATGCACCTTTGTGGCTTTATCCACAAGGTAAAATTCTTCGACCTCACAACCTATTGCCGAGGCTATTTTTTGCAAATCCTCAACAGTCATATTGGGACTGTTGATTGTACGCGATAAATTGTTGGAAAGCACGCCCAACTGTTTAGAAATTTCCTTAATGTTGGTACCGTACTCCCTCGCTACTTTTCTGATATTTTTGGCGAGTATCATATTGTTTCGAAAGGTTTTTAGACTGCAAAGATAAACCGATTAATTGAAAAAACAAAAGCAATAAAACCATTTTGCAGAGCAAGTAACGGCAAGACATTTTGTAAAGAAAATTGGAAGAATATCGAATTATGATACTTTTTATATTAAATTTAAGTTAAAAATATCAATTTGAGATATTTTTCTTTTCGAAAAATTTTGTGGTCTCAATCGTAAAAAGTACCTTTGCCCCGTTCCAGAGTTATGAATTGCTGGGTCTTTCCCCATTTATACGAAAGGTTTGGGGGATGAGGATATGCCTTCAGGCGAGTAGGTATGACCTCGACGCAGCATCAGGTTCCTTTGGAGAGTCATACCGGTGGGGCGTGGTTCCAGACACGCTCCCCCACTTTTCGTTTCCCAATAATTGAGTTTCCCTTACTTCAGGCAATCCAGTTTATCCTACATGCGGCATTTATTGAACTCAACCTTATAGGAATCCGCTATACAGATACTTTGGTCTCATGCTTAGTGGAATGTAATGGATATAGGACATAGGAAATAACAGGATCTGTAATTTTGAATAAAAATAAGTTTTATTCTGCTGCAAATAGTCACATTCCACAACTTCTAGCGGAATAAAGCCAATTTTGTTCAGAAATTGTTTACCCCCTTCAAATTCAATTCACAAAGTTCCACACTGCTTGTATGGCGAAAAAGGTCATAAGCAGTGATGCCACTAATTTCACGACTGAGCTGAGCAGAAAAGCAACAAATGACATCATGGAGACTTTCGAGGCATGGAGGAATTTCTTGTTTTTAATGTATTCTCCGATAAAAGCACCTAACAATGGACCTAAAATCAGTCCCCACGGCATAAAGAACAAGCCTGTGAAAGTGCCTATGGTAGTTCCCCAAATGGCCGGCTTCGAACCTCCTCCCATCTTTGTGAATGCTATGGGAATCGTGTAGTCCATAACCACTACGATGATGGTCACCAACAGCATCCACAGGAGCAGACTGGGCGCAATCTGTCCTGGACAGGCGAAATATACCATCACCATGGAGACGAAACACAGCGGCGGGCCAGGCAGACTGGGCAGCACGGTGCCTGCGATTCCCAACAATGCCACTAAAATGGCAATGATAATAAGGATGATGGTGAATATAGACATGCTTCTCTTTCTTATTGCTTGACTTTATTATTTTGTACTAAATGGGAATGAACTCTCCCATCAGACTGTTATGCACTTTTTCACCTCGTCACTGATGATGGTGAGTTTCCCCGCTCTTATCGGATGTATTTCACTGCTTTCCGAAGATACTGCAAAATTAGAACATTTTGGACATATACCTCCACTTATTTCCTTTTTTGTCCTAACTGAAACGATAATTTCTCCCTATTGCAACAGAAAGTCTTTCCCTCTTGGCTGAAAAAACGAAAATACGTGGTTTTTATTGTCGGGATAGATTTTTATACTTACTTTTGTGGTAGGAAAGGAAAAGAAATGCAATGAACATCGAGGATGTACGTGAATATGCATTGACGCTGAAGGGGGCCACGGAGGACATGCCGTATGGCCACGATTGGTTGGTCTTCCGTATAGGAGGAAAGATTTTCCTGCATATATGGCTCGAATCACCCGAACCCACCTGTGCCGTCAAGCTGCTGCCGGAAATGGGACAACAAC
>JAEEGH010015658.1_pt1 | contig 16430 bp, 15 predicted proteins | sample 9134181 | NCBI WGS metagenome assembly JAEEGH01 (sample SAMN16246544, study PRJNA631951) | gut metagenome | biome: gut microbiome; feature: rumen; material: DP-attached | host: Bos | place: Iran: Karaj | collected 2018-10
CGGACAAGCTCGTTGGGGTAACGCAGGCCGTCCTTGCAGATCAGCGCGCCGTCGTGCAGGATGATGGCGTTGTCGAGGCTGCCGCCCTTGGCGAGTCCGGCGGCGATGACCTGTTCCAGCTCCTTGTACGGGCAGAACGTGCGGGCGCCCTCGAGCTCTTTTTTGAAGCTTTCGGTCGTGACCTGGCAGGAGAAGAACTGCGTGTCGAGCCCGCTGTAGCCGTACTCGGTGGTGAACGATATTTTCAGGTCGTCGGCGGGCAGCAGCGCCAGCATCGCGGAGCCTTCCTCGAACACGATCGGGGCAGTCGCGGTCCAGTAATGCGCCTCGGCGTCCTGTTCCTGGATCCCCGCCTCGAGGATGCCCTCGAAATACGGCATGGCGCTGCCGTCGGCGATCGGCGGCTCGGGGCCGTCCATTTCGATGATCGCGTTGTCGACGCAGGCCGCGTGCAGCGAGGCCATGATGTGCTCGACCGTAACGACGAACGCGCCGGTCGTGCGGGACGCGATGGTGGTCGCGCGGCGGACGTCGACCACGTTGCGGGCGTTCGCCAGGACTTCGGGCGCGCCGGGCATGTCGATGCGGCGGAAGACGATTCCGGTTTCAGGGGGTGCGGGAAGGATGCGGAGGGAGGCCCGCGCTCCGGTGTGAAGGGCGATGCCCTTGACGACCGCGGGTCCTTTCACGGTATTCTGTTTCGGCATGGTTTTTCTCAAAATCTCGTGGGTTGGTTGCGGAAAAAAACATTTTTCTCTGTAATTTACCTCTTTTTCGCGTGATTACCAGTCGATATTGCGCTATATTATAAAGAAAATCGTGTTTTTTTTCTTTTTTCCGCCATTTCCGGAGATTTTTCATCATGGAACACCGTCATCGCATCATCGTCCTGCTGGGCCCGACCGCCTGCGGCAAGACCTCGTTCGGCGTCGCGCTCGCGAACCGGATCCATGCCGCGATCCTGAGCGCCGATTCCCGCCAGATCTATCGAGGGCTCGACATCGGCACGGGCAAGGACCTCGCGGACTACGCTCCGCCCGGACAGCCCGCCGTCCCGTACAAGCTCATCGACATCCTGCCGCCCGACGCCGAGTATTCCCTCGCGGAATACCTGCGCGACGCCGCGGCGGCCGTGAACGAAGCCGAGGCGGAAGGACGCGTCCCGCTGTTCGTCGGCGGCACCGCGCTCTATCTGCACGGCATGATCTTCTCCTACCGCCTCGCGCCCGGCGCCCCCGTGCCGGAATTCCGTTCTCAGCTCCGCGAGCTCGACACGCCTTCGCTCCGCGCGCTCCTGCTCGAGCTCGATCCGAACAGCCCCGTGCCCGCGAACGAGCCGGACAACCGCATTCGGCTGATCCGCGCCATCGAACTCGCGCGGGCGGCGAACGCGAACGAACCGCCGAACGACCTGGAACGCCCCTTCCCCGCGTCCGATTTCCTCGTGCTCGGCCTCTACCGGCCTCGTTCGGAGACGCGCGCCCGCATCCTGCAGCGCCTGGACGAACGCCTGGCAAACGGCATGATCGAGGAAGCGGAACGTTTGCACGCGGAGGGCATGACCTGGGAGAAGATGGAGTTCCTCGGCCTCGAATACCGCTATCTCGCGCGTTATCTGCAAGGGCAGCTCACGCCGGACGAAATGCACGATCAGCTCTACGCGAAGATCTGCCAGTTCGCCAAACGCCAGGACTCCTGGTTCCGCAAATTCGAGAACGACGGCTGCCCGATCCACTGGCTCGAACCGGATCAGATCGACGACGCCGAAAAACTCTGCCGCGATTTCCTCGCGGGACAACCGCTGCCCGATCCGGTCTTCCGGCTTTCCGAGTGCAGATACCCGGTCCATCCCGAGGAGGATTCAGGCGGAAACGGAAAAAAGGTGCGATGAACCTGAAAAAAACAGTTGACAATCGGTTTTCCTGTGATATATTTATAGGATAAGTGTCTTTAACGCAAAACCCGTAATCAAATGGAGAAATTGTTATGTCCGGTCACAGCAAATGGGCAAATATCAAGCACAAAAAAGAGGCAACCGACAAGAAGAAAGGTCAGGCGTTCTCTCGTCTGGCAAAGGAGATCATGGTTGCCACCAAGCAGGGCGGCAAGGATCCCGCGTCCAACATTAAGCTCCGCATGGCCCTCGCCTCCGCCAAGGCCAGCAACATGCCCCGCGAAAACATCGAACGCGCCATCAAGAAGGGCGCGGGCGAACTCGGCGACGTCGCCTACGAAGAGATCACCTACGAAGGATACGGTCCCGCCGGCACCGCGTTCGTCGTCGAATGCCTCACCGAAAACCGCAACCGCACCATCGGCGACGTCCGCATGACGTTCGACCGCAACGGCGGCAACCTGGCGGCCAGCGGCGCCGTGTCCTGGATGTTCCAGCGCAAGGCGCACTTCATCGTCGAAGGCGAAAACGCCGACGAGGACAAGCTGATGGAACTCACGCTCGAAGCGGGCGCGGAAGACATCACCGCCGAAGACGGCATCGCCGAGATCTGGGCTGCCCCGGAAGCCTTCGCCGACATCGCCAAGGCGCTTGAAGACGCCGGCATCGAATGCTCCGAAGCCAAGCTCACCCGCAAGCCGGAAAACACCGTCGGCATCAACGACCTCGGCAAGGCGCAGCAGGTCCTCCGCCTCGTCGAACGCCTCGAAGAGCTCGACGACGTCCAGGCCGTCTACTCCAACGAAAACATCGCCAGCGAAGTCCTCGACGAGATCGACGCCCAGGGCTGACCTGCCTTTTCACCCCGCACGGAGGGTGTCAGGATGATCATCATCGGCATCGACACCGCCATCCGCAAGACCGGATACGGCGTGATCGACATGCGGACCGGCGGTTCCATCCGGATTCTGGACTGCGGCCTGATCCGCAACGCCCCCTCCCTGCCCCACAGCGAATGTCTCAGGCGTCTCGCCGGAGGCATTCGCGAACTTGTTTCAAGCTTCCACCCCGAAGCCGCCTCCATCGAGTCGGCGTTCGTCTCGCGGAACGTCAAGACGGCAATGATCCTGAGCCTCGCGCGCGGCGCGGTCATCACCGCGCTCGCCGAATGCTCCGTCCCCGTCTTCGAGTATTCCCCGAAGAGCGCGAAACGCGCCGCGACCGGCCTCGGCGAAGCGGACAAAAGCCAGGTCGCCGCGATCATGGCGAACCTCGGCGGCCTCGACATCTCGCAAATCCCGGACGACGCCACGGACGCGCTCGCGCTGGCCTACTGCCACGGCAACCTGGTCCTGCGCGCGGGAAACGGCGTCGTCAAACAACCTCAACCGATCTGATCCAGCGGAAGGGCTCCACATGATTCTTACAAAATACGGTAAAAAAGAATGGGGACTGGCGCTCGCAGTCTTCTTCGCCATCTTCGTGATCTGCGCCGCGGCGGTGTTTCTCGGGCTTCCGCCCTGCATCGCCGGAACGGTCACGGGCGTCGCCGCGCTCGCATGTTTCGCCGCCTGCGCGTTCTTCCGCGATCCGCCCAGAAAGATCGCTGCCGACCCGTCCGCCATCGTGTCGCCCGCCGACGGCGTCATCAAGGACGTCGAGCTCATCAAATCCGAAACGCTTGAATGCGACGAGCTCCGCCGCCTCTTCCACGACAAGGACATCCTCCGCATCGGCATCTTCCTCTCCGTCTTCAACGTGCACCTGAACCGCGCCCCGTGGGAAATGAAGGTCGAATTCAAGGTCTACAAGCCGGGCAAGTACCTCGACGCCCGCGACCCGGACGCCGGAAAGGTCAACGAATCCATGCTCCTCGGCGGCACCTGCCCGTTCGAGGGGGAGACGTTCCCCATCGCCGTCCGCCAGGTCTCCGGCGCGATCGCCCGCCGCATCGTCTGCCCGGTCAACCCCGGCGAATCCTACACGCGCGGCCAGAAATACGGTATGATCAAGTTCGGTTCCCGCACGGAACTCTACATCCCCGCCGGAATGGGCATCGACGTGGCAGTGAACGTGGGCGAATCCGTCCGCGCCGGATCCTCCATCCTCGCGTTCGTCCGCCCCGAGGCGAAGGCAAAACTTCATGCGCTGGCCGAAGACGCCGCCGCAAAGGAGCTGCAATGAGCGACGGAAACGGACAAGCTCCCGCCCCGCCCCGCCGGGATCGCCTGCTGCGCTGGCTGAGATTCATTCCGAACAGCCTCACGCTCTGCAATTCCCTCTGCGGGTACGCCGCCATCCTCGTTACGCTTCAGGCGTACAAGAACGTCGGCGACCAGCGCGCCATGGCAACGATCTTCGCCTGGAGCGCCGGGCTCATCCTCTTCGCGATGGTCTTCGACATGTTCGACGGCTTCACCGCGCGCCTCCTGCACACGTCCAGCCTCCACGGCATCCAGATGGACTCCCTCGCCGACATGACCACGTTCGGCGTCGCCCCCGCCACGCTCGTCGCCGTCATGGCGCACAACATGCGCCACATCGAACGCGCCGGCGAATTCGTCCCCATCTGCATGCTCTGCGGCATCTACCTCGGATGCGCCGCGCTCCGCCTCGCCACCTACAACGTCCACGCCATGTACGAGAAGAAGAGCAGCGACGTCTTCACCGGGCTCCCCTCGCCCGGAGCCGCCGCCGCCCTCTGCACCATCATCCTCTTCGCCGCCACGGAGAAAGGCAGCAACACCCTCCGCGAATACTTCCGCTATCTGCCGACCTACGCGATGGCGCTCGGGTTTCTGATGGTCAGCCAGGTCCCATACCCCCATTTCGGCAAGTTCCTGGCATCCGCCCCGCACAACAAGAAGCGCGCCATGTTCGTCGTCTTCCTGCTTCTCGTCTGGCTCGTTTCCTCGTTCCTCGTGAACCCGTTCCTGTTCCCGTTCCTCATGGTAAACATTTACGTCTTCTGGGGCCTGATCGCCTATTTCGCGCTCAAAATGGGATTCGTGAAGCACACGCATCCGCTCATCCCGGGACTTCCTCCCGGACGCGAACTGGACACTCCTGAAGAAGGAGACCCGAAGCCATGAACATCCTCATCACCGGCGGCGCGGGCTTCATCGGCTCGCACCTCGCGGAATCCTGGCTGCGCGACGGACACGGCGTCTCCGTCATCGACGACCTCTCCACGGGCTCGCTCGACAACCTGAAACGCCTCCCGCACCCGGAACGCATTGAGTTCGTGAAAGGCAACGTCATCACTTCCCGCGCCCTGCCCGAACTTGTGAAAAAAGCCGACGTGATCTACCATCTGGCCGCGGCGGTTGGCGTGGAGCTGGTCGTGCACGACCCCATCCGCACGATCGAGACCAACGTCTCCGGCACAAGCCGCATCCTGAAGCTCGCGTACAAATCCGGCGGCAAACGCATCTTCGTCGCATCCACCAGCGAAGTCTACGGCAAATCCGCCTCCGTGCCGTTCCACGAGACCGACGACCTCATCATCGGCCCCTCCACCCATTCCCGTTGGAGCTACGCATGCAGCAAGCTCATCGACGAGTTCCTGCTCATGGCATACCACAAATCGAAAAATCTCCCCGGCACCGTCACGCGCTTTTTCAATACGGTCGGCCCGCGCCAGACCGGACGCTACGGCATGGTCATCCCTCGCTTCGTTTCCGCCGCGCTTCAGGGCAAGCCGCTCCGTGTTTTCGGCACCGGCGAACAGACCCGCTGTTTCTGCCATGTGGCGGACACGGTCCGCGCGCTCCGTCTGCTCCCGGACTGCGAGGCGTCGTTCGGACAGATCCTGAACATCGGCAGCACGAACCGCATTACGATCCGCCAGCTCGCCGAAACGGTCATCGAACAGCTTCACAGCACCTCGGAGATCGAGGCCGTTTCCTACGATGAAGCCTACGAGGCCGGGTTCGAAGACATGCTCCACCGCGCCCCCGACACCACGAAGATCGGCCGCATCTGCGGCTGGAAGGCCGAACTCCCCCTCGACCGCATCATCTCCGACGTCGCCGACCAGATGCGCGGAGGACAAGTCCCCCACTGATACAGTGCCGGGCTGATGCTCCGGCACATCCATTTTCCGTGTCCGGGCACAGCCGGACACTTCCGCTATGGAGGCTTTGCCTTCCAGACCAGATGCGCGCAAACGGACGCTGATTTTCCCTATATGACTGATAATAAGTCTTATAGGTCTTATACGACCTATTATTTCCCGTTACACTCTGGACTCGAAGCCGATGCGCGGGTCGGCGATCACGTACAGGATGTCCGACAGCAGGATGCCGGCGAGCGTCAGGAACCCGCTGAACGCGAAGAGCGCCATCATCAGCGGGATGTCGCGGCTGCTGAGCGCGAGCATGGAAAGCGCGCCCATGCCGGGGATGTTGAAGATGTATTCCACGAGAATGCTGCCGGACACCAGCCCGGGCAGGATGCCCGCGAACAGCGTGATCATGATGATCAGGGCGTTGCGGAAGGCGTGGACGTAGATGACTTCCTTTTCCGGCAGGCCTTTCGCCCGTGCGGTGCGGATGTATTCCTGCCGGATCACGTCCAGCATCCCGGCGCGCGTGAACCGCGCGATGCCGGCGAACGACGCGTAGCTGAGGCAGAAGACGGGCAGGACGTAGTGGAGCGAAGTCACCCACATGATCCGCCACGAGCTCATCCCCTGCGTGATGTCGGGCGTGAGGCCCTTCAGCGGGAAGATCGGCGCGAGGCCGCCCACGCAGAGCGTCGCCTGAAGCAGCAGCGCCACGGAGATCGCCGGGAGCGAGTACAGGAAGAACAGAAAAAGCGTGGTGGTCTTGTCGAACGCCGTGTCGTGCCGCACCGCGGTCTGGATGCCGATGGGGATGGACAGGATGTACGTGATGAGGATCGCGAAGAGATTCAGCCGGATCGTGATGGGCAGGCGGTCCAGGATGAGCTCGGTCACGGGCCGCCCCTTGTCGACCGCCACGGACGAGCCCAGGTCGCCCCGGAACGCGTCCTTCATCCACAGCGCGAACCCGACGATGATCGGCTTGTCGAGGTGGAGTTTCTGCTCGATGATCTTGTTTCTCCCCAGGTCGGTCTTGTCGCTCGACATGCTGCCCGCGGCGTTCTTGCCGCCGCCCTCGGCGGAGAGGAACGTGCTTTTGGACGGGTCGCCGGGGGCGAGGCGCATCAGGGCGTAGCTCGCCAGCAGGATCACGAAGAGCGTGAAGATGCCGAGGCCGAGGCGTTTGACCAGATAAGTCCAGAATTGTCCCTTCATGCGGGCGGGGGTCCTTTCCGCGGATGCGCGTAGAAAATGAGTGATGAAGTATCAAATCAATTTACCCCCTTTTTCCCGAGATTGCAAATCGCCGCCCGAAAAAAAAGCGCAAATCGGGCTCTTTTCCGCTTTTCCGCTTGATTTTCCCTGCCGCGGATGTATTGTATTTTTTATCGTTCCCACGTTTTTCTGCACAGGCTCCCGGCAATGAAGGTTCTCGTTCTGCTTGCTTCCACACTCTTTTTTCTGGCGTTCCTTTTTCTGGACCTCTCGCACGAGTTCCTGAAAAAACAGATCCGCCGCATCAGCGCGAAAAAGCTGGACGATCCCAACCCGCGCGAGCTCGATTACCCATTTTTCAAGCTCACCGGATCGGCTTCGATCTACGCGCCGTGGCGCCGGTTCAGCCGCATGGAAACGCAGATCGCGGACCGCGACGACTTCGTCCGGCAGACCGCGCCGGCGCTGTTCGATAGATTCATCTTTCAGGAACGCATCCTGCGGCTGATGTTCGGCGCATCGTTTTTCGTGCTGGCGCTGGACGCGCTCACGGTCGCCGTGTACGTGATCCGGCACTGGCGCTGAACTTTTTCAGCGCACTTCTCAAACCGGCGCGGCGAGCTGAAGCCCTTTGAGGTAGCGTCCCTCGGGGAACGAGGTCAGGACCGGGTGGTCCGGCCCCTGGGAGAGCCAGCGGACCGTGCGGAGCGGACGTCCGGCGTCGGACGCCGCGGAATCCACGATCTTCGCGAACAGCGCGTCGTCGATCGCGCCCGAGCACGAGAACGTGAACAGCTGTCCGCCGGGATTCAGGAGCTTCACGGCCAGCAGGTTGATGTCCTTGTAGGCGCGGGCGGCGCGTTCGCGCTGCGCCATGGTCTCGGCGAATTTCGGCGGATCGAGCACGATCAGGTCGAAACTCTTCCGCGCGTCGCGGCAGCTCCGCAGAAACTGGAACACGTCCGCCTCTTTCGTTTCGAACGCCTCCGGGGAAAAACCGTTCAGCGCGGCAAGCTCGCGGGCGTGTTCGAGCGCTAGCTCCGAGGAATCCACGTTCAGCACGTGCTTCGCGCCGCCTTTCAGCGCGGCTAGCCCGAACCCGCCCGTGTAGGAAAAACAGTTCAGCACGCGTTCCGCTCCGGCGGCGCATTCCGCCACCAGACGGCGGTTGTCGCGCTGGTCGAGGTAGAACCCGGTCTTGTGCCCCGCCTTGTAGTCGAGGCGGAAGCGGATGCCGTTCTCCGTGAACTCCGGCGCGTCCGGCAGCTGCTCCCCGGCGAGGTGCCCCGTGCGCGGCGGCAGGCCGTCTTTCGTGCGGCTGTCGACGTCGGACCGCTCGTACACGCCCTTCGCGTAATCCAGCAGGAGATTTCCGATCAGTTCGCGGTGGCGTTCCATCCCCGCGCCCGTGATCTGGCAGACGGCGTACTCCCCGTAAACATCGGCGATCAGCCCCGGCAGGCCGTCGGATTCCGCGCAGACCAGCCGGAATGCGTCCGGCAGGGCTCCGTGAAAAACGGTCCTGCGGAGCGCAAATGCCGAGGCAAGACGCCTGCGGAAAAACGCCTCGTCGACCGCCTCGGATTCCTCGAAATTCCAGAGTTTCACCGGGATATGCGACGCCGCGGCGTATGCTCCGCGCGCCAGGAAATCGCCCCGCGCGCTGCGGACTTCGACCGTCTCGCCGGGCCCGGGATTCCCCGTGACCTCGCGGATCGCGCCGGAGAAGATCCACGGATGACGCCGCAGCACGGATTTTTCGCGGCCTTCTTTCAGGATGACGGTGTTCAAATGGAGCCTCCGGGATTCAGTTCGGATGAAGCTTGATGCGGAAAACGGGCAAAAAGAAAGAGCGGATCGGACGACCCGCCCCGCGAAAAAGACAGATTCAGTAGCGGACCAGCATGGACCCCCACGCCAGGCCGCCGCCGAACGACGTGAACAGCACCAGGTCGCCGCGTTTGATGCGGCCCGCCCGGCACGCCTCGTCCAGCGCGATGCCGATGGAGGCGGAACTGGTGTTGCCGTAGTGCTGAATATTGCAGAACGCGCGGTCCTCGGCGACGCCGAGACGCTTTGCCACGGCCTGGATGATGCGCATGTTCGCCTGATGCGGGATTACGAGCGCGACCTGGTCGATCGTCACGCCCGCCTGCGCCAGGACTTCCTCGCTGGACGACACCATGGCGTTCACGGCCAGCTTGAACGTCTCGCGGCCTTCCATGTAGATGAAATGGTCGCGGTTCCAGACCGTTTCGTGGCAGGCGGGAGCCTTGCTGCCGCCCGCCGGGATCCGCAGGACGTCCGTATAGCCGCCATCGGCGTGGAGCGAGCTTGCGAGAATGGCGTCCGGTTCGGGCCCGCCGTCGTTCTGAAGCAGCGCGCAGCCGGAGCCGTCGCCGAAGAGGATGCACGTATTGCGGTCGGTCCAGTCCACGATCACGGAGAGCTTGTCGGAGCCGCAGACCAGCACGTTGCGGTATTTCTGCGGGAAGGAACGCATGAGGGAGAACGCGACTTCGAGCGAAGAGACGAATCCGGCGCACGCTGCGGAAAGGTCGAAGCAGAACGCCTGCCTGCACTGGAAATGATGCTGGACCAGCGCCGCCGTGTTCGGGAAGATGTAGTCGGGCGAGATCGTGGCGACCACGATGGCATCCAGGTCGCGTCCGTCGACTCCCGCCTGCGCCAGGGCCTTTTCCGCCGCACGGATCGCCATGGTCGACGCGGTTTCGTCCGCGGCGGCGATGCGGCGTTCCTCCACGCCGGTGCGTGTGCGGATCCACTCGTCGTTGGTGTCGACGAGCTTCTCAAGGTCGGCGTTGGTCCGTCTTTTTTCAGGGACGTAGGAGCCAGTCCCGGCGATTCGTATGCCCATATTCGCTATCCTTCGGCTGCCGTTCGGCATTGAGGTGGTTGATTCCGGTTTCATCAAAACCATGTTTCCCGCACGGCTGAACGTGCCGCCGAGCGAACGCGGAGACATGATTTTGAATAATATAACACGTCTTTGCCGTTTTTCAAGCACGTTTCCGGGCATGCGCCGAAACAATGCGCGAATCTGTGGTTTTTTCGCCTTTTTTTCGCCTTTTTTTAAATTATTCGCTTGACAAATCAAACTTGGATGGTATTTTACATGTAGTGTTCACCCTCACTTCTGTCACCCTACTTACCTTTTCAGGAGTTACACCATGAAACGTTCTTTCTTTGCCGCACTTGCAGCCGGCGCGTTCCTTGCGCTGTCCGCAGTCCAGGTCGCGGCTCAGACCGAGGCCGACCAGCTCAAAAACCTGAAACCCGCCAAATATGTCTTCCTGTTCATCGGTGACGGCATGTCCCTGCCGCAGCGCATGATGGCCGAGGAATTCAGCATGTCGACCACGGGCAAGGGTCTCACCATCAACTCCATGCCCCAGCAGAGCTATTCCAAGACCAGCTCCCTCAGCAACTTCATCACCGACTCCGCCGCCAGCGGAACCGCCATCGCCTGCGGCGAGAAGACCAACAACGGCCGCATCGGCATGGACGCCGACGGCAAGCGTAAACTCGAATCCGTCGCCGAAGTCGCCAAGAAGAACGGTCGCGCCATCGGCATCCTCACCAGCATCACCATCAATCACGCCACCCCGGCCTCCTTCTACGCCCACAACGAGAGCCGCGACAACTACTACGACATCGGCATGGATCTCGTGAACTCCGGCTTCGACTATTTCGGCGGCGGCGGCCTCCAGGGCAACCGGAACGGCGACAACGACCTCTACAAGATCGCCGAAACCAAGGGCTATACCGTGGCATACAAGGACGAGGTCCCGAAAGTCGACCTGAAGAAGGCCGACAAGCTCTTCGTCCGCGGCCACAACGGCCAGCTCCCCTACGCCATCGACAAACCGGCGGATGAATGGGGCCTCGCCGAATACACCCAGCAGTGCATCGACTTCCTCATGCTGAAGAACAAGCCGTTCTTCGTCATGATCGAAGGCGGCAACATCGACCACCACGGACACAGCAACGACGCAGGCGCCAGCCTCCGCGAGACCATGGAAATGGACCGCGCCGTGACCGTCATCATGGACTTCGCCAAGAAGCACCCGAACGACACGCTCGTCGTCGTCACCGGCGACCATGAGACCGGCGGCCTGACCCTCGGCTTCGCGAACACCGAGTACGAATCCTCCATCTACCTCCTCGGCAACCAGAAGTGCTCCAGCGACGAGTTCAAGAACAAGGTCAACAGGCTCGCCGACACCATCCTCGGACCGCGCCGCCTCGGACCGCCCAGAAGAAACAATGACCAGAACCAGGAAAACCAGGCTCCGCAGGAAGAAAAGACCATCAAGTTCGACGACATCAAGCCGCTCATCACCGAGAACTTCGGCCTGATCTTCGACAACCAGAACGACAGCGCCAACGGCGCGGTCCAGGCCACTCTCCGCTCCGCCGACCGCAACGCCCGCAAAAAACTCAACCTCGTCCTCTCCAAGTCCGAACAGGACCGCATCGAGGAAGCCTTCAACCGCCAGTTCCCGAACGGCAAGCGCGCCGGATTCGGCGGCGGCGACGCCGTGGCGAACACGGTCGTGGCGATCTTCGACAACAAGTGCTCCGTCGGCTGGACCAGCGGCGCCCACACCGCCCTCCCGGTGGACACCAGCGCCTACGGCGTGAACTCCCAGCTCTTCTCCGGCATGTACGAGAACTCCGACATCGCCAAAAAGCTCAAAGCGGTCGTTTCCGTTCCCGTGAAGTGATCTGAACTTACAGCATCATTTTCCATGTTCAAGCATTGGAAAATATCCAGACGCGACGCAGTCATGGTGGTCGTTTTCCTCCTTGCCTGCGTCGCTCTTTGGTTTCTTGACATTCTCCACACGTCACCCCCGCCGGAGGGCGTCAAGTGCAAGGCGCGCGTCCTGTCCGTCGACAACAGCAACGTCTTCACGATCGGACTGCTGAGGAAGGGCGAACAGCATGTCCGCCTGAAAGTCCTGTCCGGCCCGTTCAAGGGACGCGAGTTCAACGGCACGAACATCATCCGCGCCAACATGGAGCTCGACAAGGTGTTCGAGCCGGGCGACATCGCGCTCGCGGCCATCCCATACGACGCCGACGAAAACTTCACGGTCATCGCCCAGGACCATTACCGCATCGGGTACGCGCTCCTGCTCTTCGGCCTCTTCGGGCTTCTGCTGCTCGTCTTCGCCGGCATCACCGGGTTCAACGCCCTCCTCTCGTTCGTCTTCAGCTGCCTGGTCATCTGGAAGCTCGTGATCCCGCTCACGCTGAAGGGCGGAAACGTGCTTCTCATCACGTTCGCGGCGGTCACGCTCCTCAGCGCCGTGATCATCTTCCTGGTCGCCGGCATGACACGCAAAGGCGTCACGGCCTTCTTCGGCTCCATTCTCGGCGTGCTCGCCAGCTGCGCCATGGCGTACGTCTTCACGAAGCTCTTCAAGATCAGCGGCGGCATGATGCCCTACTCCCAGACGCTCCTCTACTCCGGCTACGAATTCCTCAGCCTGCCGGACATCTACATCGGCGCGATCTTCCTCTCCAGCTCCGGCGCGGTCATGGACCTCGCCATGGACGTTTCCGCCGGCATGGTCGAAATCCTCCGGAAACGCCCGGACATCCCGAAGCACGAGCTCATCGGCTCCGGCATGAACATTGGGCGCAGCGTGGTCGGCACCATGACCACGACGCTGCTGCTGGCGTATTCCGGCGGCTACCTCACGCTCATGATGACGTTCGCCGCGCAGGGCATCGGCCCGCTCGACTTCATCAACAACCCGTACGTGGCCTCCGAAGCGGTCAAGACACTCGTCGGCAGTTTCGGGCTCGTCCTCGTCGCCCCGTTTACGGCGTTCGTCGGCGGCTTCATCATCCCGCATCGGGCGAAGAAACAGGCTGTCTCGGCGGAATCCCCCCCGGAAAAAGCGCCCGCCGCGCAAATCGCCGACACGGAAAAACCGGCGGATCTCTGATCGCCGCCCTGCCCGCTTTTCCACCCTTTCATCTTTCCGTTTTTCTTCCGTTTTAGCCCCGTTCGCCCTTTTTTTTCTATAAAAAAGGCGGAAAACACGAAAAAAAATGCGTTTTCCGGTTGTTTTCCTCCAAATCGGCGCTATATTGTTTCTTTTACAAGGAAAACACGCCATGCCAGACAAAAACATCCTGATCTACGATTCCACGCTCCGCGACGGCGCCCAGGGAGAACACGTCTCGTTCTCCAAGGACGACAAGCTCCGTATCGCCCGGAAACTGGATGAACTCGGCGTGGCTTACATCGAAGGCGGCTGGCCGGCCTCCAATCCGCGCGACTTCGATTTCTTCCGCGAGGCCGCCTCCATCAAGTTCAAATACGCCAGGCTCTGCGCGTTCGGATGCACGCGCCGCAAGGGTCTCACCGCAGAAAGCGATTCGCAGCTGCGTGCCCTGCTCGATTCCGGCGCGCCCGTCTGCACGATCGTCGGCAAGACGCCCGCCTCGCAGGTCCGCGAGATCCTGAACGTCTCTGAGGAGGAAAATCTTGCCATGATCCGCGAATCCTGCCGGTTCCTCGCCGACGCCGGACGCGAGGTCATCTTCGACGCCGAACACTTCTTCGACGCCTGGAGCGAGGACGCCGAATACGCGAAACGCGTCCTGACCGCCGCTTGCGAGGGCGGCGCGTTCGCCGTGACCGTCTGCGACACCAACGGCGGCCTGCTCCCCGTCGAGATTCTCGATGTCACGAAGCAGGTCCGCGCGTTCCTGCCCGAAAACATCGTCCTCGGCATCCACTGCCACAACGATTCCGGCACGGCCGTGGCGAACTCCATCGTGGCAGTCCGCAGCGGCGCCCGCCTCGTGCAGGGCACGGTCAACGGCATCGGCGAGCGCTGCGGCAACGCCAATCTCTGCACCATCATCCCGAATTTCGAGCTCAAAACGGATTTCCGCTGCCTCCCGCCCGGCCACCTGGCAATGCTGAAGGAAGTCAGCGACTTCGTCTGCGAGAAGGCCAACATGCGCCCGGACGCCCACGCCCCGTACGTCGGCGAAAGCGCGTTCGCGCACAAGGCGGGGCTTCATGTCGACGCCGTCGCGAAGAACCCGGTCACGTTCGAGCACGTCCGCCCCGAATCCGTCGACAACCGCCGCCGCATCCTCATCTCCGAGCTCTCCGGGCGCCATTCCCTCACCATGAAGGCCGCCGAGTTCGGCATCGACCTGCGGGATTCCCGCCTCGGCAATGCCGGCCTTCAGGAGCTCAAGCGCCGCGAACGCGCCGGGTACGAATACGAGACCGCCGAGGCGTCGTTCGTCGTGCTGATGCACAAGGTCATGAACCTCTGGCCCTCCTACTTCACGCTGGACGGCTTCCGCGTCATCATCGAAAAACGCGGCGCGGACGACCGCGTGGTCTCCGAAGCCACCGTCAAGCTCACAGTCGGCGGCGTCTCCCAGCTTACCGCCGCCGAGGGCGACGGTCCCGTCAACGCGCTCGACATCGCGCTCCGAAAGGCGCTCGAACGCTTCTACCCCGCGCTCCGCGACGTCTCCCTCATCGACTTCAAGGTCCGCATCCTGGAGAACCTGAACGGCACCGCGGCGCAGACCCGCGTCCGCATCCAGAGCCACGACTCCACCGACGTCTGGGACACCGTCGGCGTCAGCGAAAACATCATCGAAGCATCCTGGATCGCACTCTCCGATTCCGTGGAATACGCTCTCTTCAAGAAACATATCGCACCCTACAACAATCAAGGACTCGAATCATGACACGACGTTTCCTCCTGATTCTGACCATAGCGCTCGCCGCAACGTTCTTTTTTGCGCCACAGCAGAAGGCCCAGGCGTTCGACCCCGTCACGCTTGCCATCCTGACCCCGCTCGCCATTCAGGGCGCGAAGATCCTCGCCCCCTACGTGATCCGCGGCCTCAAGAACATGGCGGTCGTCGGGCTCCGCTCCATGAAATACTTCATCAAGTTCTTCCTCGTGCCGTTCGGGCTCATCGAGTGCATCATCATGCCGTGGCGCATCTCGACGGGGCTGGCACACATGGGACAAGGGTTTATAGGATTGTTCTGCTTCATAGGGAACCTGCTGCTATTGCCATTTGCCGCGTTTGGCGTCGGCGTTTAGCGGGGACGTGCTGAACAATGCCGACTGAAAAACGTCCGCCCGAGGGGACCGCCACAGGCCGCGCCCGCAACAAGATGGGCTCCATCCTCGGAGAATGGTACGGCAACGAAGGCGACGGCGAGCTCATGAAGTATCTGCCGTCCGCCCAGCCCGTCGGAAGCGTCCTGGACCGCGTGCTGAAGAAGAAGCTTCCGCAAGGGGCAGCCGATTTCCTGAAGATATCCGACCGCTGGACCGAGATCGCCGGCGAGGTCGCCGCGCGCCATACGAAGCCGCTGTCGATCTCCGGCAAGATCCTGTTCATCGAGGTGGAACACCCCGCCTACCTGACCTCCGTCCGCACGAAGAGCGTTCAGGGCGCCATCCTCGCGCGCATCGCCGAACTCATCGGCCCGGACAAATGCACCAGCCTGACCTTCACGCCCGCCGGACGCCGCCGCAAAACGGATAACTGAACTCGCATGATCTTCTTCGACACCATCGACTCCACCAACACCTGGGCGGCCGCCCGTTTCGCCGAACTCGCGGACGGGGAACTTGTCGCCGCCGCCGTGCAGACCGCCGGACGCGGCCGCCTCGACCGCAGCTGGATCTCCCCGCGCGGCAACATTTACGCCACGTTCGTCCAGAAGGGTGTGACCAGCCCGCTGCTCGGCGTCGCCGTCGGTTCCCTCGCCGTGCTCGACCTCGTGCGCGAGCTCGCCCCCGCCGAAAAGTTCCACATCAAGTGGCCGAACGACGTCTTCCGCGGCACGGCGAAGATCTCCGGCATCCTCGCCCAGTACATCTGTCCCCGGAACGGAGTGCCAGGCGGACTCGTGACCGGGATGGGCGTGAACCTGAACATGTCGCGCGAACAGCTCGCCGGAGCCGCACAGGAAGCCACATCCGTCGCCATCCTGACCGGGGCACAGGTCGATCTGGAAGCCGCGCTGAAACGCTTCGAAGCACTCCTGCACGGTCACGCTGCCACGCTCAAAAGCGCCCCGGACTCGCTCTTCGCCCGCTGGAAAACCGAAAACGGCCTCCTCGGACGCCATGTGGAATTCGTCGCGGGGGACGGCTCCCGCCTCACCGGGCTTTTCCGCGACATCGCCAATGATGGCTCCGGCATCCTCGACGAGGACGA
>JAEEGH010015659.1_pt1 | contig 16429 bp, 7 predicted proteins | sample 9134181 | NCBI WGS metagenome assembly JAEEGH01 (sample SAMN16246544, study PRJNA631951) | gut metagenome | biome: gut microbiome; feature: rumen; material: DP-attached | host: Bos | place: Iran: Karaj | collected 2018-10
AAATGGCAGATATTAAAGCTATTGCAGAAGAGTTGGTAAACCTTACTGTAAAAGAAGTTAATGAGTTGGCAACTGTCCTGAAGGACGAGTATGGAATTGAGCCCGCCGCTGCAGCTGTTGCTGTTGCTGCTGGTCCCGCTGCTGGCGCTGGTGAAGCCGCCGCTGCTGAGGAGAAGACCTCTTTCGACGTTGTGCTGAAGTCAGCCGGTGCTGCTAAGCTGCAGGTTGTTAAGGCCGTTAAGGAGGCTTGTGGCCTGGGTCTGAAGGAAGCTAAGGATCTTGTAGACGGTGCTCCTGCTACTGTGAAGGAAGGCCTGTCTAAGGAAGAGGCTGAGAACCTGAAGAAGACCATTGAGGCCGCTGGTGCCGAGGTTGAGCTGAAGTAATCAGTTACAAATCCATATCATTTGGTTAGGGACTCCCCAGTCGGTGGTCCCTAACCTTTTCTTGTCTTAGCTAGTATTTCTAGAATGTCTAGATGTACTAGAGTTACTAGAAATACTGAAATAAATATTAATTATGGCATCAAAAGTAATAGACAACAGAGTAAACTTTGGCAGCGTCAAGAATCCATTGCCATTTCCTGATTTCCTTGACGTGCAATTAAAGTCTTTCAAAGATTTCCTGCAGTTGGACACTCCGCCTGAGGAACGCAAGAATGACGGTTTGTATAAGGTGTTCGCTGAGAACTTCCCCATTACTGACACGCGTAACAATTTCGTTCTTGAGTTCCTGGATTACTATATTGACCCACCCCGTTACACTATTGATGAGTGCTTGGAGCGTGGCCTTACTTATAGCGTACCATTGAAGGCTAAGTTGAAACTGTATTGCACTGATCCAGATCATGAGGATTTTGGTACGGTTATTCAGGACGTTTTCCTTGGCCCCATCCCTTATATGACGGCAAATGGAACGTTTGTCATCAACGGTGCTGAGCGTGTTGTTGTTTCTCAGTTGCACCGTTCGCCTGGTGTCTTCTTTGGTCAGAACGTTCATGCTAACGGAACGCTGCTTTACTCAGCCCGTATTATTCCGTTCAAGGGCTCATGGATTGAGTTCGCAACCGACATTAACAACGTGATGTACGCTTACATTGATCGTAAGAAGAAATTGCCAGTTACCACACTTTTGCGTGCCATAGGTTTTGAGGCTGATAAGGACATCCTTCAGATTTTTGATCTTGCTGAGGAGGTAAAGGTAAACAAGAAGGCACTGAAGGCCGTTGTTGGTTACAAGCTTGCAGCCCGCGTGTTAAAGAGCTGGAACGAGGACTTTGTCGATGAGGATACAGGTGAGGTTGTATCCATCGAGCGTAATGAGGTCATTATGGAGCGTGAGACCGAGATTACCGAGGATAACTTGATGGAAATCCTCGAGAGCGGTGCTCAGACCATCCTTGTTCACAAGGATGAGCAGGTTGCTCAGGATTATAGCATCATTTTCAATACTTTGGCAAAGGACCCCTCGAACTCTGAGAAGGAGGCGGTGCTATACATCTATCGTCAGTTGCGTAATGCTGACCCTGCTGATGATGCCTCAGCCCGTGAAGTCATCCAGAACTTGTTCTTCTCTGACAAGCGTTATGATTTGGGTGATGTGGGTCGCTACCGTATTAATAAGAAGTTAGGTCTCGACACCGACATGGATGTCCGAGTGCTGACCAAAGAAGATATTATCGAGATTATCAAGTATCTCATCCAGCTCATCAACTCGAAGGCTGCTGTTGACGATATCGACCACCTGTCGAACCGTCGTGTGCGTACTGTTGGTGAACAGCTGTCAAACCAGTTCTCTATTGGACTGGCACGTATGAGCCGTACTATTCGTGAGCGCATGAACGTTCGCGACAACGAGGTCTTTACTCCGACAGACCTTATCAATGCTAAGACAATTTCGAGTGTTATCAACTCGTTCTTTGGCACCAACCCCCTGTCGCAGTTCATGGATCAGACCAATCCGCTGGCCGAAGTCACTCACAAACGTCGTCTCTCTGCTTTAGGTCCTGGTGGATTGTCGCGTGAGCGTGCTGGCTTTGAGGTTCGTGACGTACACTATACTCACTATGGTCGTCTCTGCCCAATTGAGAGCCCTGAAGGTCCGAATATCGGTCTTATCTCGTCACTCTGTGTTTATGCCAAGATCAATGAGTTGGGCTTTATCCAGACTCCATACCGTAAGGTGGAGAATGGTATTGCCAACCTTGACAATAATGAAATCGTTTACCTCACTGCCGAGGAGGAGTCAGAGCATGTTATTGGTCAGGGTAATGCCCCGTTGAACGATGATGGAACCTTTATCCGTGAGGTTGTGAAATGCCGTCAGGATGCAGACTTCCCCGTTGTTCCCCCGACGGATGTCGATTTGATGGACGTCTCGCCGCAGCAAATTGCATCTATTGCCGCTTCGCTCATCCCGTTCCTCGAGCATGACGATGCCCACCGCGCACTCATGGGTTCGAACATGATGCGACAGGCAGTTCCTCTGCTTCACAATGAGGCTCCTATTGTTGGTACTGGTATTGAGAAGCAGGTTTGCGAAGATTCCCGTACTATGGTTACTGCTGAGGGCGATGGCGTCGTTGAGTACGTTGACGCTACTACCATCCGCATTCTCTATGACCGTACTGAAGACGAGGAGTTTGTATCGTTCGAGCCTGCTTTGAAGGAATATCGTATTGCCAAGTTCCGCCGTACTAACCAGAATATGACTATTGACCTGCGTCCTATCTGTAACAAGGGTCAGCGTGTGAAGGCCGGTGATATTCTTACTGAAGGTTATGCTACTGAGAATGGAGAACTGGCTCTAGGCCGTAACCTGCTCGTAGCTTATATGCCTTGGAAGGGCTACAACTATGAGGATGCTATTGTGCTGAATGAGCGTATCGTCCGTGAGGACATCCTGACTTCTGTCCACGTTGATGAGTATTCTCTCGACGTCCGCGAAACCAAGCGCGGTATGGAGGAGTTCACAGCCGATATCCCCAATGTCTCGGAAGAGGCCACCAAGGATCTCGATGAGAATGGTGTTATTCGTGTCGGTGCACGTGTCGAGCCCGGTGATATCCTTATCGGTAAGATATCCCCGAAAGGTGAGAGCGACCCGTCTCCTGAGGAAAAACTGCTCCGCGCTATCTTCGGTGACAAAGCCGGCGATGTGAAGGATTCTTCACTGAAGGCCAATCCCTCGCTGTCGGGTGTTATTATCGACAAGAAGATGTTTGCACGTGCCATTAAGACACGTCAGACCAAGCTTCAGGACAAAAAGCTGCTGGAGAAGATTGACGAGGAGTACGAGGCAAAGGTTGACGACTTGAAGGATATCCTTATCGACAAACTTGCTAAGCTTACTAAGGGTAAGACCTCAATGGGGGTAAAGGACTATACGGGTGCAGAGATTATTACCAAGGGTTCTAAGTTTACCGTCACAGCTCTCCGAAACTTGGAGTATGGCGATATACAGATCAGCAATTGGACCAATGATGAGCACAGTAACGAGCTCATTGCCCAACTGATCATCAACTTCATGAAGAAGTATAAGCTGCTTGATGCTGAGATGAAGCGTAAGAAGTTTGCCATTACTATCGGTGACGAACTGCCTTCGGGTATCCTGCAGATGGCCAAGGTCTATGTGGCCAAGAAGCGTAAGATTGGCGTTGGTGATAAACTTGCCGGTCGTCATGGTAACAAAGGTATTGTGTCGAAGGTCGTACGTCAGGAGGATATGCCGTTCCTCGAGGATGGCCGTCCTGTAGATCTCGTGCTCAACCCGCTGGGTGTGCCTTCACGTATGAACCTCGGTCAGATCTTTGAGGCTATCCTTGGTGCTGCCGGTAAGCGTCTTGGCGTGAAGTTCGCCACTCCAATCTTCGACGGTGCTAAGCTCGATGATCTCGCAGAATGGACTGACAAAGCCGGTCTGCCCCGTCTCTGCTCTACTCACCTGTATGATGGTGAGACTGGTGAACAGTTCGACCAGCCTGCTACAGTCGGTATTACCTACTTCCTCAAGCTCGGTCATATGGTGGAGGACAAGATGCATGCCCGTTCCATTGGTCCGTACTCTCTCATCACGCAGCAGCCGCTCGGTGGTAAGGCCCAGTTCGGTGGACAGCGATTCGGTGAGATGGAAGTCTGGGCACTGGAGGCCTTCGGCGCCAGCCATGTGCTTCAGGAGATTCTTACTATCAAGTCTGATGATACCGTAGGTCGTGCCAAGGCTTACGAAGCCATCGTCAAAGGTGATCCCATGCCCACGCCAGGTATCCCCGAGTCACTCAACGTGCTGTTGCATGAACTTCGCGGTCTTGGACTCAGCATTACGATGGATTAAAGGTAATTGTAAATCGAAAATCTGTAAATCGAAAATTAGAAGTTATGGCTTTCAAAAAAGATACAAAGACAAAGAGTAATTTCACGAAAATTACCATCGGACTTGCTTCACCTGAGGATATCCTCGAGAGCAGTTTTGGCGAGGTTACCAAGCCTGAGACCATTAACTACCGTACCTATAAGCCTGAGCGCGACGGCCTGTTCTGTGAGCGCATCTTCGGTCCTACAAAGGACTATGAGTGTGCCTGCGGAAAGTATAAGCGTATCCGTTATAAGGGCATTGTCTGCGACCGTTGTGGTGTCGAGGTGACAGAGAAGAAGGTACGTCGTGAGCGTGCTGGTCACATTGAGCTCGTCGTTCCCGTGGCTCATATCTGGTATTTCCGTTCACTCCCCAATAAAATTGGTTATCTGTTAGGTCTTCCTACCAAGAAACTCGATGCAGTTATCTATTACGAGCGCTACATCGTTATCCAGCCAGGTGCTATGGCAGGCAAAAAGGACGCTGAGGGTAATGATGCCGTTGGTGCCAATAAGTTTGACCTGCTCTCAGAAGAGGAGTACAACGATATCATCGACAATGTTGTAGGTGAGCAGAATGATTACCTTGATGATAGCGATCCTAACAAGTTTATTGCCAAGATGGGCGCTGAGGCAATCTATCAGCTGCTGACCCAGCTCGACCTCGACTCGCTTAGTTATGAATTGCGCGACCGTGCCAATACCGATTCGTCTGTACAGCGTAAGAACGAAGCTTTGAAGCGCCTGCAGGTGGTTGAGGCTTTCCGTCAGAGTGTTGAGAAGGGCATTAATCGTCCTGAGTGGATGATCATGAAGATTATCCCTGTGACACCGCCTGAGCTCCGTCCTCTTGTTCCCCTGGATGGTGGCCGTTTCGCCACTTCCGACCTCAACGACCTCTATCGTCGTGTCATCATCCGTAACAACCGCTTGAAGCGCCTGATGGAGATTCATGCTCCCGAAGTTATTCTGCGAAATGAAAAGCGTATGTTGCAGGAGGCAGTCGACTCACTCTTCGATAATAGTCGTAAGTCATCGGCTGTGAAGAGCGACTCTAATCGTCCGCTGAAGTCCTTGTCTGACTCTCTGAAGGGTAAACAGGGTCGTTTCCGTCAGAATCTGCTCGGTAAGCGTGTCGACTATTCTGCCCGTTCGGTTATTGTTGTGGGTCCGGAGTTGAAGATGGGTGAGTGCGGTCTGCCGAAGCTGATGGCTGCCGAGCTCTACAAGCCGTTTATCATCCGCAAGCTCATCGAGCGCGGCATCGTCAAGACCGTTAAGTCGGCAAAGAAAATCGTTGACCGTCGTGAGCCCGTCATCTGGGACATCCTTGAGAACGTCATGAAGGGTCACCCTGTTCTGCTCAACCGTGCACCAACACTGCACCGCTTGGGTATCCAGGCCTTCCAGCCGAAGCTTATTGAGGGTAAGGCCATCCAGCTCCATCCGTTGGCTTGTACGGCATTCAATGCCGACTTCGACGGTGACCAGATGGCAGTTCACCTCCCACTTAGCAACGAGGCCATACTTGAGGCTCAGTTGCTGATGTTGCAGAGCCACAACATCCTGAATCCTGCAAACGGAGCTCCTATTACTGTGCCTTCTCAGGATATGGTGCTTGGACTCTATTATATTTCCAAGATTCGTCCAGGTGCCAAAGGTGAAGGCCTTTCGTTCTATGGTCCTGAGGAAGCCATCATTGCACATAATGAAGGTAAGTGTGACTTGCACGCCCAAGTGAAGGTGGTCGTTGAAGATCGCGATGAAAACGGCAATAAGTACAAGCACGCCGTTGAGACTTCTGTAGGTCGCGTCATCGTAAATGGCATCATTCCCGATGAGGTGGGCTATGTCAACAAGGTCATCTCTAAGAAGTCTTTGCGTGACATCATTGCTGCCGTTATCAACCACGTAGGTTTTGCCGAGGCTTGCGAGTTCCTTGACGGAATCAAGAACCTTGGTTACCGTATGGCTTACGAGGCAGGTCTGTCATTCAACCTCGACGATATCATCATTCCTAAGGAGAAGGCAGAACTCATTGCCAAGGGTAATGATGAGGTGAAGCAGATTACTGACAACTACAATATGGGCTTTATCACCGATAACGAGCGTTACAATCAGGTTATTGATACATGGACGCACGTTAACAATGACATCGGTAACATCCTGCTGAAGCAGATGACTGAGGCAGACCAGGGCTTTAATGCTGTGTTCATGATGCTCGATTCCGGTGCTCGTGGTAGTAAAGACCAGATCAAGCAGCTCTCAGGTATCCGTGGTCTGATGGCCAAGCCTCAGAAGGCCGGTGCCGAGGGCCATCAGATTATTGAGAACCCCATTCTTTCGAACTTCAAAGAGGGTATGTCCGTGCTGGAGTACTTTATCTCTACTCACGGTGCCCGTAAGGGTCTTGCTGATACCGCTATGAAAACGGCCGACGCAGGTTATCTGACCCGTCGTCTCGTTGACGTCTCGCATGATGTCATTATTAACGAGGAGGACTGCGGCACGTTGCGCGGTCTTGTCTGCACGGCTTTGAAGAATGGTGACGAAGTTATCAGTAGCCTTTCTGAGCGTATCCTTGGTCGTGTGTCTGTCCATGATGTTGTCAATCCCAAGACGGGTGAGGTCATCGTTCCTGCTGGTGAGGAAATTACCGAACCCCTTGCCGAGGCTATCGAGAAGGCAGAGATTGAAAGTGTGGAGATTCGTTCTGTGCTTACCTGCGAATCCAAGAAGGGTGTCTGTATGAAGTGTTACGGACGTAACCTCGCCACCCGTCGTATGGTACAGAAGGGTGAGGCCGTCGGTGTTATTGCCGCTCAGGCCATTGGTGAACCGGGTACGCAGCTGACCCTCCGTACGTTCCACGCCGGTGGTGTGGCTGCCAACGCAGCCGCCAACGCCAGCATCGTATGCAAGTATGAGCAGGCTAAGATTGAGATGGAGGAGGTTCGTACTGTTCCGTTCGATGAGGACGGTCGTGAGTGCGAGATGGTTGTCAGCCGACTGGGTGAAATGCGCTTCGTTGATCCTAACACTAAGATTGTGCTCTCTACGGTGAACGTTCCTTATGGTTCTTCTCTCTATTATAAGAATGGTGAAGTGGTGAAGAAGGGTGAAAAGATTGCCCAATGGGATCCCTTCAATGCAGTCATTGTTACTGAATACGCAGGTACGCTGAAGTTCAACGATGTTGTCGAGGGTGTCACTTTCCGTGCTGAGACTGACGAGACTACCGGCTTGACCGAGAAGATTATCACAGAGTCCAAGGACAAGTCTAAGGTTCCTACCTGTGATGTTATCGGTGCCGATGGCGAGAAGATTGGTACATACAACTTCCCTGTGGGTGGTCACGTTGTTGTCGAGGATGGCCAGACCGTTAAGACTGGTGAGACCCTCGTTAAGATTCCTCGTGCAGCTGCCAAGGGTGGTGATATCACCGCTGGTCTGCCCCGTGTTACCGAGCTCTTTGAGGCTCGTAACCCGTCGAACCCCGCTGTTGTTTCGGAAATCGATGGTGAGGTAACCATGGGTAAGGTAAAGCGTGGTAACCGCGAGATTGTTGTTACCTCGAAGACGGGTGAGCAGCGCAAGTACCTCGTATCTCTGTCGAAGCAGATTCTGGTGCAGGAACACGATGCTGTGCGTGCCGGAACACCGCTTTCTGATGGAGCCATCACTCCGAACGATATCCTCGCCATCAAGGGCCCGACTGCCGTTCAGGAGTATATCGTCAACGAAGTTCAGGACGTTTACCGTCTGCAGGGTATTAAGATCAACGACAAGCACTTCGAGATTATCGTCCGCCAGATGATGCGCAAGGTGCAGATTAACGATCCCGGCGATACTTCATTCCTTGAGCAGGAGATTATCGACAAGCTTGACTTCGCTGAAGAGAACGACCGTATCTGGGGCAAGAAGGTAGTTACCGATGCTGGTGACTCTGAGAACATGAAGGCTGGTCAGATCGTCACTGCCCGTAAGTTGCGTGACGAGAACTCCATGCTGAAGCGTCGTGACCTGAAGCTTGTTCAGGTGCGCGATGCAGTTCCCGCTACCTCAACGCAGATTCTTCAGGGTATCACTCGAGCAGCATTGCAGACCAAGTCGTTCATGTCGGCCGCTTCGTTCCAGGAGACCACCAAGGTGCTCAACGAGGCTGCTATCCGAGGAAAGATCGACTATCTGGAGGGTATGAAAGAGAACGTTATCTGCGGTCATCTCATTCCCGCTGGTACTGGTCTTCGTGAGTTCGAGAAGATTATTGTCGGTTCCAAGGAGGAATACGAGCGCATGCAAGCAAATCGCAAGAACGTGCTTGACTTCGCTGAGGAACCAGTGCTTGAAGATGTGAAGTAATTCTATCTTTGATGATAAAAGAAATCCCCGCCAATATTGGTGGGGATTTCTTTGTTTAGTAGGTGTTTACGACAGTCCTTCTATCTCGCCGTCGACAATGGTGATGCGCTCTGCTTGTGGGCTCTTGGGCAGTCCAGGCATGCGAAGCATGTCACCGGCAATGGCCACAATCATCTCGCTGCCGCAGTTCAGGATGACGTCGCGGATGCGGATGGTGAAGCCTTCAGGTGAACCGTAGCGCGTGTTATCGGCTGAGAACGAGAATTGTGTCTTGGCAATGCAGACAGGGTATCGGTTGATGGCCTTGTCATCGCTAAAGCTTTCTCTGATACCTTCTAATTTCCTCTTTCCAGTTTTAGTGAACTCCACGGCAGCGGCACCGTAAATGCGCTTGCATACCTTTTCGATTTTTCCCTCGATGGTGTCGTTTTCGGGATAGGTAAAGTGGATGGGCAGTGGCTGTATGTGTTCAATGGAGTCTACTACGGCCTGTGCCAGTTCTACGGCGCCATCACCGCCCTTTAAGAATGCCTCGTTCACGGCGAAGGAAACTCCGAGGTCTTCGCAGTTTTTCTTAATAATGTTGATTTCCTCTTCGCTATCCGTGTCGTGACGGTTCAGTGTCACTACCACAGGCTGTCCAAAGCCCTGCATATTGTTAATGTGGCGGTTCAGGTTCTTCAGTCCTTCGCGAAGTCCTTGGACATTCGGCTCCTTGATGTGCTCTATATCTACGCCACCGTGCATCTTCAGTCCCTGTGTGGTGGCAACGATGACAACGAGACGCGGCAGCAATCCCGTTTTACGGCACTTTATGTCGAAGAATTTTTCGGCACCAAGGTCGGCACCGAAGCCAGCCTCTGTCACCACATAGTCGCCGTAGGTCATGGCCATCTTGGTAGCCAGGACGCTGCTGCATCCGTGGGCAATGTTGGCAAAGGGGCCGCCATGGATGAAGGCTGGCGTGTGCTCTGTTGTCTGCACCAGGTTGGGCATGAGGGCGTCGCGCAGCAGCACGGTAATGGCACCTGCTACGTTGAGGTCTCTCACTCTGAAGGGTTTTCCGTCGGCTGTGATGCCCAGAACAATGTTTTCGATGCGCCGTTGCAAGTCTGCCTCGCTCGTGGCCAGGCAAAGAATGGCCATCAGTTCTGAGGCGGGAGTGATGTCAAAGCCTGTTTCTGATACCACACCGTCACCACGTAGTCCGGTCACAATGTTACGTAGTGAGCGGTCGTTGACATCGAGCACCCGTTTCCAATAGATTTCACGAAGTGAGAAACCATCCTTTCGATGCTGGTATAGGTAGTTGTCAAGCAATGCGCTGATGGTGTTGTGTGCTGAGGTTACGGCATGGAAGTCGCCAGTGAAGTGCAGGTTAATCTTCTCCATGGGCAGCACTTGGGCATATCCGCCACCAGCAGCACCGCCTTTAATTCCGAAACAGGGACCCAATGACGGCTCACGCAGTGCCACTACGGCCTTTTTCCCGATTTTGTTTAACCCTAAAGCTAGTCCTATGCTGACTGTCGTCTTGCCAATACCTGCCTTTGTCGGGCTGATGGCCGTTACCAGAATAAGACGGCTCTTCTTTACTTTCTCGTCATCGATGAGCTGTACTGGTACTTTAGCCATGAAGCGTCCATAGGGTTCTATCGCCTCAGGATCTATTCCCAGCTGGGATGCGATGTCGCCTATGGGCTGCAATTCACATTCCCTTGCAATCTGTATATCTGTCTTCATATTTATTGTGTTAGGTGTAGTCGGCTGCAAAATTACCGTTTTGTTTGCTTATTGCCAAGAAAAACAGACAAAAATTTTGTTCGTTCCAGCTTTTTTGCTTACTTTTGCAACTTCAAACCCTAAAATTACTTTACGACAATGAATGAGAATGACAACAAGCAGCAAGGGCTGCAGATAGAACTGTCGCCCGAGGTGGCGCAAGGCGAATATGCGAATTTCGCAATCATAACCCACTCTTCGAGCGATTTTGTGCTCGACTTTGCCCGGGTGCTCCCCGGTGTTCCCAAAGCCGCAGTAAAGAGTCGTGTTATCCTGGCTCCAGAGCATGCAAAGCGCTTGCTCGCTGCCCTTCAGGAGAATATTATGCGTTACGAGCGCGAGTTTGGGCAAATCAAGATTCCCAATCAGGAACCGCGCACCATAGCACCGTTTGGTCCAAATAAGGGAGAGGCATAGTCCTCTTCCTTTTTTTATGGAGGAGTAGTCTCATCTTTTCTTTTTCCTCCGTCTTTCCCGATGATTGGCAAGGCTCATGCCTCCTTTTCTGTGAAAAGGATGAAACACGCTTATTATCAGATATTTCCCAGCTGTTAAATTTTTGCATTACTTAAGAATTTAACACCTAAGACGAATAAAACGAACATATAATTGTATTTTGAACACCTTTATTTTTGGCTTTAGTTGTACCTTTGCAGCCGAGTAAATAAACTAAATTAATCAACCATAAAATGAAGAAATGCTATTTAATGGCAGCATTGGCTGTGATGATGTTAGCCAGCTGCTCACATGATTTCGATCTTTTCGAATCTTATTCGCAGGAAAAGACGGATGAGGCGGAAATTAGTTCACACTTGAAAAGCATCTTTGGTGTGACGTTCGATCCTAACCAAGACTGGAACATGACCCAGACGGGTGAGGTAACCATCGTTGCCAATTCTTCTGTTAAGAAGGTGCAGTTGCTCGCCAACGTTAACGAGGCAGAAGAAGGTGCTGAATCTTGGGTGACTCCTAATGCGATGTATGTGCTCAATGAGAAGGAACTTAATGGTGAGACCTACGTTAAGTTGAACTATGACGCTCCCAAGGATATCCTTGGCTTGTATGTTGCTTTTGTATCTGATCAGGGCCTAACGTTGCGGAAAGTGAAGGACAATCGTGCTTCGATTGACGAGACTAACACAAAATCAAGAATAACCAGGGGAATGGAGTCGTATCCTTATCCTACCAATACTTTTACCATTCAATCGAAAGAACTATCCTATGCCAGCAGCCGTACGTACAACGTGAATGGCAGTAATCAGAATTACCTGTTGGTTGACGAAGAGTATCTTTATTCACTCTCAGACGCCGACTATGCTAATCTGAAAATGACGCTTGAAGACTATACTGGTGAATACAAGGATTTGTTTGGCATGTATGTATTCCAGAACTTCCCCAATGGTAAAGGCTTCGACAATCTTCCAAAGGTTAAGGCCAGTGGTATATATAATAGTAAGGTGTATCCTATCACCACAGGTAAGGAGCCGATTGTCGTAACACCTGTTTACAAGTGCGATAATCCCACGAAGTATGGCTATGAGGTTTACAACTCTGACCTGTATTATTATTATTTCAAGGCAGATGTTGTTATTGGAGCAACCAAGCAGGATACCATTGCTTACTTCCAGAGCCTGCCTAAATACAAGGCATTCCCTTTCAACATTTGCTTTGATGCCAAGAGCGACAATGTTATTGGCAAGCAGGGCTCTTTTGTTCTTCTCTACTATGGTGACGGCACGCCTGAGGTCGGTACGACTACAGGTAAGCTTAATTTCCCAGAAGGTTATAAGATCGGTTTTATGGTACGTGCCAAGACTGAAGCAGAAAAGGGAGTGAAGAAAGGTGAACTCTATGGTGACGGTCGTCTGAACAATGCCATCAATACTGACAAGAACTACAACTTCAAAGGCTCTGAACTTGGCGAGGATGGTCCGCGTGCAGCATGGCTTGAGCTTAACGGTCGTTTGCTGATGTGCTGGGAGTCGGGTACCGACAAGGACTTTAATGACATTATCCTTGATATTGAAGGTGGTATAACTGGTATTATACCTCCTCCCATTTTCACCTATAATACTTATACTTTCTGTTTCGAGGATACCGAGAAAGGCGACTACGACCTGAACGACCTGGTTATCCTGGCCGAGCGTCTGAGTGAGACTTCTGTCCGCTACTCCATTCAGGCATGTGGTGCCCATGATGAGCTTTATGTAAAGAACATCAATTGTGGAGTGATCAATGACAATGCAGAGATACATTCGCTGTTTGGCTTGGCTCCCAGGCAGTTTGTTAATACTGAGAAGGGAGCGAAAAAATACCCTGCCATTTCTGTCGTCAAGGAGGTTCCAAGCACGTTTACCTTCTCCAAAGAAGAAAATCTGCCTTACCTCTATGACGGAACTACCCAAAAGACCATTCGTATGGCACATAAGGGAACTGGTCCTCACGCTATCCTGATTCCCAATAAGTTCAAGTATCCCTACGAGCGTACAGGTGTTCATAAAGCCTATAAGCGCTTTAATGAATGGGGAACCGCATTCGTCATCTCTACCGATTGGTATATGCATCCTGTCAATGGAATGGTTTACGAATGGTAATTTCCGGAGAGCGTAACACTCCCTCATGATATGATCAGTGGCAGTTCATCAGGGCTGCCACTGATTGTTTTTTCCTGTAACTGTTGTTTTTCTCTTTAAAGTCGGTTTTGCTGGTTAATAATGATTAAAACAATTATTTTATGTTAAATTCGAAGGGGTGCAAGCTTTTTTGTTGCTTATATATTAGGTAGAATAAAAAAATAGTTGTACCTTTGCAGCCCGAATTGCGCTTTTTATGGTGGGCGCATTGCGTAAATAGCTGAATATAAACGAAATAATATATATCAAAAATTAAAAATTAAAGTATTATGCCTACAATTTCACAATTGGTAAGAAAAGGCAGAAAGGTGATTGTCGACAAGTCAAAGTCGCCCGCGTTGGACAATTGTCCCCAGCGCCGTGGCGTCTGTGTACGTGTCTACACGACAACTCCTAAGAAGCCTAATTCGGCTATGCGTAAAGTAGCCCGTGTTCGTTTGACTAACCAGAAGGAAGTCAACAGTTACATTCCCGGAGAGGGACACAACCTGCAGGAGCACAGCATCGTGCTGGTTCGCGGCGGTCGTGTAAAGGACCTTCCCGGTGTGCGCTATCACATCGTCCGTGGTACGCTGGATACAGCTGGTGTTGCTAACCGCACCCAGCGCCGTTCAAAGTACGGAGCCAAGCGTCCCAAGGCCAAGAAGTAAAGCCTAAGTTGATGAGTAATTGGGTTTTTGAGTTTGTAGGTTGGCTCGGAGAGGAGCGTCACTCAAGATCAAAAGCTCAAGAAGAAGAAAACTCAGAAACTCAAAAACTTCAAGAACTCAAGAACTCAGAAAAAACAAAATCCCGTTTTGCTAGAGTGTTAAAAGGTTGAGTAAATACTCAAGAGCGAGTGTTGAAGAACGTGCAAGAACAGCCCTCAAGCAGACAAAAGTCATTATTTAAACAAAACAATGAGAAAAGCAAAACCAAAGAAGCGTGTGATCCTGCCGGATCCCGTATTTAACGACAAGAAGGTATCAAAGTTCGTTAACCACCTGATGTTCGACGGCAAGAAGTCGAAGTCTTACGAGATTTTCTACAATGCCCTCGACACTGTAAAAGACAAGATGAAGGACAATGAGAAGTCTGCCCTTGAGATTTGGAAGCAGGCTTTGGACAACATTACTCCTCAGGTGGAGGTAAAGAGCCGCCGTATCGGTGGTGCTACGTTCCAGGTTCCTACTGAGATTCGCCCCGACCGTAAGGAGAGCGTATCAATGAAGAACATGATTCAGTTCGCTCGCAAGCGTAGCGGCAAGTCAATGGCCGACAAGCTGGCAGCTGAGATCATGGACGCCTTCAACAATCAGGGTGGTGCCTTCAAGCGTAAGGAGGATATGCACCGTATGGCTGAGGCCAACCGTGCTTTTGCCCACTTCCGTTTCTAAGAAGTAATAAGGTTAAAAGGTTAAAAAGGATAAGAAAGAATGGCAAAACAAGATTTGCATTTGACGCGTAACATCGGCATCATGGCTCACATCGATGCCGGTAAGACGACCACTTCAGAGCGTATCCTGTTCTATACGGGTAAGACCCACAAGATTGGTGAGGTGCACGATGGTGCCGCCACCATGGACTGGATGGCTCAGGAGCAGGAGCGTGGTATCACCATTACTTCGGCTGCTACCACCTGTAACTGGACGTGGCAGGGTAAGCAGTATAAGATCAACCTGATCGACACTCCGGGACACGTTGACTTCACCGCTGAGGTGGAGCGTTCATTGCGTGTGCTCGACGGTGCCGTTGCCACCTACTCGGCTGCTGACGGTGTTCAGCCCCAGTCTGAGACGGTATGGCGTCAGGCTGACAAGTATAACGTGCCCCGTATCGGCTATGTCAACAAGATGGACCGTTCGGGTGCCGACTTCTTCGAGACTGTTCAGCAGATGAAGGACATTCTCGGTGCCAATCCCGTAGTGATCCAGGTGCCCATCGGTGCTGAGGAGAACTTCAAGGGTCTGGTTGACCTCATTAAGATGAAGGCCATCCTGTGGCACGACGAGACAATGGGTGCTGAGTACGACATTGAGGATATCCCCGCCAACCTGAAGGACGAGTGCGACGAGTGGCGTAACAAGCTGCTCGAGGCTGCCGCTGAGTACGACGAGGCCCTCATGGAGAAGTACTTCGACGATCCCGCTTCTATTACCGAGGACGAGATTATTGCCGCTATCCGCAAGGGAACCATTTCTATGGCTTGCACCCCGATGCTCTGCGGCTCTTCTTACAAGAACAAGGGCGTTCAGCCTCTGCTCGACTATGTTTGCGCCTTCCTGCCCGCTCCCGTTGACGTGGAGATGGTGATGGGTACCAACCCCAACACAGAAGAGGAAGAGGGCCGCAAGCCTGCTGATGACGAGCCCACATCGGCTCTGGCCTTCAAGATTGCCACCGATCCCTACATGGGCCGTCTGGTATTCTTCCGCGTCTACTCTGGTAGCGTGAAGGCTGGTTCTTACGTCTTCAACCCCCGTTCGGGCAAGAAGGAGCGTATCAGCCGTCTGTTCCAGATGAACTCAAACAAGGAAATCCCCATGGAGTCTATCGACGCTGGTGATATCGGCGCAGGCGTAGGCTTCAAGGATATCCGCACTGGTGATACCCTCTGCGACGAGGAGAAGCCCATTGTGCTGGAGTCTATGACCTTCCCCGACACGGTGATTTCTATCGCCGTTGAGCCTAAGTCTCAGGCTGATGTTGCCAAGCTCGACAACGGTCTGGCTAAGCTGGCTGAGGAAGACCCCACCTTCACCGTACGTACCGACGAGCAGAGTGGTCAGACCATTATCTCTGGTATGGGTGAGCTCCACTTGGACATCATCATCGACCGTCTGAAGCGCGAGTTCAAGGTTGAGTGTAATCAGGGTAAGCCCCAGGTGAACTATAAGGAAGCTATCACCAAGACCGTCATGAACTATCGTGAGGTCTACAAGAAGCAGTCGGGTGGTCGCGGTAAGTTTGCTGACATTATTGTCAACGTTGGTCCCGTGGACGACGATTGGGATATCGCTAAGGACGGCGGACTGCAGTTCGTCAACGAGGTGAAGGGTGGTAACATCCCCAAGGAGTTCATCCCCTCTATCCAGAAGGGCTTCGAGGCAGCCATGAAGAATGGTATCCTCGGTGGTTATCCCATGGATTCTCTGAAGGTTGTGGTTGTCGACGGTTCGTTCCACCCCGTTGACTCTGACCAGCTGTCGTTCGAGATTGCTGCCCAGATGGCTTACAAGGCTGTCTGCGCTCAGGCTAAGCCCGTACTGATGGAGCCCATCATGAAGCTCGAGGTTGTTACTCCCGAGGAGAACATGGGTG
>JAEEGH010015663.1_pt1 | contig 16427 bp, 8 predicted proteins | sample 9134181 | NCBI WGS metagenome assembly JAEEGH01 (sample SAMN16246544, study PRJNA631951) | gut metagenome | biome: gut microbiome; feature: rumen; material: DP-attached | host: Bos | place: Iran: Karaj | collected 2018-10
ACATGGCTACGATCCGACTTGGACGTCCATTTGAAGCTGAGAACCAAGAACCACTTTCAATTCCATATTCTCAACTTGAACAATTATTCAAAGAAGCACAACAACAATTCCAAATCTCCGAGCAAATGTCTAAGAAGTTTGAAGAACTTGATAACTTTGTCATTCGTAAATTCAAGCTCGCATTTGGTAACCGTATCTTAAAACAACTTGATGCATTCGTTCCAACCTACATCGCTTGTGGTGGAACCGAAGCCGAAGCATACGACTTTATATTCGCAAATAAGATTTTGAAGAAATTCGAATCTCTAAATATAGCATTCCTTAAAGATGAGCTTGGTGAATTAAGTAATTACCTTGATAAGCTCTTTGGAAAAGGAAAATTCCCAAAATCACAAAACTACATTGCAAACTTACTTAAGAACAACTAATTAAACAATGGCAAAAAACAAAAGTCTTTATTCTCGTTATGTTGATAAGATGGAGTCTATTAAAGACCCTTACTTTAAGAACGTGAATGAAGACCTTTTTAATGGCCAAAATTCCTATTTGCGTTTAAGAATGAAAGGATCTTCTTTCTTTAACGATGAATGGGTTAAGGCTATTGAAAACTGTGTTTATGAACTTGGTCAAATTGTTAATAATCCTTTAGAGGTCACTAAAACTGAAGGTGAATTAACTCCAGTTGAGCTTGCTAAAAAGATTAACTACGAGTCCATTCAACACCTTTCAAGCCACTCTCAATATGTTAAAGATATTGATGAAGAAGGTAATGTTGTTCCTGCTAAAATCTTATCTCAGTTCCATAAGGAAGAAATTCATACATATGAGAATAGATTTATTGCAACTTTCATCCGTCGATTAGTCCTTTTCGTTGAAAAACGTTATGAATTTATTAAAACAACTGTTAACTTTGACACCAAAGATGTCATGTACATCAAAAATAAATCAATTGTGGATGGTGAAGAAGTAACAATTGAAACTAAAGTCACTAAGAAAAAACAAAACGAAGATGCCCAATCTAAGATTGGAAGAGAATTTGTTAAACGTGTCGAAGATATGCGTAGATACGTTAATTATTTCTATAATTCTCCATTTATGAAGGAACTTAAAACAGAAAAGAATGTTCGTAAGCCAATCCTTCAAACAAATATTATTAGGAAAAACCCACTTTATCATAAATGTTATGAAACATTCCTTTTCATTGAAAGATTTAGCCAATTAGGTGTTGAATATTCTCTTGATTCTCACTACCAAGAGTTCAGTGAAAAAGAACGTAAAGCACTTAACTATATTCTTACCTCCAACCTTTTATCGTTAGAGGCAACTGAAAAATCAAAAGTTTATAAAAAATCCAATAAGACATATAAACCAAAACTTCTCTCATCTTGCGATGATGAAATTTTCACCTATGGTGATTTAGTGAAAGGACCAATTGAGTTTGTCCGTGTTGATGAAAAATACACTGAATGGTTAAATGCTCAAGTTTCCACCAAGATTCCTCCAAAACCAAATAAGGTTGAAAGAGAATACTTTAAAGAAGAACTTGAACTTAAGAAAAACACTAAGAAACACATTAACGAAGTTGATCTTCTTTTAAGACGTATTAGAAGACAAATTGCTAAATGGGAAAAACTTATTGAGAAATATATTGAACAAAGAAATATCGAAGAAGCTAAAGAGCTTGAAGCCCAGTTAGCAGAACTTCGTAAAGAAGAACAAGATATCTTAGATCGTAAACGTGAAGAGATTATTAAGGCTGCTCAAGCTGATAAGATTGAAATCAAGAAAGAAGAGCTTGCTAAGATCGAAAAAGAGAAAGAGGAAGCTCGTTTAAGAGAAGAAGAAATCCGTAAAGCTATTGAAGAAGCAGCACTTAAGGCTCACGAAGAAGTTCTTGCAGAAGAAGCAGCTAAGGCAGCTGAAGAAGAAGCCAAACAAGAAGAAACTAAAGTTGAAGAGCCTGTTATTGAAGAACAACCAGTTCAAGAAGAAGTTCCTGCTGAAGAACCGGTTATTGAAGAACCTCAAAAAGAAGAACAACCTGCTCAAGAAACTCTAGTAGAAGAACCTGTCGCCGAAGAAGTCACTCCAGTTGAAGAAACTATAGAAGTGGCGGTCGTTGAGGAAGTTCCGGTAGAAGAGCCTGCTCCAGTTGAAGAAATAGTCAAAGAACTACCTGTTGAGGAAGTTCCGGTAGAAGAGCCTGTCGTTGAAGAGCAATCAGCTCAAGAAATTGCTCCAGAAGAAGAGGCGATTCCTGAACCAGTTGCTGAAGAAGTGGTGGTCGAAGAACAACCAGTTGTTGAAGAGACTAAGCCAGAAGAAAAACCAGCGCCAAAGAAACGCGCTACTAAGAAATCTCCTGCAAAGAAATCAACAACTAAGAAAACTTCAGCTAAGAAGAAAGTTGAAGAGCAGCCTGCAGTTATACCTGTTGAACCACGACCAGAGCCAGAGCCACAACCAGAGCCTGTTTTAGTTGAGCAACCTCAAGAAGTAAATGCTCCTGAAGCTCCAGTTGCTATTGAACCAGCTCCAGCTATAGAGCCAAAAGTTGAACCAGAAAAGAAAACAGCACCTAAAAAACCTGCTCAAAGCAAGAAATCTACAGGAAAAGCTGGTGAAAACGATAAACCAAAAGCGAAGAAAACCACTAAAAAACCTGCAAAAAAACCAGCGAAAAAGGTGGAAAAACCTGAGGTTAAAGAAAAACCAGTTCATGAAGAACCAACGACTGTATTTGCTAAGATTCCAGGACGCTTTATTGTTAAATCCAATAAGGGCTATGTTATTAGCAAAACAGAGTTTACTAACGTTAAATCGCAAGCACGCGTATTTGATGACTTTAATGATGCAAGACGCTACAAAACCATGTTCGGTGGTAAAGTCATCAAGTTATAGGTAAAAGAAAATGGCAGAGAAGGTTAAAAAAGAGAAAAGCAAAGCCAGAAAGATAATCGAATGGGTTTTATTCGGTATCTTTGGTGCTGCCTGTGCAGTTATATTAGCTGCTAACGTCTCTGCAATGATAAATAAAAACAAAAATTATGGTCAATCCATTCGTTTTGGTGTTGGAACATTCGTTATTCTTACCAACTCAATGGAACCAGAAATTAATCCAGATGACTTTATTGTCACTTTCAAAGAAGATGTTACAAAGTTTGATGAACGTTTATCTAAAGGCGAAAAAATTGATGTTACATTCTTTAACATTGATGCCGGAAAAGCTGATTTTGAACCTGACACAGAAGAATTTAAAACTGGTGAGCGTGTTTATTCAAAAATGGTCATGACACATAGACTTCGCGAAGTCCATGTTGATGATAGTGTTGAATTTGGTCAAGGCCGTTATATCTTTGTCGCCTCTGGTATAAACACTAAAGACGATATTACAGGGGAAGAATCATATTCTAAAAAAGGACAATACCAAGTATTTACTGAAGTTCAATATTTAGGAACCGTAAAATCAGTTAATTCTTTTATGGGCAAAGTAATGAACTTTGTCTCTTCCGCCTGGGGTTTGTTAATATTATTATTGATACCTGCTATTTATTTAGTTGTAGTGTCATCACTTGATATTCTTAAGGCAGTTAAAGAACAAGAAGAAGGCGGTAATGCTTCAAATGAAGATAAACCAATCGATTCTGAACGTCTAAGTAAAATTTCAGATGAAGATAGAACACGCCTTAAAAATGAACTTTTAGAACAAATGATTAAAGAGAAGAAGGAGGGCAAGAAATAATGGATAGCGATAGAAGACCGTTAGTTAGGCTCCATATTTATGTTATTCTTGGATTTTTGACTTTAATAGCTCTAATCACTACTTTTTCTTTATCCTTTACTCACCCAGAGTATTTTGGTAATGCTTTAACTGCAATTAGAATTTCATTCGGAATTGTAATTGTTATTTTATCTAGCTTTGAAGGTGCCGGAGTTAAAATCTTAAATAAGAAATTTAAATTCTTTAAGGCATTAGCAGATGAAAACTATTATACATTAGGTGTTCACTCCACATTCTTTAACCTTGAAGCGTTTAGAGATAAAATTTCTGAACTTGAACGTAAATTAACTTTAAGAGATAAATCTCGTTACTTATTAGCGTTCTCTCCAACCGCTACAAACATTACCGGTGGTGTTAGCAGAAATAGAATTCTTCAATCAGTTAACCAAACCCTTTCTTCTTTCATCAATAGAATCATGGTTACTAAGGAAAATACCGATTTTTCCAGGAAAAACTGTGCTTATGCCTTTGACCGTAACAACTTCTTATTTTATTTATTCACTGATGATGAGACTGAAATTCACGCTTTAATTACCCAACTTTCCAATGAATGTTTCCGTTTAGTTACAGAAGAAAACATTAAGATTTGGGTTCAACCATTCTCTGGAATTTGTAAAATCCAAGATGATGAAAAATCATTAACAGCATCTATTGAAAAAGCATTTATTGCTAAATCTCAAGCTGAGCAAATGATGGAATCATTCGCCTACTATAAAGAAGGTTTTAAAGATAAAGACACAACATCTGCTGAAGAAATTCTCCAAGGCATTAATAATGGGGAATTTATCCCATATTACCAACCAAAGTATTCATTAAAAGAAAAGAAAATCGTTTCTTGTGAAGTTTTAGCACGTTGGAAAACTCCAGAAGGAATTCTTGTTCCTGCTAAATTTATTGAACGTGCAGAACGTGCTGGTTTATTACATCAAATCGATATTGCTATCTTTGAAGCATCAATGAAAGATCTTGGAGACGCCCTTAAACGTGGACGTAGAGTTGTTCCTGTTTCAGTCAACTTCTCATTATATGAATTCTTCCAAAAAGGCTTCTTAGATAAAGTTATTAATGTTCTTGAAACAAACCAAATTCCTCCAACCTACCTTGAAATTGAAATTACTGAGACTACGTCTCAATATAATAAATTCTATTCCACTCAAGTTATTACCAAACTTAAAAACAAAGGTATCCGTATTCTTATGGATGACTTCGGTGCAGGTTTTGCTCAAATCGATAACTTACGTCAAATTCCGTTTGATGCTATTAAGATTGATAAGTCATTTACAGATAAAATTCTTAAAGATGACAAGGCTAGAAGCGTTGTTAGATTCTTAATTCAACTTATTCACGATAGTGACATGGAAGCTATTATTGAAGGTGTTGAAACAAAAGAACAAGTCGACTTACTACGTAAGATGAAAGTTGATACTATTCAAGGTTTCTATTATTCTAGACCACTTCCATTTGCGGATTATCAGAATTTCTTAAAAGATAACAATATTGAAAAGAAGGAGGGTAAAAGATGATTGTCATAGTCGGTGATACACATGATGATGTTCTTTATTTTGAAACCATTTTGGCGAACAAAAAACAAGAAATCATTTTAGACCTCTTTAAAATTCAAACAGGGACTATCTTTTCACAAGAAGCTCTTGTCCTTCATGACATGTCTACAAACGTTTTAGCAAGTAGTGTTTTGACTTATCTTATTCAAACACGTATCGTTGACCTTGTTATTTGCGTTGGTAAATGCATTTCTATTTCCGAAAACTTAAAAGCTGGTGATATTGCGTTAAGTACAAACGTCATTGATGCGAACGTTGATTTATCAATGTTTAAAGATGTTGGAATGGCTGAAATTCCTGGTTTTTCTCGTGAATTTCCGGTCCAAGATAACCTCTATAGATATTTAGCAGATAACTTAGGAAAACGTCCAAGAATTGAACTTCACGGGGTTACTTATCTATCTAGTGACAACATGAGTAAAGATATGATTGACTACTTAAAGAAACACAAAACTTTGTTTAATGAAAACGAATCAAGTTTTGTTTTGGATCATAACTCAGCAGGTATTGCACTTGCTTCTATTCTTGGTGGTGTTCCATTTGTATGCGCGAAAGTTATTGAATATGGAATTGACCACACAAATAATTTAAAAACATACACAAATGTTCTTACAAGATATATTGATTTAGGCAAGGGCGTTATTCAAACCATTAATGATATTGGTCGTAGTGATGTCCAAGAAAGGAACGCTTATGAGCAATATTAAACATAAACAGCGTAATCTTCAACAAGCCTATGCCCTTTATACAAGAATTCCGGCATTAATTTTGTTTATTACAATTATTCTTTCAATTACATTTTCCGCGCTTTACGCTATTTTCCATCATATTTCATTCCTTATCACTTTAGCGGTCATCTCATTTAATGCGCTTATTAGCTATGTCGTTTATTACTTTGTTATTTCAAAACGACTTAAACAAACAATCTTTAAACAAATTTATGAGACAACATACATTAATCTAACAAAGATTAAAGATAATGACACAAACTTACTTTCTTATGGAAATAGTGATATTAGAGAAGTAAGAATGTTAGATAAAGCCACAATGGATTTAAAGAAGAGACTTAATTCTTCTTTCTTAGTTGTCTCAGTTCCAGATTATTCAAAACTTAATCTAGATTATGTTAATCAAGAAAAACATTTAATCACCTTTAAATCATTTAAAGCAAACTTAGCTAATATTATCTTTGTTTCCCAATCCTTCAGAAACGTTTTAATTGAAGTTTATTATGAACTTCCAGCAGATGAGAAACTTAAAGAAGAAGACAAAGAAAGAATTTTAGATTTATATAACAAAACATTCTCTGATCATGAAAAAGTTCTCTTTATGTTTGCAGAGGATGAAAAATCACTTCTTATCTACGTTCCAGTTATCGATTCATTTAATGAAATTAAAGAAAAACTTGGTTACGCGGTAAGTGATAGTGGAGTAACAGTACGTGATGACCGTGGTATTCAAATAATTATTGCAAAATATGCTGTTGTTGCATACCCATACTCTAACGAAGAAATGATGCTTGGTGACCTTCGCTTTGCGAAACGTCAAGGTGAACCATATTATCTTTTCCTTCCACAAAGATATCGTGAAAACATTAATAAGAGTTTAATGCTTAATACAACAATGAACACAAACTACACATCAAAGGTTCTTGTTGAATTAAATAAGCTTGATTATTCATCATTTGATAATGATAAAAACAAAACCATCCTTAAAAACGTTTTTAACGCTGTTGCAGACTTTTTAAACGTTGATGAAGCAGGAATTATTGTCTTTGATAGAGCAAACGAGAATTTCTACCCATATATTTCTGCTCACCGTAACACAATGTTTGCTGATGGAGATGTTTCAAATGACTTTGTTGAAGCACTTGCAGCATCAACAGATGATGATAATTCTTATTATTTCTCCACAAAACGTCACGCTTCAGGTGCTATTAAACGAATTTTAGACATGTATGGCATTAATAGTGGAACTTACTTTATCGTCCATAGCGTTGATGGTTCTCATGTTGCTGCTTTAATTTATATGTTTAACCATCAAAAGGAAACTTTATGGAACGCATATATGAGAGAAATGTTCTACGTTATGTCAGTTAGACTTGAAAACTACTTTGATAAGCGTGAGATTTCTGATTTTGCTAATAGTAAGGTTGTTGAAAATGACAACATTTTAGCCTTATCCCGTTTATTTTCTTATCATATCGATGATGATTATCACATCACCGAAATCTCTAAGAGTATGAAACGCAAATTCCCAAACTTAAAAATTGGGGACGTTTGCCATAAATTCTTCTTTAATAACGAAAAACCATGTAAAGATTGTCCGCTTAAGACAAGTCTTAAAAAATATTTTGAAGATCGCGGTGCTAAGTTTGAAACTTCACTTGTTTTAACTAACCGCCGTGATAAAGACACAGTTATGCTTGTTAAACAATTAACTGCAAAAGATGAAATTGGTGACTTATTCCACCCAGATTTACTTATTTATTCATTTAGATCACTTGTTGATTTAATTAGAAACGGATACGCTGCAGGCGCACGTGGTTATCTAGTCCTTCTTTGTATTGATAATTACGAAGAAATCGTTGCCGCCAAAGGTAGTGAAGGTTATAGCTACTATATTCGCGAATACGCACGTTCTGTTAAGAATAAACTTAACACAGATGATTTATATTTCTTTAACCCATCTACACTTGCTCTTCACCTTCCATATGAAGGTCACGCTAACACAATTAACAAGATTGAATCGCTTTATCCTTTAAGCAAGCTTAATTTCTATCAAAACGAAGACTTTAAGGAACTTAAGATTACTTACCTTCCAATTGGTTATCCAAGAGGCTATGCAAACCCAGAAAACTTCATGATGCACGTTACTGAGTTCTACGAGAACCCACAATTTGAAAGAGGTAAAGATTTTATTTACTTCGCTGACTATTCAATTTCTCGTAGCGCTAACAAACGTGAATTCATGGTGGATGTCCTTGAAAAGGAATTCTCTGGACACAATTCAACCAGTATGTATCTCCAGCCAATTGTTTCACTTAAAGATGATCATATCTTCGGTGCTGAAATTCTCTTACGTATTGAAGACGCTCACCGTAACATCTTCTTTAACGCAATGGAGATTTCTAAAATTGCGCAACAAGAAGGTAAAACCGAGCTTGTTACTGAATCTATTATCAACTTTGTTGGTAATATGTATAAAGAATTCGGAAACAACGTCTTTAAGATTAATAAGTTTAGTAGAATCGCTATTAACATTGACGAAACCTACTTAGGTGACAATAGGACCGTTGAAGAGTTAATTAAGCTATGTACTGAAAATAATCTTCCAAAAGGATTCGTTTCAATGGAAATTCCTGAGGATGTTATTCCAAATAATAAAGATAAGATTAGATATCTTGCGGAACAACTCTCTAAATACGAAATCACATTCTCTTGTGACCGTTATATGGGACAGTATGTTGATATCGAAGAACTTGCTCACCTCGGCTTTAAAGAAGTTAAGGTTGCACGTGACATTGTCTTCACTATTGATAGAGACCCAGTTAAGTATGGCGCCATGAGAACAATTGTTAACTTATCGAAGAACTTTGGTCTTCGTGTCGCAGTCGTTGGTGTTGAAAACGAAGAACAAGCTAAGATGCTTAAAGCTCTTGATGAAAATATTTTGGCTCAAGGTTACTATTACTACAAAGCTATTTCTCGTACAGATCTTATTAATACACTTATTTCTTACGAAAAATAAAAAGCCTTACAAAGGCAAAAAAATAATCCCGATTGTGGGATTATTTTTCTTGTAAGTCTTTTAAGAGTTCTTTCTTTAGGGCTTCTTTTTCTTCTTCTGTTAAGTCGCTGGCTGTAATCTTTTCTTTTTTTAGATTCTTTCTTAAGTAGAGTACTAAGCCAATGATGTTAGCAATAAGGATTGCAATTAGTGGAACAACGAATACCCATCCATATACTTTTAAGTGGCCTGCGAGATATCCGATTAGACCAGGTTCTTCAGCTAGTGCAGCAATTTGGACAGGGTCTTTTCCAATAACATTTGCAAGCATTATGATGTGTATGACAAAAAGGAAACCAACAATGGCGACATCAAACGCACCGATAATGATCCATAGTATTTTCTTGTTTTTCATCGTTTTATTATTTTAGAGCAACAGTAATATTTAATCAATAGAATTTGATTATCGCAAAAATATTGGGAATTTTTAAAAAACGTCATTTTTCCAAAAATATATGGTATTTCCTGGGAATTTTTATCTTTTTCCGGGGTTTTTCTTGGCGAATTTTAGCTTTATTAAGATAGCGTTATAATCGCTATAGCAGCGGTATTGATTTGTATTTTAATACAGAAAAATATAAAATATTTACAACTATAAAAACGAAGAGTCATTATGGAAAAAGTCAAAAAGTTCTTTTCTAAATTCGCTGAGATGTTTGGATTTAAAAAGTCCACTAAATACGTCTCGGAGTATCTTCATAAAGCAAATATGCGCTCTGGAATTTTTATGGCGGCGATTGTTGCTATTCTAGAGGTTTGGCTCGTCATCAGACAACACACAAAATATATAATAAACGATGTCCATGGAATTAGTTCAAAAGGGACTCCGATCGATCCTATTCCATATTTTCAGTCCTTATTTAATAGAACGTCTTTATTCTGGTTACAAATGGTTATGGGAATTTCAATGTTCCTCTACTGTTTATATTATTTAAGCGAAAAACGTTCAAAACCTTTATTAATTGGAGTTATTTCTGCTTCAGCTGTTGGTGCTGTCCTTTGTTGTTTACTTCCATTAGAAAATAGTATTAAAGAACCTGATCCAAATAAGCTAATCGATATGGTTTTGCTTATTTGTTTGTACTCAGCAATTTTACTTTACCATGTGGTTGTTGTGGTTGCTGCAATTACGCGATATAAAGGGAAGAAAATAGATTGGTTGCATTCTATTGCTGTTATTTCTATTTTTGCCTTATGTTTATTAATTTTTGGTATTAAAGTCTCTTACGGAGACTTCACATCAAATAAAGCCGGTGTACCAAATCCAGACTATAAGCAAATAATTTGCTTCTTAATGATGTCTTTATATGTTGGATGTCTTCTCATTTGGAGACCTTACATTTCTGTTGCGATTCTTGGTGTTGTCTTCTATGGCTTCTACTTTATGCTTAAGAGTTTTGATCCAAACATTAGAAAATTCCCTGATGGGGATCAAGTCAACTACATAACATTCTTTATTTCTCTTACAATGGTTTCAATATCAATCTTCAACCAACGTCTCCATGAGGCTAGAAAAGATGAAGAATTAGAAATTCTTGCCACTGTTGATAAGCTAACTGGATTAATGTCTTATAACTACTTCTTATCAGAGTCTGATAAATTAATTCAAAATGATCCAGGTCATTATAATAAGTATGCATTCTTATTCTTTAATATTGTTTCTTTTAAGACATTAAACGACCAAAAGGGTTATCTTGTAGGTAATGAATTCTTAAAAGATGTTGGAAATATTATTAAGGACACATTCCCAAACTCATTAGTTTGTAGACAGGCTGACGATCATTTTGTTGCCTTAGTTTTAAATAAAGATTTAACCGATAAATTTGACTCAATCCGTAGCAAAGTTCGTGCCTTAGATAATGACCTTAAGTTAGATATCACCATTGGTTATAACGTCGTCATAGACGACGAGCACGCAAATGCTGGTGTTGAGAAAGCCCGTTATGCTAACGCTGAACTCAAGAATCAAAGCAAGAAAGATTACTTCCAATACGACATCAAATTACATGATAAATATGAACTTATTCAATACGTAGTTTCACACGTTGATGAAGCAGTGGAACAAGGTTGGATTGTAGCTTACTATCAACCAGTCGTTCTATCTAAGAACGGAAAACTTTGTGGCGTCGAAGCTTTAGCGCGTTGGATCGACCCAAAATATGGCTTCTTAAACCCAGGTGTTTTCATTGGGGCCCTTGAAGAAGCTCACTTAGCATACAAGGTTGACTTAGCTATGCTAGAAATTGTTTGTAGAAACATGCGTGATGTGCTTGATAAGGGTGGTAGAGTAGTACCAACTTCTATCAATATTTCTCGTAGTGATTTCTCCGTTATTGACGTTGCTGAAGAGGTCTTAAAAATTACAAAAAAATACAAGATTCCAAAAGAAGATTTACATATCGAAATTACTGAATCTTCACTCCTTGATAGCCAAGAAAAATTACACTCTGCAATTGATAGAATTAAAAAGAACGGCTTTGCTGTTTGGCTTGATGATTTCGGTAGTGGATACTCCTCATTTAATACACTTAAAGACTTTGCTTTTGACGTAGTCAAACTTGATATGGAATTCCTTAAAGGATTTGACAAAAATGATAAGTCGAAACCTGTTATTGATTCCGTTATTAAGATGGCAGACAGCATCCATATGGGAACCTTATGTGAAGGCGTTGAAACTAAAGAGCAAGCTGAATTCCTTAAAAAGATTGGGTGTGTTCGTTTACAGGGTTACTTAATTTCTGCTCCAATTACTTACGAAAAGCTTAATGAAAAGATTGCAAATAAAGAATTGGTGCTATCTGATGAACTCTAATACACACGTAAATAAATTAAAATAGGACGCGTGCCTATACGTATATAATTAGATCAAATTAAGGAAAAATATAAAAAATACAAAAAGATGCGCTCAGAAACGCATTTTTTTATTATTTTTTAACAAAAAAACAAAAAATTTCAAAAATTTTTAAAAAAAGTTATTTACTGTGTAAATAAAAACATCAAAATTTAAGAAAAATAAAAATTTTTTAAAAAAATGCTTGCAATTGTTTTTCGATAAGAGCATAATATTGTAATCCGCTGGGGAACCGGTGGATGAGATACAAATAACGATAGTTATTTATATCTCAAATCTAGATAAGACGACCAACGCTAAAACTGAAGTTGACACAGCGTTCCCAAGATCAAAGAAAATCTTGAGTTAATGGTTGCTCTAGTCATTGATAGCTCTTCGGAACTATCAGGGTCAATCCTCACTGTTACAGTGGCATCCGAGTTAGAACTTAACGGTATCAGCCCACCGCCCGACATGGTCGAAGAGGAGAAACACAAACTCAAAGAGCCCTTCAAGCTAATCACTTGCTGGGGAGCCGCTCCAGGCTAAAGTCAACTCAAAACCTGGAATAAGCTAGACTAAACATCTAGCGAACAATTAAAGGCTATAGAAAGTTCGGTCCATCATAAATCAATCAACCTGGTAGACAACGTTGATAGTTAGGTTCCAGAGTTAAATCCTCTGGTTAATGATTGTAGATGACCTTCCTGGGACACGGGATCAGGATAAACGGCAAACCTCCCTACTTGTAATGGTTGCTGAGTAACGTATAACAGTGTAAAAAACCATCGCCGGACACGATCGAAGAGGTAAGAACAAAGGCTAGGAATTAATACCCCTAGGCAAAGCCTAATCCAGACTACTCAACTTAACATCTGGAGATATGTGGTTGAAGAGTTAATCGCTCTATCAACCACAAAGAAACGGCCTACTGTACAAGCTAGATAAGTCAACCAGCGCGGAAACGAAGTTGATACGGCGCCCTGAAGGTTAAAGAAGTCTTCATCTAATGGTTGCACTAGCAGGATCGCTCCTCGGAACGATCCAGGGTCAATCCTCCCTCATAGAGTGGCAGCAGAGTTAGAACTTAACTGCATTAGCCCACCGCCCGACACAGTCGAAGAGGAGAAACAAACCTAAGAGAATCCCCTAAGCTAATCACTTATCGGAGAGCCAAGTCGAGCTACATCAACTCAAAACTCGAACTAAGATAGGTTAAACACCTACCGAATGAAAGAAAGGCTATAGAAAGTTCGGTCTGTCGTAAGACGATCTACCTGCTAATCGACGTTGATAGATAGGTATGGTGGTCAAATCCCACCTTAATGATCGCAGATGACCTGCCGGGAACACGGGAACCGGCTAAACGGCACATACCTCCCTCCTAGTAATGGTAGCTGAGTTAAAGCTTAACAGCGTAATTCCATCGCCGGACATGATCGAAGAGGTAAGAAAAAGCCTAAGACTTAATCCCCTTAGGCAAAGCCTAATCTAGACTACTCAACTTAACATCTAGAGATGACATATCTGAGTTCCAAACTCTGGACATCACCTATGCATAAACGGCTTACTAAGCTTAAGACTAGATAAGTCAATCAAGTCTCCAAATTGGGCGGAGACGCCTGGAAGTTAAACTCTTCCGCTTATGATTGCTCTAGCAAAGGGTCAGTTCGAAAGAATTGATCATCGGTACGTCTCTCACTGAGCTTGCTCACTGGTCACCGCGTTAAAGTTTGGCGGTTACAAAATCCAGCACCGGATACAACGAAGAGGGAAACGGTCTCAAAGGTAATACTAGAGAAAGCTGGCCATCGATGTGCTACTCAATTCAAAACGCATCGCTAACAAGAACCCCCACCAGCAAATGTAACTTAACTTGGGTATCGTGTTGAAGGGACTTGTCCCTTCCACATACAACGGTTTATCTGGCGAAGATGTTGGCCAGATTTTTTTTACCCAAAATTTAGATCTTCACTAATAAAATGGTGGAGATCTTTTTTATTGAAAATATAAAAGATAACATATATTCTAAAACTATGAAAAAGCTCTGGTTATTCTTAGTGTCTTTCCTTACTATAGGCTCAACATCTGGCTGTTCACTTTTTGAATATTTAAATAAAAAAGTTAATATTTACCGAAATAATGAAGAGGCAGATAAACAAATTTCTTTAAGGTATTACTATAAACATTTTCATATTCCATATATTGAAGTTAATGATTATTACGAAGAATTCTTTAAAAGAACTTTCGATGTTAAAAAAGATGATAATGGATATAAATATTCACTAAGTGATAACGTATACATTTACTTTAATGTAAATGAAAATTCAATTTCAGTTGATGGATTAACTTCATTTTCTAATCATCCGGATTTTGTAAGCACAACTCAAAAGACATTCTTAGAACTTGAAGGTATTACTCATACTGAATCAAAAGTAAAAACTATTGATTTAGATGATTATGATATTCATTTTTATGAAGATAATGAAAGGATTTATGCTCCATTAACTTTCTTATCAAAACTTTGTGGTGGAATCTATTTATATGACATCGCATATAATGGAAAAGACATTTATGTCTTAGACTATGGTTGTAGTCTTACACCTGAAGAAAGAACAACTGAGTATTATGGGGATAAATATCTTAAGAAAATTGGTAGTCTTGGCTTAAGAAGCAAAGACATGGTTCGTTACACATATAATGAGCTTTGCTTTGTGTTTGATAATTTAAGAGGAGAGACAACAAAACTTCTATTCGGAGAAGATAAACTCGAATCTCTTGGATTAGATAAAATGCTCGAAACTTATTATCCAGAGATTAAAGAACTTTTATTATCAACCGGAAAAAGAAAATATGACGCTGGAATTTTATCCTTATTCTTTGGTTTAGATGATGGTGGTCATACCGCAATGCTAACTTATTTCCCATCGTTACTAGTGGCTTTATACACAAAAGTCACTGGAAGTGAAAGTTTATCTCAACTTCTTAATGCAGTTAATGATAGAGACAATGCTTCTTGGAAGATTTATCAATCATGTGATCTTTCTAGAAGTGGCGAGTTTGGAACTCCAGGTGGATTTTATTACTACATCGATCAAGAAGCCGAGACAGCTTATATCGGTTTTGATTCATTTGATGTCGATTATGAAGCTTGGGATAACTACTATAAAGAAGGTGGAGATATTCCAATTCACACCGATACATATGCATTTGTTCGCGATAAGCTTTATAAAGCTAAATCTGGCGGAGCGAAAAATGTTGTTTTAGATATCACCACAAATGGTGGTGGCGACACTAATGCATTAAGCGGACTTGTTGGATTGTTCAATAATGCGAAATGTAATTTCGCTACAAAAGATACATTTAATGACTTTATTGCAACTGAGCACTATAAAGTAGACATTAATCTTGATGGTAAGATTGATGAATTAGATGAAGAAGAACTTAATAACTTTAATTTCAATGTTGGGGTTCTTACATCTGGTTATTCATTCTCATGTGGTAACTTATTTCCAGCCATTATGAAGAATCTTGGTTATCCAATCATTGGTCAAAAAAGTGGTGGCGGTAGCTGCGCGATTGCAGTTGAATCAACCGCTGATGGTATTGCATATGTTAGATCATCACACTTAACTTTAGTGGATGAAGATGGTGTAAATATCGATGATGGAATTCCAGTAGACTATGAAATTGAAATGAAGGACGACTATTACGTAGACTTTTTCGATGCTAGAGACTATTTTAATCCTTCATTATTAAAGGAAGTTCTTGCCAATTTTTACTCCTAATACGTCTAAAAAACATTTGTTTAATAATTTATAACTTATAAGAAGGCCTAAGAAACCTTCTTTTTTGATTAAATCACGCGCGCATAATACGCGCATATTTAATAAGAATATAGTAAAAATAACAAAAAAATAAAAAAATTTTCAAATTTTTTATAATAAATTATATTTATAAAATAAATATAAATTTAGATAAAACAAAAAAGTTTTAAAATTTTTAAAAAAAGTGCTTGCAATATGTTTTTAATAAGAGCATAATATTCAATGTTCGGCGGGTCAAACCGCTGAATGAGATATCAATATCGATAGATATTAATATCTCAAATCTAGGTCAGACAACCTGCGCGAAACTGAAGTTGACACAGCGTTGATGAGATTAAATCTTCCTTCTCATCTTAATGGTTGCACTAGTCATTGATAGGTCCTTAGATCTATCAGGGTCAATCCTCACTGCTACAGTGGCATCCGAGTTAGAACTTAACGGTATCAGCCCACCGCCCGACACGGTCGAAGAGGAGACACACAACTCAATGATTCCTTGAAGGCCATTCCTTCCAGGAGAGCCAAGTCAGGCTAAAGTCAACTCAAAACCTGACATAACCTAAGCTAAACACTTAGGGAACACCTTAAAGGCTATAGATAGTTCGGTCCACTTCCCCTAAATAAGACGATCAGCCTAT
>JAEEGH010015664.1_pt1 | contig 16426 bp, 9 predicted proteins | sample 9134181 | NCBI WGS metagenome assembly JAEEGH01 (sample SAMN16246544, study PRJNA631951) | gut metagenome | biome: gut microbiome; feature: rumen; material: DP-attached | host: Bos | place: Iran: Karaj | collected 2018-10
CTGCTTGGCTATGAGGTTGCGGTACTTGTAGATAAGGTCGCTCGCATGGATGAGGTACTTCGGCTTCGCAAAATCCAGCTTGCAGGTCTTCCAGAGGTTTTCCCTTATCTTCGCTTCCAGTTCCGGAAACTCACGCCAGGTCTCCATCGTCTCGCAGTAGAGACCGAACGATGTGATGCACGAACAAACATAATTCTCATAACCGTATTTCGCCATCAGGGCGAACTGTCGGGCGATGATGGTCATGGCCGTTTCCTGAGGGATCGAGTCGCTGTGGTAAGCAATACCACCGCAGGTAGTGTGATGCTCTGTCTCGAATATATCCTTCCCCAGACGATTCCTGGTTATGTCCAGGAAAGTCACTTCTGACGCAGGGAAGAAACCCTGCCTGATGCAGCTGCGGACATAGAAATAATGGTCGTCCGGTATCTCTTTCTGGTAATCGGCCCAGATCTTCTGTTTTCCTTCGTATATCATCTGCTAATGATTCAAATGTTTAGGGTCACTGGTGTTATAGACCATCTGGGAGAACTCCTCCTCCGTCATCCCGAGTTCCGCGGCCTTCTTCAGGCCGGCAGAGTGGACCTTCTCCATCCTTTCGGTCGCGCCGGTTTCATCGAATATCGCCTTGAGCTGGTCAAGGTCTTCCTGCGGAATACGGCGCATAGCTCCGGGACCCGAGCCGTCCAGATTGCCTCCCAGACGCTCGAACACATCCTCCAGATGCTTCTCCTCCCATTCCCACACCCGTCCGGCCTCAGGATGCCCGGCATAGTCGAAACGGCGCGGATAGACGCAGTAGCCATAATCCAGGACATTGGAGCACAAGTCCTTGGTAAGGAGGAACTGCTGACGCCCTTTCTCGGATTCGACGAAATACCCCAGTTCGATGGAAAGGTTACGCAAGGCCATTATTATAAGCCCGGCAGCATTCTTTCTCGGACACCTGGTGACGCAACTCATACACTCGCCGCAGTACCAGATAGTATCGCTCTTGAGGAGTTTCTCTATCTCCTCTTCATCCTTGCTCTGCACGATATCCACTATCCTGCGGGGGTCGTAACGGTAGAACTCCGCAGCAGGACATACTGCGGTGCAAGTTCCGCAGTTTATGCACGCATTGAGGCCCTCCCTCAAGCGGTAATCCTTCATCAAGAGATCATACAGTCTGCCCATAACCGTTCTTGTTAAGCGGGTACTTCCTTGCAAGAGCTTCAAGGTCGTTTTCCGGATCGATATTCTTCTCCATACGTGCCAGGATAGCCACGAAAGCCTCGAGTTCCTCCTGTGGTATGTCCCCTATTATCTTGCCAACCGATGCATATGCCAGCCTGGTGACCTTGTCGCGGATCGACAGTGAATATGGAGTCACCTTGATGAGGTTCTGGCGCCTGTCCTTCGGATTGCTCACGCGCCTAACCAGCTTCCGGCTCTCGAGACCATCGATGAGCTTGACTATGGAATTCTTGTCCCGCAACGTTATGTCAGCTATCTGCTGCTGAGTCAGGACGCCTTCCATCCAGAGGGTGTCGATGACAAGGAACTGCTCCGGAGTCAGGTTGTATCCCCCGTCCCTGAATTCATCTGCCATACACTGCTTTACGCTGCTATGGACAATATTCAGGAACAAGATGATCTGTTTCTCTAGTACCATATTTTATTGTAATACCTTTTACTATTTGCAAAAGTAATACAAATATGTGAATGCAGCAAGGATTGTCAACGGAATTTCTTGTCCTCTTCGAGCATCCCGAGATAGGAATTATAGCGCTCCGGAGATATGGTTCCCTGCTCGACGGCAGCCTTCACGGCGCAGTCCGGCTCATGGGTATGGGTGCAAGGCGTGAAGCGGCATTCCCTCGATGCCTTCAGCATTTCCGGGAAATAAAGGGCAACTTCCTCCTTTTTCAAGTCAACCAGCCCGAAACCTCTCAAGCCTGGAGAATCTATCAGGAAACCACCCGAGGAAACAGGGTACATCTCATATAGGGAAGTGGTATGCTTGCCTTGCAGATGCACCAGTGATATATCCCCTACCTTTGGATTCAAAGAAGGATCCAAAGCCTTGATAATCGATGACTTCCCTACTCCGGACTCTCCTGAGAAAAGACAGACATGGCCTTCCTCAGGCGTTCCGATAGCTTCCTTCAGGGTATCGATCCCTTCCCCCGTCAGAGCCGAAGTCTCTATCACGCGATAGCCGGCTCCCTCATAGATCCGATGGAAAGCAGCCAGCTCTTCAGGGAACTCTTCCTTGAATATGTCCACCTTGTTGAGTACTATGGTCGCAGGGATTCCATACACCTCGCAGGTCACCAGCAGGCGGTCCAGGAACGGCAGCTTGATCTCAGGGAAATACAATGTGACCACCAGGAATGCCCGGTCCAGGTTGGCGGCTATCACATGTGACTGCCTGGACAGGTTCGTGGAACGGCGGATGAGATAGTTCTTCCGGTCGAGGACAGCGACTATCGATGCAGGATGCTCCAGAGATGGTTCCTGCAAGGCTTCATAGGTAACCCGGTCGCCTACGGCCACGGGATTGGTAGCTTCGCTTCCGGAAAGGCGGACCTTGCCTTTCAGCACCGCAGGGAAAGGTTTCCACTGCGGGAGCTCCGACAACAGGAAATGGCTTCCTGCGTTCTTTACTACTGTCGCTTCACCGGTCATTTCGATGGCAAATTTACCAAAAATGACTATATTTACAAGGATGAAACCATAACTTCGACTAAACTCAAATGGTAAGAAAGGAAACCATCGACGACGCCGTCAAGGACCTGTTCAAAGGCATCAGGTTCCCGGCAGAACCCTCAGGACTCTACGATCCTCTCGGATATATGATCGCCATAGGCGGAAAAAGGCTCCGGCCGAGATTATGCTTGATCGCATATTCGCTCTACAAGGACCGCCTGGGTCCCGAGATCCTGGAGCCGGCAGCAGGACTGGAGGTATTCCACAGCTTCACCCTTATCCACGATGACATAATGGACCGCTCCCCACTCAGGCGCGGGGTGGACACCGTGTGGAAGAAATGGAATCCGGACACCGCCATCCTTTCGGGAGACGTCATGTGCATAGACAGCTATTCCAGGATCACCAAATGTCCTCCGGAGTGCCTGCCGGAGGTTATGGCCCTCTTCTCCAAGACGGCTGCGGAAGTCTGCGAGGGACAGCAGTACGACATGGATTTCGAGAGCCGTGAGACCGTGCGGATGGAGGAATATATTAAGATGATAGGCCTCAAGACCGGCGTCCTCATAGCCTGCTCCGCCAAGATGGGGGCATTGATTGCCGGAGCCCCGGAAAAAGACTGCGAAAGCCTGTATGACTATGGCTACAACCTGGGCCTGGCATTCCAGGTCGCTGACGACTATCTCGATGCTTTCGGAGACGAGAAAGTATTCGGGAAACCGATCGGCGGGGACATCCTCAACGAGAAGAAAAGCTGGTTGACTGTAAGGGCATGCGAGAAGGCTTCCGATGAGGAGCGCGAAGAACTGCTTACTGCCTTCCGCGCACCTGCCGTCACGGATGAGGAAAAGGCCTCAAAGATTGCCAGGGTCAAGGATATGTACCTCCGCCTGGGAGTTGCCGATGATGCTCAGGAAATGATCCGCGAATATACGAAGGAAGCCCTCAGGCACGCTGCCAAGGCGTGTGAGGGCGTCCGTTACGAAATTCTCAAGCGATTCGCCGAGAGACTGGTCGGAAGGACCAGCTGACCGGCTACCTGTAATCTACCACAAGCGCTGAGCAAGGACCGACCACCGTCGAATCGGTCACGGTTACCATTTCCCCGGTGAGCACGTTGGTGCCTTCTCCCAGGCCGGAAGCGATCTCGGCATAGTGGGACCATGGGATGGTTTTCTCATCCAGGGAATTGTTGATATACACGAAGACCTTGCCGGAATCGTTGTAACGGAAGAAAGCATAGGTATTGTCCCTGGTCAGGAAATGCATCGTCCTGCCATCATGGATAACATCGTTGTCCTTCCTCCAGCGGAAGAGTTTACGGGCATATTCGTACAGTTCGGCATCGGTACCCTGCCTTCCTGCTTCAGTGAAGAGATCCTTCTCATCACCCTGCCAGCCTCCCGGGAAGTCCATCCTGAGTTCACCGTCGCTCTTGTAACCCTTGCCGGTTGCGAACATCATCTCATCGCCATAGAACAGCTGAGGGATGCCCCTGACCGTTGCCAGAAGGGTGTAGGCAAGTTTCATCTTGTCAGGATCCTGATGCCAGGAATCGGCGACACGGTAATGGTCGTGATTTGAAAGGAATATCATCATCTTGGAGATGTCGTGGTAAGTGGCATCGTGCGACAGGGCGTTGTAAACCCTCATCATGCCGTTGTCCCACTGGGCCTCGTTCTCGCACAGGGCAGCGTTGATGGCCGACTGGAGCGCGAAATCCATGATGGAAGGAAGATGGGAATTGAATCCGTCGGCATTGGCGTTGTCCCCCTGCCAGTAAGCCACCTGGTCGTAATTGACATCCCAGCACTCGCCTACGATGTTGATGTCCGGATACTCGTTCCTGACAGCCTCGCACCACTTGCTCATAGGGACCTTCTCGTTGTATGGATATGTATCCACCCTGAGGCCATCCTGGCCGGAATACTCGGTCCACCAGATAGCCCACTGCTGGAAATACTTGAGAAGGAACTCGTTATCGAGATTCATATCCGGCATCGAAGGCACGAACCAACCGCTTTCCTGAAGATTGAGGTCGTATTTCGAGCCGTTAGGGTCCATAAGGGTGGAGAACTGGAAGTTCGACCCGGTATATTCCGGGAACTGATGGATCCAGTCCTGGAAAGGCAGGTCCTCCATCCACCAATGGGCGGTGCCGCAGTGGTTGGTGACGATGTCCATTATGACCTTGATACCCTTCTCGTGGGCCTTCCTGACATATTCCTTGTAAAGGGAATTGCTGCCGAATCGAGGATCGATCCTGTAATAGTCCCCGCAGGCGTAGCCGTGATAGGACTCGTGTTCCTGGTCATCGAGCAGCAGAGGGGTGCACCAGATCGCGGTGGCACCGAGGTCGGACACGTAATCAAGATGGTCGATGATACCCTGGAGGTCCCCTCCGTGGCGTCCGAACGGCTCGTTCCTGTCTGCCTTTTCCTTAGTGTCGAGGGTATTGTCATTGTCAGGATCGGCATTGGCGAACCTGTCTGGGCAGATCAGATAGATGAAGTCGGACGTGGTGAAACTCTGCCTGCCCGCGGAGCCTTCCTCCCTCGCCAGGATGGTATAAGGCCACCGGAACGATTGCCTGTCATTCGTGAATACAAGATCGTAAGTCCCTGGTTTCACGTTCCTTCCGACAGAAATGTCGATGAAAAGATAGTTCGGACTCTCGGCTTTCTGCACCTTCGTGACCTTAAGTCCGGATCCCTCGATGGATACATCCCAGCCGGAAATGCCTTCACCGTGGACCATCAGCTGGAGGTCGGTCTTCATGCCTACCCACCAGCAAGGAGGTTCGACATGGGCGATCCTTGACTCAGGAACCGTAACATTCCATTTCCATGGAGCCTTCAGGCCGACGCTTACCGTGACCGTGTCCTCGTCAAGGAATCTCTTGAATACGAAGTCGCTGTCCGTGGCAGAGATGATCTCGATAGCAGGATTGTCGCTCCTGAGAGCCTTGTGCGAATGCTTAAGTCCTGTAAGGTAAGCATAGAAATCCGTCGTGGCATTGTGGTGCCAGTCTGGCATCGGGTCCTTTTCGAAAAACTCGAAACGGTGGTTCAGGCCGACTTCCTGGCCGGTGTAGATCAGCGGCTGTGATCCTGGCAGGGTCCAGCAAAGAACGGACATCGCCTGCCAGGCATCTCCCATCCTTTCATATTCGGTGCCGTTCCAGGAGTTCTCGTCATGGTTGGAAGTGAACATGAGCCTGTGTGCACCGCCGTAGTTCTCCTTGTTCCACGCCAGATAGCTGACCAGGCTGTCGCCGTCAGCCTTACCCTGGGCTATGTCGTTGAGCAGGTGATGGAGTTTCCATGCATAGGTGCAGTCGAATCCGGCATCGTGGAGGAAGGTCTCCTCCCCCTCCGCCAGGAAGAACAGCCGCCTTGGATACTCCTGACGGAACGCGGTGAATACATCGGACCAGAAGTCCTGAGGGACCTGGAAGGCGACGTCGCAGCGGAAACCGTCGATCCCCCTGTCCAGCCAGAAACGCATGCTGGAGGCCATTGCATCGCGCATTTCGGCATTGGCGTAGTTGAGTTTCGCGATATCGGTCCAGTCATACTCGACAATGGTCTTACCGGTTACAGAGTCGCGTACATACCAGCTTGGATCCTTCTCCGTAACCCATGGGTGGTCAGGGGAAGTGTGGTTGGCGACCCAGTCCAGGATCACCTTCAGTCCCAGGCCGTGGGCTGTCTCAACGAAACGGTCGAAATCTTCGAGCGTCCCGAACTCCGGATTCACATCGCAATAGTCCTTGATTGCGTAGTATGATCCGAGGGTACCCTTCCTGCCTTCCACGCCGATCGGATAGATCGGCATCAGCCAGACTACGTCCACTCCCAGTTCCTTCAACTCAGGGAGTTTCTTCTCGGCTGCAGCCAATGTGCCCTCAGCGGTGGCCTGGCGGGTGTTAAGTTCATATACCACGGCGTCCGCAGTCCAGTCTTCGACAGGACGCATGAGCTGGAGCCGGTCCTGCTCCACGGCTTTCGGCTTGCATGCGAAAGCAGCCAGGAGAATGGTCAATAGTGCCAGTGTGCGTTTCATTTGCAGTATTGTTTAATGCTGTTTGTCTTGACAGTAAAATAATTGTCGTTCCCCATCTGCAGGAGACGGTACTCGCCGTGGCTGCTCCATGGCGCCGGCCTGTCGGATATGGACATATCCTCACCCGTATCGTTCGGCACGAACAACTTGATCATACTCTGCCAGGTGCGGATCCGGTCGGCGCATGAGGAAGGCCTTAAGAAAGCATTGTCCTCGGAAACTAGTTCCAGAAGGTAGCGCTTGTAGATCTGCTTGAAATCATCTATTTGCAGGATCTTATGTATCAGCGGATTCTGCTTCGAATCCCCCCAGTTTAAAGGGTCATGCCTGCCGGCATCGCTCTGGACTCCGCACCAGGACGTGGTTCCCAGAGTATTGTCATAGTCGTAAGGGATGAAGAAAAACTTGTAGCTCTGGGGGTCGGTCGAGTTGAAATAGATATAGAAATTGTTGCAGTTGTTCCAATAGTCGTCCCACATCCCGACCGCCACATTGACTGCATAGGTCTTGAGAAGCAGGTCCACATCGCAGTGGGTACGGATCCAGGAAGCGAAATCCTGACCGTTCAGTCTCAAAGACTTGCCTATGAAGTCCTTCAACTGTTCCTCTGCGTTATCGAAATCTTCGACATTGGTTTTGAGTTCATAGGTATATTCCTTCCCGTCCCCGAGGTCGGGTCCCATATTCGCGGAGACAGAATTGAGGCGCGCGCCCCAGCGGCACCTCCAGAGATTCCCCCCGTCCGAGCCGAATTCGTCCTCGGAGCCCCTGACTTTCAGGTAATCCGTGTCGACCGGCTCTACCATATCGTATATCCCCAGATAGTACTCCTTGGGGTCACCTTGAACCTCTATGAAGAACCTGCAATATGCAGTATGGGAAGCCGTCCATACCCCGAAACGGCGGAAAAGGTCGTAGCAGAAGTTCTCCCTGACGTATGAGGGATCGTCTTTGTACCACTTGAAAGCGATCTTTTCGGCACCGTGGAGCTTATGGTCTGCATCCTTGTGCCACTTGTGGAAATTGATCACATAGTGACAGTGATGCCAGTCCGGATGAGTTGCGGAGTGAAGCTGTCCGTTGCTGCCCTCGGGGCGTCTGCGGGAGGTATTGCCCTTGAGCCTCAGCGCCGCTTCCTTGATCAGGGTGGTGTCCTTATGCTTTATGAAACGGACATCGCACTTGATATGCTCGTCGGTGGCGGAATTCCTGTCGTAGGCTTTCAAAAGGGTATTCCACTGGGCCAGAGACACTTCCACGTGAACTTCAGGAATCGCCCTGCTATCATATACATAGTTGACTCCGTGCTTGTCCAGCGGCTCGTCGGTAACCAGGATTTCATCCCCTGCCCTGTTGCATCCGAAGGAACAACACAGGGCGAGAATCAGGGAAACCTGGTACCGGAACCGTCTCATTGCAGGAATACGACGGAAGAGTTCGCTTCAAGGATGACCTGACCGCCCTTGACGGCGGCGGAGCCAAGCACAGCTATCGGCTTGGAGATGTCCCCGGGAACGTCAACTGTCTTGGCGGAGGAGGCTACATTATGGACTACCAGCACTTTCTGTCCATCGGAAGACGTCATGTACCAGGAAAGGATGGTCGAACCGGAAATGTTGGCGGAACTCATCTTGCCGCTTGCTAAGGCAGGATAGGTGTTGCGTACCTTGGAGAACGTCTTGTAAACGTTCATGAGGGAATTCGCAGCCTCGTTCTGGGCTTCCACCGAGATACTTGCAGTGAGCATGGAGTTGTCCACCTTACCGCCGAGTCTTCCGGAAGCGACGGCACCGCTCTTGGTCCATTTCATCGGCGTCCTGACATATTCATCACCTCCGTCCTTCACGCCCCAGTATCCGAGTTCCTCTCCCTGATAGAAGACAGGCCTGCCCTCTGCCGTCAGGAGCATGGCTGCGGCCTGCTTTTCCTTGGCCTCGGACTTGCCTAGGTCACTGGCAGCTCGGTTCTCGTCATGGTTGGTAAGCTTGATAGCAGGTACGGCATCTGCTCGCTTAGCGGTGTAGCTGGAGCGCCAGCTGATGAGGTTGTTCACGAAGGAGCCCGCCGAACGGTTATTCAGAGCGTCCTTCACGCCCCACCAGAAACTGAATTCGAACACGGAAGGAAGGCCCTTGTAATAGTTGAAAGTCTTGGAGGCTTCACTGAACACTTCGCCCACCATATAGATATTCCCGGTATTCCCGGCAGCCTTATAGGTAGCATTGCAGCGCTGGTACCACTTGTCCAGGAAAGTAGGATTCTCGTTGCTGTTCTCATCCCAGTAGATGTGCTTGACGGCGTCGAGGCGTAATCCACCAACGCCCATATTGATCCATTTGTCGGCGGAAGCAGCCAAGTCAATGAAAGCCGGGGATGTCTCGCTGGTGGATGCCGGTCCGTAATTGAAGTCAGCGAACCAGTCAGTCCAGAAGTGGGAATGGTACATCAGGATGTCCATGCCCGGAAGGAGTATGTCAGACGCATCGGTATTGGACAGGGTGAGTTCCTTGCCCCACTCGAGCTGGTGGTTGCTGCTCGGTGCCCCGTACTTGTACGAATCCCACTGGGTCTGGCTTGTCCTGATGAGAACGCCCCAGGAGCTTGAGATATCTATTGAAAGGGTGCAGACAGAGCCTCCCGTAGTGTAGAACTGGCTCATCTTACCATCACCGTAGTACAGCCATATTCCGGATGTAGGAGTGCCCGAATTGCTGATTTCGTCCACCTGATCGATCTTCAGGGTCTTAGGCTTGCCGGCCGCATCCAGGGTCAGGGTAAACTTTACCTTCATCGACGAAGCGGAACCGCTCACGCAGGAGAACCACTGGCCGGAATCGTAACCGTTCTTCGGGAACATGGCGAGCCTTCCGGCGGAGATGTCGGCAGCAGGATTCGTGGAAAACACGAAATAGTCGCGGTATGGACTGGACTCCGAAGCTTTGGCGCTCTGGAACCACGGGTGGTCCTTGCCGGCATGGTTCAGGACATAGTCAAGGTAGATGTCGATACCCTTGGCTTTGGCCTTGGACAACAAGTTCTTGAAGTCTTCCTCAGTACCATATTCAGGATTCACCGAATAATAGTCCTTGACATCGTAACCGTGATACGACATCGCAGGATGGATCGGGCTGAGCCACAAAGCGCTTACACCCATATCGTCCAGGTAGTCGAGCTTGGACGTTATCCCGTTGAAATCCCCGATACCGTCACCGTTGCTGTCGGCGAAGGAATATACCAGAAGCTGGTAGATTGTCCCAGCCCTCTTTTTTCCATCGAAAGCAACCGGGACCGGAGTCAGGTAACTTACCTTGCCTCCGCTCTGGGTCACTTTCACGGTGACATTCTGGGCACCTTTCACAGAGATGGTTCCCTCGCGGTCGTCGCCCTCATTTGAGGAAACCTTGACTGCAAGAGGTGCATTTCCGCTTCCGGAAGTCTTGTCCAGAAGGATCCAGTCCGCCGAAGCAGATACTACCCAAGTGGTATTGGACTTGATGCTCAACAACTTGGTGGAGACATCATCGGCGCTGAAAGAAAGATCAGTCGGAGAAACCGAAAGGGTGTCAGGTTCCTTCTGTCCGGACTCTCCGCAGGAAACGGCTAGCATAAGGGCTGCCGACAATGCTGCAAACAGCAGGAAAAGGTGTTTCTTCGTCATAGTCATAGGATATTAGCAAGCCGGAGTCCGGTCAGGGACTCCGGCCCGAAAAATGTCACTGCTTACTCGATGGTTGCAGTGCCTTTATTGAAGTCAAGAGTCACTGTCTTGCCGGCTGCGACGTTTACACGGTCCTGGTCTCCACCATTGCCGCGATAAGCGATCTTGCCATCGAAGAACACGAACTCACGGGTCCACCAGTCAGAAGTGGCGATGGAAGAAGCTGCATAGAGACGGATATCTCCCGCAGCTGTAGTCGTACCCTTGAGCGTCTGGCCGTCAGCCTTGAACAGAGCTGTTTCAATACCTTCTGACCAACCTCCGAAGCAATCTCCTATACCATAGACTTTTGCAGGCTCGACGCACAGCTTCTTATTCTCAGTATCTACGTAGATCATATAGACACCGGATTCAGAGACATAGCAGTTTCCTTCATTAACAGTATAGCCGCTATTATCGGTCAGGCCAGTGAAATCACCGTTCCACGCCTTCTGAGCGCAGAACTTGAAGCCCTTGCCGGACTCGATATAACGGATTGCCCAGAACTGTCCGGCCTTGCCGTTCACTGGAGTCATATCAACGATGTAGTCGGCATCCCAATCCCATCCTCCTACGGCATCACCAACGATATACATATTCTTTGGCAGTTCAGGTGTCTCTCCTTGACCTGATACAGTCGCTGTACCGGCATTGAAGTTCAAAGTGATTTCCTGACCCTTCAAGACCGTAACGCGCTCTTGGTCTCCACCATTGCCGCGGTAAGCAATCTTACCATCGAAGAACACGAATTCACGAGTCCACCAGTCGGAAGTTGCAATTGAAGAAGCAGCATACATACGTACCTCTCCTTCGGCTACGGTCGTGGCCTTCAGGGTCTTTCCGTCAGCCTTGAAGAGAGCATCCGCCATACCTTCGTCCCAGCCGCCGAAGCAGGAGCCGATACCATAGATACGAGCTGGCTCGACGTGGACAATCTCACGTTTCAGGTCCACGTGAACCATATAGAAACCATCTTCTGCCACGACGCAGTTACCACCACTCTCGGTGAATCCCTCATTGGTAGTGAGGCCCCAGAAATCTCCGCCCCATTTTTTCTCGGTATTGAACTTGAATCCCTTGCCAGCGGAGATGTAGCGGACAGTCCAGAACTGTCCTTCTGCCTCTGCTCCCCAATCAGGATTATGAAGGACCGGTATCATCTCAACGACTCCGTCAGAATCCCAATTCCAGCCGCCGAATTCATCACCGATCATATAGAGCTGTTCAGCAAAGGCAACGGCCTTGATCAGAACTTCCTTCGTAGCAGGATTGAATTCCACCTTGTAGTTGCCCTCGGAAGGAACTTTGATATCCTTTCCTGGCTGTACTGCCGTAAAAGGTTTCCCAATCTCAGGTGTAAAGCCTTCTTCAACTCCATAGGTATTGTCGTCAGCCCAAGAATAATCATACCTGATCTTGAAGGCTCCGGAAATAGTGACGACAGGACTTGTCCAGATACCATCTTTTTCGGTCATCACAACGTCGTTTGACCAGGAATCTCCATTTATCTCACCAATCAGCGAATAGACAGCAACGTGCTCCTTGATCAGGATCGTACCTGCAGCATAGTCGAATGTGATATCATAGCTGCCATCCTTTCCTATCTGGATGTTCTTGTCTCCACCAGAGAATGCCTCGCCAAGGACAGGCTTGTAAACCTCGTAAGGATTTGAAGGATCTATCGTGCTCTGGGAGTTCCCTTCCGGTCCGCCGTAATTGGTTCCCCAATCGTGGTCTGCACGAATCTTGAACTCATCATTTGCAGTCACAGCAACACTTCTGATGACCCAGATGTCACCACTGGTGTTCGTCATATCGAAGTCATTGTCCCAGCTGCTTCCACTCAAAGTGCCGATAAGAGACCAGACTTTAGGCTTCAAATCAGGTTCCGGCTCAGACTCCTCAGGCTTTCCATACATAGATGTGCTAAGCTTGGCAGTAGGATGATCCCAGTCGTTGAGGTTGAGGTATACACGATACTGTCCTGCAGAGACAGGAATATTGCCACCGCCTCCGGTAAGGCCGGACATATCACCTCCCCAGTTGGTATCCCATCCACCGTCAAGGCGGAACTTGAATTCGGTGTCGGAAGGAACGTCGATATCAACATAGAACAGCTGCTTGTTGTTGCTGAGCGTCATCACTATGTCATTATCCCAGTCGCCGTTCAGACCAATCACTCCGACCTTGTCGAAGCCCTTGTCCATCTTGAGACCAAGGTTGTCCTTCGTGAAGGTGAAATGATAGTAACGGTGTGCCCGGTAGATAGTGATGTTGTCCTGGGAACCGTTCTTCAGTGTAATGGAAGCAGACTCGGCAGGAGCGGACGGATCAGCCATACCCCAGTTGCCGGTTTCATCGGCCCAGCCTGCTGCACCGGTTACCTTGAACTGATTGTCAGCATAGGCTTCACCGAAATCGGTAACACCGACATAGGTGTTGCCATCCTCGGCATAGCAGAACAGATGCTGCGCGGTATTATGTGACCAACCGTTAGCCGTACCAGGCAGCCAGACAGTCTCATAAACTCGTTCTGCCTCGGTAGGACTGATCGATACCGTGCGTGGGTTTGAATAGAACGTCTGGTAGTTCGAACCGACAGTAGCGCCAACCACAAAAGTCACATCGGTGGCTTGACCGGCGACAAGGCCGAGACCGCCCTTTTCAGCGGCAGTCGTCACTACCTGATTGAAAGACTCATAAGGGACCTCGATGGATGTGTCGGTCATATTGGAATAGATCTTTACGAGGGTCTGTCCCCCATCAGTAGATCCGTACAATGAATAGGAATACTGTACCGGCTGGCCGAAATCTGCCTTGTCCCATTCAAACTTGACAGTCTCGGACATATTCTCAGCCGTTATCACAATCTCGCTTGTGAGTTCGTGCAGGACTGGGGCTACCACCTGCGAAGGATCGACAAGGCGGACTTCCTCCAGTTTATTCTGGCAGGCAACGAGTCCAAGGACCGCTGCAGCCATCAACCAAAAATATCTTTTCATTTTCATAATGCTCTCGGATTATTGCTTACCGTAACCAGGATTCTGAGTAAGTTCAGGATTAGAACTGAGTTCGGAAGCTGGGATAGCGAAGATGGTCATATGGGAGCTGAAACCCTGTCCGGTCATAGAACCGCCCTTCCAAGGCCACAAGAAAGTACTGGAAGTAAACAGGCCGTAACGGATCAAGTCAGTCCTGCGGTGTCCTTCCCACAAGAGTTCACGGGCACGCTCGGCAACGAGCCAGTCCTGAGTGATCTCACTCGGAGCGGCAACTCCGGCACGGTCGGTAATCTTCTTGACATACTGCAAAGCCGCACTCCCGCTGCCAAGGTTCATGCAAGCCTCAGCATAGATGAGATAGATCTCAGCCAAACGGATCATAGGGAAATCGATGTCGCTGTATCCTTTGATCTTGGCCGTTTCGTTGAAGGACTCAGCCGTCTGGTCGTGAGGGATGTTATTATATTTGAAGCAACTCCATCCCTGGAGGAAAGAAGCGAGATCGCTGATGGTCTCTTCGCGGCCCTTGATGTAGAAAACCTGGCCACGCTTGTCGTTCGTGCTGTATGAGCCGGTGGTATAGTCAGCATTGCTGACACCATAGTACTTCTGTACATACTCATACGGTACTCGCATACCACCCCATCCACCGTTTACACCGTTGAGGTGTTCGGTATCGGTAACATCATCGGATGCAATGGCTGCAAAGGTAAGGAGAGAGGTTCCACCCCAGGACTGTGTCTGCTCTGCGTTGTAATCCACCGCCCAGAGAAGCTCCTGGCGAGCATCGGGATTCTGGCCGTTGTCGCCACGGAAAACGTCGGAATATTCAGCAGCCAGGTCATAACCAAGTCCGAAAATCTTCTCGCAGGTAGTCTTTGCTTCAGTCCACATAGCCGTGCCTGTATACACTTCTGCATTGAGATAGAGACGTGCCAGAAGGCCAAGGCAAGAGCCCTTGTCAGCACGAGGATAGTTGGAACGTGCAGCCGGCATATCGCTGCCTTCGTCTGCCAGTTCGGTAAGCTCATCCACGATGAACTTGAAGACCTCCGGACGGGAAGCCGGAACAGGGTTGACGGCGCCGAACGGAGACTCCTCGGTAGTAAACGGCACACTGCCGAATACATCCATGGCCATCCAATACATATAGGCGCGGAGGAAACGTGCTTCTGCACGCATACCTGCCACGCTCTTCTTGACTTCAGCTGAACATCCACGATCATCAAGGCGGGAAGCAGCCGTCTGACGGAGGAACTCATTGGCATAGCTGATGCCCTGCATGGTGCGGACATAAACGGCATATGCGGCATCATTGTCCGCATCAGACCAGGTGTCCGTATTGATAGCGGCAACCCAAGCATCACCGTTCCAGGCACACTTTGCGGCATCAGTAGAAACTTCATTCAGAGACCAGAAGGCGCGGACCAGCTCAGAAGCACCGCCGTCAGTCAGCTGAAGATCTTTAAGGTCGCAGGAAATGAACTGGAAGTAGATCCTGGACAGACCGGAAACATATGAACTCTCGTCTGAACCGTATGCGGTCTCGGAGGTTGTATCGGTAGGATTCAGCGGCAGAGTATTGAGGTCCTGGACACAGGATGCGAGGACGAGGACTGCTGCCAGCATGCTAAATATCTTTTTCATATTCATTCCTCCTAGAAGTTAAAGTTGATACGAAGGGAATAGAAACGCGGACGAGGCCAGATGGAAGAATCGACGCCGTTGACTCCCGGGATCTCAGGATCGAGACCGGAGTACTTGGTGATTACAAAGACATTCTGGCATGAGAGGGCGACACGCAGATTGGCATTCTCCCACTTCTTGAAGTTCGGGAAAGTATAACCGAGGTTTATGTCGTCCATACGGAAGAACGAAGCATCCTCCAGGAAGAGATCGGTAGTATACTGTTCGATGGAGTTGGTGCCGATGAAGCCCGTCTCCTTGACATAGTTGAGATAGTTGTCGACGGAAACGTTAGCAGCAACGAAGTTGGCTGATGAGCCGCCACCCTTGACGTTGTTGAAGACCCAGTTGCCTACGGAGCCGTGGCCGTTGAATCCGAAATCCCAACGCTTGTAGGTGAACTTCATGTTGACTCCATAGAAGAAATCAGGGTTAGGACTCTTACCGCTCATATAACGGTCGGCGGTAGTGATGATGCCATCACCGTCGCGATCGACGAAGCCGTTCTGGATAGGCTTGCCGGTGCTGTCATAGAGCTGCTGGTAAGGATAGAAAGTGTAAGGAGCGTAACCAACCTTGTGACGGGCGATCTTGTTACCGGTTCCACCGCTGATATTGCTCTCCTCGAGTGCATAATTAGGATCGTCGGTATTGTTCAGCTTGGTGAATACGGTATTCTGGAAAGTGCCGGTGAAGCCCATCGACAACGAAGCATCCTTAGTCTCGACCGGGATGACATTGAGGGAAAGCTCGACACCTTCGTTGCGCATCGAACCGATATTGGTCAACAGCGAGTTTCCGAAGTTGGCGCCCATCGGAGTAAGGACAGTATTGAGGAGGTCGTCCGTGTCACGGCGATACACATCCACGCTACCTGTGATGCGGTCTGCGACGAAACCGTAATCGAGACCGGCATTGTAAGTGGTGGTCGTCTCCCAACGGATATCCGGATCATAGGCTCCAGGAGTGAGGTAGAACGTATGACCGGCAGAACCCATGTTATATGTATGATACACGTCAGTCGAGAGGGCGTAAGCTGCAAGGTACGGATAGTTGGATCCGATTTCCTGCTGACCGGTCTTACCCCAAGACAGACGGAATTTCAAAGCTGAGATAGTATTGCTGTTGCGAAGGAACTGCTCCTGCTTGATATTCCATGCGAAAGCTGCGGAAGGGAAAAGACCCCAGCGAGTCTCAGGAGAGAAACGCGAAGAACCATCATAACGCAGTGTGAAGGTCAGGAGATACCGGGAGTCGAACGCATAGTTCAGACGGCCATAGAAAG
>JAEEGH010015665.1_pt1 | contig 16426 bp, 9 predicted proteins | sample 9134181 | NCBI WGS metagenome assembly JAEEGH01 (sample SAMN16246544, study PRJNA631951) | gut metagenome | biome: gut microbiome; feature: rumen; material: DP-attached | host: Bos | place: Iran: Karaj | collected 2018-10
TTTTTTATTCAGTATTCTCACATGATTCCGGCTCATATCACCACAAAATGTGCTCCCGCTGAAAAAGTACAGAGACTGCGGTGAGCCTCGTCGCTCCGCTCGTATCTTCTGCCGAACCGGCGGCCTCAGTATCGGCTCAATGCAGTCTCTGCCCTTTTTCCGCTCCGCTCATTTTCTGGTGTATGCACGGAGATTTGAAAGAGATTTCTGAAAGTAAAAACAAACACAATCTCTCCTTCTTTCAAGTCATTTTTTCCAGAATAAAAATATGTATTCATTATTATGTAACAGTTCTTCACATTAAAACGGGCACAGTGGAAACGGCATATTTGATGAAACTTCTGAAATTATGATGCCTGAACACGGAGCGGAAAAAGACCGGAGGCTGCATTGAGCCGATACGGACCTGTGTGCTCAGTCAGCGCATACAGAGCGAAGCGGCGAGGCTCACCCGCACCCTGAGGACTTTTTCAACGAGAGCCCGTTTTAATGTGTAGATTTCTGATAATATATGATATACTGAGTTTATATGGAGGAAAAAATGAAAACAGCTGCTGTATTCTTTGCCGATGGCTTTGAAGACATCGAAGCTCTTTCACCTGTAGATTACCTCAGACGCGCTGGCGTTGAGGTTTATACTGTTGGTGTAAAGGGAACACCTTTTAATGATACTATGATTGTTACCAGCTCTCATAATGTTCCAATGATTATGGATATGAGTCTGGATACTTATATGAAGAAGTTTGGAGATTCAATTCCAGACTGCGTTGTTTGTCCAGGAGGAGGAAAAGGTGCTATCAATCTTTCTGAATGCACAACTCTGCTTAATCATCTTGAAAAAGCATGGGATGCAGGACGTCTTGTAGCTGCAATCTGTGCAGCACCTGCTGTTGTACTTGGAAAAACAAAAATTCCTGTAGGTAAAAAGTGGACATGCTATCCTGATATGGAAGGTGAATCAAAGCCTGAATATTTAAGCGGTTACAGCAATAAGGTGTTTGTAACTGATGGAAATCTTGTTACTTCACGCGGACCTGGTGCTGCGGAAGAATTTGCAATGGAACTGGTTAGAATTCTGGCTGGAGATGTTATGTACAAGAAGGTACATGATTCCAGCCAGCAGCGTTAGTTTTGTACTACGGTAATTTCTATAACTCACGTTCTTTCTCGCTGATCTGTTCAGCGAGATTTTTTATTTCTTCCTGAATATCATTTAAAATTCTTATATCTTCTACATTTTCACAGGTAATTGAAGCGCCTTCTAAAAGCATCTGAGAGAGCTTGAGGCCCATTTCTTCATATTTACAGTCGCGCTTTGTTTCGAGTTTGTGAATTTCGATTTTGGTTACGCTTTTATCTGTAAAATCCTGAACCTTATCTCCTGCTTTTTCAAGAACTTCTTTTGAAGATTCAACACCCTTTGAGAAAATTGATTTTACCTTATTTCCAAACTCTTCGATATTCATAATTACAACCTCTTAATAGCAAGCATGGTTAAGTCATCAGACTGCTCATCTTCAAGCATCTGATCATAATCTACATAGTTTACACCTGCAGAATCATCAGTTTTATGAGCTGCATAATAATCATACATATTAAAATATTTTAGAAGGAATTCGTCAATCTTTTTATCAATTCTGATGTAATCTGTCTGTTGAACAGCTGGTGATTTATAAAGACGGAATACCTTTTCCAGTGAAGCAAGCGCAAGTATAGATTCCTGAACTGTTCCCTCACATTTAGTAAAATCAAATTCAAGGGTTTCGGTTACATTTGGATTATCCAGTTTTGTAAGCGTAAACTTTCGTTTATTATACACAGCTTCAATAATCTCTTTGATTCGCTCTGGTCCGAATTCTTCCTTTGCATCCTCAAGTTTGATTTCAGTTTCTTCCTCATGTGTTTTTGGATTCATCTTCTTAACTTCAACTTCATTTTGTCGGACTGTGTAATCTACTTCGCGGATTCGGCGGGTTGATTCTTCAATACCGTCAGTATAAAGATAAAGAATATCACCACGATTCAAAATTGTTTTTTCAACAACAAAGCCACCGCGCATTGCAACTAAATCCGAAGTAAATACTCCGGCAGTTGGAGCAGAAGCAAGTGTCAAAAGTTTAAGGCTGTGTGTAGCAGAATCATAAATGTGAACAAGGTTATCACCCGCATTACACATATAAAGCTCACCTGTCTTTACATTCAAAAGACAGATAATCAAAGTAGCAAACTTACCGCGAAGACCAAGACCTTCAATAAAGTCATTTATCTGTTCTACAAGTTTATTCAGCTGAGTACCATTTTTAGCATAACTCCACTTTTCAAAATAACGGCGGAAAATTGTAGCTACAACAGTCATGATGATTGCAGCAGGAATACCGTGTCCGGAAACGTCGCATTTTATAATTCCAAACCAGGTATCATCCAGACGCTTATAATCAAAATAGTCACCTGATACACCCGATTCACCTTCGTAGTAACCAAAGCATTCCACTTCTTTATCAGCATATTCTGCATAGGTATTTTTATTATTTGCTCCGAGAGCTTCTAGCGGAAGGAAGGCTTTCTGAACCGCCTTACCGTCCATTGCAAGAGCTTCTTCCTCGGCATTGGCAACAAGTTCATGGGTCATGTTATTAACCGCATCACCAAGGCGGCCTACTTCGTCACGTGACTTAATCTCAACATCTTTTCCCTTAAGATTGATTTTGTTCTTAGTCTGTCCAATCATAATTACGTGCTTTTCAAGTTTTTTGATCGGGCGGACAATCAGTGAAGCAAATACATAAGCACCAATAATTCCAAAGGCAACTGCCGTAATCGCAACAATCAGAGAGAAGATTACGATTTTCTTTATTTCAGCATTAAGGCTGTCTATAAGACTCTGAGTAGAAAGCTCAAGATAAATTACACTGTGAATATAGTTTCCTGTAGTTCCTTTTCGATACAAAACCGGTCGATAGAAAAGATAATCTGTTCTGCTGCGGTCAAGGTCATCTGAATCAAAAGCAGGGTATGAACCAGCTGCACTCTTAGAATATTCTGCAAGCCGCAGATCAAGCTGATTTCGTAATTCAACAATAACATCTGAAAGTCTTTCTGCTTCCTGTGTATCATCTTCAAGACCTGATGCATACAACGCTTCAGCCTCTTTCGAAAGGCCGTCAATTTTATCCGAAAGCTCACCTACTTCTGAAGCAATTTTTTTATCGAGTTCCTTTAGTTTTTCAGTGACTTCAAGAATTACTTTTTCTGTAAGCTGTGATTCACCATAAACCAGTGAATAGCTGTCCATCTTTACGCTTATATCCTGATCATTAGTTGCCCAGATATAATTAAGATTTTCTGAAGAATCTGAATCCAGCTGCTGACCAATTATCGTAACATATTTAACTTCCGGCATTGCATCTTTTTGCGCAGGAAGTGCAGAAAGTTCCAGAAGATTATTTGCAGGGAAGAAGTTTTTTACACCTGAGTGAAGGCTTTCAAGAAGTACTTCAGTTCTGTTTTCCAGACCGGCTGCCATAGTCTGTTCCTGAAGTCTGATTACTTTGTAACCGTTTTCAAGCGAAACCGCGATTACAACTGCAATTACAAGTGAGAAGGCAAATACAATAAGCTTTTTCTTAAGACTTGGAAGTCTTTTGAAATTTTTCCGTAAATCTTTTAATGGCATGGCAGCTCCTGTTAACAGCGAAGAAACTTCGTTCTCTGTCAATTTTCTTTCGTGTATATTCTGATAAATATTTATCAATATAAAAATCAAAGTAATTGCAGCAATCATTAAAAGCACAAAAACAATAATCAGGCTGATTGCAACTGTATATTTATATTTCTGGAATTCTAAACTAAGTCTGCTTTGCGGTTCATATTCGGCTTCAATTTTGAGGGTTCCGCTTTGTGATATCTGGAGAACATTTCCGGTAAAATATAATCCGCGGTCTGTATGTAAAAGACCAATTTTATAAGTACCTTCATCCAGATCGGTTCCAGTTTTTATGTTTGAAATACGGGTATCTGACTGAACACGGAACTGACCATCAGAAGCTCTTAAAATAAGGTCGTACGGAGCTTTACCATCAGCATCAATATAAATCTCACTGACTGTTCCGTCATACGTAAAGCCACCACCGGAAATTACAATAGTACTTTCACCAGCATCAGCTTTCGTCTGTTGTACTGAAGTTACATAGGTTGACGGCTGATATTTATTCAAAATATACAATGCAGTTGAAGGCTCACTTATATTTCCTACTTCATCAATTGCAGCTACTGAAAGAAGATATACACCGTTTGATCTGTTATAATAACGAACGGTCGTTTGTTTACGTGTTGTCGTAGAATTTGAAGTTGTAAGCCTTCTCTGCTTTTTCAACTGAGGTTCATACCTTGTAAGCAGACTGTTCTTGATTTCTTCCACCCGCTCAGTGCTAAGTTTCATCGGATGTTTTTTTGAAACTGAAATTGATTTTGGAATTGAACCAAGATAATCAATCTTATAAAGATATTGTGCCGCATCCTTTGAAACAGAAGGCAGCCAGTTCAGGCTGTAATTATTTGAATCAAGGAAGCCATATTCATCAAGATTATCAATTGTAATTTCAGGAGCCTCTGGTGGAGTTAAATCAAGATGATAAGAAATTGAAGAAGGCTCTGACCAGTTTCCAGCATAATCTGAAACCCGCGCCATAAGAATATAATTTCCATCTTCAGTTGCTTTCAGGCGGAGTGTATTTTCTTTTGTAAAATGCTCAATTTGTTTTGGAGGCTCTTTAGAGTTTTCCCTGCCCCAGGTATATGAATAGCCCGAAATATTTGATGAGTCCGCAGGGAATACAATCTGAATCCGAACATCTTCTGCACGAGAACTTTTTCCTTTTTTATATGAAAGCGGATTAAAAGTCGGAGGCATAACTGTTTTATCTGGTGAGAGAATTGCGATTGAATTCTTTGAAGCTGAATTTACCTGCTGCCATATAAATGATAAAACAGAACCATCTGTTTCTGCAGTTACAAGCGGATATACAAAGAGATTTGAGTTACGGTCTTCAACCAGCCGGCTTTCATTCCAGTAACTGCCATTCTTTTTTACCATATAGATTGATTCACGACCTCGCCTTGTATCAAACCAGGTCAGATACAAAGAATCATTGTATTTAAACATTACAGGACGGCTTGCATTTCCGTTATCAGATAGTTTTTCAGCTGTTCCAGCAGTTACACCTGCAGCAGTAATTTTTTCAATCCAGATTGCAGAGTTTACAGAATCGGTTCTTTCCCAGGCAAGATAAACTTCGCCATCATATTCAAAAAGACCTGGCCTCTGGTTCTGATATTCATGAAACTGTTTTCCACCACGGGCAGCAAGAGAGTTTCTGTCTGTAATCAGTACAGGCTGAGTCCAGCTCTTTCCCGAGCCGCTTGAATCAACAGTCATATACAGCTGATATGAAAGTCTGCTTGTTTCAGCCGATGTATACTGAGCCTGAAAAACAACAATATCTCCAAATGAAGAAGCAAAAAGAACAGGAATAAAAGGATTTCTATAATTCAATGCCGGCTGGAACTGAGCAAAACGGCTCCATTTTACACCATCAGAAGAATCTGCAGAAAAAAGCGTAAACGAGTTTTCTTCACCAACAGATGTAAAAAGCTTAAAACTGTCATTACCCGTTTTATAGATTCTTGGGGCAACAGTAATTGATGAAGCAGCGGGTAATTTTGTTTCTGTAAAGCTTTTACAGTTATCAGTTGAAACAAAAACCGAAAGATTTGAAAGCCCCGTCATTATTGCAACACCAACTGTTCCTTTTTTCAAAACAGCAGTTGTATAAATATCCGGAACTTCTTCTCCCGAATAACTGAAAGGACCGGCAAAACGCCTGTTTTCTGAATAATTCTTAAGGCTGCTGTAAATTCTAACTGAAAGGTATATCTGCCGCGCCTTAGTATCAACTTCCTGCCAGAACATATAAGTATAATTTCCATCTGCAGAATCCATTGTTACAGGAAAGCGGGAATCTGTATCAGTAATTACAGCCGGATTTTCCCAGTAAAAATCTTCTGCTGGTAAGACAGAAAGGCAGCCCAGTACAAAAAGAATGAGAACAAAAAGTTTTTTTATTTTCCGCAAAGCTGCAACTCTCTTCATAGCCTAACTTCTTGCCTCAATCTTATTCTTTAAGTCTTTGATTTTCTGCGAATTAGCATTTGCCGGCTTTTTAAGAAGCTGCTCAACAATTGCATTCGCTCCTACTACATTATTATTCTGAAGTCTCTGAATTGCAAGCTGATAAAGTCTTTCATCTTCTGTAGAAAGAACTGTAGAAGTATTACCACCTATCTTAGTTGTAATTTTATCCTTTAAGTTCATTGCTTCTTTATTATCAGAAACAAGGGCCAGGGCTTCATCTATTTTTGCAAGGGCGTTCTGTAATTTTACCGTATCATTACCCGCAGAATTATAGATTTTCTGTGCATCTGCAATCAGCTTATTTGCACGGTTTACACCAGTATTGCTTACAGGCTTCTGACGGATTCCTATATCAATTTCAACCTGATAAATTAAATCCTTAAGTCCTTTATAGTTCGGATCCAGTTCATAATAATCAAGAAGATTTGCATAGCCTTCCTGTCGTGTATCCTTGCTCTTACACATCATTTTTGCCATTTCAATCTTCTGGGCAAATTCATCCGTAAACTTTTTAGGATCCAGCAGACGGTTTATTCTTAACGTAAGGATAGAAGCTTCCTGATTCAACGGATATACATACTGAAGTTTTTGAATACTCTCCTGGGCAAGTGCTAAATCTGCTTCACCACCTGTTCTATTCCCCTCTCCTATTTTCCTGCTTCCTTCATCAAAATACTGGTAAGCCATATTCAAGAGCTGAGACATTTCCGGATACTGTGGTGCAGACGGAAGAATCTCGCGGCCAGTTTTCATTGAAATTGCTGTATTTACAAAGTTCAAAAGATTTGTGATTTCTTCATCTTCATTAACATTGGTAACTGCCCAGCGGATTTTTGCCTGATTCAGATATTTTTCGGCATCATCAAAACGTCCGTTAAAATATGCATCTTTTGCACGGGTCTTAAGATCACGAACCTCTCGAACAACCAGTTCGTTTTCTGCCTTTGCAATACTTTCGCCTAAGGTCTGAAGTTTGCGGTCTGTTTCAGAACGAAGTGTTTCATCATTCTGATTCATAAGTGCTTCATCATATTTTGAAAGCGCATCCTGAAGTTTTTTACGAGCTGTATCAAAGTCTTCACGGCGGAGTGCATTCTGAGCTTCTGAATAACGGAGGTCAGCTTCATTACGGGCAAGCTGAGCAGCTGTCATCTGATTCTTTGCAACTGCAGCCTGCGCCTGTGAATCTGTAATAAGCTTTGTCAGTTTCTGACGTTCAAGCGCAATATTTTCCTGAGCCTTATTTACAAGTTCCTGTATTTCTATATTTTCCTTTTGCTGTGGACGACTGTTAAAATTCTCAAGAATCACAGAATCATAACCATTGAGAGAGGCAATTCCTTTTTCTGCAATCGTTTTTGTATACTGCGAAATTGAATATGAAATATCCGGATAACTGTAGACAATTCCAAAATCAAGTTCGGGATTTGCATTGAAAGTATTCTGATAAACCAGAGATTTTGAAACATCGCGGTTAATTTCTGAAAGTATATTATTCGGAATTTTTGTAAAGAAGCCCGTACGATATTTATCTGCACAATTATAATAAACAAACGCACTGTCATAAATTCTGACAGCATCCTTTGAATAATATTCTGTAATTTCAGACCAGGAACCGGTAAGTGCCGTTTCTGTTTTTTCAAAAATATCATCAAGTATTGTTTCGTAGGCTTCTGAAAGTCCTGAAAAATCAGAACGGGCACCTGAAGCCCATTCATACGAAGCAATATGCTGATCTGACTTTACGCCTGCAAGAGTTATAATCTTATCATTTGAATCAAAAAGCCTTTTTATCAGAGTTGTTTCATTTCCGTCTGCAGCTTTTATCTGAGCGATATCCTTCTGCTGAGTTTCTGTTACAGAAATAATTTCTTTACGCACCTGTGTGAGTCGTAAAGCACTTTCTGAAAGATTCTGAATGTAACTGCAGGCTCCATAATATTCATCATAAGGATTTTTCAAAGCATGAGAATCTGAAAGTCCAAGTTTATAAATATCAAGAACTCTACGGTCAAGTGAAGTATAGCGTTTGATTTCTGTTACAAGTGGCTGATTGATAGCTGTTTCATAACCGCTGTATTTTTTAAGAAGTACGGCATATACAGCTTCATTCATTTTGCCAACTGCAGCATTCCACTGTGCATCAACTGCACCAAGGATTCCGGAAAATTGTACTGAATCAACTCCAAATACAAAACGGAACATAAAAGGCAGGAATGAAGCATCTGTTGAATCAGAATCAAGTTTCTGAACTTCTGCAAACTGAGACTGAAGACTTGTTCCAACATCAATTATCTGCTGTCTTAAACGTGTATAATGCCTAAAGCTTTCTTGAACCTCAGAAAGTCTGTTTAATGCCTGATCATACTGCTCTGCACGAACAGCCTTTATAAAATCATTGATAAGGTTATTAAATCGAGGCAGATAGTTTTTTTCTTCAAACTCATTAAGCCGTACATCAAGCTCAGTAAGAGTTTTATCAACCGCGCCGGTAATTTCCGGATTGTTTTCCCACTGGTCATAAAAATTGTCGCGGTAAAGCCAGAAACCTTCCTTAGCCTTTTCAACAGCAGCAACATATTCTCCTGCAAGAGATCTGGCAGCAGTTTCATTCTGAATCTCAAGGAAAAGAGCTCGGAAATAGTTAAACTCCGCAGACTTTTTCAAATCTGCAACAAACTGAAGGTTCTGATCTGAAGGATTCTTTTCGAATTTTTCCAGCTGGGCGGTTATTTCATATATTTCCTTGTTGTTTCCCGGATCTGTCTGAATTAAAGTTATGAGCTTTGATGCCAGAATTGAATACTGATTACGGGCATTCATAATTCTTTTTATTCTGGCCTGAGCATTATCAAAGTTTTCAGGATTCTTTTCGATGTATATATTCAGCTGTCTCAAAGCTTCATCATATTCTGTACGACGGATAAGACGGTCAATTTCAAAAAGGGATATATCTTCCTTTTCCTGAGCAAAAATACAGGGCAAAGTGAGAAAAAATACAACTGCTAAACAGAGAAGAGTTTTCCCTTTCATATTATTTATTATAAACTATTATATTGTATTTTCGGCAAATAAGATATTATACTTATAGAAAAGAATTAAAATTCCGAAAAAGAAGTAGATTATGAAGAAAAAGGGATATTTTATCCGTAAATCTACAGTTTTAATTTTTCTCATGCTTTTTTGCTCAAAATTACAAGCAGCATCTATTACAGATGCAGAAACTGTTATCGGAGACCTTTTTTCTTCCCTCACTGATTCAGATGAAGGAACAACTTCGTTCCGTTCACTTTTGATTCCTTTTGGTGGCCGACCAGAAAGCCTTGGCAACGCTTATACCGGGCTTTGTGATGATATAAGCTATCTGCGATTTAATCCTGCAGCAGGTTCCATTCAAAAAGAAACTCAAATTGCCCTTTTTCATAATTCATGGATTGCAGATTCAAAACTGGAAACTCTTGGATTTACCACAAGATTTAAGAATACTCCTCATCTAAGCGCAGGCGGCTATCTTTCCTGCTTTTACATGCCTTTTACTGAATATAATTTTTTTGGAGACCGTGTTGCTGCCAGCTACTACACAGAAACTGTAGCGGCTCTCAATGCTTCTTATAATCTTCTTGCAGGTTATGATTTTAAGGGACTTGCTGCGGGCATAACCTTAAAAGCTGGCTGGCGTGGTATGCCCGATTACACTGACAATGACAGTGGAGCTATAATTGCCGGTTCAGGTCTTTCACAAAGCGCGCTTGCCGTTATGGCAGACATTGGTTTTATGCTCCAGTTTAACTTCTTAAAGTATTATTCATCGCGGGATCCGAATGTCCGTATCGGTATTTCTGCACAAAATGTCGGCGTTTCTATAACAGGATTTGGAGATTCCATAAAATTAGATGATCCGCTTCCAACTACAGTTTCTGCCGGTATTTCCTTAAAATTCATTAAGCCGATAACACTTTCTTTTGATTTTGTTCAGCCATTGAATCTTATGGATTTTTCTCATTACAGAATCCCATATTTCAACACAGGACTTTCAATTCAATTTGCTTCATTCATTTCTTTCCTTGCAGGATTTTCTCTAAAAGGTGCTAACCCGAGAATAAGTTCCGGTTTTGAATTTGAAGTTGCAAAAATCAGATTGAACATGAATTACACTCTTGATTTAACAACTTCCCTCGCCCCTCTGAACCGTATCAGTCTTTCTGCAAAATTGCTTCTGGGAGACAAAGGCCGAAGCATAACCGATGCACAGGTAGATGAATACTATCAGCTGGGATTAAAATATTACGCAGATGCAAAATGGGAAGATGCAATTATAGTCTGGCAGGAAGCTTTAAAATTAAACAAGCGCTTTGACCCGGCTATTCAGGGTATTCAAAGCGCCCGTTATCAAATCGAAATGTTCCAGCAGATTCGTGAATCACTTATGCTGGACTAGATTTAAACCTTAAAATTATCGCTTCTTTGTAAATATTCGGTAATTCATCCAAGGAAAAATTGAATCACGCGCCTCAAGTTTAGTAAGCCATTCTGTACTTACTGTGTTCGAGCCCAGTGAATCAAATACTGCGGTGAATGCCCCGATCGATTCCTTAAAACGCTTTTCGGCGAATTGTGGGAACTCTGAGCGGTTTATCATCTTTGCAAGATTCAAACTCTGAGCAAGCATAAGCTCTTTTGCACCGAGATTTAAGAGTCTTGTCTTCAAACCTGTATCCATTGGGAAACGACCGGCTAGGTCAATCATACGCTCGCAGCTTTTTCTTATGTAGCGCATCATCCAGCAGTTTTTGCTTGAAAGAAGGTTTTCACCATAACCAGCCCCTGCGCCTGCAGAAAAGTATGGTTCAATTTTTTCAAGATTATACTGTTCATCGCACATTTTATCGCACGAAAGAACATCAAGTCCTTTATCGCAAGCTTTTCTGATTACTTTTTCAAGCCAGGCAATACATTCATTCCAGGTTTTACTGAGTTTGGAAATATCCAGAGTACAGATTTCAGATACAAAATTGTATGATGGAAGCAGTTCGGCAGCTTTTGAAAGTGTCTGAAAGCGCTTTTCAACAAATGCATCTGAATCTTTTTCGAGCTGAGCCTCTGCACATTCCTTATTATAAAGACAGCCTGAATCCTTAAAACAGCGGTTCCAGTACTTAAAGCCTGTTGAATAGCGGATTCCATCTTTATCGATAAGAGAAGAAAGCTTCTCCATTGGCAGTTCATAACCAACATCGCGATTCTGATTTCTATAGCACTCAGAATAGATGATACCGTTTTCACCAAAAAGCTCTGAATCTATTACGCGATTTCTTGCAAAAATAACAAGAGAATTATCTGTACGTGAAGGATAGAAAATACCAGCCTCTGGTACTTTTTCAGAAAACAGAATACTTCTTGAATCAAGAATTGTGTAAGTATAGCCATAAGCTCTTATCAGTTTTTCAATTCCTGGTGTATAGCCCATAGCTGGAAGCCAGAAGCCTTCCGGCATAACACCAAAATACTGACGATATGCGTGAAGTCCGCTTTCAATCTGTGCAGAAATAATTTCTTTCAAATCTGCATAGTGTGGCATAAAGATATCTGTACCACAGGTACCCATGAGTTCGAGATATCCTTTTGTCATGTATTCTGCAAAAACAGGTATAAGCTGTTTATTATATTTCTCAGTAAAATCTGCAATCAGTTTTTTATTGTTTTCGATTGTATCATTTATGATAGCACAAATCTTTTCGTCTGCTTTATTACGTCTAAGTTCAGCCTTTCCAAAAGTATTCCGTTTTTCAAGCCAGTTTACATATTCATCCTGAAGGCTTGGATCAGAAAGCATATTACAAAGTACCGGAGGTAAAACGATTGCAAAACGGCACTTAATTTTATCTGCTTCAAGATTGTCAAGCATTCTTAAAAGTGGAATATAAACATTTGAAACTGCTTCAAAAAAATTATTTAGAATTGGAGCATTATCTTTTATATCTTCATCTGTATGACGGATAAAATCCTGACTAGCTTTTATAACTAAACTCAATATTTTTTGCATAAATAAACCCTTGCCCGATTAAGAAAAAGAATGTCTGTGATTTTTATACTGTTCTGTAATCAATTCCTTTATTCCAGAAAGTTCTACGATTGGAGAAAACTCCTCTTCTCTTCCTGGCTGTAAATCATTAACCAGAGAAGCGCCCTGTGGAATTGAAATAACCGGAGAAAAGGCTATTACTTCGCCTGCTCCACCTTTTACACAAATAAGTTCAACTTTTATGTATTTTTTTCCCTGTGGAATAAGAACGTACTGTTCCTGACTCTGACTAGGAGTTTGAACCTCAAAGGCTTCTTCCGGCTTTACATCCTTAGGATCATTATAAGAACAGATTCTAAGTTTTAGACTTGTTCCCGGATTATCCATAATTCTTGAATAATCATTATCATTAAGATTCCAGAAAACAAACAGCCAGGCTGGATTACGAAGCACACAAGATACCTGTGTTTCATTAAAATTGCCATTTAATATGATTGGCTGCTGATTATCCGTCTCTGTTGCGATAATCATTTCATCTTCTTTGTTGTTTGATTCTTCTGCAAGTTCCAGGAGTTCTGCAATAAGAAAGCGTCTGTCCAAATCCTCAGGGACATCAACACCATATTCATCAGCAAGCTTCACAAGGTCTGAAAATGAAAGTTTTTCTAACGAAGCACGATTTATAGGTTCCTCACTCATAGCCACCATAATCTTAAAAAAATGCATTAGTGTCAAGATTGACAACTGCTTAGCAGAAGACTTTTTAAGACATATTTTTTTGAAAAAAAAACTAAAGTCGAATGGACAAATACCGATAATAAATATGTTGGTGATAATATCGGGTGGGAACAACGACATCCAGACACCTGAAAATTAACTCCTATGTTTGCTTTAAAAAGATGAAAAGTGTGTGAGACTTTTCATCTTTTTTTTTGCCCTTTTGACTATTTACCATTTTTCCATATTCAATTAAACTTTTCTAAAGTACCTGCCGATAAAAGAAATAGGGTAATTATCGAAAAAATGGAAACAATTAGTATTAGTGCGCTGCGTGCAGGTATTACCTATACCAGTGACCTCTTTGTAGACAGCACATTCCTCATTCTGCCAAAAACAGCCGAAATGACTGATGATCTTATAAAAGCCTTAAAACAATGGGGCTTTGAAGATGTTCTCAGTGATGGCTCTATCAGTCTTGGCGGTGATATCGGTATTACCAGCATTGATGAACCTGAGAATGATACTCAAAAAGAAAAAATCGGTGAAAATGTAAAGAAAGCTATTGAAGATTCAAAGCATATTGCTGTTGGAAACAGTGATATGGCAAGAATGGAGCTTGTACGTTCAGTATACGAAGAGTACATGAACTATATTGAATCTGTTTTCACCCATTACGCAACTCATAAAGAAATTGATCAGGAAGAACTTGCAGATACTGTTCAGGATCTGTGTATTTTTATTAAGGAACACAGACGCTATATTCTTCGTGTAAATGCCACAATTGAAGCTGCAGACAGAAACTTCCTTATCATTCATACCATGCGAACAACAGTTTTATGTCTCGCAGTTGCATTACAGCTTCATCTTAATCTTACAAAGCTTATTGAGCTTGGTGTAACAAGTATTCTTCATGAAATTGGTATGCTTCGTTTACCACCTCAACTTTATATGACCTCAAGAAAACTTTCTGTACGTGAAAAGGCTCAGATTTCAAAGCATACACTTTTAGGTTATACAATTATTAAAGATTTGAACTTTGGTCTTTCCATTCAGCTTGGTGTTCTTGAACATCATGAAAAAGAAAATGGAACAGGTTATCCGCGCCGTCTTTCCGGTGATAAAATTTCTTCAATTGCAAAAATTATTGCAGTAGCCTGTACTTATGAAGCAATTTCTTCTCCTCGAAGTTATAAGGATGAAAAATCAACTTTTGATGCTATGCTTGAATTGCTTCAGAATAAAGAACACGCTTATGATGGTTCGGTAATCAAGGCACTTTTGTATACAGTTTCGCTCTACCCTATCGGAACTTTTGTATATCTTTCAAACCGCAAGGTTGCAGAAGTAATTGATACAAACCCTGACAATCCTAAAACTCCAGTTGTTCAACTTCTTACAGAAAAAGATCCGGACGGCTCCTTTAAGACTCTTCAAATTGGAGAAAACAACATTAACATTCTCCGTATTCTCACAAAGCAGGAAAAAGAAGATATCTTAAAACTTGTACGCGAAAAATTTAATAAAGAAATGAAAGCCGCGGAAGCAGCACAGGAAGCAAAAGCAGTTCAGGCCCCAAAACCGGAAGCACAACAAGCTCCTGCCACCGCTCCAGTTGTAGAAGATTTTGAATCAGCAGAACCGGCAGCAGACGGCACTGAAGAAGTTGATATCAGTATTTTCGGTTAGTCGGACAAGCACAGTAGAGTCAGCAAGCACAGTTTGACTAATTAAAGAACATCCTGATTTTTTCTACATCCTCATGGAATTTTTCGTCGATTACCGGCGGATGCTCGTTGAAGTATAAGATTTGATTTAATTCATCCTGATTTTTGACTCCCCAGATAGGAAGAACGCTTTCGTACTGATGAAGGAAACCGAAGGCAAGAGGAATATTTTCAATAACACCGCCACACAAAGGCTGCATGGCAATAAAGCCGACATCATGCTCTTCGCACAGTCGGACTAATTCAATTGTATCATCACTGCTGATCATACTGAAAGGAAATTGGATTGTTTCATAGTAATCAGAAAGAACAGCCTTTTTAGCAGTTTCAAAATTAGTTGTTACAATTCCAATATGACCAGCCATCTTCTGCTTTTTAAAACCTGCAAGAGTATCGTAGATTTTATCTGCACCACCTGGAAGCGGAAGGAATTTTTCTGTTTCCAGCTGATACAAATCTACAGTATCGCAGTGAAGCGTCATAAGGCTGGTTTCAATATCAGATTTTATTTCATCTGAAGTTTTAGCAGCAGTAGTTGTTGATAGGAATACGTTACGGCGGATATCATACAACGCATCTCCAAGGAGCTTTTCGCTTTCAGGAGTCTTTCGCGATGTATCAAACAGATTAAGACCTGCTTCGTAAGCCTTACGTACAAGCTGAGCAACCGACTCGTCACCACCGGCTTCGGTCAGTCTCATAGCACCGAATGCTACGCGAGAAATCAATAAATCTGTCTTACCTAATCTAACGTATTCCACAGTACCACCACCAAAAAAGTTTCTCACAGAGACCACGGAGGCCACAGAGATAAATAAAAAAAACTAACTCTGTGTCCTCCAAAACTCTGTAAGGAATTTTTATTTTGTTACCGGCTTATAATTCTTAATAGCTTTCTGGATATAGAATACCAGGTCATCAAGAGCAACGCGTTCCTGCTCCATGCTGTCGCGGTAACGTACTGTTACTGTATTGAAGAGTTCGTTCTTTGAACCGTCTTCTTTTGTTTCCTGGATTGTATCGTAGTCTACAGTTACACAGAAAGGAGTACCAACTTCGTCCTGGCGGCGGTAGCGCTTACCTACTGTTCCAGAAGTATCGTAGTCTGTTACAAAGTCTTCCTTAAGCATGTGCTGGATTTCCTTTGCCTTTTCTGCAAGACCGTCTTTCTTCATAAGTGGAAGAACTGCAACTGTGATTGGTGCAAGGCGTGGATCAAGGTGAAGAACTGTTCTGTAGTCTTCTGGCTCACCCTCTTTTGCAACATTCTGCTCTTCGTATGCTTCGCAGAGGAACATAAGGAAGTTGCGGTTCAAACCTGCAGAAGTTTCGATTACATAAGGAACATACTTCTTGTTTCCATCTTCCTGGTCGATGTAAGACATATCCTTCTTAGAGTATGTCTGGTGCTGAGAAAGGTCAAAGTCTGTACGGCTGTGAATACCTTCAATTTCTTCGAAACCGATTGGGAAGTTATATGTGATATCGTATGCGTCTTTTGCATAGTGAGCGAGCTTGTCGTGGTGGTGCCACTTGAGCTGCTTTTCTGGAATACCATACTTGAGGTAGAACTGCCAGCGGTCCTTTCTCCAGCGGTCGAAAGTCTCATCTTCAGTTCCCGGCTTACAGAAATATTCCATTTCCATCTGCTCGAATTCGCAGGTACGGAAAATAAAGTTCTTAAAGATGATTTCGTTACGGAATGATTTACCAACCTGAGCTACACCGAAAGGTACCTTCATACGGTTAGACTGAACGATGTTCTTGAAG
>JAEEGH010015668.1_pt1 | contig 16424 bp, 13 predicted proteins | sample 9134181 | NCBI WGS metagenome assembly JAEEGH01 (sample SAMN16246544, study PRJNA631951) | gut metagenome | biome: gut microbiome; feature: rumen; material: DP-attached | host: Bos | place: Iran: Karaj | collected 2018-10
ACGGAATCAGGACACTACCACCAACTACTATGACCGGATCAACTACAAGGCTTCCGTGACGGCTGTCGGCGCGATTGCCGCTGGGCGGCTTGGCGTGTTCAACAGCGCAGGTAAACTGATGCTGCTGTCCACCACACCCTTTGATGTGACGAAACCCATCCTGTATGTCGGAACAGCCTATACCACTTCCAAACTGACCCAGACCAACAACTATATCTCATGGGGCACGGCTTTCTCTCTGGCCAGCACGGTATCCGGTTTCTCCGGGACTGCCGGAGCGACGGTGTACATCAAGGGAACGCTGAATGGCTCCCTGTTCACACCAGCTGCCGGAGTGCTGACGACGACTGTTCCCACAACGGAAGATGGATACACCTACATCCTGCTGGGCCTGATGAGTACCACGGTCAATGCCGTCCTGGCTCCGGAGCATCCCATGTTCCGGTATTACAACGGCGGCTTCAAAGCTATCTCCCAGATTGCCTATGAGGCCCTGGTGGCTGCGGATGAAGCACAGGAGGCCATTGAGAATCTGGAGATCGGCGGCAGGAACTATGTGCTGGGATCGGGGCTTGAGAACAGCAGCACGGAAGACCTGACCGCCCGGTACGCGCTGTCCGAGCCAATGACCGCCGGGGAGGAATACGCCCTGTCCCTTTCCATAACCCCGGAGAGCAGTCTGACAGCCATCACTGTCCGGGTGTCGGACGGAGGCAAAACGCTGGCGACTGTCAATCTGACAGGAACTGCCCGGCAAACCCTGGAAGCAACGTTCACCGCTTCATATGCCGCTGATGCCACTCCGGATGATGATCCGGACAACGCTGACATCCTGATCTACCGCCAGCCGACAGGTGCTGCCTTTACCGATCCCACCATCATCCACTGGATCAAGCTGGAGAAAGGAAACCGGGCCACAGATTATTCCGCTGCCCCAGAGGACGCGGAAGAAGCCCTGGAATTGAAGCTGGCGTCTGTCCGGGCTCAGATCAGTACGGAAGCGGACGGTATCCGCTCCGAGGTGCAGGCTAATTACGCCCTTGCCAGCGATATGACCCAGGTCAGGACGCAGGTGGGTACACTGGCCGAGCAGACGGAGAACAACTACACCTGGGCTGTTACACGGATCAACCAGATGCAGCAGGATATGGAAACAGCGCAGGAAGCCACCGAGGAACAGCTGGCTGTTTTCCGCACCTATATGTCCTTCGACGAGGAAGGACTGGTCATTGGCAAGACCGGGAATCCCTTCACCTTCCGGGTGGTCAACGACCGCCTGGCTTTCTATATGAACGATACCGAAGTGGCCTACCTGTCCAACAACAAACTGTACGTCACGCAGGCGGAGATCCTGAGCAAGCTGATTATCGGCAAGTTCGCCTTTGAGCCCCAGACCAACGGCAATCTCTCCCTGATCTACAACGGCTGACGCCGGGAAAGGAGAAAGCATGGCTACGACAGTCGCATACGCAGCATCCCTTGTCACCAGGAAGACTGGATCAAGCTCCAACGCGAAAAACAACCTGGCCTGTCAAGAATTCTACGAAAACAGCTACAACTATGTCGGCATCATCTGCTTTTCCGGCATGAACCTGGCGAACAAGGTGATCACCGATATCTGGCTGACCATCGACGCCGCGAAGGCAGGCTATGGCGCGGGTTCGTCCAAAACGGTCTTCCTGCGGAAGGCCAATTACCAGAACTATATCGAATCCGGGATTACCGGATACGGTTACGCCGGGGATGAACTGGGAACCTTTGACGGCTCCTTCTACGGCAATACCACCAGCTATTACATTACGGGCAGTCTGTTCACCCAGATGGCGGCTTACATCGCGCAGGGAAATAACGCCTTCACCATCTACAATCCGTATCCTTCTTCCTCGAGCCAGGGATACTCGTACAACTACCTGCAATGGTCGAGCGTCGTCATCACCGTCACCTATGAGGAGGCAGTTTCGCAGCCGACCACATCGGCTTCTTCCGTGAACTTGGGCAGCGCGGTGACGATCTATACCAACCGGCAGAGCACCGGAACGACGCATACTTTAACCTATTCCTTCGGCAACGCGACCGGAACAATCGCCACAAACGTGGGAGCATCGGTCAACTGGACGCCGCCTGTATCGCTGGCGTCACAAATCCCCAACGCCACCAGCGGCATGTGCACCATCACGTGTTCCAGTTATAACGGAGGATCGCTGACAGGTACCCGTACCTGCACCATAACGCTGAATGTTCCCGCAACGGTTGTGCCTTCCATATCCGCCGTTACCGTGGAAGATACCAATGCCACGGTCGTGGAAAGAATCCAGGCATATGTCCGGCTGCTGAGTCAGCTCTCCGTATCGATTACGGCGGCGGGCTCGTATGGAAGCACCATTTCTTCTTATCGTTCCTCGCTGGACGGGGTTCAGTATACGACAGCATCCTTTACCGCCAGCAAGCGGCTTTCCACCGCCGGGGAGATGACCCTGACCGTCACTGTGACCGACAGCCGGGGCCGGACGGCGACTTACACCACGACCTTCACCGTGCTGGACTACAGTTATCCGTCCATCACGCTGTTCAAAGCTGAACGGTGCAACGCGGATGGCAGCGCGGCCCAGGTGGATGGCACGAACGTGCGGTATTCCTTCTCGGGCAAGGTGGCAGCGCTGAACAACAAAAACGGTCTGTCCTGCGTCGTGTATTATAAGCTGAAAAGCGCGACAGCCTGGACTGTGGGCGAACAAATGACCATTACGTCCTACACAGTAACCGCCACAAACAAAAAGCTCACCCAGACCTTTGCCGCGCTCTCCAGCTATGACATCAAGGTGCGTCTGACGGACTATTTCTACTATGTGGAGCAGGCCGTCAGCATCGGCACCAAGGGCGTCATCATGGACTTCCTGGCCAGCGGAAACGGTATCGCTTTCGGCAAGGTAGCTGAAGAATCTGAGTGTGCGGACTTTGGCTGGCCGCTGAAGCTGTCCTCGCCGCTGGCTGTTGCTTATGGTGGAACAGGCGCTACATCTGCCGCTGCAGCCATCGCCGCCCTTGGCGGAGTGAAGAAATCCGGCGATACCATGACGGGCAACCTGTCAATCCAGAGCTACCTGTATCCGTCCCTGCTCCTGCTGCCAGTGTACAACGACACCACCAACCGAACAGTCTTTGAGGGCAGCTACGTTGGCGCTTCCTCCTTCGCCGCCTGGGAGGACGATACCGGGCAGAACCGCCGGATGCTGGAAGTCAGGACAAAGAAGTATGAATCCAGCCTGGACAACGCGGTCATGCTCCGTGTCGCTGACGCGGGTGTGTGGTCAAACTACCGTATCTTTCACGCGGGCATGCCGACGGGAGTGCCCATTGCCAACGGAGGTACAGGAGCCACCACAGCAGCCAATGCCAGGGCCAACCTCGGCGCGAACAACGCCGGGAACCTCACCACGGGCACACTTCCAATGGCCCGTCTGCCGTTCAAGGTTGCATACGGTTCCGGCAATGTATCCGGCAGCAGCGCCTTATCGATCAACTACAGCAGCGCCGGGTTCACATCAGTCCCCTGTGTGGTGGCCAGCTATTCCACCACCGGTTCCAACTGGTCGGGCGACAACGGCGCTCTGAAGATATATGCAAAAACAACGACAGGCGCGACCATCATCGTTGGCGGCAGCTTCAACAATTCCCGCGTCATTGACTGGATCGCTATCGGAACATGACCAGGAGGCAATATCACTCTCGGGTTCAGCCCGCTCTCGTGATGGGAGCGGGTTTTTCCATATTACAAAAAGAAACGGAGGAAACGACTATGAGGGATTTTTCCATTGACCTGATCTGGGCAAAGATCCAGATCGCCATCACAGCCATCGGGGGATGGCTTGGTTACTTCCTGGGCGGCATGGACGGCCTGATGATCGCTCTGATCGTGCTGATGACTCTGGACTATGTCAGCGGGGTCATGTGCGCCATTATCGACAGGAAGCTGTCTTCGGCAGTCGGCTTCAAGGGCGTCTGCAAAAAGGTGTTCATCCTGATGCTGGTGGGCGTCGCTCACATCATTGACCTTCATGTGGTAGGTACGGGCAGCGCACTGCGCGGTGCCGTGATCTGCTTCTACATGAGCAATGAAGGACTGAGCCTGCTGGAGAACGCTGCTCACATCGGTCTGCCCATCCCGGACAAGCTCAGGGATATCCTGGCGCAGCTGCACGACAAAGAGAGAACGACCGACCAGGGCGACGGCGAATAACCGCCGCCCATTTCTTTTCCAGAGGTGACGAAAATGTCTGAAAGAATCAATACTCCCTTCACCAATGAGCATTTCGCTGACTGGTGCCAGAAGATGGTGGGCCAGCCTTACTGGTACGGCACCTGTGTTTATAAGGCCACCAGCAGCCTGCTTTCCCGGAAATCCAACCAGTATCCGTCCCATTACGGTTCCAGCCGCACTTCCCGTTATAAGCAGGACATCGCCAACAAGGCGGTCGTTTCCGACTGCATCGGCGGCTGCAAAGGGTATGCCTGGACGGGTGGCGGTCAGGGTGTGCTGGAAGCCATCGGGACGGATAAAAGCATCTCCAGCAAATATGGTTCCAATGGGTGTCCGGATTACGGGGCCAATTCCATGTTCACCTGGGCCAAGAAGAAGGGAATGGACTGGGGAACCATCGATACCCTGCCCGAGATCCCCGGTGTAGCGCTGTACAAGGATGGCCATGCCGGATACTATGTTGGTGAGGGCTGGGCTGTTGAGTGGCAGGGCTTCAACGCCGGATGCGCAAAAACGCAGGTGAAAAAGCGTCCTTGGACACACTGGTATAAGCTGCCGTTTATCGACTACGGCGATACCAGCGGTGCACAGCCCGCCGTGGAGGCAGTGACCGTGTATACGCTGGGAAGTCGACTGCTGAAGAACGGCTCCTCTGGCTCCGACGTGAAGGCCTTGCAGGAACTGCTGAACCAGCTGGGCGCTGCTCTTGAGGTGGACGGCCAGTTCGGCAGCAAGACGGAAGCCGCTGTGAAGGCTTTCCAGAAGAAGGCCGGAATAAAACAGGATGGCAAGTACGGCGATCAGACCCATGCCGCCCTGATGGCTGCTGTGGCGGAGGACGATGCCGGGCAGCAGGCCATGACAGAAACACAGCCTGAACCGGAACAGGAACAGCCCATTGATGGGCAGACCACCATCCGGGTTTTGATCAAGTCCTCTGGCGGGAAGGTCAACATCCGCACAGGAAATGGCACCAGCTACAGCCGCATCACCGCTGTTGCGCCGGGCACAACGCTGGAGTATGTGGCCAGCGCCTTCAACGGCTGGCAGGCCGTGAAGATCGGAAGCCAGGTCGGCTGGGTTTCCGGGGAGTTCAGCGAGATCACAACTGAATAAACGATCATGGGGTTTTGCCTTCTGGCAGAGCCCCAACTTTTTTATTGGTAAAACCGGAAAAGTGCCGCTCCAACTGTCCGTAAGGCACTGAAGGAGAGCTCCTTCAGATTGGAGTGATACGAATGACGGATCTGGAAAAGCAGAAAGTTGCCATCCTGCGCAGCCAGGGTCAGAGTTACGGGGCCATTGCCGACGCCCTTCATGTGTCTGTGAATTCTGTCAAAACTTTCTGCAGGAGGAGCCATCTTTCCGGCTCGAAGCCTGCTGAAAGTTTGCCTGAAAATGACTTGACTGAAAGCGAAAACAGAGTGATTACTACTGTCACCGAAACGCCGAAACCCCTTGTAAAAGCTGGCGTTTCGCCCACACATCCATCCTGCAGGGTCAAGCTGACCTTCTCAGAGGAAGGTGATGAGAATGCCATCCCGGATGTGCTGGGAATGCTCATGAACTCAAGATGCAGACAGAGGTGATGACAATGAAGAGAGTGGTATGCCTCTACCGTGTTTCCACAGTTGGTCAGGTGGATCACGACGACATCCCCATGCAGCGTATCGCCTGCAGGGACTACGCCGCCACACACCCGGACTGGGAGATCGTTGATGAGATTTCTGAAAAAGGCGTCTCCGGGTACAAGGTGGCCGCGAATGACCGCGACGCCATTGTGGAGATCAAGAAGAAAGCCATCAAGGGAGAATTCGATGTCCTGCTGGTTTTCATGTTCGACCGCCTGGGCAGGCGTGAGGATGAGACGCCGTTCGTGGTGCAGTGGTTTGTTCAGCAGGGCATCGAGGTCTGGAGCACCCGCGAGGGACAGCAGCGCTTCGACACCCACGTGGACAAGCTGCTCAACTACATCCGGTTTTGGCAGGCTTCAGGCGAGAGCGAAAAGACCTCCATCCGTGTGCGCACCAAGCACCTGCAGATGATCGAGGACGGCCAGTACCGGGGCGGTTACCTGCCTTACGGGTACAAGCTGGTTCACAAGGGCCGAACCAATAAGAAAAATCAGCCGGTGCGAGACCTGGTCATAGACGAGGATGAGGCAGTCATCGTCCGGGAGATTTTCCATCTTCTGATCGAGGAAGGCTACGGCACCAACCGGGTGGCCAATTACCTGAATGAGCGCGGCATCAAGACCAAGCGCGGAACGACCCTCTGGCGGGCGACTTCCGTCCGGGCGCTGATCGACAACCGGATTTACCTGGGTTACATGCGGATGGGCGACACTTACTCGCCCAAGCAGGATCACCTGCAGATCATCGATGAAGCCACATGGGAAAAATGCCAGGAGACGGTCAAGGGCCGGGCCACCTGCCTGAAACACGAAATGAAGGTGCCGGAGCGGACGGACACCCGGAGCCTGCTTTCCGGGCTGATCTTCTGCGCCGACTGCGGATCACGGCTGACCTTCAGCCATAACACGACCCGCCGGAAACTGGCTGACGGAACGGAAAAGCTCTATGAGCGTGACTGTTACCGTTGCTACCGTAAGATCAATGCGCGGGAATCCTGCTCCGGGCAGAGCTCCTACTGCGCGGACACCATCAACGAAACGGTGCTCTATGAGATTCGCCGGATTCTTTCCATCATCAAGCAGAAGCCAGAAGCGGCCCTGCTGGAGAAGGCGAAGGAAAACCATGGCGATGTGTATGAGGTGGCCTACAGGCAGGCCGAGAAGGATTTCTTTGAAGCCCACAAGCAGATGAACGCCCTGGAGGATCAGGCCATGAAGTTCCTCACGGGGAAGAACACCGTGGACATCAGCATCGTGAATGCCATGATGCCGAAGTACAAGGAAAAGCTGGAAACCGCCCAGCGCCGGATGGAAGAGGCCAAAGCCAAGATGGAAAAGGAAAAGGACGCCGCTCAGACTGCCACCCAGGAAGTAGCCGACCTGCTGTCCTGGGCGGACACCTTCGACGAGGCCAACGCAGAGACCAAGCACATGATCATTGCCCGGCTGGTGGAGCGGATCGAGATCAACCACGACTACGAGGTCGAGATCAAGTTCCGCATCAGCGTCGAGCAGTACATGCGGATCGCGGCATAAGGACAGACAAAGAGACTCCCGCAGGGTGAGCCTTGCGGGAATTTTTTTTTGCAGGATTATCAGAATATGCAACGAATAATCGCTTTCAGAAGGCTGTATTTTGTGGTACATTGATTATGTCCCGAAACATGGCCGTTCGGGATTTGACAGAAGCGATTTATCTTTTGAGTTATATGACGATCGACAATCGCTGTTTGTCGAGGCAGGAGGGTATTAACTATGAAAAAGCGAGTGGAAAATGTATTATGTGTACTCCTTTCATGCATTGCAATTACGGTGGCAATAATCGGATTGTTTTACTTAGATGGAGGAGAATCCATTCTTGTAAATAATATTTACGGACAACAGGTCGAATTGTATGGAAAAGGTATCTATGCCTATAATTCTTTGATAACGGTATCAGGCAGATTGGGGGCTGATTGGATTGGAATCCTTTGCGGAATTTTTATGATTTCTTTATGTATATTTTGGAAAAAGCAAATGTGGGCTAATCTTATAAAAACAGCCCAGAGTATGATGTTTGTTTATTATTTTGCCTGCCTTGTATTTAGTATATCTATGAATAGATTGTATTTGTTATATGTGCTTGGATTTGGATTAAGTATTATTTTATCTATTATATTAGTGGAAAATAATTTTAAGCAGATAGTAGTAAAAAAATCATCAAAGGAATGCAAAAATCTGGGAATTAGTTTATGCCTTGGAATATCAGGTTTAGTTACTATTGGGATTTGGATGTCAATGATAGTCCCATGCATAATAGCTGATAATTATGGTGAGTTATTAGGTGTCCTTACAACAGAATCAACATATGCGATAGATTTGGGAATATTGTGCCCTGCCATGATTATATGTGCGATACTTGTTCAAAAGAAAATAGACTTTGGATATAAAATGTCTCCAATATTGTTATATATACTGTTTTGTGTAGGACCGATGGTAATACTTCAGAATATATATTGCTATTTTTTAGGCATATCTGTTTCGATTCCTGCATTTATAGGGACAGTATTATCATTTGTAGTTATGTGTATTTTTGCATTGCTCTTTTTAGTTAAGTCACTACGATTATTGGAAATGGCTAATAGTATTTCATAAATGAATAGCCAAATTCGAATTTGTAGAGGTGATTATTTTTGAAAAAAGGGATACGTATTATATATTTTGTTACTGTTGTAATAAGTGCTTTAGTGGGACTATGGCATTTCTTTGTTCCATGGATGTTTCAATGGTATGACTACCTTCCAATGCAATATGAGAATCTTATAGTTGGGATAGATTATACGAATTATTGTTTCTCATTGTTGTTGCTTGGGATAAGCGTCATGCTGATTTTGTTAGGTAAAAGAGCATTGGACATGAATCGGGAAGTAATCTACTTTTATTTCTTCCTAACAGTAGTTTGGATGTTCAGAGCGTGCCTTGCCAGTTTCATTGAGCCATGGCCATTACAACCAATTCCGGCGGCTGCGATTGGACAGTTGGTTGCTTCGGATGCATTGGCGATAATGATGGTAGTGGTTAGTGTATGTTTTATTAAAGAACTTCGACGTAAATAAGCAATTTCAGTTTGTCGGGACACCTGCTGGCAAGAAAACTCGGAATCTTACAATTTCAGTTTACCATACTCCCCGGCTGGTCTCTCAAAACCCAGCCGGGGAGTTTTTCATTGCCGTTCCTGATCGTGCTTCTGTTTTGAAACATCCTGCACAGGCTGCTGCTCATCAGTCTCCTGCGTCACTGCTTCGATGGCTGCGTCCATGACTTGCTCCAGCTCTCGTCGGTTTTCCTGCACTTCCAACTGCTCTGAAAAGTCGCCCCACTCCTGCAGTGCTTCCGGGATGGCCTTGCGCGTCCAGTAGCGGAGCTTGCTCAGCTGATCCAACTCTGCGCGAATCTGTCCCAACTTGGGACGAAGTAATTCGTTCTGCTTGGTCAGGTCACGACGTTGTTCTTTCAGTTTCTTCGCACCGTCCTTATCCAGTGGCAGTGAAATGCCCAGTTTCTTCGAGAGCTTCTCGCGAAGGTAGGTTGCTTTGCGAAGCCGCTTCAATTCATCGGCATGCTCAGCCAGGAATGCTTCGCGCCGGCCTTTGAAATGAATCTTGTCCAGCTGCTCCTGAATGGGGGTCAGCGTTCTGTAATCCTCGATGGCAGCAAAGAAGTCATCGACGTCCCGGATCGTCTGATTGTTCCTTCGAACATCACTCTGCATCAGGTCAAGCTGTACTCTGGTGTTTGACAGCCGGAGTGCCAGATCATCCACAGTAGTGATTCCGGTTTCTTTCATCAGGCTGATCATCCGGGCCATGTCCTGCAGATCTCTGATGCCGGCCTTGTCGCGGGCATACTTGCCCCAGCTTTCCCGGCCTGCTTCGCGCATGGCCTTGTAGCTGAGTATCACATCGATCAGAGAGTGTTCCTGCGGCTTTTCCAGCACTTCCTGATGGCGGATCGCTTCCATCAGCTCCGCAATCTTTTCGCCCAGCTTCTTCGCAGCCCGCTTCAGGGAACCGAGAATCCGATTGATGCTGAGAATCTCACGATTCTTTTTGCCTTTCTCTGTGGCAGTGCCTTTCCGTTCCATGGCAGCGGCAGCGGGGCCGAGATGCTGCTGAGGCAGACGATCTTCTATGCCCTGTCTTTCCAGCGAGCGCATGTCAATTCGTTCTGGTCTGCCGGCCTGTTCCAGGGCTGCGTTCTGCATTACTTCCCAATCATGCCGCCAGATCTCGGCGTACTTGTGATCGTTCCAATCCACTGTGTCAATATTACGGCGTTTCCATTTCCCATTCTTGTCCTTGACGCGATTGCCTCGTTCATCGAGCACATACTCTGTCCGGGTCTTAGAGAGCCACTCGCCATGTTCGTCCATTGCCCGAAGAGTCAGCAGAAGATGAACATGGGGATTACCGTCGCCTTCGTCGTGATAGTAAAGATCACAAACCATGCCTCTGCTGACAAACTCCCGCTGGCAGTAGTCCCGGATCAACGCCAGATTTTGCTCATAGGTCAGTTCCTTCGGAAGGACAATGAGCATCCGCCGGGCTGTCTGAGCATCAACTCTTTTCTCAGCGGCGTCAACCGCATTCCAGAGTGTCTGGCTGTCTGCATATTCGCGGGGAGCGTTGTCCGGCAGCATGACTTCCCGATAGACGACTCGCTCCGAGCTGCTGTGGGGATGCTTCCATTCGTGATCACGCTCGGAATACATCTTCTCTCCGGCGTTATAGGCCGCAGCCGCCATGACGGACTGATCCTTGCGACCTATGTACGATATGGAAAACGTAGGACAAGGGATTTCGTTCTCACCTCCGTTCCTCAGCGCCGTGCGCTGTAAAAGGGGTAGCTGACGCCAGTCAGCGCAGGGGCCTTGCCCCTGTGATGCCACAAAGGCCGCGCCGACTGGCATCGAGCTCCCCGCAGGGGCCCTCGGAGAGCGCACTGTGTTCCGCAGGAACACATAAGTGCGCCCTCAACAAGTTGAGGGATCAGTTTGTTGCCGAAAACCGTTCCTCCGTCCGGGTGGCCTGTGGGGCACTCTGCGGCGCGGTTCTGGCGTTCTCAAACAGCTGCTCCATGGTGATCCTGCTCTCGCCGGAGCGGATCTCTCGCATCTGGGTCAGCAGCTTCTGGATGCCTGAGAAGCTGAACACATGGTTCAAGAAAAGCTTGATGTCTTCATCGGTGAAAACCTCAGCCTTGTCGCCCAGGTGCATGGTCAGTTCACCGCCACGCTGATAGATGCTGTGGTTGCGATCCTTACGCGCCTGAGCTTTGATCTTCTGATCCAGTTCTGCCTTTTGTGCCTCAATGCGCTGCATCGTAGCTTTCAGCTTGTCCAACTGCTTACTCATCGGATTCCTCCTTCCTTGATAGATTGTTTTGCCGGCCAGCAAAGGAAAAGGCACCGGCTGTGTTGATCAGTCGATGCCCTCTGCTTTGATGGCTGTTCAAGTGCTGGTTCTGGTGCCGAGTCCTGCTGCTTTCGCTTTCTCGCTGGCCGCATTCCGCTTTTCCTCGCTCATGGGCGGGAGAAGCCGGATGGACACACGGTCTTTCTGAATCTCGTACTCGGCATAGTCGGGGTACTTCTGCTTATCAACGCGCCGGCACAATTCAGGGTACCGGGCAGCGTATTCCCGCAGACGCCTGCGCAGGCCAGGATCGTAGGTGCTGATGGTGATGGGGTCGCGACTCTGGTTGTAGAGCAGGACGGTTTCTTTTTCATACTTGGTAAGAGTATAGGACATGAGAGCCTCCTTTTCGTGATTTTGGCTTACACTGATGAAGGGTGATAAGATGGTCGAGGGCACCAAAGTATCCGCTGATCTGTATTTGCTCTTCATGGGATGGGTAAGTCAAATCGATCTTTTCCAAATCTGTATTATGGAGATGAACAACAGATTTTCCTTGAGCCATCTTTGCCATATCTTCATGAGGTTTTCCGTTGGAAATGCTAATGGCGAGAAAAGGAGCATCAAGGTTTGCTGGCGGTGTTATGATATTTAGGTCTCCACCAAGCAAAACCCCTGATTTTTCAACGACCGAGGCTATTGAAATGTCTTCTGCTGTCTCTCCGGAAGCAGGTACAATCACCTCGCCACCACGGCTATAAACCGAGCCGGCTTTTGCATCGGCAAAGGTGTCCACCTCAGATATCACAGTCTCGTACTTAGTGTAGAGCCTTCCATACAGGATAATAGGCGTTCCTGATTCTCTCAAATCACCTTTTGAATAGCCTGTTCCTTTTGAGAACTGAACCAGATCTCCCAACTTACGCTGTTCCCAAAAGAAAGCTTTGAGAGTGCCGAAACACGAAGCGGAGAAAGATGCCGCGCATGATTCCTCACGCTGATGAAGGGTGATAAGGGCGTCTATCTGACGCAGAAAACCGCCAATCCTCTTCTGTTCTGCATAACTTGGCACCATAAATGAATATTCGGCATATTCTTGAGCATTGACACCTGGCTGACCGGAACGCTGCGAAGTGACTTGTATATACTTCTCATATGGCAAGCCAAGTGTGTTTTGAAAGACGAATTCGGCATCGTATTCAGGCTTGATTCTCGCCCGGATAAGGAAGCCCGCAAAATAGACAAGGCCGTCAGATTCTCTGTAAATAAAGGATTTTCCTACACTCGCGCCAGTTCGAGCAAACAAAATTTCTCCATTATGAAGCTGATAGTTACTGGCTGCTGAAAGATCAGTATCCGGCGAAGTCAGATCATCATCTCTGAATTCGTGAGATTCATCATCAATATCTGTGATACGAAGATACTTATTCACCCCATCGAATTCTTTTGCAGCAGCGTTCAGCCCATACTCAAAGGATGCTGCGACTTCACCTAGCTTACGCTGTTCCCAAGCACATGTATTATCGGTTGATTTTCTCAATATGATCTTGATAAAACATTGATAGCATGATATGATGTCCTTGTCGCTGTAACAGAACGTAAGCAGGAGGAGGATCCATGTCCCGCTCATACAATAAACTCTGGCATATTTTGATCGATAGGAACATGACGAAGACGCAGCTCAGAGAGGCTGCCAATATCACAACAAACGCCATGGCCAATCTCGGCAAGAATGAATCAGTTCCAGTAGAGACGCTCGAAAAAATTTGTGTTGTTCTTGGCTGCACGATAGATGACATCATGGACTTTGAGCCGGACCCTGTTGCCTCCCTGCCCAGGGAGAAAAAGCCTGGGGCTAAACAAAGTCGTCTGAATAAATGAAGGAGAAGCTGAATCCATGAATAAGCAGCAACTGGCCTCTAAAATCTGGGAATCTGCAAACAAGATGCGCTCCAAGATTGAAGCGAACGAGTATAAGGACTATATCCTCGGCTTCATCTTCTACAAGTTCCTTTCTGACCGGGAAGTGAAATATCTGAAAAGCCAGGATTGGGACAATGACTACATGCGTATGCGCCTTCACGAGGAATACGATCCGGCGTGGGCGGAGGATGGCTATTCCGAGGCTGAGCACCGGGCAACGGTAGAGGGGATCCAGAAGGCGATCGGCTATTTTATCGGCTATGAGAATCTGTTTGATACCTGGCTAAGCATGGGCTCTGACTTCAATGTCGATAACGTGATTGTGGCCCTTTCCGCGTTCAGCCGCTTGATCAACCCGTCCCATGAGAAGGTGTTCAAGAACATCTTCCAAACGCTGCAGACCGGGCTTTCCAAGCTGGGTGAAACCTCCAATGCTCGTACCAAGGCCATCAGTGATCTGCTGCACCTGATCAAGGATATCCCTATGGATGGCAGGCAGGACTATGATGTGCTCGGTTTTATCTATGAATATCTGATTTCCAACTTCGCAGCAAACGCCGGTAAGAAAGCCGGAGAGTTCTACACGCCGCATGAAGTCTCCTTGCTCATGTCCGAGATTGTTGCGCATCATCTGAAGGACAGGACAGAGATCAAGATTTACGACCCCACTTCCGGTTCTGGCTCCCTGTTGATTAACATCGGTCGTTCTGTTGCCCGCTACATGGGCGGTAGTGACCGGATCAAGTACTATGCCCAGGAACTGAAGGAGAACACCTATAATCTGACCCGAATGAATCTGGTCATGCGCGGCATCCTGCCGGACAATATCGTTACCAGGAACGGAGATACTCTGGAGGAGGACTGGCCTTTCTTTGAAGAAAGTGATCCTGTCGGTACTTACGATCCGCTCTTTGTGGACGCAGTTGTTTCCAATCCTCCGTACAGCCAAGCATGGAATCCTGCAGACAAGGAAGCTGATCCCCGGTATGCTCGCTTTGGGTTGGCACCAAAAGGCAAAGCGGATTATGCTTTCCTGCTCCATGATCTTTTCCACCTGAAGAGTGACGGCATTATGACGATTGTGCTGCCTCATGGCGTGCTCTTCCGCGGCGGTGAGGAAGGTGAAATCAGGAAGAACCTGATTGAGAACAACCACATCGATGCGATCATTGGCCTTCCGGCGAACATCTTCTTCGGCACAGGTATTCCAACCATCATCATGGTGCTGAGAAAAGCCAGGCCGGAGCGCACAGACGTGCTTATTGTGGATGCCTCAAAGGGCTTTGAGAAGGTCGGCAAGAACAACATGCTGCGCGCCTCCGATATCAAGAGGATCACAGATGCGGTAACAGGGCGGCTGACAATCCCCAAGTTCTCCCGTGTGGTGACTCGTGAAGAGATTCGTCAGAATGATTACAACCTGAATATTCCCCGCTATGTGGATTCTTCCGAGCGGCCGGAAAGCTGGGACATCTATGCTTCCATGTTCGGTGGGATCCCTGTACGGGAGATCGAAGAGCTGGCTCCCTATTGGGATGCTTTTGCCGGTCTGCGGGGTGCGCTTTTCACAGCGAGAAACAGCGAATATGCCGATCTTGCGGTCTCTGACCTGAAAACCACGGTCAAAAACCATCCTGCGGTGCTGCGCTTTATCAGCCAGTATGGCATCGCGTTCGATGGGTTCCGTGATTTCCTGTGTGCCCGGCTCCTGCAGGGCATGACGGACATCAATATTTCCAGGGAAGAGTCCAGCCTCAGCGCTGAAATCTTCCGCAGGCTGACCGGGATACCCTTGGTGGATGCCTATGAAGCCTATCAGATTCTTGACAGCGATTGGGCCAGAATCTCTGTTGATCTGGAAATGATTCAGACGGAAGGCTTCGCCGCCACCAGACAAGTCGATCCCAATATGGTCATCAAGAAGAAAGATGGCAAAGATCAGGAAGTGCAGGACGGCTGGGTTGGGCACGTGATTCCCTTCGATCTTGTGCAGCAGACCATGCTGTCAGAAAGCGTAGCGGCGATCAGAGCGATTGAAGACCGGCTCAGTGAGATTGCGTCTGGCTACGAGGAAGCCCTGGACGCGCTGCCTGAAGAAGAAAAAGACAAGGATTTTGTCAACGACGACAAAACAGCCTTCGTCTGGCCGGCAGTGAAGAAGGCCATCAAGGAAAGGTCAGTCGAACCAGCGGTTCTGGAAATCCTGAGGAAGGTCTCTGCCGACAATGAAGAGGAAAAGCGCCTGAAAAAGCAGCTGAAGGATCAGAGCGCTGCTCTCCACATGGAAACGAAGAAAACCATTGAAGGTCTGACGGACGAACAGGTCTACGCGCTGCTGGAAAAGAAATGGATTGCGCCGCTGGTCGATGGTCTCTTTGGATTGCCAGAGCGCATCATCAGTGATTTCGTGACCAAGCTGGAGAAGCTGGCAACCAAGTATGAAACGACCTTCGAGGGCGTGGAAGCGCAGATCCATGATACCGAAGCGCAGCTTTCCGGCATGATTGCGCAGCTGACAGGCAGTGAATATGACATGGAAGGCCTCGCAGAACTCAGGAAGATGCTGGGAGGGCTGTGATCATGGCGAAAAAAGAGCAAGTACCGGCCATCCGATTCCAGGGATTCGCTGATCCTTGGGAACAGCGTAAGCTCGGTGACTTTACAGGAAAGGTGACTGAAAAGAACACTGGCATGAGCGTAACGGAGACATTTACAAACTCCGCTGAGTTTGGTGTTATCAGTCAGCTTGACTTCTTTGATCATGCTGTTTCAAAGGATGAAAGCATCTCCGGATACACAATTGTTTGCCCTGAAGATTTCGTTTACAATCCAAGAATCTCTGTTACAGCTCCGGTAGGTCCAATCAATCGAAATCGCTTAAATAGAGCGGGTGTTATGTCTCCGCTTTATACTGTTTTCAGAACAGACGGAAGCATTGACAGGGTGTATTTGGAACACTTTTTCAAAACTTCAGGCTGGCACTCCTACATGCAGCTTAACGGCAATTCCGGTGCTCGCTCTGATAGGTTTTCTATTGGCGATGATACCTTCTTTGCTATGCCAATTCCTGCACCGAGCCTTGAGGAGCAAAGACAGTTGGCGGGCTTTCTGGAAAGCCTTGACACCCTTATCACCCTTCATCAGCGTAAGTTGGAAAAGCTGCAGGCAATCAAGAGATCCATGTTGGAAAAGATGTTTGTATGAGCGAGGTGAAGCA
>JAEEGH010015669.1_pt1 | contig 16424 bp, 8 predicted proteins | sample 9134181 | NCBI WGS metagenome assembly JAEEGH01 (sample SAMN16246544, study PRJNA631951) | gut metagenome | biome: gut microbiome; feature: rumen; material: DP-attached | host: Bos | place: Iran: Karaj | collected 2018-10
AGATGGACCGCGAGGGCCGCGACCCCTTCGACCTGCTCGACGAACTGGAACAAGAACTGGAAATCAAGGTGCGCCCGCTCAGCTGGCCCATTAACCAGGGTGCCAAGTTTAAGGGGGTCTACAACATCTACGAGCAGAAGCTTGACCTCTTCACCCCCGACAAGCAGCGCGTCACCGAGAAGGTCAGTGTGGAGCTCGGTTCCCCCGAGCTTAACGAGAAAGTAGGGGACGACAATGCCGAGAAGCTGCGCGAGGACCTGGAACTGGTAGACGGCGTCTACCCTGAGTTCGACGTCGAGACCTACCGTCAGGCCGAGGTGGCTCCCGTCTTCTTCGGCTCGGCTCTCAACAACTTCGGCGTGCAGGAACTACTGAACTGCTTCGTCGAGATTGCCCCGTCGCCCCGTCCCACGAAGGCCGAGGAGCGCGAGGTGCAGCCCGAGGAGCCGAAGTTCACCGGCTTCATCTTCAAGATTACCGCCAACATCGACCCCAACCACCGCTCGTGCATCGCCTTCTGCAAGGTCTGCTCAGGTAAGTTCCAGCGCAACCAGCCCTACCTCCATGTGCGTCAGGGCAAGACCATGCGCTTCACCTCGCCCACGCAGTTCATGGCCCAGCGAAAGTCGACCATCGATGAGGCATGGCCCGGTGACATCGTGGGACTGCCCGACACCGGCGGCATCTTCAAGATTGGCGACACCATCACCGAGGGCGAGCAGCTGCACTTCCGCGGACTGCCTTCGTTCTCGCCGGAACTCTTTAAATACATCGAGAACGACGACCCCATGAAGGCCAAGCAGCTGCAGAAGGGCATCGACCAGTTGATGGACGAGGGCGTCGCCCAGCTCTTCGTCAACCAGTTCAACAACCGCAAGATCATCGGCACCGTCGGCCAGCTGCAGTTCGAGGTCATCCAGTACCGCTTGGAGAACGAGTACAACGCCCGCTGCCGCTGGGAGCCCGTCCACCTCTACAAAGCTTGCTGGATTTCCAGCGACGACGAGAAGGAACTGGAAGCCTTCAAGAAGCGCAAGTACCAGTACATGGCCAAGGACAAGGAGGGCCGCGACGTCTTCCTAGCCGACTCCGGCTACATGCTCTCTATGGCGCAGCAGGACTTCGAACACATACAGTTCCACTTTACCTCTGAGTTTTGATTTTTATCATAACTATAGTATTAACCCTTTAAACGTAAAATGAAATGAAAAAGTTTGTTATGATTGCCGCCATGATGGTGGCTGCTGTGAGTGCTAACGCACAGTTTGAACCCGGAACTTTCAGCATCCAGCCCAAACTGGGTGGTGTAGGCTCTATGTTAAGCAACATGTCGGATTATGAGTTTAGTGGTGTTAAGGCCGATAAAACTGCTAATGGTGGTGGTATTATCGGTGCTGAAGCTGAATATCAGCTCACGAACATGTTAAGTCTTGCTGCTGGAGTTAATTACTCTATGCAGGGAACAGCATGGGAAGATGTTTCTCTCTCAAGCGCAGATTATAAAGACCGGAAGATAGAATTAGGCTATATTACAGTTCCAATTGTTGCTAATATTTATTTGTTCCGTGGTTTCGCCGTGAAGACGGGCGCACAGTTCGGTTTTTTAACCAATGCCAGCTATAAGTTAACTAAGGAAAAGGGGAATACAAAAACAGAGACTGATGAAGATATGAAGGATCAATTTGAGAAGTTCGATTTTTCAATTCCCGTCGGCGTTTCCTACCAGTTCAAGGTGCCCATCGTCATCGATGCCCGTTACAACATCGGTCTGACCAACGTCGTGAAGCATTCTGATGAGTCATATAAGAACCAGGTGTTCCAGCTGACTGTCGGCTACAAGTTCAAGCTTTAATCATCTATCGGGAGCCTGCCGGATATGTGGCAGGCTCTCTTTCAATCAACCAATGAACAAAACCATTATTACCGCGCTGTTTGCCCTCATCACATGGACGGGACAAGCAAAAGAGAAATCACAAGTATGGGAGAATCCCACCATCGAGTATGGAACCTGTAACGGCGACGGCTACTTCAACTTAGCCCTCGACGTGACGAAGGTGGAGCTGAAGGACAGCGAGTCTGTGGTGTATATCACCGCCCGTCAGCGTCCCGGTTCTGAACGCAATGATTACTGGTTCCAGTTTGCTGGCGACACCTACCTGAAGGTGGGCGACACGCGCTACACCCTTGTCTCGGCCGACGGCATCGAGCTGAACAAACACACGCAGACGGGCAAGGACGGCAAGCTCGACATGGCCTTCCACTTCCCGCCGCTGCCCAAGGGCACAAAGTCGTTCGACTTCATCGAGGGCGACGGACAGGGCGCTTTTCAAATCAAGGGCATCAAGCCCGTGGAGGAACGCTGGCTGCAGTTGTTGCCCTCCTACTGGCGCGACGACCAGACGGGCGACTGGGTGATAGCATTCACCGAGGATTGTGCTATCTACGACTGCAAGTTCTGGGACTACAAGCAGCGCGACGAGAACCCCAAGACAGGCGAGGCCGTGATGGTGCTCACCAACGGCAACGACGAACTGAAGGTCACGGTTGGTAAAAATAAAAAAGGTACGCGCGCGATAGCCATCACCCCAAATTTCAAATCTCAAACCTCAAATCTCAAACCTCAAACCTATTCGATGATAACCAGCCAAGGCTTGCCCGACTATCCCACCAAGGACACCCGCACCGACTTCGTCAACAATGGCTACAAGACGGACACCATCACGCTGGTGGGATGGCTCAAGGACATGCCTGAGCACTACAAGAGCCGGAAGACATTCGATATAAATTACCAAAACTTCATGACTGATAGGGAACAGTCTGTCCATGCCGACCTCGACGAGCAAGGCCGCTTCACGGCGAAGATTCCCGTACTCAACAGCACCGAGTTCTACATGGACTGGAGCCGCTGCTTCATCAACACCATGCTGGAGCCGGGCAAGACTTACTTCATGCTCTGCGACTTCAAGGAGGGGCGCCGCTTCTTCATGGGCGACGACTGCCGTCTGCAGAACGAGCTGTTCAAATCCATGTACAACTGGTTTGCCCAGAACGTCAGCCTTCGTGGAGAGGGCGGGCGTTTGGACGAGGTCAAAATGCGAATGGATGGACGCAATGCCACGCCAGAGCTCTTCGACGAGTACATCGCGGCGATGGACAGCACGCTCCAGGTGATGAATGCCGGCATTGATGCGCTCAGCGAGGCGCACCCCACGCTCTCCACCCGTTTCATCCGCTATATGAAAGGCAATACACGTTGTGGCATGGGGCGCGACTTAGGTCAGGCTCGCTTCAATGCTGCCCAGAGCCAATTGTCCGAGAATGCCCGCAAGTACGCCTACGACACGTTCTGGACGAAGATTGAGGAGCCCGTCACGCTCTATCGCGACATGAGCACTTTCCTGCGCGACTATATTGACGATGCCTCACGCGCTCGTAATGCCGTGTTTTCTTTCAGTCTTCGGGACAGCTATAAGGATTTTGCATCGAATGATGAGGAACAGGCACTGCTCACACGCTGGAAGAAATGGATAGACGAGGCGTCGTCACTCATCGAGGCAGAGCCTACCGTTGAGGCGAAAATTCGCAAATCCCAAGAGCTTGATTCGCTGAATTCCGACATGATTAAGGAGGTAGACAAGATTGTCCAAGGTCCGAAAGCCACAAAAATCATTAATGGTGGGCTGCTCATCAACACCTTGAAGCAATACATCCTGACACTCGACTCGCTACATGCCGCCCCGTTCATCAAGGACTTATGGCTCAGCCGACAGGCATTTGGACATATTGACCATGAGCGCACGTCGCTATTGCCTTCGGTGATGGACGCGATAAAGACGATGATAGGCCATCCCGAGTGTATCGCGCAGATCGAGAAGCTGAACGACCACTATCTGGCCATCGAGAACCGCGAGTTCGACAAGTTGGTGCTCAAGTCATCGGACAATCTTGCTGACCTTTCTGAGGGCGAAGCACTGCTGAAGAAAATCCTCGAACCCTACAAGGGCAAGTTCGTGCTCCTCGACATCTGGGGCACGTGGTGCGGCCCCTGCAAGGAAGCCCTCAGTCACTCCACCGAGGAGTACGCCCGACTGAAGGACTACGACATCGAGTTCCTCTATCTGGCCAACAACAGCCCGAAGGAGTCGTGGGAGAACGTCATCAAGGAGTATAACGTCAGCGGCGACAACGTGGCCCACTACAATCTGCCTGCCGAACAACAGACCGCCATCGAGCGCTACTTAGACGTCCACAGCTGGCCCACCTACAAGCTCTTCAATCGTAACGGCGACCTGCTCGACCTGAAGGTGGATGCCCGCGACCTCGAAAACCTCGCCCGGCTGTTGGAGCAGATGAAGTAATGCTTTACTTCCTCACAATCACGCTGCCGCTGGCCTGATGTGTTGCCAGTATCAGAACCTCGGCTATCTGCACGTGGGCTGGAGCATTGGCGGCATAGACGGCCACGTCGGCAATGTCGTCGCCCGTCAGCGGTACGATGCCCTTGTAGACGTTGGCAGCACGGTCGCTATCGCCATGAAAGCGGACATTGCTGAAATTCGTCTCCACCAGTCCCGGCTTCAGATTCGTCACACGAATGGCCGTGTTAGCCACGTCGATGCGTAGTCCGTCCGACAAGGCTTTCACGGCCGCTTTCGTGGCGCAGTACACGTTGCCGCCAGCGTAGGCAGCATCACCGGCCACCGAGCCTATATTGATGACGTGCCCCCTGTTGCGATCCACCATGCCGGGCACCACGAGGCGTGTCATGGTCAGCAGTCCCTTGATGTTGGTGTCAATCATCGTCGACCAGTCGTCGAGGTCTCCCTGGTATTCAGGTTCCAGACCGAGTGCCAGTCCGGCGTTGTTCACCAGCACGTCGATGTCGCGCCATTGTTCCGGCAGGTTGTCGATGTATTTCTTGGCCTTATCAGTGTCGCGCACGTCGAAGGCCAATATCATCACCTTCGTGCCTTTGGCCTCCAGCTCCTTGCCGATTTCGGCCAGCCGCTTCTCGTTGCGCCCCGTCAGAATCAGTTGGTCACCATTCTCGGCAAACTTGTGGGCACAGCTCAGGCCAATGCCACTTGTCGCCCCTGTAATCAATACAATCTTGCTCATACTTTTTTTGTCTTTCCGTTTTTATGTTTCTATATATTCGCGTACAAAGATACTATTTTTTTCCGATACAACGCACGATTTCCCCACAAATATTTACGTGACGATTTGTTAATTTACGTGGGGAAGGGAAGTAATCTGTGGCGGATGATGAAGGAGCTGAGACTCATGGTCATTCCCGCCTTATTGCCTTTTTTGTTCGTGGGCACACTGATAGTTATAAAACTGATTTCTGCTCCCATCTATTTCAGTATATTGCTTTATGTCTCCCTGTTACTGGCTTGTCACTCCATGCGAGGCGATTCGGCATTTCTCTATTCGATTTTCGGAGTGGGACACACGAAGATGTTGTTCTTAGTAGAATACATGCTTCTCTCAATTCCTTTTATATGTTTCTTCCTCCAACGCGACGAACTTTGGGCTGTAGCAATCGTTCCAGTTACTTTAGTGCTCGTATGCTTTGTTCCATGCGACGGCCTTTCCTTCCGCCTGCCCACTTTTCCGTTCCTGGCATCCGGCAGCTATGAATACCATCGCGGTGGGCGTTTGGCGATGCCTCTGTTCTTACCGCTAATAGCAGGAGCAGCGATTGGTGCATACATTGGAAACCGTAATCTGGTTGTCGGAGTCAGCATGATTGCAGCTTCCGTCATCAGCATGTTTCTGATGCGCGAGTGGCATGTGGAGTATTTGTTTAATTACAAGAGTGCTTGGAGGTTTCTTAAGCTTAAACTATTGTTCGCTCTGAGGTGCAAATTCGTTCGTGAAAGATGAGCAGTGTCTCTTGCGAAACACGATGCAAAAATACAAAAAATCTGCTAATCAGAGGCGAAAAGACGTAAAAAAATATATTTTTGTGCAAATCTTGTGCGAAGTGATACGTTATTATGGGTCAATCGGGACAGTATCTACTGATTATTTTCAACAAGGAAGCAGAGGGTACTGTGGTTATGATTGACAATAGTCCGTGTAGTCCGTGGCTATTTTGTATTATCATTTTTCTTTGAAAATGCGAAAAGCCATCACTTGTCAACTTATCTTTTTGTATATTAGGTATTTAGATTATGATGGCTCAAAAACAGAGCCATCACTATTTAATCAGCTTGCGTCAGTAGGTGTAACTGATAGTTCCCACAGGGGGAACTGTTAGTTCCCTCAAGGGTAACTGGCGGTTCCCTCAGGGGGAACTATCGGGAACTACTATGCTAAAGGTGTGCATGAGTAAGGGTGAGTGGCAGCGTAAAGGTATGAAAGTGGTCTAAAATGATGGCTTAGTGATGGCTTTTGGTATTATTTATCATTTCTTCTCAGAGGAAATTTGCATGAACAAAATGTACGAAAATTAAAAAGAGGATGTGTCAAAAATTGACACATCCTCCATCGGTGTTTTGCTGTTGCTCTATTTTACGATTTATCACAAACCCGAGATGATAAAGCAAACTGCGTAGTTTATTTCAACCTAAAAAAACTATAGTTAGATTTATTAAGGTACTCATGCGTTTTTTCAGTTATTCGTGATAGTAGAGTTTCAGTGGAGTGTAGCGGTCGCCCGTGAACAGCAGGTGCTCAACGTCGATGGCATCGAGGATGGGGTCTCCACTCAGATTGATCTCCAGCGTCCAAGTGCCGTCACCGTTGTCGGTGAGCAGGTCGCTGGTGCCGGGCTGGAAGTCGTTGCCCGTCCAGGTGGTGCTCCACCAGCCTGTGGTCACGCGAATCTGCGGGTCGTCGGCCTGTAGGTCCAGATAGAAAGTACCGGTCTTGATGATTTCCCACTGGTCCATGGGGATGGCATAGATTTCCTCGCCCGTGATGCTTTCGGCATTGGAGAAACGGTATGTGCCGTTCCAGCTGACAGCACCAGCAGAGCCGTCGCCTTGCCAGATGACTACCTCCTTGGGCTTGTTGCCGCCGGCAACCTTCTCGATGAAGTAGATTTCCTCTACGCTGTATCCGCTACCGGTGAAGAGCAGATGCTGTGCATCGAGCACGTCTAACAGCGGGTCACCAGCCAGATTGACGGTGAGGGTGAAGGTGCCGTCTTCATTGTCGGTCAGCAGCTCGTTGCCCGGGAAGATGTCGTCGCCCGTCCAAGTGGTGCTCCACCAGCCGGAGGTGACACGTATCTGCGGGTTTGCACCCTTGATGGTGACATAGAAGGTCTCGGTCTTCAGTCGCTCCCAGATGTCCTGAGGAACGGTGTAGCACTCCTCGCCCGTAGAATTGCTCTCGGGAGCGAAGCGGTAGTCACCACCCCAGTTGATTTCACCGAGCGTACCGCCGTTGGTCCAGACGGGAACTTTCACTTCCTCCTCGCCAGGACCGTCAATCCAGACTTCCTCGGCGAAGTAGATTTCGTCAACGGTGTATCCACCACCCGTGAAGAGCAGGTGCTGAGCATCGAGCACGTCTAACAGCGGGTCGCCAGCGAGGTTGACGGTGAGGGTGAAGGTGCCGTCGCCATTGTCGGTCAGCAGTTCGTTGCCTGGGAAGATGTCGTCGCCCATCCATGTGGTGCTCCACCAGCCAGAGGTGACACGTATCTGCGGGTTTGCACCCTTGATGGTGACATAGAAGGTCTCGGTCTTCATCTTCTCCCAGATGTCCTGAGGAACGGTGTAGCACTCCTCGCCCGTGGAATTGCTCTCGGGAGCGAAGCGGTAGTCGCTACTCCAGTTGATTTCGCCAAGTGAACCGTCGTTCTTCCAGATGGTGGTCTTCACAATCTCGTAATGACCCTCGTCGGCAGCTGGCTCGTAGGTCAGTTCGGGCATCAGAATCTGCTGTCCGTCGTAGGTATGGAGAACGCCTGTGAAGGTACCTTTGTAGATGTTCTTCGGCGGAACACGGAAGACAAGATTACTGGTTCCTTTGCGATAGAAATCCTTGTGGTCGATGATTTGTGCCACCGAGTCGGCATCGAGCAGTTCAACACCGTTGATGAACTCCAGGTCGGTGCCATAGACCGTGATGAGTTCACCGCCAGCGGCAGTCTCACCCGGCTGTTTCGAGAATCCCGACACGCGGGTATGACCCACGGTCAACGGCAGGCGCGACTCGGCCTGGCCGTTGGCGGTACGTACCACAATCTTGCCACCGTCGGCAGCAATGCCCGACGGGGCGTTGACCCTGATCATGTCGTCGCTGACAATCTCGAAACTGGTCACCGTCTTGCCACCGGGGAATTCTATCTCGGTAACGTCATTGAAACCAGAACCGTTGATGGTCATGGGCTGGTTGGTGACCACCTTTGTCGGGAAGAACACTTTGATGCCCAGTCCGACATTGGCCGAACCATTGTTGTCGTCGTCAGAACAGGATGTGAGCATGCTCACCGTACCGTGCACCATGCACAGCGCGAGCAGCGTCCATAGATATTTCTTTATATGCTTCATAATTCTAACTTTTCACGATTAATAATTCAAATTTACCATCCTGGGTTCTGAGTAAGGTTGGGATTCTTTTTCAGTTCCGACTGCGGAATGGGATAGAAGTTGAACTTGTCGTTCCACTGGCGGTTGATGGTAGAGCGCTTCAGCAACCCATTGCTGCTGATGGTGGCAGCCTGAACGGAGCCGAAGTACTGGGCACCCTTCTTCCAGCGGCGAACGTCCCAGAAGCGATGGTTCTCGAAAGCCAGTTCCACCAGTCGCTCACGCTCATAGCGCTTGACCCAAGCCTCACCGTCTTCGGTGAATTTCGGCATCTGGATGTCAGCACGGTTGCGCAACACGTTGATGGCCTCGTTGGCTGTCATACCGTAGGTGGCAGCCTCGTTGGCGCTGCCCGTGGCGTTGAAGACGGCCTCGGCATAGTCCAGATAGAACTCGCCTAAGCGGAACAGAATCCAGGTGTGACGGCGGGTGGTCTGGTTGTCGGCTGTGGTGACACACGAACCGTCGACATATTTACGCAGATAGTAGCTGGTGGGGGTAGCTCCATACTTGGGTGCGCCATTGAAACCGCCGACATACGTCTCGATGATCTTCTTCTGGGCACCGTTGCTGGGCCATTCGTCACCGTCCTTCACTACCGTGAGTGCAAAGCGGGGGTCGAGTCCTTCGTAAGGATTGTCCCCGGAGAGGTCGATGTCGCCAGGATGGCGCTCGCCGAAGGTCACGCCGTCTTCCTGATACTCATACTGGTCGACCAGGCTCTGGCTGGGACAGTTGCCCGACGAGCCGTTCTCCACACCAATGGGGTAGTTGGCCATCTCGAAGGTGTTGCTTTCACCACGTCCGAGGCCGAATATCAGTTCTGCGTTGAAGAAGGCATCGTGTCCCCACAAGGAGCTGTAGTTGCTGAGCTTCAGTCCCCAAGTGGCGGCATTGTCGATGATGTACTTGCAAGCCTCGGCTGCCTTTTCCCACTTAGTACGGTCGTTCGACGTGTTGTGCAGCGGCGAGGCGGCATAGAGCAGCGTGCGGGCCTTGAGGGCGAAGACGGCGATGCGCGTGGCACGTCCTATTTCGCTGCCGTACTCCGTACCGTACGATACGGGCAGGTAGGGGGCTATGGCATCACACTCGTCGATGATGAACTTCACAATCTGCTCGGCCGGGGTACGCTTGATGTTATTGGCCTGACCGTTGGTAAGCGTGGTCGTCACCAGGGGCACGTCGCCGTAGGTCTTGAACAGCTCAAAATAGAAGTAGGCCCTGAGGAAGCGCAGCTCGTAGGCGAACATCTCCATCTGTGACACCCAGTTCTTGTAGTCGGGGTTGTACTGCCAGTCCGTGATGTCGGCCTGGTCAATCTTCTCCAAATACATGTTGACGTCGGCAATAGCCGTGTAGGACTTCGTCCAGGTGTTGGAATAGGGATTGGCCGGACTCCATCCACCGTTCACGTAGTTGTTGACGGCTCCCGTTTCCAGTGCATATACGGCCTCGTCGGTAGCTGCGGCCAGGAAGTAGGCACTGTTGGCCTCAAACTCATTATTATATATCTGCGCATAGACATCGAACACCAGGTTCTTAATGCCGTCGCTGTAATAAGTGTAGGTCCACTCCTCGTCACGGGTAGTCTCCTCCGTATACTCCAGATCCGCGCAGGACGAGAGCAGGGAACAGGTAATAGCGAACAGTGCAATGTTTGCCAGCGATATCACTCCCTTTATTGGTTTGTTTATCTTAGTCATCATAACTCTTAATTCTTAACTCTTAATGCTTAATTCAGAACTCAGAACTGCACCGCAAGTCCCACATTCACACTCTTCAGCACTGGGTAGCCCGTGTTGAGGTTCTCGGCATCCATTGCGTCGATATTGTCGAACGACAGGAGGTTCTGTCCCTGTACGAACACCTTGGCACTGGAAACCTTCAGCGGCTCGATGACCGATGCAGGCAACTTGTAGTAGAGCTCGCAGTCGCGGAGCTTCAGCCAGCTGATGTTGCGGTACCATATCGTGGAGTTCTGGGCGTTGTTGGCCACATTCTCGGTCGACAGGCGCGGATAGAGGGCACCGGCTCCGGCTATGTCGAAGCAGTTATCGTAGTATTCCTTAGAGAGGTTGCGGTTGTCGGAGAGTGCTCCCCAGACACCGTCAACGTATCGCAGGTTCTTCACCTGATGGGCAGCTCCCTGGAAGGTGGCGTTGATGCCAAAGCCCTTGTACTCGGCACCTACGTTGAAGGCATAGTTCAGTGAGGGGAAGGTGTTGCCATAATCCTGAGCCACATAGTCGTTCTCGTTGATGACACCGTCGCCGTTGACATCCTTATACTTGATGTCGCCCACTTTCACCTGTCCGAACTGCTGGGTAGGGCTGTTGTCGATATCAGCCTGATCCTGGAAGAAGCCCAGGGCAATGAGTCCTCGCTCTGCGTCGGCAGGGCCGTCGACCACCGAGAGGTTGGGGTAGGCGGGGGTCTCAATCCATTCCAGTATCTCGCTCTTCACCGTCGAGAACGAGGCACCTGCATTCAGGTTAAGCCCATTCGTGAAGGTCTTTGCATAGCGCAGTCCCAGTTCCATACCGTAGCTGGCCACGCGTCCCTTGTCGTCATACGACGACTGGATACCCACCACGTCGGAGTTGAGCTGGGCGGCGCTGACCAGGATGTTGCGGCGCTGCTGATAGAACACGTCGAGCGTGACGTCCAACTGGTTGAACAGTCTCAGGTCGGTACCGAGGTTTGCCTTGTAGGCTGTCTCCTGTGCAAAGTCGTCGGTGGGGAACTGCGTGAGGAATGCACCCCACGAACTGTTGAAATTTGTGCCGTACCAGAATTGTCCGTGACTGTTGTTCCATGCAGCGAGCCACAGGCCGTTGGCCGGTACGTAGTCGGTATGCTGGATACCGCCCGAGAGGCGCACCTTGCCAAAGTTGAGGATGCTGCCTTCGGGGTTGTTGGTGAAGATGTAACCCAGACCCACCGTCGGCGAGAATGCCCACTTGGCAGGATAGCTGCGGTTCGACCCGTTGGCTGCCAGCACCACGTCGGCCATCATGCGGTTGGCGTGGTCGTAGTGCAGGGCCAGCTGCCAGTTGGTACGGTACCATGTGCTGCTGCGGTTGTCGCGAATCTCGCTCTTCATGTTATAGTTGGCATTGGCGGCAATGTTGTCGCCGTTATTCAGCTGAATGCCGTATTTCACTCCTGCATGGAAGGTGGCGATACGCCACTGAGCGTCCACCCAGTTGTTGAACACCAGCTTGTCCTCGACCGTACCCATCACCGTCTCCTGCATGATGCCACTAGCGTCATAGTAGTTCCAGCCATACTGGTAACCCTTTGAGCGCGTCTCGATGGTGTTCGAGGAGTTGTCGTAACTGGCTCCAACGTAGAATTTCAGTCCCTCGGTAATGACGTCCAGATCTTGCTCCAGAGTCATGTTGGCCCATATCTGGCGCTGGTGGGTCTTCATGAAGCCGGCACCCTGTGACTTGGCCAGCAGGTTGAAGTCGCCGTATGTCTGGCTGCCGCCCCATACACCACTTGATGTCTTGACGGGGTAGGCCAGAGCGGGCACCTTGTACAGATGCCACCAGGCATCGTTCGAGTTCACGTTGGGCACACCGTTGGTCTCCATCAGGATGCCCAGAATATTGGCGTTCACCCTGGTGGTCTTGCTGACCTCGAGGTCGATGTTGGCACGGATGTTAGCCTTCGAATACTTCAGCTGCGAGTTCCAGTCACCCTGGTCAGGATTCTTGTAGAGTCCGCGTGCATCGGTATAGTCGAGCTGTGCATAATACTGCACCTTGTCTGTGCCACCAAAGAAAGAAAGGTAGGCATTCGACTCATGGGCAGTCTTCTTGAACACCTCGTCCTTCCAGTTGATGTTCGGATAGACGTATGGGTCGCTGCCATCCCTGAACTTCTGCAGTTCGGCTTCCGTATAGGCAGCACCGGCACCGTCGTTCAGGCGGGCACGGTTCAGGGCGTTGGCATAGTCGTAGGCGCTGACCATGTCGGCCGACTGCGGGTCAAACTGTATCTTGTGTGAGGCACCCACCTTAAAGTGGTATTTCTCGTCCTTACTGCCGTGCTTGGTCTTCACCAGCAGCACACCATTGATGGCCTCGTGTCCGTACAGGGCCACGGCAGCAGCGTCTTTCAGCACGGTGACGCTCTCTACCTCCTCTACTGTCAGGCGGTCGATAGGACGCTCCACACCGTCGACAAGAATCAGAATATCTTTCTCGCCAGTGGTCTGGACGCCACGGATGTTGAACGTAGCGCCGCGGCCTTCCTCACCCTTGAATCCGGTGTTCTGGTAGGCATTCAGGCCAAGTAGCTTGCCGTATAAGGCATCTGCCAGGCTGATGGCTGACGTGCGGCGCAGCTCTTCGGCAGTGATGGTGGTTGCTGCCGCTGTAGTGAGCAGTTCCGACTGCTCAACACCATAGCCTAAATCTACCTTCTGCGACGCTTTGTCGCTCAGCGTCACCTGGGCACTCATCGGAAGGGAAAAGGTAATAGTGAATAGTGTGAAATTTGCTACCGCCATCACCCTCTTCATTGTATTTTTTTTCTTCTTAATCATAATATTCATTGTTCAATGTTCAACGTTAATGTTCAACGCTTACCATCCAGGGTTCTGGGTAAGTCCATACCCCTTCTGAATCTCAATACGCGAGACAGGGTCAAGTAGCCATTTGTTGGTCCAGTAGCCGTTATCCCACCAGCGGCGGTGACCCACGATGATTTCAGGCTTCTCGTATTCAAACTTCGGCCAGGGGGTAGAGGGGTCCCATTGCTGGTCGCCATCGGTCAGACGGTTACCGTTGGCATCGAGGCGATAGATTTTGATTTCGTGAAGCGGCTTGGTAAATAAGTCCACACGCTTGCGGCGCACCATGTCGTAGAGACGGTCACCACACTCAGCGGTGATTTCGCAGTTGCGCTCACGCAGTATTTCATTGATAAGATTCTCCTTGTTGGAAGTGAGTTGCAGCGTCGGATTCATCTGCTCCAGACGGCCTAAGCCCACTCGGCTGCGAACCACGTGCAGTTCGTCCAGGGCTTCCTGGTACCTGTCCAGTTCAGCCAGTGCCTCGGCACGGATGAGATACATCTCTGCCAGACGCACATAGGATACGCCGATGTACTCGTCGTCATAGCGGCTGCCGCCATAATAGTCGAGCAACCACTTAAACTTGCAGTAACCCGAGGCAACGTCGTCCTTGTTGGTGACATTACTGTTCTTCTCAAGGAATCCGCCCACCCAAGAGTCGACATAGGTAGCTCCGGCATAGTCGAATCCTGCTGGCAGGTCGTGTCTGGGAACCACCATCGTCTCGTACAAGCGGGGGTCGCGCTCGGCAAAGATGTCAACGCCGTTAGGATTCTTGCCAGCGCCGTAAATATCGGTATACGGGAAGACGCGGCCGTCCTGCATGCCGAAGCACTCCATTAGCTCGTTGGTGGGAACGGCACCGCCCTGGCGCAGACAGTCGAGTGCAAAGCCTCTCCATCCCCAGCCCCAGCCACCGTCCGACAAGGTGAGTGTAGGATGTGCATCAAACAGCTTCTCGTGATGGTTGGCATCGTTGCGGTAGCGGTAGGCTCTGCGGTAGGCCGTACGGTAACCGGCTTCGTCGGCTGTAGCGGGCTGTACCAACTGGTAGTAGTTGCCATTGGCAGCATTGTCGGCGAAGAATTCATCGCAGTACTGCAGGCAGCGGCTCCATAGTGAGCGGTCTTCCTTGCCAAACCACACATGTTCCTCGTTCTCTAAGCCAGTCGGCTTGTTTGTGTAACGCAGATAAGGTTCGTTGCTGTTGAACAGTGGCGATGCGGCAAACATCCACAACTTGGCACGCAGGGCACGGGCTGAGGCACGTGTCAAACGGCCTGACCACTGACCAATATCGGCATCGGGAACGTTCCAGATGTATCCGGGTTCGTTGATGGCACACTTTAACAGCGAGTCGATGAACTCAACGGTCTGAAGGGCAGTAGAACGGCCTTCGGTGAAGTTCTCTCCTACAGCGAATGCCTTTTTGACGAGGCACAGGCCGCCGAAGTTGCGGAAGGCGTCGTAGTAACGGCTGGCCATGATGGTATAGGCCTCGCCGCGCAGACGGCTTTTCTCAGCATCGCTCATGTCGGGTACACCATCGATATTTTCGATAATCTGCCAGCACTTGCGCACGGTCTCGTAGATGGACACACGGCCACCGGCATCGCTGTCGAGGCCACTCTTGGTGGAATACGAGAATTTTCCCTGGAAGTTACCATCCTCCGTATCCTGGGCATTCTCGGTCAAGCCTCCGGGATAATAGCTCTGTATGGGGCCGCCCCATCCGACATAACAATGATACGAGTCGGAAAGCACGTCGATGGGCGCACCGTTCATCATATTTCCTGAAGTGTAGGTACAGTAGAGCTGTCCGTATGCACTCCACAGGAAATTGCGGGTGTATTCGGCCTTGGAGAACACCGTGTCGATATTCACGTCGACACCAGGGGATTTTTCCAGGAAGGCATTACCCACATTGATATCGTCGACACAAGCAGTGAAAATGCCGGTAGACATTCCCAAAGCCAATATGTAAATTATAATCTTTTTCATACTTTTACCTTTTTACTTTTTTACCTTTTTACCCTTCTTAGAAGTTTACTTGCAGGCCAAAGTTATACACACGTGTCATAGGATAACGTACACCGAAGTCAAGTCCTGAACCGGGAGCTTCGGGGTCGTTGCCTTTGAAGTCGGCGAAGGTCAGCAAGTTCTGGCCTGAGGCATAGAACCTTACGTAGTTGAACAGTGGCATCCACTTTGGCTTGTTGAAGGTATAGCCAATCTCCAGATTCTTCAGACGTACATATTTAGAGTCGATAATCCACGCCTGCGAGTCACGGTTGTTGTGAACGCGGTTGGTGAACGAGATACGTGGCAGCGAGGCTCCGGGATTATCCTCTGTCCAGGAGTTGTCGGCGACCCACTGTGCCAGTGTCGAAGTGTTGGTAGAACCGAACTGGTCGCGGAAGTATCCGTTCAGTGCACGGCTGGTGTTGTCGGCACCTACCCAAAGCATCGAGAAGTCTAGTCCCTTCCAGTTCAAGTTGGCATGGATGGACCAGGTAATTTCCGGGTTATCGGTATAACCGAGGGGCTTCTGGTCGTTTTGGTCGATGATACCGTCGGCATTCAGGTCGACGTAGACTGCATCACCATATTTCAGTTCGACCACCTGATCGGGCATGTCCACACCGTATTGCGCCTTGTAACGCTCCTCGGTGCCGGGCTGATAGAACTCGAAGAGGTCGTAGCCGAAGCGTTGGCCTACAGGCAACCCGGTACGGCTCAGATAATCATACATGGGAGGTACCTCAAGCATCTCGATTACCTTGTTTCTGGCAAAGGCAATACTTGGAGTAATGACATAACGGAAGTCACCTACCTTGTCGGACCATTTCAGGGTCAGCTCATAACCGTGATTCTTCACACGTCCCTCGTTGACGTAGCTCGACGGAAGACTGGTCACTGCAGGCAGCAGAGAGGCATTAGATACCAGAATGTCCTTACGGTCTTCCCAGAACAGGTCGAGGTTCACAGACAACCGGTCATTGATGAAGGCGGCATCCAAACCGATGTTAATCTTGGACGCTGTTTCCCATGTTACGTTCGGGTTACCGGCTGTCAGCTCCTTTACGGCCTGCAGCCAGCTGCCGCTCGTACCAAAGTTGGCTCCTCGGTTCTGCGGATTCACCGTCGTCGAGCCCGTATAGAACTGCCAAGCACCCGGCAGATAGAGGAAGCGGGCACCGTTGGTATTGTCGTTACCGACCTTACCCCATGAACCACGCAGTTTCAGATAGCCGATATACTTCTTGATAGGTTCCCAGAACTTTTCG
>JAEEGH010015674.1_pt1 | contig 16421 bp, 15 predicted proteins | sample 9134181 | NCBI WGS metagenome assembly JAEEGH01 (sample SAMN16246544, study PRJNA631951) | gut metagenome | biome: gut microbiome; feature: rumen; material: DP-attached | host: Bos | place: Iran: Karaj | collected 2018-10
ACATCGCTGAATATATCATTCATCTCCTGACGGGTTTTGAACCACTCCTGCTTCTAATAAAGCAAGCGCGTCGGAGCGTCCAGATCCTTCGAGGTTGCCAGACAGAGCAAGTGATCGTGCGCTTCGGCATTCTCTTTGTCTACAAAATGGGCATCGTTGGTGCAAACCAGTTTGACCCCATATTCCTTTGCCAATTCAATAAGCACCTTATTAGCCTGCTGCTGTAAAGGGAATGTCTCACGATTAGCCCGGATGGTTGGATCTATCACCTCATGGCGTTGTAACTCCAAATAATAATCGTCGCCCCAAAGTCGCTGATGCCACTCAATAGCCTCCCGGGCTCCTTTAATATCACCTTTCAGAATCTTCGCAGGAACCTCGCCCGCAATACACGCCGAACACACAATCAGATCCTCATGATACCTCTCCAGTTCCCGATGGTCCGTCCGGGGGCGGTTATAGAAACCGTCTACCCATGAGTTGCTGACAAGTTTAATCAGGTTCTTGTAGCCACGATAGTTTTTCGCAAGCACAATAAGATGATACCCGCCAAGGTCCTCCTTCGTCTCACGAAGGCCCTTGTCACCACGTCGGGCCACATACATCTCACAACCGAATATCGGTTTAAAGGGTTCCAGACCTTTCTTCTTCCGATCCTTATTAACGCTGTTGCAAATGTCGTGGAATTCTTTGATACCAAACATGCAGCCGTGATCGGTGATGGCCATGCCCTTCATGCCGTCGCCTATAGCCTTGTCTACAAGCCTCTTGATGCTCGACTGCCCATCAAGAATTGAATAATATGTATGTACATGCAAATGTACGAAATCTTCCATTGATTTATGCTATTTCTTTCAGTTTTGAGGTTCAAAGATACGCCTAAATCTTGAAATAACCAAAATTTTTCATAATTATTAATTCATAATTCATATTTATTTAGTACCTTTGCACCCGATTAGAAACAATCGAAGCAAACTAATGGGAGAAAGAATCAAGAAACTGAAGAAAATCAGGATTCACCGTGAAGGGACTAACGAGCTGACATTAAGCATGCTGCTAATGATCGGTATTGCGTCAGCCCTCTGGTACGGCTTGGATACAACCATACCATTTTGGATATTCATCGTCATCTTTGGAGCCGCATGGCTCATGGCGCTCAACTTCTACCGTTGTCCGATACGCTACTTCAACGGCGACACGGAGAAGTTGGTTGTTGCACCTGCCGACGGAAAGATCGTGGTAGTAGAGGAAGCTGAAGAGAACGAGTATTTCCACGACAAGCGACTAATGATTTCCATCTTCATGAGTCCGCTGAACGTTCATGCCAACTGGTTTCCCGTGGATGGTAAGGTAAAGTTCGTTCACCATCAGAACGGTAACTATCATAAGGCCTGGTTGCCGAAAGCCAGTGAGGAGAACGAGCATGCCGACATTATGATTACCACACCAGATGGTGTGGACGTACTGGTGCGCCAGATTGCCGGAGCGATGGCCCGACGCATTGTGACCTATGCCAAAGAGAATGAAGACTGCTACATCGACGAGCATCTGGGCTTTATTAAATTAGGTTCGCGTGTGGATGTCTACCTGCCGTTGACCGCCAAGGCTTGTGTCACAATGGGGCAACCGACAACCGGCGATCAGACCGTAATCGCAAAGATGTATTAAATGAGTATTAAGAAGCATATCCCCAACACTATCACATGCTGCAACCTCATTTCTGGCTGCATCTCCACCTATTTCGCTTTTCAGGGTGATTTCTATCTAGCACTGATCTTCATTGTCATTGGGGCTGTCTTCGACTTCTTCGACGGAATGGTAGCTCGTCTGCTCCATGTCTCCTCGCCTATCGGCAAGGAACTGGACTCACTGGCCGACGACATCACCTTCGGTTTTGCTCCATCAGCCATCATCTTCAGCTATCTCTGTTCTTTCCACATACATCTGCCCATCATTCCCTTCCTTGCCTTTGTGATGGCTGCTTTCTCAGCCCTGCGCCTGGCAAAGTTTAATCTCGATGAGCGCCAGGCTCTGGGATTCATCGGACTTCCCACACCGGCAAATGCCCTGTTCTGGGGTGCGCTGATTCTTGGACTGCAGGAACACGAAGTCGTTTTCGACGGATTGGAATGGATTATTTTGGCAGGTACTTTCCTCAGCTGCTATCTCCTCATTGCTGAAATACCGATGTTTGCCCTTAAGTTCAAACATTGGGGATGGAAAGGCAACGAGATCAAATACATTTTTGTACTGTCATGTATTCCTCTGCTGTTATTCTTAGGAGTCAGCGGCTTTGCTGCCATCATCGCGTGGTATGTTGTCCTATCTGTAATATCAAGTAAAAACAATTAAAGCCTGTTTAATATGCCTATTTTTGCCTATATCATTTTCGGACTGATCATTCTGACCATCGTCGTCATGATTATCATCAACTTCATGTATAAGAATATCAAGAAGTTGAGAGAAGATGCAGAAGACAGATATTACCGTAATCAGAAGATTAAGGAGCAGAAGGAGAAGAATCCTTTTGGTGAAGACTATTTCAAGAGCAGCAACAAAAAGCAGCAGAACAACTACCGCCAGCAAGGACAGTATTCGGCGAAGGAAGCCAATGCGAAAACGAGCTATGCCAACAACACGCAAAGCCAAACCTCAAGGCAACAGGAAACCACTGCCCGCAAAACAAAGACAGACAGTGGTGTTACCATTATCGACGACCGCAGTGAAGACAAGAAGATCTTCACTCACGACGACGGTGAATACGTTGAGTTCGAGGAAGTCCACGATTAAGCGAGAGCCATACAAGCTTGATTGCTGATGGCCGAGCGTGAGTAGACTCGCCGAAGACAAGTTTAACTGTGAACGAGTGTTCCAATCTGCTCGCCATCCATCACTTTCTTCAGATTACCAACGACATCCATGTTGAAGACATAGATGGGCAGATGATTGTCGTTACACATACAGATGGCAGTCAAGTCCATCACCTTCAAACCACGGGCCAATACCTCCTGGTAAGTAATCTCCTCAAACTTCGTGGCTGTCGGATCCTTCTCGGGATCAGCTGTATAGACACCATCCACGCGTGTGCCCTTCAGCATCACATCAGCCTCAATCTCAATGCCGCGCAGCGATGAACCAGTATCCGTGGTGAAATAAGGAGAACCCGTACCGGCAGAGAAGATACATACATAGCCGGTCTCCATCGCCTCGATAGCTTTCCACTTAGTGTAGAACTCACCTATCGGCTCCATACGGATGGCAGTCATCACCTTGTTCTTCACACCTACGGCACCTAAGGCACTGCTCAGTGCCAGCGAGTTGATCACAGTGGCGCACATACCCATCTGGTCGCCTTTCACACGGTCGAAGCCCTTCTGACTGCCAGAAAGACCACGGAAGATATTACCGCCTCCGATGACAATGCCGATCTGCACACCCATCTCGGCTACTTCCTTAATCTGCTTAGCATAGTCGCTCAGCCTTTCAGGGTCGATACCATAGCCCTGCTTTCCCATCAGGCTCTCGCCCGACAACTTCAAAAGAATTCTCTTAAACCTCATAACATTTACGATTTACATATTTACGATTTACGAATTATATCACAAACTCAACTTCCTTGAAGGCATAAGTACGCTCCTGCCCCTCAGTATCTCTAAGCAAGAGGTGTCCATCAGCCATCACGTCTAAGAGCTCTGCCCTGAATAGACCTGTTATATCCCTGTATACAGACAGTTTCCCTCTCCGAAACAATCTGTTTCTATAGTCGGAACTGGCTGTTTCCCTTAGGGAAACTGATTCAAAACGACGCAGAAAAACAGAGAGGACTTCCTCTATCTCTGTATCGATACCCGTCAGTTGCTTTATCGACACAGGATTGGGCGCATCGCTCATAAAGGCCGTCTGGTTCACATTCACCCCAATGCCGATGATACTGTCCTTGATCGTATTGCCTTGCAAACGGTTTTCGATCAGTATGCCACAGATCTTTTTGTCGCCCACATAGATATCATTGGGCCACTTGATCTCCACCTTATTAAATATATAGGACTCCAACATCTCGCAGAGCGCCACGGAAACGACTTCGGTAATACGGAATTGCTGATTGGCAGGAATTTTATCCGGATGAATCAGCATCGAGAACGTCAGATTCTTGCCACGTTCACTCTCCCAGCTGTTCGTACCACAGCCCTTCCCTGCCGTCTGATAGCTGGCCACCACCACCAAGTTCTGCTCCCTTGAGGCTGGGGAACCGTCAGAAGGACTGAGAGAATTGAACGCTTTAAGCCAGCGGTTGGTAGAGTCCGTCTCGTCGATATGAATAATCTTAAAATCCATAATCGTTTGCAAAGTTACGAATAAGTGAGCGAAAAGCCAAATTAATTTGAGCATTTCCGAACGAAAGTTACTTCGACGCAGTCAAAGTTACGAAATAATTCTTAATTCTCCCAATTCTTAATTCTTAATTCTTATTTTATTTGTACCTTTGCACCATGATTAGCGAAGTAACCGACTTATCGCTTGCTACCAAAAGGACGCAAGAACAGCAAAAAAAAGACGAACGCTATATGCGCATGGCTCTTGACGAAGCACAGTCAGCCTATGAGGCCGACGAGATTCCTATCGGAGCGGTCATCGTATGTAAAGACCGTGTCGTTTCCCGTGCCCACAACCTGACAGAGACGCTCTGCGACGTGACTGCCCATGCTGAGATGCAGGCCATCACAGCTGCTGCCAACACCCTTGGCGGCAAGTATCTGACAGACTGCACACTTTACGTCACTGTAGAGCCTTGCACGATGTGTGCCGGAGCCATTGGTTGGGCACAGATCTCACGAATCGTCTATGGCTGCGCCGACGAGAAGCGAGGCTATCACGACCTGGCGCCCCATGCCCTGCATCCCAAGGCAACCGTCACCAGCGGCATCCTCGAAGAGGAATGCCGCCAACTCATGCAGACATTTTTTAAATCCAAACGATAAATCATGAATAGATTATTTGCAACAGCGGCTATGGTTATAACCTGGCTTGCAGCATCGGCCGTTCCTGCCCAGCGAGGACAATGGAAGACCATCACACTTGCCGACGGCACACAAGTGAAGGCAGAACTCGTCGGCGATGAATTCATGCACTACTGGCAGTCAGAAGACGGCAGGAAGTTTATCCGCATAAGTGAAAACCGAAAAGAGCGTTTCCTTCCGGCAGACATGGAGAAAATGAAGGCATCGGCAGAACAGCATAAACAACAGCGTGCCGCCAAGGCAAGTACACGCGGCATTGGAGACAGCAATACCTACGTCGGCAAGAGAAAGGGACTCGTCATCCTCGTTCAGTTCGCCGATCTGAAATTCAAGTCTGACCATACGAATGAATTCTATCAGCGTGTACTAAACGAGCGCAATTTTCAAGAGGGTGATTACCGAGGCAGTGTCAAGGATTACTTTGCCGATCAAAGTGGAGGTCAGTTTGAACTCGACTTCGACGTGGCCGGACCTTATACCCTTGCCAACCCGTATGCCTACTACGGGCAAAATGTGGAAAACATCGCAGGAAATGATAAAAACCCGGGAAAGATGATTAGCGAAGCCGTAGAGAAGGCATCGGCAGACTTTGAATTCTCGCCTTACGACTGGGACGGTGACTACGAGGTAGATCAGGTTTTTGTGCTTTATGCAGGCCAAGGTGAAGCCAATGGCGGTAATGCCGACACTGTCTGGCCCCATGAGTGGAAACTGGAGTATGCCACAGGATCAGCCATGAGCATCAACAACCTGCGAGTCGATACCTATGCTTGCAGCAGTGAACTCGGAGCATCAGAGAACATTAACAGCGGCATCGGCACCATCTGCCATGAATTCTCCCACTGCCTGGGCCTTCCTGACATGTACGACACCGGTTCCGAAAGCAACAACTACGGCATGGGAACCTGGGACGTCATGTGCAGCGGTAGCTATAATGGCAACGGATTCTGTCCTGCAAACTATACCAGTTTCGAGAGGTCCTGGTGCGGCTGGCTGACACCTGTCGAACTAAAGGAAGATGCCACCATCAGCCATATGAAATCCCTGAGCGAAGGCGGCGGTGCCTACATCATCTATAACGATAACCATAAGGATGAGTATTATCTGCTGGAATGCCGCCACCAGAGCGGTTGGGACACGTCGGTAGCTGGTAATGGTCTGCTCGTACTGCATGTGGACTTTGATGCGAATGTCTGGAGATATAATGCCGTAAACGCTTTCAAGGTTTATTACGATGTCGTTTTTCATCCTTATTTTAACGACCATCAGCGTTGTACAATCTTGGCAGGCGACAATGCCCTGAGCCGCACTAATGAATCGGGGGATCCGTTCCCCTTCAACAAGCGCAACTATCTGAGCAATGTCTCATCGCCAGCCGCAAGCCTATACAACAAGAATACCGACGGCTCGCTGTTGATGAACAAAGCCGTCCGCGACATTCAGCGCAACGATGACGGAACGGTCAGTTTCCGTTTCGTAGCTCATGATACGCAGACAGAACCCGTCTTTGAAGGAATTCTCTTTGATGAGACCTTCGATGCGTGTGTGGGTACTGGTGGAAATGACAATACATGGACAGGTGGCTCAGCAGAATTCACACCCGACAATCAGGGATGGACATACGATACGAAGAATGCCGTTGCCGGTGGTGCACAGAAATGTGCCAAGTTCGGAACAAGAGCCACCAAAGGCAATGTGTCAATGCCCAAGGTCTTCGTCGGTGCAGAATCAGCCCTGACATTCAAGGCTGCTCCCTGGGCCGAGGAGAACACCCGCATCAGCATCACAATCCTTGGTAGTCCCGATACGACTGTCAGTCCCACGACGTTCACCCTCACACCAGGACAATGGACAGAATGCTCGGCCACGATTAAAGGACAAGGCGACATCACCATCAGCCTGACACCCAGCAACAACCGTTTCTTCCTCGACGATGTAAAGGTTGTGGCAGGCAACGGTTCTACGGATATCCGACATACAGTGACACATCCGGATACCGACAATAAGGTTTACTGTATCGATGGACGCCACATAGGAAACAATCCTGCACAGCTTGGGCACGGTATCTACATCATCAATAAAAAGAAGGTCATCAAATGATGACCTTCTCTTTTTATATTCATACTTTTCTGATTACTTGATCTGGAAGCTCTCATAGCCTGAGCCGAATGAACCTGCGCTTACAGTCCACTGGAAGGGGATGTAGTAAGCATCGTCATCAGGATCATAACCTGTGAAGTTGTCGCTCAGCCATGTGGTCGATACCATACCGTAGGTGGAGTGTACATAACCGCAAGCCTGCTTTGACAGCTTAGAGCCGTCAGAGTTGCACATTGTCATGGGGATAGAACCGTCAGCCGCTTTGGCACCAAGCTTGTAGAAGTAGTTATAGCCATCGACATACATGTTCTGAATACGGTACATATCAAGATACTCAGAGTACTCGATATCAATCTCCCATGTCTCCTCAAAGAACCAGCTGGTGAGATCAGCCTTCGCAAAAGGCTTATAGTCCTCTTTCAGCACAGTGATACCCAGAATCGGGTACATATCCTGCTGAATATAAGGATTGGTATACTCACCGGGGATACGGATAGTGAGAGGATAATCAACGAATGCCTCGGCAGCATTGCTGACGCCAATAGTCAGCAATGCTGTCTCAGAACCGCTGGCAAATGTCACTGACGAGGGGGCTGTCAGCACATCAGCACACTGGATAACCTCCAGGGGCACAGTCAGCTCACCGCTGGCATTTGAACGCTTCAGTTCCACAGTGAACTGTGTATCAGTCAGACGCAATACAGGATTGGTCTGATTGACAAAGCCTACATTCTGGCTACCTGCCTCAGGGCCTTTCTTGTAATCGTCATCATCGCTACAAGAAGTAGCCATCAGACCCATCACGGCGAGACCAGCCATCAGAAATATCTTATTGATCTTCATAATCTTTCTATTCTTAATTGTTAATTCGTAAATCTTAACTATTAGTCTGTGACACCGTCACGGAGGTTAGGATTCTGACCTGCCTCAGGCTGTGTACCAGTCTGCTCGTTAGGAATGATACCCAGGTTGTAGTTGGTCTCAGCCTGCGGGAAGCGCATGTTCATGTAAGGATCGTCGGCAGCAACGTTAAATGCGAAGGCTGCAGGCTCATTGGTGGTACCTTCACCATGGAAACGAACCACAGGCTTGTTCAGACGCTTGGCATCTGACATGAAGAAACCTTCACCCCAGAGCTCCACACGGCGCTGGAACCAGATCTCGTCGGCCAGAGAAAGGTTACGTCCATTGATATCGTATGAAGGATCACGATAGGTCTTCACGAAGTTCTCAAGGATAGACTTAGCCTGAGCTTCATTACCGCTCTTAGCCAGACCCTCAGCCTGAATCAGGATCATCTCCTCAACACGCATCAGAGGCCAGTCGTTGTTGTTCACAGTAGAACCTACACCGCTCTTCATACCAAACTTAATGTTAGTATAGGGCTGGAAAGCAGCCTTACCACCATCAGAGGTAGTGAAAGTAGCAATAGCATCACCTGTAGCAGTTACAGAAGCATCACCTGGATCAACCCAAGTCAGGTTTGCCCAGTTGGGAGAATGAAGGTTCTCATCGATCCACCAGCCCTTACGGACGTCAGTTGCAGGAATCTTGTCGTAGAGCAAGATATTGATGCAAGGCGTATTCTCTGTAGCAGGTGCATAACCATCACCACAGAATGCGCAGATCCAAGATGAAGAGGTGGGATAGCCATTACTCTGAACCATCTCCTGAGAGACGTTGATACCCCAGATCCAGTTGTGCTCATCAAGCTTGCAGAAAGCGGGAACGCTAACCTCTTCCATAGAAGCAGGTGTATAGCCTTGCATAGCCTGAGCTGCATCAGCAGCAGCCTCAGCATACTTTCCGATAGCCAGGTTAGCACGGGCACGGAGACCGTATGCCACCTGCTGGTCAATATAAGCCTTTGATGTACGGGTAGCACCGGCGAGGTCGTTGATGGCAGCAGTGAGCTCAGTGATGATGTAGTCCCATACCTCACCCACGGTTGCACGAGGGTTGTTGGTAAAATCGGTATCATCAAGCAGCAGGGGTACACATGGCTTATCCTTAGCCACAGCATAACCGAACTGGAAATAAGGAGCCAGAGCCATATAACCGAATGCACGGCATACACGGGCCTGAGCAATCTGGTTCTTGATCGTAGGATCGTCAGATTCTTTAGGCAGAGAAGCGATGAACTCATTAGCCAAACCAATCAGCGTATAAGGGATTTTATAGCGGATAGTCGGGTTGGCATAGTTCGGGTTACGGTTTGACCACTCACCACAGACAGAGAACCAGTTGTAGTTGTTGTCCTGGAGGAAGAAGTCGGCACCCTCTGCATCGAGTGAGATAGCAGCCATCACAAAGCCAAAGTCATCGGCACGTGAGCTGGTAGGATAGGCACCTTTAGGCTTTGCCATGATATTGAACATACCAGCGAAGGTAGCCTGTGTACGGGAGGGAACGGCCACATTGGTCTCCTGAACCTGATCTTTGGTCAGGTAGTTGCCCTCAGGTGCCTGCTCATCGATATCATTACAAGATACGGTCAGCAGAGCAGCACCAAGCATCAGTGTGAAAATCTTATATAGTTTCATATTCATTTCCTTTTTTACTATTATACCTTTTTACCTTTAGAACGTAACGGTCAGACCAGCGGTAATAGAGCGCATAGCAGAATAGCTACCTGCAGCCAGACCACCACCAGAGGTGTAGCCACCGATACCGAGGTTGTAGCGAGGATCCATACCCTTACGGGCTGTCAGCAGGAAGAGGTTCTCACCTGCCACATAGACGCGGATGCCGCGGAGTGTGAGCGGAGTAACAATCTTGCGGGGCAGATTATAACCAAGCGCAAGGTTGTTCAGGCAGAGGTAGTTGCTGCTCGTGAGGAAACGGTCCATAGGAGTCTGTGAGCCAGAACCCGGATCGTCGACAGAAGCAGTACTCAGACGAGGAATGTTGCTGTTCTTGTTCTCAGGACTCCAGGCATCGAGCAGGTCGCGGTGCATGGCGTGACCAACCTCCTGACCGTTGTGCATCAGCTGCTGATAAGAACCATCGTAGAACTTACCACCGAGCTGGAAGCTGAACTGAGCAGTCAGGTCGAAGCCGTATGCAGCAAGCATAGTACCGAAACCTCCCTGCAGTTTGGGCAGGATGTCACCACAGTCACGACGCGTTGCCTCGTCGATGTTATAGGTCTTCTCAGAAGACTCAATCACATAATTACCATCTCCGTCAAGAGCAATATCAGTTGTAGGATTGCCATTCTCGTCCTTCTTGTATACATAAGTGTCCTTCCAGTACTGGGCACGTCCGTTCTCAGGATCAACACCAGCGAACTGGATCATGTAAGCGTGCTGCAGAGAGCCGCCCACCTTCAGGATCTGCTGGCTTGTACGCTGTCCGTACTCCTCAATAGAAGGATCGAGCTCGATGATCTTGTTCTTGTTGTGTGCCAGAGCGATATTCACGTTCCAGTTGATATCCTTCGTACGGATGATGTTGGCATCAAGGGCGAACTCAATACCGCTGTTGCGGACGGCACCGATGTTGGTGTAGTAAGAGTTCACGGTCTTACCTGATGAAGAAGGCAGGTTCTTCGACCAGAGCAGATCGCTCGTGGTACCGGTGTAAACCTCCAACGAACCAGTCAGGCGGTTCTTGAACAGGGCGAAGTCGATACCGGCGTTCCAGCTCTTCTTGGTCTCCCAGGTCAGGTTCTCATTACCCATACGGTACATGGTGATACTGTACTCACCGGTAGAAGAGTTATAAGAGGTAGAGTACTGGTCTGCGTATGCATAGTAGTTCATACCCTGGTCGTTACCGTTCTCACCATATGAGAGCTTGAACTTCAGGATGTCAACCCACTTCACCTTCTCCATAAACTTCTCCTTATTGATCTGCCAGGCGATACCAGCCGACCAGAAGGTACCCCAACGGTGTCCAGGAGCGAACTTGGAAGAAGCATCGCGACGGATAGAGGCGTTCACGAAGTAGCGGTTGTCATAGTCATAGCCGACACGTCCGAGGAAGCCCTCAGTCATATAGTTGTCGGTATAAGATTCTACAGTCTTCTGATCCAGACCACCGGCATTGTTCAATTCGGCGATGAACGGATCGAAGAGGTGGTCATTGTAACCCTCCAGGTTCTGATCCTTCACCTTGTACTGCTCATAACCGAGGAGCACCGTGAGGTTATGAACCTCATTGAAGGTACGGGTATAGTTAGCCAGATACTGCTGGTTAACGGCCATATTGCGCTCATGCAGCACGTCTGCAGCACCGTCAGAAGAACCACCACTCTGAGCGAAACGGCTGTAGAGATAGGTAGCACGACGGTTGTAGTTGGTCGTACTGAGCTGAGCGGTCAGGTTCAGACCCTCAATAGGCGTGATGACAGCAGCCCACTGACCAGTGAAGATATCAGAGAACGACTGATAGTCGTTGTACTCGTTATCCTCAGCAGCGTTACCAAGGAAGCTCGGACGTGTCTGGTTCGTGTTGTTGTTACGCATGAACTGATTGTGTCCGTTCTGGGTCATGATGTTACCCTGAGCGTCACGCAGATAGAGCGGATAGATAGCACCCATCGAGTTAGCGTAGTAGAACAGGTTGGTAGAGCTACCATAGGTAGTAGCCGAATACGAAGGAGTCTGGCTGATGTTGTGGGTGAAAGCCATGTTCGTGGTCAGCTTCAGCCACTTCTTAGCCTGATACTCAACGTTCGTACGGCCTGTGTAACGACGATAGTTAGAGTTCTTCACCTGACCGCCATCATTCAGGAAACCTACGCTGGCATAGTAGTTCAGCTTACCAGAGGCACCGCTGACAGAAGCGTTGTACTCCTGACGGAAGCTGCTGTGGAACAACTCATCATACCAGTCATCAGCCACATAGGTGTACTCACCATCGCTGTAGCCCATTGTTGCATGGGGGTTCAGCTTAAAGTTCGTACCGATGAACTTCTCACCGGCAGGCACATTGTAAACCTGTACACCAAGACCACCATTGTTCTGGTCGAGGATATACTTGTCGGCATAAGCATAGGCCTGCTCAGCGGTAGCACCATGATAGTACTGGCTGTTGAACATAGCCTTGTACTGAGTCTCGTAGTACTCGGCAGGATTCTTGATGATGTCATACTGTGGAATCAGGCGGCTGTTTGAACCCCACTTGGCATCGAACTTGATCTCTGCCTCCTGGTTGTTCTTAGCCTTCTTGGTCGTGATAATCACAACACCGTTAGCACCACGGTTACCGTAGATGGCGCTGGCAGAAGCATCCTTCAGCACAGACATCGACTCGATATCCTCAGGGTTGATGTTGGCAACGCTCACCTCTGTGGGCACACCGTCTACAATATAAAGAGGTGTAGAGCTGGCAGCATAAGAACCGATACCACGGATACGGATGGTAGGAGCACTGCCAGGAGCACCTGATGAAGAGGTTGCTGTGATACCAGCCACCTTACCAACCAGGGCGTTTGTAGCCGTAGAGGTAACGTGTGAAGTAATGTCTTTACTGTCAATCTCAACGGCAGAACCGGTGAAGGCTGACTTCTTGGAAGTACCGTAACCTACCACGATCACATCATCCAGCGTCTTGGCGTCAGACTTCAGGAAGACACGCATATTGTTCTTGGCCTCCACGTCCTTCGACTCGTAGCCGAGCTAAGAGATACGAAGTGTCTTCTTGCCGTCGGGCAGGACGATACTGAACTTACCGTTCACGTCAGTCAACATACCGGTCTGAGTACCAAGCACTTGAACGGCGGCACCGATAATCGGCTGACCGTCTTCCTGAGAAAGCACAGTACCGGAAACTTTGGTTTGAGCCAGCGCACTGCCTACGAACAGGAAGAGGCTGACAAAAAACAACGTTAGTCTTTTTTCCATAAATTCTCTCTCTTTTTGATTAATAAATATATAATAATGTATAATAAGTCTCAAAAACATACCCTCCCGAGGCGAAGGATAGCAAATTCTTACACCCTTTTACAGGTTCAGGCTGCAAATTTAGTACATAAATTCGTCAAAAACGAATAATTTTATATAAAAATCACATTTCGACGCACTTTTTTAACGGTTTAAGTCGAATCTCTTGATTTATATCAATTGTAAAGTGGAGTTTACATTTACAAAAAAAAGCGCATCCGTAATGAATGCGCTTAAGAATCACAGGAAATGACTGATCATTATTTCACCAGCACCACAAGATACTTGCTCGTTGACCAGAACGACTGCGGATCGGTGATGCGCAACACATACTGCTTGTTGGCATCGCGGGTCAGCGTGTATGAGCTCGCGGGATGTGAGGTCAGCACCTGGGCAGACTTGCTGTAAAGCTTGATCTCCTTGTCAATGCGGATATCTATCTTCGTGAAGTACTCCTTATTAAAGGTAGCTCTGAGCACCTCACCGTGATCCAGGATCTTCTGCTCCTTCAGCTCCTTGCTGGTACCGAATACGAACCAGGCGGTGTTCAGCTGCTTGTCCTGTGTATTGATGGTCTGGGTCTTCTGAGTGGTCTCCTCGGTCAGAGCCTGGACATTGGTATGAAGGTCGGCCACCTGCTCGTCGAGCTCGGCGATATGAATATCCTTCTTGTCGAGTTCCTCACGGAGTGCCTGCAACTGCTGGTCTTTCTGCTCCATCGTCTGGGTCAGGTTCTCGATGATCTTCTTCAGCTGGTCGCCTTTCACCGTACTTTCACGGACCTGCTGCTTCAGCTTGTTGATCAGTTCCTTGTTCTGCTTCATCACCGACTGGATGAAACGGAAGTTCTCCTTAATGCGCTGTGTGGTATTCGTTCCCTCGCCCTGCTTGGCAAGCGTCACACGGTTCTGAGCCTCTGTGATTTCGCGGAAACCTTCCTCAATGTCACTCAGAGTCGTCATCATGTCGTTGATCTCATTGTCTTTCTGAGCGATAATCTGATTCAGGGAGTCACGCTGCAGCTGGGCTGCCTGTTCCGCTTTCTTGACTCCTTCCTGATTACAACTTGCCAGTGCAACTGCACAGACTGCGAATAATAATAGCTTTTTCATAATTGTTATGTTTTAATGAATTAATTATTTCGAATCTTGCCCCGCCAGGATGATGACAATCTCTCCCTTTGGTTCCTTCTCCTTAAAATGGCTGATCACTTCCTCAAGCATCCCACGACCGCTCTCCTCATGGATTTTCGATATCTCACGGCACACCCTGACCTGACGCTCCGGCCCGAAGACCTCGGCAAACTGCTGCAGCGTCTTCACCAGCCGATAGGGCGATTCATAGAAGACCATGGTTCGCTGCTCGTCGCGGAGTGACTCCAACTTCGTCTGGCGACCTTTCTTCTGAGGCAGGAAGCCTTCGAAGGCGAAGCGGTCACAAGGCAGGCCGCTCGAAACCAAGGCCGGCACAAAGGCCGTTGCACCAGGCAGACACTGTACTTCCACACCAGCTCTCACAGCCTCACGGACGAGGAAAAAACCTGGATCGCTGATGCCCGGCGTACCTGCATCGCTGATAAGAGCCACATTCTCACCAGCCTGCAGACGGTTGACAATACCTGCCGACGTACCATGTTCGTTGAATTTATGATGCGACATCAGCTGATTGCGAATGTCATAATGCTTCAACAGTTTACCCGACGTACGGGTATCTTCTGCCAGCACGAGGTCAACCTCCTTCAAGATACGGACGGCACGGAATGTCATGTCCTCCATATTGCCAACTGGGGTCGGAACAATATACAATATGCCCATATCGGGGGCAAAAGTACGAAAAAGTTAAGACTTAAGAGTTAAGAATTAAGAAATTTTGCCGTTGTCATACATTTTTTCTTAATTCTTAACTCTTAAGTCTCAATTAATTAGTATTTTTGCAGCGAATATGACAGAATACTTAACAGGTGAGGCACACCGGCCTGGCAGAATAGAAGTAGTGTGCGGCTCGATGTTCTCGGGCAAGACGGAGGAGCTGATACGCCGCCTCCGCAGGGCTCAGTTCGCCCGTCAGAAGGTGGAAATCTACAAACCCGCCATCGACGTGAGGTATTCCGAGGAGGATGTGGTCAGTCATGACCAGAAGCATATCCTTTCCACCCCCATCGACTCCTCGGCGAGCATCCTCCTGCTCAGTTCCGACATCGATGTCGTGGGCATCGACGAAGCCCAGTTCTTCGACATGGGACTTGTCGACGTGTGTAATGAACTGGCCAACAGGGGGGTACGTGTCATTGTAGCCGGACTTGACATGGACTTCAAGGGCGTTCCTTTCGGTCCCATGCCGGCCCTATGCGCCATTGCCGACGATGTGACCAAGGTGCATGCCATCTGTGTTCGCTGCGGCAACCTGGCCTACCTCAGCCACCGCAAAGTCGAAGCCACCCAGCGGGTACTCCTCGGCGAGACTGCCGAATACGAACCGCTATGCCGTGATTGTTATCAAAAAGCTATCATAGAAGAAAATGAGAGAAAAGACCATCACCCTTGACCGCCTCGTCAGGTGGGTAGGATTAGGACTGCTCATCACAGCTATCCTGCTGTTGCTCAACTACCTCAGCCACGTATTGCTGCCGTTTTTCATTGCCTGGTTCTTTGCCTACCTGCTCTATCCGATGGTGAAATTCGTGGAGCGCCATCTCCATCTGCCGCGTGCCCTCAGCATTCTTGTTACGCTCATCATAGTCATCTGCGTCATCTCCGGTGTCGTCTACCTCATCATTCCCCCGATGATTGAACAGTTCGAGAAATTGGGGCACCTGGCCACCGACTACATCCGGAAGTCGGCTCATATCACCTCCATTCCCGGTGCCGTCTCTGAATGGATCACTGAGAACCAGGAGGAAATCGAGCGGTTCTTCAAGAGCAAAGACTTCACCGACAGCCTCAAGACCGTCATGCCAGGCCTCTTCAACTTCCTGGGGCAGACCTACAGCATCATCATGAGTGTCATTGCCTCGTTCATCACCTTATTATATATGTTCTTCATCCTGCTCGACTATGAGTACCTGACAAACAACTGGATACGCATCTTCCCCAAGAAGGCACGGCCTTTCTGGAAGGAAGTGATGGCCGACGTGGAGCGCGAACTGAACAACTACATCCGAGGACAGGGTCTGGTAGCCCTCTGCATGGGCGTACTCTTCTGCATCGGCTTCACCATCATCGACTTCCCGATGGCCATCGGCCTCGGCATCATGATCGGTATCATGGACATGGTGCCTTATCTGCACACCTTCGCCCTCATACCCACCGTGCTGCTTGCCCTGCTGAAATCTGCAGATACCGGCCAGAACTTCTGGATCATCCTTATCATGGCCCTCGCCGTGTTCCTTGTCGTACAGCTCATCTGCGACATGATC
>JAEEGH010015678.1_pt1 | contig 16420 bp, 10 predicted proteins | sample 9134181 | NCBI WGS metagenome assembly JAEEGH01 (sample SAMN16246544, study PRJNA631951) | gut metagenome | biome: gut microbiome; feature: rumen; material: DP-attached | host: Bos | place: Iran: Karaj | collected 2018-10
AGTTGTACTGTGCATCTACATAGCTTTCACCTGTAGCGTCCGCGCGGACGAGTGCGATCTCCTTGTAATCCGCTACGGTCTTGGGATCGTTGTGAGCTGCGGAAGCAACGTTGGAGAATACGATACCGTAGTTCTCGGTCGAAGCATTACCTGCAGACCAGTTGTGAAGCTTAACCTTCTTTGTCTCGCCGTCCTTGATCTCAACGGATGAAGTCCAGTCCGCTCTCCATGCGCTTACGAGGTTTACGTTACCGATGGACTCGACTGCGGCCTTATCGGGAGTAACGACGATGACTCTCTCGGGCTCAACGAACTTGGCGTTCGGATCGCCTGCCTGATAAAGTGTCTGGATCTGGCCCTCGGTGAGAACCTTGTCAAAAATGTATACTTCGTCGATACCGCCCTTGAAATAAGCATCCCAGTAGTTGATACCAACGAGGAAATCGAAATTGTCCGAAGGTGCCATCGTTCCGGTTACGATCGTAACGGTATCGCTCATAAGCTCACCGTTGAGATATATCTTTGCAAGGATGTTGGAACCCTCATCTGTGGTGTTGTTCTCATCAACAACAAGCGTGATGTTGAGCCACTGGTTAAGTCTCTCGCCGACACCGTCGTTCGGGAACCAGTTGGGCCATACAACGGCTTCGTCACCGGCCTGGTCATAAGACCATACGCAAGGATATTCGCCCGAGCCGCTCCACTCCGCACGTGTGAAGTTGAGATAGTGCTGTCCTCCGGTAGCGTCACCGTGCATATCGGGACCATACTGGATGGTGGGCATATAGTTTGCGAATCTTCTCGCATATACCCAGAAAGATATGGAATAGGTCTCGCCTACACCGTTTACTTCGGGAAGCTTGTAGCCGTATGCTCCGTTGCAGTAAAGAGCCTGACCCTTTACGCCATCGATCAGGACAACATCCTTGTCGGGTGCGGGCTGAACGATGGGGGTGGAAGCCGAATCCTTCATCGAAGGCTGGATCCTGCTTGTGCCATCAGCCTGATCAAAGGAAAAATAGTACTTTGCTTCGGGAAGCGCTTCGCCGGGAACTTTTGTAGGCTCCGGACTGGGTGTTGCGGTTGCAGGTGCCTGAGTCGGCGCGGGAGTTGCCGTTGCTTGTGTTTCAGTGTTTCCCTGCTGTCCACCATTGTCCTTGCCGCATGCCGCAAAGAGAAAAGCGGTCAGGCAAAGGCACATGATGATGCTTAAAACTTTCTTACGCATTTTGTTCCTCCTCATATTTTGTATTTCATTTCATTATTTTCCGAAAGAATCGACCACTGCCTGATATTTAGCCTTTTCCGCGTCAGTCAGGATGTTGTAGCCGTTGGGTCCGAAATATGAAAGCATGGCTTCTGCGTGATAGTAGTTTGCCTGCTCTGTAGCTTCAAGAACATAGTCCGCGGCCTTTGCTGTGCCGTTGTCCACAAGGTCGTGGATACCGATGTTGTTGAAGTACTGGTCACAGAAGTTCCAGTAACCTGCAATGGAGTACCAGCCGTAAGGAACAGGACGTGTAACGCTTGCGAAATAGTCATCCCAGTACTGCTTGTGATCGGGATCCTGAGGGAAGAGACTCTTGAAGCCTTCCCATACCTCCGCGTTGAGGTTGATGGGCATGGGCATCGAAGAATTCTTCAATGCAACACCGGAAGCATTTGTATATTCAGGGTTCTTGTAGATCTGAAGTCTTGTCTTCCAGCCGTCTACGCCCCATCCCATGAACTTGAGGAGCAGATATGCTTCGTAAGGATGCTTGCAGGAGGTCGAAACGCCGCCCATGTACATGTTTGTGATAACGTTGTGCTCTTTCTCGTCAACAACATTGGGTGTTACATAAGGGATGATGTCAAGACCGTACTGTTCCTGATATCCTTCAACGCCCCAGAGATTCTGGTAGGTCCAGAAAGCTTCCGAGAAAACGGCTACGTGGCCTGTTGCGCCAAACCATGTACTCCAGTCACCCGACCAGTCTTCCATTGCCTGTGTGTCCTGCTGGGGAGCTACATATCCGCCGAGCTTCAGGTCTGAGAACTGCTGCTCGCCGATTGCCCAGTACTGAAGATCGAAATCTTCGCCGTTGAAACCGAACTCACCCTTGATGGCACGCTCTGCGTTGGTGCAGGCAGCTATTCCGTAAAGGGAATCAAGTCTGTTGTAATAGCCGAGACCGTAGTATTTCATACCGGTACGGTCATCTACGGTAGCCTTCTTGATGAGGTCGATCATCTCAGCCCATGTCCAGTCGGTCCTGGGCATCTGAAGGTTCAGCTTTTCTATTACATTCCTGTCGATGAACACGGCGCTGGGCCATACCATCATGGGAACCGCAAATCTTGCGTTTGTGTCAAAGCATCCGATGCCATATTCCTTGATGGTGGGGAAAAGGTTGTCATTCTCGGGGTCTGCGTTGAAATACTCGCTGATATCGAGCCAGTACTGATTTGCGAGAGCCGTATCGGAATCAGTTCCCTCAAATACATCGGGGAAATTGCCTGCGGAAGCCGCAGCCGAAAGGTCGGTGCTCATATCCTCGATAAGACGGCATTCAACCGTGATATTGGGGTATTTTGCCATGAATGCGTCTGCCATGAGAGATGCTGTGGTCTCATCCTCATAGTGCCAGAAAGTGAGTGTGATCTTGTCCTTTGTCACCTCACGCCCCGCGATCTCTCCGATACCGCTTGTCGCATTGATAACGGCATCATTGATGCTGATCTCGGTATTGACGTTGGGCGTTGACGGATTGTCGGTATTTGTACCGCCGCCGTTCCCGCTGTCGCCGGTACCGCCGTTTGTCGTTCCCGAATTTCCGCATCCTGCGGCCGAGATGACCATCAGAGCCGCAAGTGCAAGTGCCAAAATTCGCTTTTTCATAACTCCTCCTTGTTATTTATAAATAGCCTTAAGTTTATCAAAACCGCACTTTACGCGGTAAAGATCGTTACTCTCCCGTGATGCCGGCCCTGTCGATCGACTCAACGAACTGCCGCTGAAGTATGAGATACATCACAAACAGCGGAAGTATGCTTAACGCCGTGGCCGCCATCCTCACGGATTCATTGAGGCTCGTCGCGGTGTCTCCCACGGAAGCCTTGGTATTGAATGAAGAATCAAAGTTTTTGAGCTGTATCACGAGATTTGTCCAGATGCTCTTTGTCGAAAGCCCTCTTACATACATCTCGGTGAGATATGACTCATTCCAGTACCATACAAAGGAAAACAGTATGACCGTCACTATTGCAGGTATCGCGGACGGAACCGCTATCCTGAAAAATGCCCTTATATGACCCGCTCCGTCAATGGAAGCCGCTTCCATGAGGACTTTCGGCACCTGTCTGAAAAACTGGTAAAAGATCAGTATAAAGATAGGCGCGTTGAGCCCGTTCCCGAAAAGCGCGGGGAGGACAAAAGTAAGGATGGTACCGAGTATCCCCATTTTGTTGTAAAGCACATAGGTCGGGATCATGGTCACCTGGCTCGGAAGGATGTAGGAAAAGAGCAATATCCCCATCATTATCTTCTTGCCTTTGAATTCATACTTTGCAAATCCGTAACCCACCATCATGCAGATCACAACATTGCAAAGAGTGGGAAGAAGCGCTATCAGTATGCCTTTTCCGAAGGTCGGCCAGAAGTCCATGGACTTTGCAGCGTCCACGTAATTCTGAAGGTAAAAGCTGCTCGGTATCCACTTCACTGATGTATCGAGGAGGTCATCCCTGTTCATGAGCGACGTGGAAAACATGTAGAGCATGGGGTAAAGGTAAACAAACCCGATGCAGATCAAAAGCCCGTATACGATGAGCTGTTTTCCCACGCCGTCCTTTTCTCTGGTCCCAAATACAAAGCGGTGGAGCTTTTCCTTTGTGAAACGGCGTCTAATAGTCGCCGCTGCCGTCGTAAGTCTTGTATTTTCCTGAGCTGAGCGCCCGTTCGCGTTTTCCGGCATTTCTCCTGTTCCTCCTTTGTATTTTTCTGTGTAGCCTTTCTTCTTTCTTAAGCGCTTTCTTTCTTCTGTCCGCCATCCTGTCATAGGAATCCTTTTTGGATCCGAGGAGCAGGAAGAACAAAAGAACGATGAGCGTCACGACCACCGCGTACATCCACGCCATCGCGGATGCATAGCCGTAGCCTTTTTCCTTTGTACCGGAGAACATCGCATTTTCGATCATGTTGATCAACTGGTTCTGTTCGTTTCCGGAAAGGAATATCACGGTGTATACCGCATTCAGCAGTATCATCGGCTTTATGGTGGGAAGCGTGATCTTCCAGAAGCATTCCCAGCCTGAGCCTCCGTCGATCTTTGCGGCTTCATAGAGCGCCGGATCGACTTTCTGCAGGGCTGAAAGGAATATCAGTATCTGCACTCCCGAATACCACAGTATCATGATCATGTTGGAAAATATCTCTCCCACGCCCTGAGCCGCCTTTAACGGGAGAAACGTGTTGAACGCCGAGATTATGGTCTGCACGTTCATAGAGGGAATGGTCGATGCGCCTTCGCTCACCAGCATGTTCATAACCGGGCCGCTCACTATGATCACGGGAAGGAAGAATATCAGACGGAAGAAACCTCTCATCTTTATCTTTCCGTTCAGCATTATCGCGATCATCAGCGCGAACACGACTATTATCGGGACTTCTACGATGGTCTGCCATATGTAGGTCACGAGCTGCTGCGGGAATTCCGCATTCTCAAGCCATATCTGTGTGAAGTTTCCCGTGCCGACCCAGATGAAATTTGTCTTTACAGGCGTGATCCTTATGTTGTACCACACATAGCGGAACGACTGCCCGAGAGGATACAAAAGGAACAGGACTACGCCGATGAGCCAGGGAGCCACAAACACATATCCCATCCTGGCTTCGCGTTTTTCCAGTTTTCCGGGCTTTATCTTCGGTTTTTTCTCTTTGATAGTCTTTGCCATATCAAATGTTTCTCCGCCTTTACTGCACGACTTTGTAGGTCATGGGAGCGAGGTTCTGCCCGTCGACCGTAACCTCATTCTCGCCGTAGTTCACATAGATCTTTATGCCGTTATCGTAGGTCACTCTCACAGCGTCTCCGATGATGTCATGATCACGGATACATGAGTCTTTTACCATGTCATTGACACTTTTCAGCTCCTTCGCATATTCCTCGATCATGTCGGCATATGCGCTGTACTGCGAGCTGTAGATGTCGTTTGAGTTTGTATAGATGAGTTCGGACGAGCTTTCCTTTGTGATATAGAACGAAGGATAGCTTCCGCTCTCTATGAGCTTCAGGAAAAATTCCTGTCTGTTCGCTTCAAAGTTTACATACTCAGAATATACCGGCATCACGCCCTTCAGCACTATCGAAAGGAACGGCACATATGCGTCCTCTATGATGTAGCTTGAACTGTAAAGCGGCATATCGAGGAACGCGAGACTATTGCCCCAGAGGTAAGCCGAGGGCTGCTCCATAACGAGATCCAGCTTTTCGTCGGCCTTTTTCACAAGTTCCGCGTAGGCATTTCCGCACTGATAACGTGTGTAATTTGTTCCTCCGTAGGTATAGGAGAACATGTTGGAGGTAATGCCTGCTACGCACATGCCGTTCACCTTGCCCGCCATATCCTTCACAAGCTTTGTCATTTCCGTCGTGCTGCGCTTCGGAGTGATGTAGTTGAAAACGGAATAGACTTCTTTTCTGGTCTGTTCCTCAAACTTGCGCTTGTTAATGCGCTTTACGACGTTGAATGTAACATTGTATTCCGAAGGATTTATCCTGAGCGCATCATTGTAAAGGTAAAACAATGTGCCTTTTCCGGTTGCTTCCTTTGCGAGTTTTGTAAGGCTTCCGGTGCCGCCTATTTTCGAATCTGCCTTGTAGTCGTCAACAGGGAAGTTGTAAATGCCGCCCTTTTGCCAGCCCTTGTAGACCGAAAGCAGATCATTTACTCCTCTGTTCTCGAGATCCTTGTAGATCTCCCTGATATCATCCACGGTCGTCATGACCACCGCGCGGGTGCCTATAACCCACTGTTCGCGGTCGGTCCCGAGGAAATCCACGCGTGTCCTGAAGCCGTCGTCAGTGTGGTTCAGGTCACCTTTTGCGATCAGGTAGTCCCTGTAGGCGTTCGCCATTCCCGCATAGTTTGCGCGGTCTCCCGAAAGGAAGATGTAGCGCACCTGAAGGTCGGAATGAGATCTGTCGGTCTCTGTGAGTTTCAGCGACCCTGATGTCGAGTTGTTTGAAGTCGGCTGTGTATAGTATTTTCTCTCGATGAATTTTGCGTAAGCCCTGTTGTAGTTGACCATCACGCCGTTCGGCATTCCTTCGATGGTCGCTCTCATCGCGCCGTCTTCGACGATCCCGAGATATGCGATCCTGTCATCGGTATGGGCTATTCCGAACACAGGAGCTATGATCTGTTCCGAGGAATTGATGATGCGGTATCTGTCCCAGAGGAGCGACTCGACCTTGTTATCTTCAAAGCCTATGTCGTTACCGTAGATCATCGCGGAATATCCGGATTTGTATCTTCCCTCTTTGTCATCAAGGTAGATGAGCGCACCGTTTCCGTCAGGTACAAAGATATAGCCTTCTTTATCGTCCATATAGGAATTTCCCATATAGGGATAAAGTGAAATGGTGCCTATCTTGTAGTCGTTCCCGTCTTCCTTTATGGAATCGTCAGGGACTCTTACGGTAAGTCCTTCGCTTGTGAGCTCGACCTCCAGCGTGAGACCGAGATTGTAGGTCGTCCAGTAAATGTCCGCCGTAAAGCCGTACTGAGTACGCTTGAACTTTTTTGTCACCTTGTCGTTAAAGGTGTTTGCCTGTTTGCTGTCATCGTTACCGTTTATCATTGTGAGGACGACGGCCGAGTTCATGGCTCCGAACCAGGTCTTGTTGCTCTCTCCGTCATCATATGTGATCGACGACGACATGGTCGCGCCCGTCTTGTTGTCCTCTATGATCAGGGAAAGCGTGTCCTCGTCTACATAAAGCGTGTAATCTTCGTTTGCGGCAACGTTTTTGTGTCCGTCAAGCTCTGCCGTGGCGGCTTTTGCGGTATTTTCGCCGCTGTTTCCTATGCCGGACGCGAAGGTGAGTGTAAGGAGGGCAAGAACTGCGACAGAGGCGGTCAGTTTTAAGATCTTATCTTTCAAATTTGTACACCACCTCTCTCGGGATCTGCTGAACGAAATCGATCACCTGCGCCCACAGTACATAGATGATGAACGCGAGGAGGCACACGATGAGGATCGTGAAAGCCGTGAGGCCTATGATCTTTAATGTCTCCTTTATCGAATAGTCGTTGATCTCTTTGATCGAAACAAAGACCAGTACAGCGATCCAGCTGAACATGAACAGTCGTCCGAAGGTCACGAAAAACACTTCGTTATTCGTCACCACATGTGACAGAAGGAAAATGACCGGAGTGAACACGATGAACGGTCCAAAGCTGTAAATGAAGCTGCAGTAGATGTCTTTGAGCTTTCCTTCACCGTCGTTTATCGTGCACATAAGGTAGTTGCAGCCTACCACAAGGAGCAGAGCCACAAGGACCATTCCAATGTCGGAAACGATGTCAAAGCTTCCTTCTCTTACGGTCTTTAACAAAAATCCGCAGAAATACTTGTTGATGATGAAAAAGACGATCATCACGAAAAGCAGGATATTGGAACTTAAGAGCGACACCGCGCCCTGTCTTTTCACGCCGTAGCACGCTTCTATCGGATGCCTCATGAAGTAGAAAACGTATGTCAGCTGCTTTATGAGTTTCTTTTCTCCGAGCTTTTTGAGCGCCGCCTTCGGGCCTCTTAAGAAACCGTATTTTCTGTCCAGAAGGCCGATGGCCTTTATCAGTATCACGATTGCCGCGATCACCAGCACGATCGCTGTAAGGTGATGCTTAAGCCAGGTGTTTCTTATTTCCCAGTAGGAATCGGAATATCCGTCAAGGTCTCTCGAAAGCCTTGCGTATTTCAGCGCGTCCTCATAATTTTCCTCTTTGTAGAGAGCCTTTCCCATTGCCATGTTGGCATAGTCGAAAAGGTTGTTCATCTCAAGGACCTTGGAAAGCGGCTCTTTTGCTTCGGTGTAACGGCCTTTTGAAAACAGGTTCAATGCATCATGGAGATTGTCAACAAACTCCGTCGTCTCATAGATCTGTATCTGGGCCTTGTCGGAATCGAGCACATAGATCTTGTCGTCGGTCCCGATCTGTATAGCCTCTACCTTTGTGGAAAGGCCTATCCTGTTGTCACCGTCATCCGCCCCTCCGAAAACAAAGAGGAGATTTCCTTCGTTGCTGTATTCATAGATAAATCCCTTTTGAGAAACGACAAACACATTGTCGTGGTTTCCGACCGCCACTGCGGCGGGCAGATCCTCATAGGATTCGGGTTTTATCATGTTTGTTCCGGCGATGTTAAGTCTTTTTAACGACTCGTTCTTCTCGCCTCGTGTTACGGTGTAGATGATGCCCTTCTCGTCGATCGCCATATTGTCGGGAGTCGAAGGGATGTTGCTCTGCATCTTTGCGCGCTGTGCGTCGGTGAGCACTGCTCTCCAGATTATCCTCCAGATGGATGTGTCGGTGCTGTTCGTGCCGAAATATCCGAGGAACGTGCCGTTCTCCACGGGGCTTATCTCAACGATGCCGTTCGTATTGGATTCGCAGATCACATACATTGTGCCGGAGGAATTCACCACTATCTTTAAAGGTTTGAAATCCTGTCCTTCGCCGTACATCGCTTCTGCGGGCTTTGTGTAGCTTTGGATGAGTTCTCCGTTTTTGTCGAATACCCAGATGGTCTTTGCATCACGGTCCGCCACATAGCATATCCTGTCAGGAGTGACATACATTCCGCGCGGTCCCTGGAGCACGCCCTCACCGAAAGTCATCACAAGCTCGTAGTTGCTGTCCGACACCACCACTCTCTTGTTCCCGCTGTCAAGGATATATAGGCTTCCGTCCTCCATCAGCGTAAAATCGGTGGGCGCCGCAAGGCTTTCCTCTCCGATCTTTGTGACCGTTGCGTATGGCAGATATGCTGTCTGAGTTGCGGCAACAGAGCCGTAGCCGTCCACCGTGTAGGTCTTGTACGGCGCGTCGGCAAAGGCAGCCGTTCCCGCTCCGCTCATTGCGATCACTCCTGCGAGCATGAGCGTGAGAACTATTTTTGACAGTTTCTTTTTCATCCTAAGTTTCCTCTGTTACTTGATACCCGAGTAAGCCATCGTGTTCATTACCTGACGCTGCAGGATGCAGAACAGGATGAGGTTCGGAAGGAACATGATGAGCGACGCGGCTGCCGATATTCCCTGTCCGGCAACCGTATTTGATGTGGAAGTGCTCGCCAGCGTGTTCATGTAAAAAGCAAGGCTCTTTAACGATTCATCGTTCACATAGTAGTTTGAAGCCTCAATGTTGGTCCATACCTGCTGGAACACAAGGATCGCAGCAGTGGCGATGGCGGGCTTTATAAGCGGGATGATGACCTTTAGGTAAATGGTCCATTCCTTTGCGCCGTCCATATATGCCGCTTCGATCAGCGAATCGGGCACCTGGTCGACAAACTGCTTTATCAGGAAAAGTCCCACAGGAAGCGCCATGAGCGGAAGGATCTGCGCAAAGAACGTATCCACGAGCCCGAGCTTGTTCACTATGAGGTATCTCGGGATCATCACCGCGCACGACACAAACATCAGTGCGATCTGATTGATCTTCATTATCGTGAGCCTTCCCTTAAAGCGGAGCTTTGAAAGCGAATATGCCGCCATCGTGGAAATGAGGAGCGACCCGAACACTACGACCACTGTGATAAAAATACTGTTGAACACATATTTGCTGATCGGGATGCCTGCGCTTCTTGACGCCTTCATGAGTTTTCTGAAGTTGTCCAGCGTGGGATGGAGAGTGATGAACTTGGGCGGAAAAGCGAACAGTTCCTCCATCGGCTTAAAAGCGTGGAAAAATATGAAAACGATCGGAATAGCCGTGATGATCACCAGCGGAAGCACAAGGAGGATGATCTTTATCTGGCTTTTTTCAAATTTGTCGGGATTCATCTGATGCCCTTTATATGCTGCCATTTCACGCCCTCCTTTACTCTTTTTCGCCAAACAGTCTGTTTGAAAGCTTTGAGAATATCTGTACGATGAGGAGCAGCACCACGGAAACCGCTGCCGCATATCCCATCTCATATCTTATGAATCCGTAGTCCTCAACGTGGTTCACGATGAGCTGAGCGGCATATCCCGGTGTGGGATTTCCCGCGAGCAGCGTTGAGATCATGCCGTTCTGGAATGCGCCTACGATCTGCATTACCGCTGCAAAAAGCATCTGAGGCTTCATGCAGGGAATGGTCACATAGATCATTTCCTGGAAACGGTTTTTCACGCCGTCTATCGCAGCCGCCTCATAGAGGGATTCGTCAACGTTCAAAAGTCCCGCGAGGATCGAGAGAAACCCGACGCCCATGCTTGACCACAGTCCGATGATGATGACTATGGGAAGCAGGTAGTTTGTGTTGACGAGCCAGATTATGGGTTCGTCGATCGCGCCTATGCTCATGAGCCAGCTGTTTATGTAGCCTGTCTGGTCACCTGTGAAAAGTATCTTCCAGAGTACCGCCATCGCAACACCCGTGGTCATGCTGGGAGAATAGAGGATCAGCGCGAACACGGTCCTTAAGCCCTTTGGCAGGTTTGCAAGCGCCCATGCGAGAAGGAACGAAAGGATGTAACCTCCGACACCGACGATCAGCGCATATTTTACAGTGTTCGGAAGCACGAATTTCATGAACGTGTCATCCGATGTGATGAGGTTTATGTAGTTCAGGAAGCCCACAAACTTCGGAAACTGGATCGCGTTGAAATTTGTGAACGAGAGCACGACCGCCATTACAACGGGCGCAAGTATGAAAACCGCGAACAGCAGGGCATAGGGAAGCACAAACCAGTACCCGTTCGGATTTGAATGCATCCTTCTGCCTACGCTCGATGTTTGTTTGTTTTTCTTGAGCAGTGACTTCTCAGACATTAGTTTTCTCCAAGTATCTGTCTTACTCTTTCAACCGACGGGATGAGATATTCTTCGATCACATTTCCGTCTTCATCAATATATCCGAATTCTTCAAGCTTTCGCCTTACTTCGCGGTCTATCACCTTCACCGCATCGTCGACGCGGGATCTTACCGTTTCGCCGTTTACGACGATGTCGTTGAAAGCATTGCTCATCTCACGTTCGAGCATGTAGCTTCCGAGAAGTCTCGGGGCCTCAAGTATCTCCTGTGCCTGTTCGAGTATGGTGTTCTTGTCGGACGTGGGATAAGGGAGGAGCTTAAAAGCTTCAAGGTTTGCGGTGGGCCATATGTATTCGTCTCCGTACATGATCTGTAACATCTGTCCGAATTCGGCCTGCACTTCCGTCGACGACCACCAGCTCATGAAAGCCCATGCCTGCTTTTCGCGCTCGTCATTTGACTTAAACATCACGGTGGACTCTGCGCCTCCGGACATGTAGCGGTTGACTTTGCCGGTTTCTGGGTCATACACGCCGGGAACAGGTGCTATCGACCATGAGTTTGCGATCTCGGGCGCAGCGTTAAGTATCAGGTTGTAGCAGTTGAAATCGGCAATGCCGAGGGCAAGATCTCCGTTTCTGAAGTGCTGGTAGAAATTCGGCACATCAACGGGCAGATCGTAAAGCGTGAAGAGCTCCGTGAGTTCTGTAAAGCCGTACACCGTTTTCTCGCTGTCAAGCTCGATGTCAAGCGCCGTCGGCCCGTAGAGCACGCCGCCGTTCTGATAAATGATCGGCGTTGTCGCGTGGAAGTTTCTCATTCCGGACATCGAAGCCGAAGGATAAAAGACGTTTAAGCCTCTCATCTGAAGGTCAGGCAGCATCGCGATAAGGTCGTCGAGCGTATCCGGAGCCGTGAGCCCAAGCTTGTCAAGTATGTCAGTCCTGTAAAACAGTGAATAGAAATTCATCGTCTCGGGGAGCGAGTATAGCCCGTCTCCTATCACGGAAGGCACCAGGATGCCGTCACTGTAGCGTCCGAAGACTTCTCTGTAGTCCGGGAACTTCGTGAGATCCGTGAGGGCCCCCCTTATCGCAAGTTCAAACGGTATGGAATAATTTATACCGGTCGCGATATCGGGGGTATCTCCGGATGCGTTAGAGAGGATGAGCTTCTGTGCATCTGTCATGAGCGACAGATCGACCTTTATCCCGGTCGTGGGAGTAAAACTGTCATCGATCATCTTTTGCATGATTTCGACATACTGGCGGGGCCTGTTCACCCACACCTGGATATGGTCGGGATCGGTGTTGCTCGCGGAATATGACTGTCCGAAGAAGGAATAGAAAAACCTTCCTATCTTCTGGAAAAGAGAGGCGAAAAATCCCAGTTTTTTGGGGAGTTTCGCTCCGCTCTGGAAGATATATATCCTGTCTATCGAGAGATCGTTGTTGTTTATGATGTCGACAAAGTTTGCAAGCTGTGTGTTTATCGAGTTTGAACCTGTGGAAAGCTCGTCGACTCTGTATACCAGGTCGTTCGGTTCTTCGACAAGAGTCTTGAGCTGCTTAGCCGCGATCAGAAGATAGGAGAACGCAGCGACCTTTTCGGGATCTGCGGTACCGATGTAGCTTCCCGCTTTTTCTGTGATCGCATACAGCCTGTCGACCCAGTCCTGCATCGTTTCCTGCACTCCGGGGATATACCTTGTGATGCGTAGATCTCTGTATTTATCCTTGTTCGTGCCCGCAACCTTTTTTACCTCCAGTGAAAGGTCGCTTATCTCGCTTATCAGCTTATCCACCTCTTCAAGCGCATATCGCACGGGATCCGCGCTTATCGTCATCGAGATGGTGTGTGTTCCTTCCGTGAGGTATAGGCTCAGAGCCTTTCCGTCATCGTCCGAAAGCGTGGTCGTGCGGTATTTCTGGGTGTATTCCATCGGATAATTTTCAAACTCTGTGTTCGGTATCTCCCCGTCCACCCTGTAGTTCAGGAAGACCGGGAAGCCGTTCTTTTCGGACTGTCTGTAGTTCAGCGCTATCTGATAAAAACCTGCCTTTGCGACGTCAAATCTGTAGGTCACGGTCTGTCCCGCTTCATTGAAGCTCGCTTCGTCAATGACATTAAGCTTTGTCTCTTTAAGGTAAGTCGGGGTGATCGCGGTGTCATATTCACCTATCGCATGGATGGATGAGTCATTTCTCAGATAGAAATCCTCAGCCTCTATGGTGATGAGTTCGTTTCCCGAAGCCTCTTCCGATCCTGTGTATTCTGCAGGCTTTTTCGGAGCGGAAAGTGTGATGTTCCCAAGCAGGAAACGGCCTTCGTTCACATCGATCGTAAAAACATGTTCCCCTTTGGAAAGCTCGACTTTTAGCGGTGCGCTGTACCTGTATCCGCCGTCCGACAGCTCCTTGTGTTCCCACTGTTTTAATTTGTCAGGCATCACCACTATCTCATTTCCGTAACGGTCAATGCTCTTTTCGTCTCTTGAGCCCCACGTTGTCTCAAACTTGAGGCTCCTCATCTCGTAGAAAGGGAACTCGCCGTCCGTCATCAGTGACATCTCGATCGGAAGTATGGATTCGTCGTAGGAAAGATAGTCAAATCCGATGAAATAAAGTCCGTTCTCGGGAACATTCACTTTAAGTTCAAATGAATCTCCGGCTTTGACCATTGCAACGGGATTCGGGTAATCTGCATTGTAATTGAAGTTTATGCTCCCTGCTTTTCCGGAAAGGGTTGAAATATCGAGGATCACGTCTTTTCCGGTATAGTCTTTGTAGCTGTATCCGGCGCTGACGGTTGTGTAATTGTGTGTAAGGCGCTCATTTGAAAGGGTTCCTGTAACTCCGGCCGTACTCATGGCGGCAGTCACCGTCCCGGTCTGTTTTACTGTCCCCGTATCTTTTGATGTGCCTGCAAAAACACTCGCCGGAGTTGTCTGTGAAAGCACTATTGCAGACGTTATAACGAGCGTAAAGGCCCTTTTTATTCTTCCATTCATATGCTCATGACCTCCGGGAAACAGATCTGTACGGTTTTATCCGATTTATGTTTTAGTCGATTTTAAAATATAAGCGTTTTTCTGTCCAAATCAGCGTTTTTCTTTAGTTTTTGTTTAAATATTTTTTGTTTAACCAACGCTTAACCTTAAAATACTACATTTTTTTCTAAAATGCAATAGCAACTTTCATAACCGAGGTCAAATTTTGGGTGTTTCTTTTGGTGATATTGCACAAATTGTTTGGTTTTTTATTTTAATTTATTTTTTGAGATTCAAAAAATCAGGGAAAACTAAAATAAAAGGGGGAAGTCGAAAAGAAAAACGCACGCATATAATTATGATAATGCGTTTCAGGGAAGGCTACGCATGTTGTGGGATATGTGGCCTGCGCAGTCTGTATCCTCGTTCGCATTCGGCCGACACTCGCGCGGTTAGGTTAAGAAAAGGCTCCGTTATGTGATGCGCGAGGTCAGATAATGCTCGCGAGGTACAGACTGCTACGGCTTTCTCCCGCAATATGCTGCGCCGTGATATGAAACGCGGGCGTGCGGGAGGGGAAAGAAACGCATTATTAATGGACAAACGAAAAAACAGTAAGGTAGTCGGTATAGTTTATTGCAATTCAGTTGAGATATGGTAGTATGATGAATTGAAAGATGTGGATATGCTCGTAGTTGAGTAGTTTCTTTAGAATTAAGGATTTATAACGGAGGGGATCATATGAGGTTGATATTTGTGAGGCATGGTGAACCGGATTATGCTAAGGACTGTCTCACCGGGACAGGGCGTGTCCAGGCAGAATGCACCGCAAAAAGGCTGCACAATGAAAAGATAGAAGCAATATACTCATCTCCGATGGGGCGTGCAAAAGAGACCGCGTCGTACACAGCGCACGATCACGGTCTCGATATAAACATTCTTGAATTTATGCATGAGATAAACTGGGGAGCGAGAGAAAACGCCAAAGGATTAAAGTATAACGGGCACCCCTGGACTCTCGCTTCGGAATTCCGCTCGGATACGGCAGAGGGAAAAACGGATCTTCCATGGAAAGAGCATCCTTATTTCAGGGATAATGTCTGCATGGACTATTTCACTCTGATTGGAAACGGTATCGACGCTCTGTTTGAAAAATACGGGATAATCCGTGAAAAAGGACTATACCGCTGCAAAAAGGAATATGACGGCACTATCGCATTGTTTGCGCATGGTGGTTCGGGCGCTGTTATGTTTTCGTATATCCTGGATCTCCCGTTTCCTTATGTGCTGACATCAATGCCCTACGGGGTCTGCTCGGTGTCTGTCATTAATTTCGAGACACAGCCTTCAGGCACTGTTATCCCGCGGATCGAGCTTTTTAATGACATGGGGCATCTTCCAGTGGTTGCCGCGGAGAAACTGCATTTTGAAAAATAGTATATGCCGTTCAGCACCTGTCCGCGCCGACAGCCGCAAGGAACTGCTTTGCAATATACATACATCCCGTCTGGTTCGGATGTATCCTGTCCCATGCGATATTTGCGGAATGCATGTGTTTAAACAGTTTATCCCACCCCTCTTGAAGATCAACAAGTGTAAGATTGTACTTGGCTGCCAGTTTCTTTACAATGGCTCCGTATTCGTCCATACGCGCGCGCATCGGATCCTGCTTATAGGTTTCCATGAAGTACGGAGTCATCAGTATCATCCCCTTGACCCGCGGCAGTGTTTCTCTGATAAGCTCGTCATATGTTGATTCAAATTCTTCAGGTGATACATGTGTCTCAGGCATCTGAGGGCAGTCAAACTGTCTCCAGACATCGTTTATGCCTATGAGGACACTCACCCAGTCGGGCTTCCTGTCAAACACATCGGTCTGCCATCTGGCCTTCAGATCACGCACCTGATTTCCGCCGATACCCATGTTTACCACGCGGAGCGAGAGTTCCGGGTACATACAGCCGAGAAGCGCACCGGTACAGGCCACATAGCTGTGTCCCCATGCGTTGAAAAGCCCCTCTCCCACCGGTCTCGCCCGGTCATAGTCCGAGATTGAATCACCTATAAAAAGCACAGTATCATTTTTCTGAAATAACATTATCCCATCCTCCTAATCATAAACGATATTGTTTTTTTATTTCTACAGATCCTTTACAAAAAACCTGTTCATTGTCCCGTGTACCACTTCCGCAGGTCTGTCTGTCTCTTTGTACCCGCTGTTTTCATATATATGGATCGCAGTCTTAAGGTTGTCGTGGGTTTCAAGGTAAGAACGAGTATAGCCCGCTTTTCTCATTTGTTCTTCGATGAAATACACCATCTTGTAGCCGAGTCCTGAACCCTTTGCCGTATCGTCAAGATACAGTTTTTGAAGTTCCGCGGTGTTTTCCATATGTGGGAAGTCTGCAAAGCCTATACCA
>JAEEGH010015679.1_pt1 | contig 16418 bp, 12 predicted proteins | sample 9134181 | NCBI WGS metagenome assembly JAEEGH01 (sample SAMN16246544, study PRJNA631951) | gut metagenome | biome: gut microbiome; feature: rumen; material: DP-attached | host: Bos | place: Iran: Karaj | collected 2018-10
TGAACTCGATGCGGCGTTGAGAAGGCTTGGGAGCATCGCCGAATTCGCCTTCGAGCTGCACTCCGTAGAACTTGACTTCGGGAGCGCCGCTTTCGCTAATCTTGATGAGGCGGTACTTGTGGAACGAGCCGTCGTCCTCGACCTTGGTCGTGTGTTGTTCCTTCGAGCCGATTTCGAACTGGTCAACCTGCTTGCCGTCGCGGTCGAGACGCCAGCGGGACAGGCCTTCGAGCGTGACCGTAATCGAGGACGCCTTGGCGTTGAACGTAATGGACGAGGCAGGCGCACTCACGCGGCTAACGCCATCGACATGGGACCAACGGCCGTTGAACAGAAAGTTTTCCATAGTCGAAGAAGCTCCGAACGAGAACGCGGCAAGCGTCCCCAGCAAAAGAAATATGCGGACAAGATTCATTGAAGGAATGATAGAAAAAAATTCTTCATGGAATTTCTTTTTTTATATAATACATCCCCCAATTTCATTTCGTTTAACATCATCCGCACTTGGAATTTTGATAAAATCATACATTCCATCATCGCGCACAACGCATGAGTAATACAGAAAACAATCTATAGCCTCAGCATTACAAAACGCACTATAGGAATTATGTTTTTTGTAAACAAAAAAAGTATGCCTAGTAGCACGTTCTCTACCCACAATACCATCAAACTTTTTGAGACAAAAAACACCCGACAAATTCGTATTGGAGATTTCTAGTTTTTCACAATCTAAATATTTAGTAGAATCCGTTTCCAGAATCCAAAGGGAATCTTTTGTCGTCTTGGCACCACTATCAGAAAAAAGATAATAGTCAAAATGGGGCAACATATCGGTTTCTATTTGTCCCAAGCCAAAATAAATATTTCCCTTTTTTCCGCAACGTACGGAATCTTCAGCAAATTCAATTCCAGATGATTCATCGCCAGATGTACAATCTCTACTTATGACGAATTCACTTATCTTGATAGGTTCATTTACACTACTAGAGGAACTTTCAATAAAAATATCCTCTAAACTCGATGAACTAACTTCTTGTGGATTAAATTCAAAAGGCTTAGACGAAGCGTCATCGCATCCCCAAAGAGCAAATAATGCCAGCGCAGCAATAGAATAATTTATGAGTAGTAATATTTTTTTCACGGTATTCCTCTCTCTTTATTCATAACATCCTATTTGTTTTTGTTCCGCATCGTCCGCATCCGGAACTTTGGAAAAATTATAAGAGCCATCATACTGGACTACACACGAATATAATAAGACGCAGTCATACGCGGCAACGTTACAAAGCGTTTTATAAGAGCCGTACTTACTATAGATAAAAAAAGAATCCCAATCATACTTCTCTAAATTGTAAGCATAATTCATCGTATCCCTGCCAACACCATTATCAAACTTATGCAAGCAGAATGTTCCAGATAAACTTATACTAGGTAATTCTTTCTTTTCACAAGTAGAAATCTTGACAGAATCGGTTTCCAAAATCCAAACAGAATCCAAAGAGTTTTTTGCACTACTATCATGAAATAAATAAAAACCAAGTGCTGAAAATGGAACTGTTTCATATACTCGTCCAAGACCAAAGTAAATATTCCCCTTTTCTCCACATCGAACAGAATCCGAATCGAATTCGACACCCGTTTCAGAACCATTTGTACAATCTCTACTCACAACGATTTCATTATCGTAGAGATCAACTCCGTCATCACATCCCCACAAGGCAAATAATGCAAACACAGCAATAAGAACTATCGTTTTCATTCTTCCTCTCCTATATACAGGTAATCTAATAAAAAAGGAACAAAAGTGATTAGACTGTATGGATGAGGCTCGAGGATGACGGTTTCGAGGATAAGCGGGGCGTTGCGGGGCGGCGTATGAGCCCCGCAGTGGAGGTAGCGAAAGACCCGACTCGGGTGGGTTAAACAAAAAACGCCCACTCACATTTGAGTTGGCGTGATTACAAAGGCGGGAGTCGGGGCTGTAGCGAGGGGGACACCTCCCCCTTCCCTAAAAAAGAGATTTACAGCTGCGTAGCGGCGGCTTTCTTGCTCAAAACCTTGATTTCCTGAATAAACGAAAGGTCTAGCGAGAAGCGTTCTTCCTTGCCACTTTCCTGGATTTCCACCATCGAGGGGGATTTGGCCAAATGGAGCGCATGCACGTAGAACATCTTTTCTTCGAGCTTCGCGTTTCGCTTGGTCTTGTCCATGATTTTCGCGGCAAGCGGGGTGCCCACGGTCTTTGCGTAACGGAGAACCTTCACGAGGTCGAACGTGCTCAGTTTCTGATAAACGCTACCGTACTTGGTAGAATCCATCGTCGCCTGCGCCGACGCCTCATCAGCATCGTCCTTCAAGTCGTAATCAATCTTTTTCGATTCCGGCCATGCAATCGCAAATTCGGCACGCCATTCGTCGAGGGATGCCGGAGTGCGGTTTTCCGTCGATTCGCCCACGTAGGGGAAGAACCCGTAGTTCTCAAGGATTTCGAACGCACGCGCTTCCAGTTCGGGGTCGAGGATAAAGCCGTAGCCCGGGATGTATTCCTCGGTGCATTCCATGAACTGCGGGAAACGGGAAAGTTCGCTCAGCACTTCCTTGCTTTCGACCTTCAGGAGTCTAGCCGTGCGCACCTTCGCGCCGTAGAACGAAGCGTTCCACTCGGCAATCGTCGAAGACACGTTCTCGGGAGGCTTGATCCAGTTGCGGAGATTTTCGATTTCGGATTCGGGGAAGCCGCACTTGAGGCCCGCCACGTAAGTTTCCTTTTCGAGCGTAAAGCAGAGGAACGTCTCGTCGTTCTTGACTTTAGCGAGGCACGCAAGGGAGTAAAGCACGCGCGGAGCCATGCCCGTAGAGACGACCAGGTCAAAGTTCGGGAGAGCCGTGAGGTTCGCCTCGGGAATCGACGCTATAGACGTGTCAAGCCAATCCCTGCCCGACTTGCTCAATACCACGGACGTTACCTTGTTCTGCGTCATGCGGAAATCGACAAGCCCCAAAAGCCAAAGTTCGCAAAGCGGACGCGGCAGGTGTTCCCACGCAAGCACCTTGCACTTTTCCTGAATGCGGTACGACGGATCCATCACCCAGAAACGCAGGGCGGCGTCGGTAGCCGAAAGCCCGTCACCAATACCCTTCAGCAAATGCGCGCAAAGGTCGCGGTCGCCATGGAAACGTTCCTTGATCCACCACGCAATGACATCCTGATGCAGGCGGAATCCGTTCTTGTGGATAAAGTCAATCGCCGCCACCGACGGAAGCAAGAACGTGTTTTCGCGTTCCAGCCAGCCGTTCTGCACAAGGAAACTGAAAATAAGCGAAGTCTCGTGTTCACAGGCCTTTTCGGAAACGTGACGCGCCGACGCAAACGATTCCGTACAAATTTGGCGTCCACGGCGGTGAAGCGTGCCGTTGGTGTTGATGCGGAGCTGCTTTTTCTTCGCCGTCGCAAGCACCATGCAAATATGCCAGTCCAGAAGGTTCTGGTAAGAAATCGTCGGAGAAACCGTGTCAATTTCGCCTTCCGGCTTGACTTCAAAACAACCGGCAAAATCGCTAAAGCCCGTGTAAATCGGGGTGCCGCCCACAAAAGAGCGGTAAAGGATGAACGCACGGCACATCGTGAGAAGGAACGTCTGGAGTTCGCGGTTCTTGCTCACGGGGACCGTCAGTCGAAGTTCGTTAAATGCAAGTCCCCTGGACCCGCTGTTATAAATCAAGTTGAGGCAACGGCGTTGCCACGGCTCCATCTTGGAGAACAAGCCCGTAACACGCTTCTTGTCGGAGTAATAGGACAGTGTTTCGGACTGGATGAGAGCATTGTTTAAAAGTCCCTTTTTGCCGAACGCCTTGGCATGGGCGTTACGAAGCAAGGGCTTTGACATTCCATCAAAAAAAGCACTTAAATCAAACATTATGCACCTTGAAACAGGATGCCAAATATAATAAAAAATGGGCCGTTAGTTAAGGGGCTACACACGTGAACAGGTGCCGAGCAGTAGGAAGTAGACAGTAGGCGGTAGGAAGTAACCGTCATCCTGAGGAACGTAGTGACAAAGGATCCAGTGAAAGTATGGGCTATGGGGTCGGGTTTCGCCCTTAGGGGTCGCTACGCTGGGCTATGGGAAAAACGTCATCCTGAGCAATGCGAAGGATCCAGTGAAGGCATGGGGAAAATTGCGATATACAATCAACTACTTCATAAAATATTTCAAATCATATTCTTTTTGTCCGGATTCATCATAATTTTTCTTAAGCGTCCCATTTTCATCGTAATAACACCATCCGCATCTCCAAACAAAATCCTCAACATATTCGCTATCAACTATTTCATTTATTGTATTTTTTTTCAAATCAATCGTAAATTCACGGGCTCCCTTAGGTGTATCCACCAAGAACCAGGCCTTTTCACATTTTTCGCCGTCTGTAGATTCACAAACATGCTTTTCTAATACGGCTTCTTCATAAGCCGCTTTGAAAATACGATTCCCGCGATAAGTCACCATTTTTAGCGTTCCGCCTTCAATCTTGGATACAAAATCTGCAATTGCCTGCTTGGTTGCAAAATCCAGGTCGCACGGAGCAAATGTTCCGTCTTCTTGCCAGCACAGGTCATAAGAGACCAGAAACTTTTTATCGGACTTAAATCTCTCATCCAGCACATAAATAAAATCAGACAAGTCATCTAAAGTTTTTTTCATGGAAAAAGATGTTTCAAACGACGAATCGACAAACATATCGTAAAATTCCGAATAATTTCTGGTTTCAGTCAATTGTTTCTGTGCGCTGATTTCAGCAAAAAGATAGCTGCATTTTTCTCCGTCCGATGTTGCACAATACGATTGCATTCCTCCATCTTTTTTTATCTTGATACCGCTTTTTTCAGTATGATACCTAAATAACGATGGAACAGAATCCCCATACGCATTTTGGGGATAATCAATAACATACGGAGCATAATAAAGAGACTGTACCATAAATTTCAAACCCTTTGTTGAATCAAAGTAGTACACTCTATTCAATACATTTGCAATATAAGCGGAATCCAAATCGCACGGATACCGAAAAATTATTCCGTCATTGTTTTTCTCGCAGAAATCATAAAGTTTCAGCTTTTGTGGAGCATTCTTATAAAGAAAATCAGACTTGTTTATTTGTTCAACATCGCTTGCAAGTTTTGCTTCCCAAGATTTATTAATTTTTTCTTGAGAGGCACAAGCCACAAGGAGTAAACACGCGATTATCAAGTTTAGTAAGAACTTCATTATTTGCATAACAAAAAAAACGATTATAACTAGAACGAAAAAGGTTTTCTTTTGTGGCATTCGGAACTATTTACATAACCAAAAGGAAGCGGCACATACATTGAAACATCCTTCTCTAGCGGACAATCCTTACACCATTCTTTTTTCTCTACATAGAAAAGAATTTTATACGAATATTCGCGCCGACTTTTCAGAACGATAAGGGAGTCGGAAACAATCATATCGTAAGGAGAACTGCTAAAAGGTTCCCATACTGCATTTTCACCTACAAAATCCTTCAGCACATTCAAACTGTCGTAGCGCATTTGAGTATAGTATTTAGAATCGCAGAAGGAGACTTGAAACACATTGTTCTCTTTCAAGTAGATTTCCGGCTTGACAATACATACCCCCTCAAAATCGCATAATTCTTTATCGGACGAATTCCGCAATGAATAGGTGGTAGAGTCTGGTTGACCGTTAAACAAAGAAGAACACCTTTTATTCATTTTCATGTAATTATGCCATTCTGTCTGAGGTATATTTAAAGACATCAACTCCCATTGTCTAGAAAACTGATATTCACAAGCTTCCGGAATACTAATTATTCCAGCAGTAGATTCATCAATAAAAACAACCTTATTTACAAAATACCGATAGCCATAGTTTGGAGCAGGTACCGCCTTTTCGCGATTAGAACAACCGCAAAGGATTAAAAGAAGATATATTATAAAGAAATATTTCTGCATAATTCTAATATCCATATGCATTTTGGGAAACTACATCGGCCAACCCACCGATTTTATTTCTTTTGTTTCATAATTATATTGGTAAATCGGGCCACCATCAGTATGGATATTAAATATCATATCACAGTTCTGATTGTTTTTCGATCTGCAATAATGATGGTAAATCGCCTCACCTTGTACAATATCTCTAGTAAAAGAACTTTGTCCATATCCAATACCATCAACCCAATAAGGTCCAGCACCAGTAGAATCTTTGGCCGGCTTGACAGTTCCAACAGTACCTTTAGCCCATTTTCCGTCAAAAACATCAAGGATTTCTTTGTAAACAAGAGAATCTAAACACGGAGTACGTATTTCTTGTTTTTTAGATCCTGTTATCACGCAGAAGTCAGAGATTTGAAATTCCACACAAAACGCGCCCTCTTGACGAATTTTGTTACAAAAGTCTTCAGTCTTTTTCTGTGAAATGCACGAATCCGTCCTACACTCGTCAGGAGTCCCTTGATAATGCGTTGCACATCCTATAATGAAACAAATAAATATAAAGAAAGCTAATATCTTCATTAGTACCCCAAATTTTCATAATATTTTAACATTCTACGATACCCCCTATTCCTAGCCTTTTCTGTTAATGGTTCTATAAAGTCTTTGGTAGATCTGGACATTTGCTTATAGTATTTTATTCTTGCTGGATCCGTATTGATGTATTCTTGTGTTGCAGTATGATTCGCCCAGTCTGATTCACTAACGGTATTCACCCAATTACTCAAACTCCCTATGCCACCATCTTTTTTCCAAGCAGACACTAACATATCATTATGATGACCTTCATGCCATGCAGTGTAGAAAAATTTCTCCGCATCAAAATTTGCTCCTTTTCCAAAATTTATTGGATCTAAAAACATAGTGCCTTTTTCACCTGCATTTGCAACAAATTCCGATCCAGCGACTCCATTTTCTGCGACATGAGCACCAATGGATACCTGATAATCGCCAGGCGTAACATATTTCGCAGCTACATCTAATCGGCCATTTTTATTTGCGTATTTCATCACCTTTATATCAGTTTCAAAAGCAAATTCAGGGCTTAGTTCGTACCTAAACATGTCGGTAAGCCCTCCCATCAAGCCACCCTCAACCGTTCCATACAAGATCGCAATTGCAAAATGCCCAGGATTCCAGCTGTCAGTCGTCAGAGAATAGGTGACCGCAGATGAAGCGAAGCCGCTAAACGCACCGTTGACAGCCCCGCCCGCAAACGCGGCAGAAGTTCCTGCGGAACCCGCGGCTGCTCCGCCACTCGCCGCAACCGACAACCCTTTTTCACCCGCAGCGGCAGCGCTCACGCCAGAGAACGCTTCGCCGATAGCTCCGCCAGCGGCTCCGGCTAAGCCGCCGAACCCGGCCATCTTAAGGGCTTTCCATCCGCAGCCGTCCTTGCCGCTACAGTTGGCGTACGCAGTCGTCCCGCCCACAATGGCACCAATCGCAGCGCTAATTAATACGGGCACAAAAGCAAATTCCCCGTTCGGGTCCACAAAGTTTACCGGGTCCCCGCCATACGTATAGGGGTTTGCGAATTGTCCCGCAGGATCAGGCGACATCCACATTCCAAAGAACGGGTCGAAATAACGGCTGCCGAAATAATACTTGCCATGTTCGCCGTCGAATTCTTTGTCTTGTACTGAGGCTCCGAAGCTTTGCTTCGGGAGAACGGCTTCGCCGTTCAATCGCCGAAGGATGTCGCCTTCGATGTAACTTCGGGGCTTTAGCCACGCTAAAGTTACACGAATGGGGACCCAGCGCTTGTTGTCATCGCCGGCGTCCGTCGACAAGTCCATCACCGTTCCGTACGCAAAGTAATCATACGCACTCTGGATTCCATCCGAAGTCGCGTAGCCGCGAACGTTACCCTGCGCGTCCATCACCGGGAAATGCGCGTGGCCAGCCTCATCGCGGTAGCCGCCCGCCACCAGATCTTTACGGACAAGCTTGAACGTCCCGTTTACGCCATTCGTTTTCGTCGCTTCATAGACGCCCACGCCCGGCAGCGTCACCCTCGTCATGCCCGAGCCGTCCGCAAGCTTGTTATAGGAATACCAAAGGCGGTCGCCTCCTTCATCGTAGGCGATATCGATTCGTTCCGTCACATCGTTCAGATATGGCGAGCTGACATTTACATCATCCAAGGCGTACACTTCATCCAATGTAATATTTTGCGGCATCATGGAAAACAGGAACACCTTTGACGGCGTGTTATTTTTGCCGTTCTTATAGACAAGCTTGTTGTGCAGATCGTACCAGATGCTCCCTGCGGCGTCATACTACGCATATCTTCATTAAAAAAATAGTTCGGACTTTTTCAAAAAAATATAAAACTACTTCCATTTATAATCGGGCAACCAGGTTCCGTCCGGTTTATGGAATGGCCAATAATTATCAGCAAAACTCGAACTTGGCACAGAATCCTCATATTCTACTATTTTACCCGTTTCCCTATCATAGAAAAATACTTTTCCCTCTTTTTTATTTGCTGCTTTTTTCGCTAAAACGACAACATACCGACACTCACCATTTGACATCGTTTTACAAACAGGCTTATCAACGGCCGTACTAAAAAGCAAGGCGGCTTCCCCTCCCCACCACATGCCATAAGTCATCGATTCAACTTCAAAGCTGTCTCTGTCAGCATAACGTTTTATATCAAAGACTGTTGAAGAATCTATTTCACAGGGATTAAATGTTCCACCGCCCCGCCAACACAATTCAAAACTCGAGGTCCCTTTTTCTGGCACAAAACGATTCACATAGAAAGCCTTAATCAAAGAATCCTTTGAAACATCATTCAATGAATCAGGAAACAAAACATCAATATATGGATCGACAGTCCCTACCAAGTGTTTTTCACTAGCACTCCTTTTATAATATCTGTTTTCTACACTCATTTTTGCGGCAAGATACGAACAACGTTTTCCATCTGCGGATGCACATAAAGCCTTTTTATCTCCGTTATCAAACACGTAAATCGGAGTCCTGTCAAAATAGAATCCCGAACGAGGTCCATCTTCTGATTCTTCAAATTGATACCGGAACACTTCCGCTGCATAATAGAAGAACAGAACAGATGTATTCAGCTGTTTTAACGAATCCGATGTTGTCAATTCATGCAACAAATTCCATGCTACAGAATCACCAATATCACATGGATACAGGACATTGTTCTTCTGGAATTCGATTGAACAGACATCGTAAAGCAAAGCCTTCTTGGGAAGTCCATCAAACGACAATAGAGAACTATCGGCATCGATTCTCTGTTCCATGGATTCTATTCTTTGGGAAAATCCATCAACGCTATTTGTGCTAACATTGTTACGCTGTACTTGAGATAAAGTACAACCCAAAAGAAGCAAGCTTAAGGATGCGACGATATACTTATTCATATACATTTAATATAAAAGATATTTTTACATCGGCCAACCCACCGATTTTATTTCTTTTGTTTCATAACTAACAGCGAGTTTAATAACAAATATATTCATTAGTACGGAGAATAATATTTAGAATGAATAGGCAATGGAGCGTTTTCAACACGGTAATATTCCAGGTAACGTTCGTTTTGACCTGTTTCGTCATAGACTCTCACATATTTATCATTTTCATCATAATAGGTCCAACTATCTACAAACTTATCAAGAGGGGGATAACGTTCCTCTTCTATTGAACCTTTCTGCAAATCAATTCTATACGATTCTATATAATGTTTCTCATTCTCTATCCAAAAAAAGCCCTCTTTACATTTGACTCCATCATCTGAACGGCATACATGCTTTGAGATCATAGCATCTGAAATTATGTCATACATCCAATATGGCCCAAAACTTATCATCAGCAATTTTTCTCCTTTAATCGAGGATACACATTTGTCAATAAGAGCTTTCGTTTCTGGTTCCAAATGACACGGAATTGAAAGTCCGCCTTCTTGCCAACACAATTCATACGGTATATAACCTGAATCTAATTTTCCCCATCCACGGGCATCGGCAATGTAGTCAATCAACATTTTTCTCGAGAAAGCTGATTCAAATGTTGTATCTAGAAAAACATCATATAGTTGCATTAAATGAATGCTGTCAGTCAGTTTTTTAGACACCTGGATTTCGGCAAAAAGATAGCTGCATTTCACACTGTCAGCCGATGCGCAGTAAGACTCCATCGAGCCATCATTTCTGACTCTAACGCCACTATTCCTTGGTGTAATCCTAAAGATGAGTGGAGTTGTATCGGGAAGGCTAGCAAGACCCTTGTTGTAATACAAATATTTGTAGTCTTCAACATGCGATGCATAATATAGCGACTGTACCGATATCTTCAAACCCGTCGTCGAATCATAGGAATACACTTTTTCTTTGATTCGCGATATATAAGCAGAATCCAAATCACACGGATGACGAAAAATTATGTCGTCATCTTTTTCTTCACAGAAAGCATATGTTATCAGCTTTTGCTTTTCGTTTCTAAAAAGGTACTCGCTCTCATTCGCTGCTTTTACATCGTCAAAGAGTTTCTCAGTCCAAGTCTTTCGTACCCATTCGTGGGAGACGCATGACGATAGAACAAAAAGCAAACATCCAAGCCAAAAGAACATTCTAGTGCAAAATACCATAATTCCATCCATAATTTTAAAATGTACGCCTAGCATTGATAGGCTGGGTAGGGTCAGCAGTCGTCTTTTTGGCCAAGGAATCCAGAAGGCATTTTTTGCTCTCTGGACTTATCTCATCATAGAAACTCTTCAATTCCTTAAAAAGATGCTTGCAGTTCGGATCCATTTGGCATGTGTAAATTTCAAGAATCACATCCATGTTATCATCCCAATGGCACTCCGTTTTTGATTCTACGCCTGCAACTGTAGCGGTTTTGTCATAGTCATGATTAAAGACATAAAACCACAGGAAAATCCCGTTGATAAAAACATCTAACCAGATAAGAACAATCCATAAGCCTTTAGGGAAAAAGCGACTTTTAAAATCCAGCAATTCAAAAAACAGAGCAATCGCGGCATACAAGAGTATCGGTCCAGAAATACAAAGAATCACCCAATCCGCTTTAAAATACCCTAAGGATATTCCCCATATAATTCCATAAAATTTTACGAACACACCAAAGCAGAGTGCCAAAATACAAAAAGAAGACAATATTCTTGAAAGCACCTTTGAAATCACCTTAATCATGCCACCCTTTGCAAAGAGCATCTCTCAAATACAAGTTGTTTATGCCAGAAAGGTCTAATTTTTTAACAACGAGTTTTTTAGAAAAAGGATTGTTCTCTACGACAAAATCTTGGGCTTTAATAGTAGGGGAACCACCATAATAATAAACAACATATTCATTTTTCTTTTCGTATATAAAAAAATAGAGAGAACCGTCATCGTCCAAATATATCCAACCAGGATAGGGTTTGTAATAAGATATCAAAGGAAGTTGAACAGACGAATTAAGGTCTTCATACAGAAAGACACCCTTGTCCTTGGGTCCCTTAAAATCATGATAAAATTCTAAAGTTCCAAAACCTTCTTCTTGTACATAATGGTAAATTTTCTTATTTTCAATAATGCAAGGCGGATAGTCACCTTTATCCTTCAAGGATATCAGAGGATTGCGAGATGTCGTTATTGAACGTCTTGGCGAATAACATGTTGCCAAAAGCCAGCATTGGAATAAAGCAAATAGAATTACGCCAATTCTTGTAATATTCTTCACAAGCGAATATCCAAATGAATCCGCTTTTGCATCAGTGCTTTTTTCTTCTTGATTTGACAACGGGGAAATTCTCTAACTTTATAAACCGCTATTACGGAATATACAAAAAATTCGTTTGTTCCGGTATAAAAAGGAGATGCCCGCTCAGCGGCGGGCATGACAATGCTCTGGATCCTTCGACTTCGCTCAGGATGACACGTTGCGCGGCAGTTCACTTCGGCGAGCTCGGAGCGCTTTAGCGCGAGCCCACTCCCCATAGCTAAACTACTTCACGAAGCGTTCGATGTCGGCGATGGAATTCGCGATGCGGTTCTTGAAGTTCCAGATGCGGGCGAAGGTCTTGCCGTAACGTTCGAGGATAACGCGGTTGTCCAAGATGAGGACCTTGCCAGAATCGGAATCGGAGCGCAGCAGGCGACCCATTCCCTGACGGAGTTCCATGTAGGCTTCAGGAACAAAGAAATCTTTGAAGAAGTTCTTGTTGGTGGCTTTCATTTCGTTCGTGAGGCCTGCGACAAGCGGATCTGTCGGGTTCGGGAACGGGAGCTTCGTGATGACGAGCAGCTTGAGCGCATCGCCCGGGAAATCGACGCCTTCCCAGAGACTCTGGCAGCCAAGGAGGCAAGCGCCGCGTTCCTTGCGGAACATCGCGACGAGGCCATCTAGCGAGCCATCGACGTGCTGACAAAGCAAAAGCTTCTTGCGTTCGGCGAATGCGGGGGCAAGTGCCGCCTGGGCTTTCATCATCGTTGCAACACTTGTAAAGAGCACCATCGTATTTTCTTCAATCGACGGGAGCACTTTCAAGAGCGTGTCGTTCAAGGCGTCGCCAAATTCCGGAGCGGAAGGCTTCGGCAAGAATTTCGCGACCATCACGGAACGGCGTTCGTTCACATCGGACTGTTCCGTATAAACGCGCACGAACGGCTGTTTGCTCAGGCGCAGATTATCCATGCCCATTTTCTGCAAATAGTACGTGAGGTCGGCCTGCACAGAAAGCGTCGCCGAGGTAAATGTCGCAGACTTGATCCACGGATAGAACTTTTCTCTCCAGATGTTGCCGGAATGGAGCGGGAGCGCATGCAGCTTGATGGTATGCGGGTTGAACGGTTCTTCCATGTAGAACACCCAATCGCTGCGGCCGGCCTTTGTCACAAATTCAAAGTCAGAAACAAAGTGGCTGATTTCGGTCATACGGCCTTCGAGGTCGCTTACGATGCCCTTGAGAGAGTCTTTGGTCCCCGCAACAAGCTTTTCTGCCAAATCGCGGGCAGTCGCATACTGTTCGAGGAAGGTGGCCGGATCGGCTTCGTATTCTGCGAGGATGCTGTTTGTATATGTAAAGCCGTTGCGACCGTTTTTCTGCTTGGCAAGTTTCTTGCCGATTTTCATGAAGAAGCGGTGCAGCGCCTTTTCGGCTTCGCCCAAAGCTTCGGAGAGTTTGTCGCAAAGTTCATGAAGTTCCGGCTGTTCCGCCGGGATGCGGCTTGCAATTTCTACAAGGAGGCCATCACCACCAGCCTTGGAAGGTTCGAGCGTCTTTGCAATGTTCCTGAATCCAAAGAACGAGATGGAGCGTCCAAACACCTGATTGCTGATTTCGGGCAGGCGGTGCGCTTCGTCAAAGACGATGTGTTCGTATGCCGGGAGCAATGCAAAATCGAGTTGCAGGTCAGCAAGGAAAAGCGAGTGATTCACAAGCACCATGTTCGCATTCATCGCCTTGCGCTTTGCGATAAGCGCCGGGCAATTTTCGTGATGCGAGTGGTTATCGCCGTTGCAGCACGAGGCACTGCACGAAAGCTTGGACCAAAGCACACGATTGCGGCTCGGGCTAAACGAATTGCATTCGTTGATGTCGCCCGTTTCAGTTGTCAGAACCCACGGGATAAGCGCCATGAAAGAATCGCGTTCTTCGGCGGAGAGGAGCGTCTGCGGGTGCATCAGCAGTTCTTCGAACTTGCGGAGGCAAAGGTAATTGTCGCGGCCCTTCAAAATCGCCGGGCGGAGTTCGCCATTGTAAATCTTTGCAATCTGCGGGATTGATTCCGTCCAGAGTTGTTCCTGCAATGTGCGCGTTGCGGTACTGATAAGTACGCGTTCGCCCGTAATCGCCTTGTTCGCCGCCGTAATGAGGTAAGATAAAGTCTTGCCGGAACCGGTCGGAGCTTCGAGCACGCAGAGGCCGCCCTTGTACATGTTGCGTTCCATGACCGAGGCGAAATCCTGCTGGTTGTGGCGAGGCTTGTAGCCTTCAATGAAGAACGAAATAAAGCCGCCTTCCTTGAAGAACTCGCTTACACGCGGAGCCTTGGACTTGGGCAAGGCCTCCTGAGCGGGGGCGGTTGGCAGTTTGTACTTTGGAGCGGCAAGCGTTTCGACTTTCGCGTTAAAAAGTGTTTCGTAGCCGGAACCCTTGGCAACTTGAGAAAGGGCTTCGAAAAGCCACGGATCCATCGAAGAAATCTTTTCGAGGGACTTTACGAACAAGCGCCCGCAAGCATCGGCATCGGGCAATGCGCGATGCGCACGGCTGCGTTCAATTTCGAGTTCCTGCACCAATGTGTCGAGACGGTGGTTCGGAACATCCTGGAAAGCGATGCGGGAAAGCGTGAGCGAATCCCAGAACACATGGGAATCGTAAGAAATCCCGACCTTGGAAAAAGTCTGCTTGAGGAATTTGGAATCGAAAACGGCATTGTGCGCGACAATCGGGAGTTCGCCGATAAACGAGCAAATCTGCCCTGCCACCGTCGCAAAATCCGGAGCGTCAGCCAAATCCTTTTCGCTGATGCCCGTAAGCGTTTCGATAAAGGGGCGGAGTTCCGCAGAAGAGGGCTTGACCAAAAAATCAATATTTTCTTTCGGCTCGCCGTTTTCAAATCGAACAAGCGCGACTTCTATGATTTCATCTTTTTCGAAATCCAGACCTGTCGTTTCCAAGTCAAGCGCTACAAATGCAGGAACTCTTTCCATGTTTTCCATCCTTTAAGGTAATGCCGGCAATTGCGGCATCAATTGTTCTAGATCGTTCGCACCGCTCTTTATCTTTAAAGTATCAAGCGGAGCTCGCCATGCAGAACCGTATTTGAACGGGTGCAAAGATCCGCCACTTGGCAAATCCGTCCCGTTTTCTGTATAATAATAGTCAATAATGTAGCCTCCCTCAACAAGGTCATTGAAGGAAAAGGCCCCATAAGCGGAACACTTCGCGTATTCGTACTTGCCAGTCTCTACAGACTTAAGCCGAACAAAGGATCCCGTCTTGGCGCCGGGAATTTTTCCCACAAGCGAAGCTAGCTTTAACTTGGATATAGTCTCGAACATAAGCTTGTTCTCATACTTTATCTCTATCACGGTATCGCGGACGCCATTGCTGTCCGCCTTCGCCAAGGTCGTATCGCGGTACCCGCGCAACAGGTTAAACTTGGTATCCGTAGGCCATGGAGCATCGCGCTTTACAACAAAACGAACCGGATCCAGTTTCGCGACCGGGACCTGGACGGTATCTTTGCCTTCGACGATAAAGAACATGTCCGTCAGGGAATCGAGCACTGGCCTGTTGAAAATCACGATCAAGGAATCATCCGGGAATGCATTTTTCGCCTTGCCAGTAACCTGGACCGTCTGGATTTTCGGAGCAAGCGTATCGGCATCCATCTCTTTCCATTCGATTTCGGCAAAGTTCCTTGCGGAGTCAAGTACGCGAGAAAGCGAATCCTTGGCGCTACGGCAGACAAACTTGTACAGGACTTCGTCTTTCGGTTTCGGATCAAAGTAAAAACGTGGCACACTCGCAGTACCGAGATACACAAGTCGCGGGTAAAGCGTATCGCCATCAGGCGAAGCGAGATAGCAGTTTGAAGTATCGGCAAATGCGGAATCAAAGAAAACGTGGCGGGTAAAGTTCGCTTCGAGCACGTTCGCATACGGCTGCGTTACGTTATCCAATTCCATCAAGGAAGTATCTTGGTCCGCAAGCGCAATCCACAACGTATCTGTCGTCGATTCCGTCAGTTCCAAGTCCGAAACCCAGACACCGGCAAGTTCTGACGAAGGTTCAATCTTGTGGTTGCCATTCCCATCGGCAAAAGCGACAACGCGGTAACGCCCCGCCTTGAGTCCTGTCAACGTAAAGTTGCCGATGCTATCCGCCGCTGTGAGGTAAAGCGGTTCTTCTTTCGTGAGCATCGGGAGCGAATCCAGCACATTCGAGACTGTATCACGGTACTTCTGCAAGTAGCGTTTCGATTCGCGATCCTCCCCCATCAAGTAAAGGCCCACACTCGGATACGATTTTTTGCGGACAAGAGAATCCGGCACCATAACACGCCCGGTAAGCGTAAGCGAGTCGATGGAAGCCCCCGTCGAAAACACCACCTGAAACGGCTTTGCAAGAGCGTTCCCTCGTAAATCCTTGATGCCTCCCGCAAACGTGACCGTGTAAGTTGTTCCCGTATCGAGTTCCGCTTTTGAATAAACTTCAAGCGTCTTACCGTGAACTTCATGCTTCAATCTTTTTTCAATCGGAGGCGAAATAGAAATCGCACCACGCGGAATCGAAGCATTAATCCATTCATCAAATTCCAGTTTTACATAAAGTTCATTCGGATGGTTCGCCGTCTTGGGTGCAGGAGAAACCGCAGCCACGCGTGGCGGGAGC
>JAEEGH010015682.1_pt1 | contig 16417 bp, 14 predicted proteins | sample 9134181 | NCBI WGS metagenome assembly JAEEGH01 (sample SAMN16246544, study PRJNA631951) | gut metagenome | biome: gut microbiome; feature: rumen; material: DP-attached | host: Bos | place: Iran: Karaj | collected 2018-10
GTCGTTGTACAATATATGTACAATACTTGTACAATATATGTACAATTGGTAAACGTACAAATATTGTACAAGTATTGTACATATATTGTACAACGACCGGAGTTGGTCCCTTAAAGTGCTGGAAATGAGGTGGCGTTTTTCGGGGCAAAAACGCATTATATCGCAAACGACATATCTTTTGGGAAAATTGTCGGTGTTTTCTTTGCTATATTGAAAACTTTTTGTAAATTTGCAATGCAAATAACAAGAACACAATTTGCTATTTATTTGTTAATCAGAAAATAGTAATGAAAACTGATATGGATAACTCGAACAAATACGGCGTCATCTTCGTATGCCACGGCAATATTTGCCGCAGTCCGATGGCCGAATTTATCCTTCGTCGACTCATAAACCAGTCCTCGCTTGCCGACTATGTGGAGATTGCTTCGGCGGCTACATCCGACGAGGTAATCGGCAACCCTGTCTACCCCCTTGCAAAACGCATTCTGGCCACCCACGGCATCGGCTGCCGCCTGAAGACGGCCCAGCGCCTCACTCCCAAGATGTACGACCAGTACGACCTCGTTATCGGTATGGACAGCCGCAATATCGAAAACATCAAACTCCTGATAGGCGACCGACCCACCGAGAAGCTGCATCGGCTGCTCGACTTCCTGCCCGACGACAGTCCCGACCACGGGCGCGACATCGCCGACCCTTGGTATACACGCGATTTCGAACGCGCCTACAGCGACATCCTTCTGGGCTGCAATGCCCTCGCGGAACACCTGAAGGCCTCCATCGTTGTCGAAGAATGATAACAGCTTGTCTATCATTGCTATAAACAGATAAATAAAAAAATATTTGTCTGTTTTCTTTTTTTTTACTACTTTTGAAAGTTCAATTCTTGTTGAATTAAGTAAATAATTAATTAATAATCAATTTAATCAACTAAAAATTATGCAACCAAAAGGTAACAAATACGGTGTTCACCGTGTACTCGAGCCGAAGGGCGTCCTGCCGCAGCCGGCAAACAAGATCGACAACAATATGGATGTTCTCTATGACAACGAGATCCTTATCGATGTCCAGACCCTTAACGTCGACTCCGCGTCGTTCACCGACATTATGAACTATGCCAAGCAGCAGGCTGGCGAAGGCGCTACCAAAGAGCAGATCCTCGAAGAGGTGAAGAAAGAAATGCTGCTCAATGTCGAGCTGCAGGGCAAGCACCGCAACCGTCGTACCGGTTCCGGCGGTATGTTGCTGGGTAAGGTTGAGAAGATCGGCGACGCCCTGAAGGGCAAGATCGACCTGAAAGAGGGCGACCGCATCGCTACCCTCGTCAGCCTGTCGCTGACTCCTCTCCGCATCGACAGCTTCGGCGAGATCCGTCCCGAGATCGACCAGGTCGACATCAAGGGTAAGGCTATCCTCTTCGAGAGCGGTATCTATGCCAAGATTCCCGACGATATGCCCGAGAAACTGGCCCTCAGCGCACTCGATGTGGCTGGTGCTCCCGCCCAGACCGCTAAGCTGTGCCACTATGGTCAGACCGTCGTCATCCTCGGTGCTGGTGGCAAGAGCGGAATGCTCTGCTGCTATGAGGCCAAGAAGCGCGTCGGCGTCACCGGCAAGGTTATCGGTATCGCCAACAGCCCGAAGAGCACTCAGCGCATCAAGGACCTCGGCTTCTGCGACATCGTGGAGAGCGCCGCAGGTATGACTCCTGTCCAGGTTTATGAGCTCGTTGAGCGCCTCACCGGTGGCAAGATGGCCGACGTTACCATCAACTGCGTCAACGTTCCCGACCAGGAGATGACGGCTATCCTTATCACCAAGGACGACGGTGTTGTCTACTTCTTCTCGATGGCTACCAGCTTCACCAAGGCTTCTCTGGGTGCCGAGGGTATCGGAAGCGACGTCAATATGATTATGGGCAACGGCTACACCAAAGGCCACGCCGAGTTCACTCTGCAGGAGCTCCGCGAAAGCCCGAAACTGCGCAAGATCTTCGAAGAGCTTTACGCATAAGCTCTTTTTTGCTTACATTCAACCTGCGGGCAGGGGAGACCCTCCCGCAGGTTCTGTTTTATAATTTGACAATGAAACGTATACTGTCACTTATCGCTTTTGTATCTTTGATGCTTGTCGGTTGCCGTTGGTGTGTTCCTGTTGAGCGGCAGCCGGATGTTATACCCTGCAACGTCGACCCTGACGAGGTGTTGGGAGCACACTACACCGCTACCGATTTTCAGATTTGGCTTATGGCCGACGACGAAATGGCCCGTATTGTTTCGAGCAGGGCTGTCATAGAAAAAGGTATTTCGTCAGAGATGAGCGGATGGCGTGTGTCGTTTGCTGATGCTGACACCGCAGAAGTGGGCGCCATAGCACGTGAATTATGTGCTTCGCACCGCAATGGCGACACTATGTGCTGTTACGGTTGGGCACCCGGGATTGATTCCGGCAAGAGCACCATAGTGATTGTTTGCGGCACAAAACCCTTGATTGATGGTTCAACTGTTGCCGATGCTTTTGTGGAAAAAATATGGGAAGCCCCTGCTGTAATGTTTGAGTTCGCCAAAGAGCACCATTCCGACTGGCAGCGAATCACCCGCGACAATATAGGCCGTTATTTGCCCATTATGCTTGGCAACCGTATGCTTGCGGCCCCGATGGTCAATGCAGAAATCACTGGCGGCAAATGTAATTTGACAGGCCTGTCAGAGGAAGAGTGCTGTGCTCTTGCAGCAATCCTGACCCGCACTAAAAGTCGGGAATGACGGATTCTGCGAGTGAAATTTTATTTTGCTGTTTCGCTTAAGTTTTGTATCTTTGCAGCGTGAATATTATGTGCAATAGTGTTCATAGTTGTATTTATTGTATTGATTAACAAAGATAAAAATATATTTTACAATGAAAGTAAACCGTAGAAAAGAATTGTTCCCGAACGTTACCGACGAACAGTGGAACGACTGGAAATGGCAGGTCAAGAACCGTATCGAGACCTACGAGGAATTGAGCAAATATTTCACCTTCAGCGATGAGGAAGCTGATGGCATCAAGAAAGCTTTGGCTAAGTTCCGTATGGCAATCACTCCTTATTATCTGAGTTTGATTGATCCCAACGACCCGTTCGATCCTATTCGTCGTCAGGCTATACCGCAAGGTGCTGAGTGCAACATCGCTCCCGCCGACCTCAACGACCCTCTGCACGAGGATGAGGACTCGCCGGCTCCCGGCCTTACGCACCGCTATCCAGACCGCGTGCTGTTCCTTATCACCGATATGTGCTCGATGTATTGCCGTCACTGCACCCGTCGCCGTTTTGCCGGTCAGAAGGACGACGAGAGCCCGAGCCAGCGCATAGAGAAGTGCTTGGAATACATTGAGAAGACTCCGCAGGTGCGCGACGTGCTGCTCAGCGGCGGCGACGCCCTGATGGTCAGCGACCAGAAATTGGAGTACATCATCGGCCGTCTGCGCAAGATTTCGCACGTGGAGATAGTCCGCATTGGCAGCCGTACCCCTGTGGTATGCCCGCAGCGTATAACTCCCGAGCTGTGCGAGATGCTGAAGAAATACCATCCCATCTGGCTCAACACCCACTTCAACCACCCCAACGAGTTCACCCCTGAGGCTGAGCAGGCTCTGGCACGTCTTGCCAATGCCGGTATTCCGCTGGGCAACCAGACGGTGTTGCTGCGCGGCGTGAACGACTGTGTGCACGTGATGAAGAAACTGATGCACGAGCTGGTTCGCAACCGCGTGCGTCCGTACTATATCTACCAGTGCGACCTGTCAATGGGTCTGGAGCACTTCCGTACTCCGGTGAGTAAGGGCATCGAGATTATCGAGAACCTGCGTGGCCATACGAGCGGCTATGCTGTACCGACTTTCGTGGTCGACGCTCCCGGCGGCGGTGGCAAGACTCCTGTTATGCCGCAGTACGTTATTTCGCAGAGTCCTGACAAGGTTATCCTGCGCAACTTCGAAGGTGTCATCACTACCTACACAGAGCCGCGCGAGTATCACGAGGATTGCCACTGCGAGGCTTGCGAGGCAAAACGTCGTGTCGACGAGGGCGTTGCATCACTGCTCGAAACCGACCGTATGGCCCTCGAACCGAGCCATCTGATGCGTCACGAACGTAACAAGAAACACTAATAAACCGCCATTCTATAATATGTCTGCAAAACATCGCAAAGGATTGACGATGAAAGCTGTTGCAATTTTTATGTTGCTGGGTTTTCTGTTTCCGGCTGTCAATACAATCTTGGCACAGGAGGTGTACCCGATGTACTATCCCTGCCGTTGTGAGACAGGCGAATGGGGTTATGTGGACAAAGACAATGAATGGGCTATCCGACCGATATATGACGCTGTGCTTTATGAGACCAATGGCGGTATGTATCCTGTGTCGGTTGGCGGCAAATGGGGCTTCGTGGGCGTCAGCGGTGAGCCTCTCACCGATGTTGCCTACGATGCCGCTGTTTGTGAAATCGATTATGCTAAAGACGGTTACAAAGCCAATTACGCTGCATTGCGTCGCAAGGGCAAATGGGCTTTTGTCGATGTGCAAGGCAAGTTTGTGACCGAATTCAAGTATGACGAGGTACTGATTCTTAACGGCAAGTATATTATCCGTATGCGCAACGGCAAGAAGATGCGCAGCGGCTATCTTGCCGATGACGGCAGTGAGGTCTGGGACAATTGAAAAACGAAAATTGAAGATAAATTGTTTAATATCGAAACGGAAGCTGTGGTGCTTGATGCTATGCACCATAGTTTCCGTTTTCCATTTATCTTGTCTCAATACGGCTCGGGCGCAGATTGCCGGAATGAACACCCTGTCGCTGTTGCGTATGCCATCGTCGGCACGCACTGCGGCACTTGGAATGGGCTATCTATCTGTGTATGCCCCTTATGACTTGAACGTTGGACTTGACAATCCGTCGCTTGTGTCGACAGAGTACAATAACCGCTTGGCATTGAACTATGTCGGACTCTTCTCGGGCAGCAACTTCGGTTCGGTGGCTTACGGCAAGGATTTTAAACGCTTGGGTTCGTTCCTCTTCGCTTTCCATTTCAATAGTTATGGACGTTTTGATGCGTATGATGAGCAAGAGACGTCGGATGGAACGTTTTATGCTTCGGATATAGCACTCTCGGTCGCTTGGGGCTTGAGCATTGACTCTAATTTCTCGATTGGAGCGTCGTTCAAGCCGGTGCTGTCGCAATATGAGTCTTACACTGCTTTTGCCTTCGCACTGAACGTGGCAGGGTCGTATGTGTCGGACAACAAGCGCTTCGCGGCGACAATACAGGCTCGCAACATCGGGGCCCAGATTGTCTCGTTTGAAAATACACCGGAGACTATTCCTTTCGACCTGTCGGCAATGCTTTCATATAAAGCAGAGAATGCTCCATTCAGAATTTATTTTTCTATGGACCAACTTACTCGTTGGAATCTGTCGTACGACGACCCGTTAAATCCAGAGACGGTGATTGACCCATACACGGGGCTGCCTGTGGCAAAGCCTTGGTATGACGGAATTTCGAATGTGCTTGACCAGGTGGCGCGCCACGCGGCGGTGGGTATTGAGGCGGATATCAAGAGCCTGTTCTTTTTGAGGCTCGGCTATCGTTATCGGCAGACTGTCGAGATGGCTGCCGACGACCGTACCAATATCAATTTCAGCGGTTTCTCGTATGGCTTTGGATTGCGTACCAAAAAGTTTGAGTTTTCTTTTGCCCGTCGCAACTACCATCTCGGACAGGCCCCAAATTACATCTCTCTCTCATTCAAAATATGATGATTCAAGTTGTTGTCAGTAACCAGACCAATCCTTATTGGAATGTGGCAGTCGAGAATTATCTTGTCTCGCGTAAGTTGGACGATACGGTGGTTATGTATCTGTGGAAAAACCATCGCACAGTGGTCATTGGACAGAATCAGAATCCCTTTTCGGAGTGCAACGTCGATGCGTTGCTTGCCGATGGCGGATATGTGATGCGCCGCACTACTGGCGGCGGTGCTGTCTATCACGATGACGGCAACATAAACTTCAGTTTTGTCGCACCTTATGACCTTTATGATCAGCAGAAACAGTTTGAGGTGATACGTACTGCAATGCGCGATTACGGTCTTGAAACAGAGCTCAGTGGGCGCAACGATATACTTTGCAACGGGCGCAAATTCAGCGGCAATGCTTTTTCTAAAGGTCAATTCCAACGTCTGCACCACGGCACAATCCTCATCAAGGGCAATATTGACGACCTGTCACGTTACCTTAAAGTACGGCCTGCCAAACTGCATAAACACGGTGTTGCATCGGTGCAGAGCCGTGTTGTAAATTTGTCGGAATTGGCCGATATTACCAGTGATAATATTGTGCCGCATCTGATTAAGGCCTTTGAAACGGTGTATGGAGCTAAATCAGAGATTATTGAATTTGATGATTTTGTTCGTAAGGTCGAGGTCTTGAATCTTTATAATAAGTACAGCAGCGACGAATGGCTCTATGGCAAATGGCGTAATTTCACTGCCTTGCGTAGTGGTCAGTTTGACTGGGGCAGTGTGGACCTTAGCCTAACTGTGGACGAACAACGACATCTCATCACCGATGTCGCTGTTGCTACCGACGCGCTGGATGTCAATCTGGTTGACACAATACGGAAACTCCTTGTTGGAACGTCGTCGGTTATTGCGCCGGTGGCGCCGTCAGATGTTGACAAAACCATTGCAAACGATATTATTTCGCTGGTGTATGAGTAAAAACAAAGCAGGCACATTAAGGTGCCTGCTTTGTTTTCTGCGTTTTGCTTTGTCTTTATTTCTTTGCTGCAGCCTGTGTCGCTGTGATAGCAACGACGTTGACGACGTCTTCCACTGAGCATCCGCGGCTGAGGTCGTTGATGGGCGCTGCCATACCCTGCATAACGGGTCCGATGGCTTCGGCACCGGCAAGACGCTGTACCAGTTTGTAGCAGATGTTGCCACTCTGCAGGTCGGGGAATACGAGCACGTTGGCCTTGCCAGCGATGTCGCTGTTTGGAGCTTTCGAGGCACCCACTTTGGGTACTATTGCAGCGTCGGCCTGCAGTTCGCAGTCAAGCTTGACATTGGGGTCGAGTTCGTGGGCTACACGACCTGCCTCTATAACTTTGTCTACCAACTCGTGTTTGGCGCTGCCTTTGGTCGAGAAACTCAGGATGGCTACACGTGGTTCTTCAAAGCCTGCGATGGCTTTGGCAGTCTGGGCCGATACGACGGCAATCTGTCCAAGCTCCTCGGCAGTGGGGCAGGGGGTAGCGGCACAGTCGGCAAAGACCATCAGACCGTCTTCGCCGTAGGTCTTGTCTTTCAAGACCATAATGAAAGCACCGCTGACTACGCTTACGCCAGGCAAGGTCTTGACGACTTGGAATGCGGGACGCAGCACATCGCCAGTGGCATTGCGGGCACCGGCAACCTCACCGTCGGCGTCGCCGTTCTTGATAAGCAGTGTGGCTAGATAGAGCGGGTCTTCTACAAGTCGCATAGCTTCGTCCATCTGCATACCTTTCTTCTTGCGTATTTCGCACAGCATCTCGGCATAGAATTGCTTTTTGGCGTGTGTGACAGGGTCGATGATGGTGGCCTTGTCAATGTTCTTCAGTCCCCATTGTGCGGCAAGGTCCTTGATTTCCTTTTCGTTGCCCAGCAGGATGAGACGTGCGATGCCTTCACCCAGAATGATGTCGGCAGCCTTGAGGGTGCGTTCCTCTGTACCTTCGGCCAAAACGATGCATTTGTTTGCAGCCTTTGCTTTGGCCCTGATTTGATCCATTAAACTCATATTGAATACTTTTTATATGTTGATTGTCGAATAAAGTCCTTTTGATAAATTTACAAAATTACAAATAAATCCTTATTCTCCAAAAAAAATCGTAACTTTGCCATTTAAATCGGAAACGAAAAAACAATATATATTATGGCAAATCAGGAAGATATATTCAAAAAAGTAGTCTCTCACGCCAAAGAGTACGGCTTTATTTTCCCTTCAAGTGAAATCTATGACGGCCTTGGTGCAGTCTATGACTATGGCCAACTGGGTACAGAGCTTAAAAACAATATCAAGCAATATTGGTGGCGCTCAATGGTTCAGTATCACGAAAACATCGTCGGTATTGACTCGGCCATCTTTATGCATCCCAAAATCTGGAAGGCCTCTGGCCACGTCGATGCGTTCAATGACCCTCTTATAGACAACCGCGACAGCAAGAAGCGCTACCGTGCAGATGTTCTTATCGAGGACCACATTGCCAAGATAGAAGAGAAGATTAACAAGGAGTGCGAAAAGGCACACAAGCGTTTTGGCGATGCTTTCGACCGTCAGCAGTTCGTCACCACCAATGCCAGAGTTCTTGAGCATCAAAAGCAGATTGACGAAATCCACGCAAAATATGCACAGTTGATGAACGACAACGACCTTGCCGGTCTAAAGCAGCTTATTCTTGATCTCGGCATTGTTTGCCCTGTCAGCGGCACCCGCAACTGGACCGACGTGCGTCAGTTCAACCTTATGTTTGCTACCAAGATGGGCAGCGTCGAAGGCGAGAACGACACTCTCTATCTGCGTCCCGAGACGGCCCAGGGTATATTTGTCAACTTCCTAAACGTGCAGAAAAGCGGCCGTATGAAGATACCTTTTGGCATTGCCCAGATAGGCAAGGCTTTCCGTAACGAGATTGTTGCTCGCCAGTTTATATTCCGTATGCGCGAATTCGAGCAGATGGAAATGCAGTTCTTCGTTCGTCCCGGCAGTGAGCTCGAGTGGTTCAAATACTGGAAGGAGGAGCGCCTGAAATGGCATTTGGCGCTTGGAATCCCTGCCGAAATGTACCGCTATCACGATCACGAGAAGCTGGCACACTATGCCAATGCCGCTACCGACATCGAGTTCCAGTTCCCGTTTGGCTTCAAAGAGCTTGAGGGCATCCACAGCCGCACAGACTTCGACCTTAGCCGTCACAGCCAGTTCAGTGGCAAGAAACTGCAGTATTTTGACAGCGAACTTAATGAAAGTTATACACCTTACGTTATCGAGACATCAATCGGTGTCGACCGCACATTCCTCGCTGTATTTAGCCACGCACTTAAGGATGAGACGCTTGAGGACGGCAGTGTGCGCACAGTGTTGAGTCTGCCTGCAGTTCTGGCACCTTACAAGGCCGCCATCCTGCCGCTCGTCAAGAAGGACGGCCTGCCTGAGAAAGCTCGCGAGATTATGGATATGCTCAAATATGACTTTATGGTCCAGTACGACGAGAAAGACGCTATCGGACGCCGCTACCGCCGCCAGGATGCTATCGGTACCCCGTTCTGCATTACTGTCGACAACGACACGCTGACCGACAATGCCGTAACTATCCGCGAACGCGATACAATGAAACAGGAACGCATTCCTATTGAGAACATCCACTCTTATTTGAGCCAGAACATTAAACCGCTCAAAATGTGACTTGGTAACCCTACATAAAATAAAAAAGGACGCAATCGCGTCCTTTTTTATTTGTATTGGCAATTTCTATGCCTGATTAGAAGCAGTAGCGGATGCCGAGAGCGATGTCACCCCAGTGGAAATCAGTGTCGGGGATGATGTAGAAACGCGGACGGATGTCGAGCGAAAGCTGGATAGGAACAGCGTTGAATTTGTATTCGAGACCAGCCTGGCCAACGAGTGCGAGAGCGATGTCGCTGTCGTCGGTAACATCATAGCTCCAGAAACCAAGGTGAGCACCAACACCTGCATACCAACCGAAGTTGCCAGTGATAGTGCCGGTCCACTGATAAACACCAGTCAAGCTGATGGCGGTGAAACCATCGTCGCCGTGCCAGCCAAGGTCAAGCTCAAGACGGTTGCTGCCCAGACCGTGCTGATAGGAAAGTTCTGCATCATAACCCTGACCACCACCAATGCGGACACCAAGGTTGTTCTGTGCGTTTGCAGTCATCGAAAGAGCGAAAACTGCTACGAGTGCTAAGAATAATTTTTTCATTGATTTGTTGATTTAAGTTAATAATAAGTTGAGTTAACGATTTGTTTTCTAATTTTTTGCGGGTTCTTTTGTGGTTTTCGTTCAAGTTTAAACCGTATGCAAAGATACAAAGATTTATTAAAATGTCATAAAAAAACTGATTTTTTTATCAATTAATTCCCATTATCAGTTTGATTTTGTCGGGTTCTTTGACCTTTTTCAAGCGGTTGTTATAGTCTTCTTTTTCAAGCGAGTTGGCCAAGGTCGAGAATCTCTCCTGCATCGCCAGAATAGTCTCTTGATGGCTTTGGTAACTGTTGATATCGGCCTCGCTTATGATGTTGAGTTCATAGTCGTAGGTCTTCAGCAGTCGCTCGTAAGCCTTGTAGATGTTGGCATATTCCTTGAAGGCTGTACGGAACTGTTTGCTGTTGGCGTCAATGGTATTGTTGTTGTTGACAATGTTGACGAATTTCTGCTGTATGTCAATGAAATGGTTAAGCAGTTTGATGAAGTCTCTGCCGCCTGCCTCGTTGCTGAAATGAGGCGTGAAGTCAGTGTATTTCATCATCTGCTTGTATCCCGGCACAAGCCCTTTCGGGGCGTTCTTGCTGCCAACAATAGAGGCACTGCCCATATCAATAATGTTGCGTATGGCCACGATTTTGATATAGAGTTGCTGCACTGTCTCAAATTCATCCAAAGTCTTGTTGAAGAATATTGCGCTGGCCTTGTTGATGAACTTGGGCACAAAGTCGTTGGCGGCGACAAGTTCTTTGTAGGCTGTAGCCACGTCCGTGATGTTTTTGTGGCATAAGGCGACAATGGAGTCGCCGCGATTCTCTATGACATCAATGCGCTGAATGGCTTTGCTGAACTCGTTCTGCACAATGACAAACTCCTGCAGGTTTGCAATGAACTTCTCGCTCTCGGCAAGGGTCGTGAACGATGGAACCTGATTCACCTCGCTGAGTATTTCCTTGTAGGAACTGTATATCTCCTTGTGCTTTTTCGAGCACTGTATCTGTAGGGTATTGGTATTCTGGGCGATAGTGTCGCGCAGGTCAATCACGTTGAGATAGTTCTGCTGCACAGCAATCACTTCGCGCAGTTGGGCAGTATAGTCGTTATACTCGGCTATCGTTTTGAAACTGATGGGAATCTGCACCTTCTTGAACACTCGCAGGTATGACTTGTTGACGTCGTTATGTTCCTTGCCTGAGCGCATCTGAAGGGTGTTCTTGAAGGCCTCAATGCGTTTCGAGTAGGAGTTGTTGCCAAGCACACTGTCAAGCAGTTCGGACTGGAACATCTGCAGTTCGTCGAGTTGTTTGAAGTGGCTGTCCGTAGTGTTGTCGTCGGTCAAGTCATAGCGGTTGTATACGGCGAGGTATGCATAGAACAGGTCTTTCAGCTCCTTGATGCGGGTCTTGTCGGATATGCCCTTGGCATCGCAGATGCCTGTAATGTTCTTGTGCATAGAGCGTATAGTGTCCTTGAGTGTGGCAAGCCGCAGGTCCTTCTCGCGTTGTATGCGAAGAGCCTCGGCACGTGCGCGTTCTTCAGCGGCACGGCGTTCGAACTCAATGCGTTCTTGCTCAAGTTTGTCGTATTGCTCGGCATCGGTCTGAAGGCGGGCAGCCATCATCTCCATTCTAACAAGGAATGTCGCAGCGTCGGTGATGCAATGCACTGAGTCGAGCCAGATGTTGTCGCCTTCACGGGTATAGTCGTTTTTCAGGCTGTTCGACATACGGTTTATGCGCATCCGCTGCTGGCGGCACCATTGTACCATTAATGGATAAGCGTTGGGCTGCACTTGCTGCAGGCTGTCCATAATCATTGACAGGCGGTTTTCATCATCGAATATGCGTCCGTCAACCTGATAGCTCGAGCACAGATCCCGTGCGCTGAGGTATACTATGGCGGTGTCGTTCTGCACCCTGCCGCTTGGGTCCGATTGTGCCCAAGCAGCAGAGGCAAACATTACCAATAGAGTTAATATTGCTGTTTTGCGAATCATCAAAGCGGGTTTACAAATCCATTTCGAGTTGGTTGAACTCAAGGTTGCTGATATCATAGCTCGAGCCGTCGAAGCAGTGGGTACATACCTGATCCTTGGGCAGTCCTATTGCATCGCATACTGTCTGCAGGCTGTTGAATTTCAAGGTGTCGACACCTACGTGCTGGCGTATCTTCTCAACCATTGTCGCATACTCCTTGCTGCTGCTGTCACGATAGGCCTCGAGGTTGCGGATCTCGCCGCCTTCCAGCTCTTCTATGCAGCGACGGGCGATAAGCTCCATATCGGTCTTCGATGCCGAGAAGTTAAGGTATGTACAGCCGTGGATAAGAGGCGGACAGCTGATGCGGATATGTATGTGCTTGACACCGGCCTCGTAGAGCATCTTGACCTGGTCGCGCAGCTGCGTACCTCTTACGATAGAGTCGTCGCAGAACACAACGTCTTTGCCTTCAAGTACTTTGCGGCTGGGTATAAGCTTCATCTTTGCAACAAGGTTGCGCGACTCCTGGTTGACAGGCATAAAACTGCGTGACCACGTGGGCGTGTATTTCAGTATGCCGCGCTTGTAGGGGATGCCTTTGCCAGCCGAATAGCCCAGCGCCATACCGATGCCCGAGTCGGGGATGGCCGACACAAAGTCGGCTTCAACGTCGTCTCCCTGGCCCATTGCAAGACCGAGTTGGTAGCGCACCTCCTCGGCGTTGATATCCTCATACTGCGCTACAGGGTAGCCATAGTAAATCCAAAGGAACGAGCATACCTGCATTCTCTTGGAGGGCTCTATAAGTTGCGTCAGACCGTCGGGTGAGATAAGTACTGCCTCGCCCGGGCCTACATAGCGTACAGTCTGGAATCCAATGTTGATATAAGAGTGGCTTTCGGAAGCTACGGCATAGTCAGCGCCGCGACGACCGATCACGAGCGGCGTGCGTCCCAGGTAGTCACGTGCGGCAATGATGCCCTTGTCGGTCAATATCAGCATCGACACACTGCCGTTGATGTGGCGGTATACATTGCGGATGCCGTCGGCAAAGTCCTTGCCCTGGGTGATAAGCAGAGCCACAAGCTCGGTGGGATTGGTGCCGCCCATACTCAGCTCGGTGAATTGCTGACGCTGGTTGAGGCATTCGCGCTCCAGTTCGTCCATATTGTTGATCTTGCTCACCGTGCATACTGCAAAGCGCCCCAGGTGCGAGTTGACGACGATAGGCTGCGGGTCGGTGTCGCTGATGACACCAATGCCCATATTGCCGGTCATCTCGTGAAGGTCTTCGCTGAACTTGGTGCGAAAGTACGAGTTTTGGATGTTGTGAATGTTTAAATGCATAACGCCGTTGTCATTGGTGCTGATACCAGCGCGGCGCGTTCCAAGATGAGAATGATAATCGGTACCGTAAAAAAGGTCGGTAACACAGGGATTTTTGGTCACTACTCCAAATAGTCCACTCATAATTTGTTGTTTTTTAAGATGATAAAATGTATATGATGAATTAAATAAAATGCAAAGGTACGATTTTATTTATATATAGCAGGTGCTGTGGCGAATTTAGTTTTTAACAATCTTCAAACACCTCTTCGTTGGCGACAAATCTATGCAGCGTGAATCCGTCAATTGTGTTGGCAAGTTTCTCGGCCTCGGTGGGCGAAGCCACTGGTCGCCGCACGCGGATGTAATTGTCCGTGAAACCGTAGATCTTGCCTCCTTTTATGTCGCTTTCCCACAGCACCGGGCGTGTCTTGCCTTGCTGTTGCAGGTAGAACTCCTGCTTCTTGCGGTCCGACAGCTCTTGCATCAGGCGGCTGTGTTCGCGACGGTGATGCACGGCAATGCGTTCGCCCATCTGCAAGGCGGCGGTGTTGGGGCGCTCGCTGAAGGTGAAGACGTGCAGATAGGAGATGGGCAGCCCCTCAACGAAGTGCATCACCTTCTCAAACTCCTCGTCGTTCTCGCCGTTGAACCCCACCATTATGTCGGCGGCGATGCAGGCATCGGGCATAGCAGCCTTGATTTTGTCCAGTAGCGAGGCGTAGAAAGCCGTGTCGTAGCGTCGGTGCATAAGGTTCAGAACCTTGTCGCTGCCTGCCTGCAGCGGAATGTGGAAGTGGGGCAGGAAAGCACGCGAATGGGCCACGAAGTCGATAATCTCATCAGTCAGCAGATTGGGCTCTATGCTTGAAATGCGGTAGCGTTCAATGCCTTTCAGCTTGTCCAGCTCTTTCAGCAGACCGAAGAAGGTCTCACCGTGGCGTTGGCCGAAGGTGCCGGTGTTCACACCGGTCAGCACCACCTCTTTGGCTCCGCTGGCCTCGATCTCACGCGCCACGGCTATGGTGTCGGCAATGCTTGCACTGCGCGAACGGCCGCGGGCGAAGGGAATGGCACAGTAGGTGCAGAAATAGTCGCATCCGTCCTGAATCTTGAAGAATGTGCGTGTGCGGTCGGCGTGCGAGTAGGCTATGTTGAAGGGGTAATCCCTGTCTTTTTGTGCCGTAGGTTGGTTGTCGCCGCTCCGCTCTTTCATAAAAGCCTCCACATAGTGAAGCAGGTCGTGCTTGCGGTCGTTGCCGAGAATGATGTCCACACCTTCGATTTTCGCGATTTCTGCCGCCGCGTTCTGCGCAAAGCAGCCAATCACGGCGACTATAGCCTCTGGATTACAGGCGATTGCCTGTCTGATGGCATTGCGGCATTTCTTCTCGGCAATGGCTGTAACTGTACAAGTGTTTATGATAAAAAGGTCGGCGGCTTCGTTAAAATCCGCCTGCTCCCAGCCGGCAAGGGTGAAACGGCGCATAATGTCCGAAGTTTCGGCAAAATTCAGCTTGCAACCAAGGGTGTGGGCGGCTATTTTCATCTCTTATTGGTGTCGATTTTTGAGTATTAGGGTAGTGCTTTTGGCCTTTTTTAATGAAAAATCAGTGTTTTGGCGGTATTTATTTGAAAAAATATTCTATTGAAATACAGTTGTTTGTGGGGGGGGTACAACTTTTTGTCATTTTTTCTTGGTCAGTATTTGGAAATGATGTATCTTTGCACTCGAATTCGAACAACGGATTCGCCCATTAGAATAGGCTTTCGTAATAATTTGGATTTTGTAATAGTGTTTAATGTGAACCGGAACGATGTGGTATCGTTCCGGTTTTTTTATTCTTCGTCCAGTTGGTCGACTCGTTGCAGCGAGCGGATCATTTTGATACATTCTTCATCAGGGAAAATTGTGAAAGGCGGTTTGGGCGACAGGTCCAGTATGTCGCGTCCGTCGGCGTCTTTCTTTATGCCTACAATGCTGCCGGTGTTGGCCATCACTCTCGACTTGCGGTCTATCATCACGAATTGTTCGTGACCCACGCGCTCGTTGATGGCGTCGGGCGAGTCGGTGCAGGCCAGTTTCGACTCGTCGTTGAGGTACACCAGTGTGCCGTTGGTCCCTTTGGGCACTATGTAGGCGATGCCGAACACCGACTGCCATTTTGCGCCCGAAGCAGTGTGCAGCAGTATCTTGCGGTCGGCAAGTATGCCCTTCTGCCAACTCTCGTCGACGGTGCATTCGCCGTTCTCAAAGTACTGGTACTTGCCCTCTTTGACGCCGTCTTTGTAGTTGCCCTCGCGCACTTTCTTTCCGTCGTTGCCGTATTCTACAAGCTTGCCTTGCATCAGGCCCTTCTCGTAGCGGCCTGTAATCCAGCCTTTCTCGCCTATGCGCTTCCACCAGCGGCCGTCGCGGTGGTTGTCTTTCCAGTTGGCCACCTCAACGGTGTCGCCTTTGGAGTTGAATATGATGTGGGCGCCTTCTTTGATGCCCATCTTGTACGATGCAATCTTCACCACCTTGCCCTCGTCGTTGTAGAAACGCCATTCGCCGTCGCGGTTCTTCTGGTTATAGTAGCCCGATGCCAGCAGTTTGCCCTGTTGGTTGTAGGCCTCGTGCGTGCAGTAACGGCCGGGAACGGTGAAGGTGTTGCGGATCTTCAGTGTGCCGTCGGGATAGTAGTAGTTGAACGTGCCGGTTTCCTTGCCGTCAACGAAGTCGCCTTCAAAGATGCGGCTGCCGTCCTTGTCGGTTTTTATCCAGTGTCCTTGGCGGAGTCCGTTTTTGTCAATCTTGTTCTGTGCGTTGCAGGCAAAGCCCAAGCACAAGAGTGTCAGTACGATAAGTCTGTATTTCATAATGCTTACAAATGTATTTTCAAGATGCAAATTTACATAAAATTTGTAATATTGAGAATTTTCTTGCAAAGTTTTGTCGCAAATTTTTGCCCGTGCCGGCACTGCCTTTCCGCCCTACCAACTCCGGTCGTTGTACAATATATGTACAATAGTTGTACAATACTTGTACAATTGTAAACGTACAAATATTGTACAAGTATTGTACATATATTGTA
>JAEEGH010015685.1_pt1 | contig 16415 bp, 14 predicted proteins | sample 9134181 | NCBI WGS metagenome assembly JAEEGH01 (sample SAMN16246544, study PRJNA631951) | gut metagenome | biome: gut microbiome; feature: rumen; material: DP-attached | host: Bos | place: Iran: Karaj | collected 2018-10
CTAAAAGGTCAGCTGGGGATGCGATCTGCAGACCGAACACGAGAGATATCACACTGAGCAGGTATTCAAGAAGCCTGTATTTGTGACAGATTATCCCAAGGAGATCAAGGCCTTCTACATGAAGCTCAACGAGGATGGCAAGACCGTGGCAGCAGCTGACTGTCTTGTTCCCGGAATCGGAGAGATCGTCGGCGGAAGCCAGAGAGAGGATGATCTGGAGATCCTTTCAAAGAGAATGGATGAGCTGGGACTCAAGAGAGAAGATTACCAGTTCTATCTGGATCTTAGAAAATACGGCAGCGTGCGTCATGCAGGATTTGGCCTTGGCTTTGAGCGCTGCGTAATGTATCTGACAGGTATGGGCAACATAAGAGACGTTGAGTCCTTCCCGAGAACTGTCGGAAACTGTGAGCTGTAATTCAAGATTTTGCGCACAGCTTATGTGTGGTATACTATATATAGATAACCTGAAGAAAATTTTAAGCAAGGGGGTACTGGTATGAAAAAGATTTATTCTGTCGTTGCCGTGTTACTTTCCCTTGCTTTTTTCATGCTTACTCCCTTCAGCTCTTTTGCCACTACCAGTGAAGAACTAAAGAAGACACAAAAGAAGCTGGAACAGGAGGCCAAGGATCTGGAGAAGCAGAAGAATGCTGCAGAGAGTCAGAAGAAGGCCAGCCAGGGTAAACTCAATGAGGCCAACGATACGATAGAAGAGAGCACCGAGGCACTGGGCGAGACCCAGGTGGCCATAGATACTACATCCCGTGAGATTGTTGGACTTCTTGCTGATATCGAGATGATCAAGGAGGATATTGCTTTTAAGGAGGAGCAGATCGATAAGACCAACGCCGAGTATGAGGATGCCAAGGAGCATGAGGATACTCTTTACAACGCAATGGTTCAGCGGGTGAAGTTCATGTATGAGAAGGGGAATTTTTCCTACATGCAGATACTCCTTACCGCAACCAGCTATGGAGATGCCCTGAACAAGGCCCAGTATATTGAAGAGCTCTATGACTATGACAGGATCAAACTGGCTGAGTTTGTTGAGGCCAAAGAGGCAGCAGAGGCTCTTGGATATCAGCTTGAGGAAGAAAAGTCGGAACTTGAGGCATCGGAATACGAACTGGAAGAGGAAGAGGCTTACATGGAGCAGCTTCTTGCCCAGTACAAGCGCCAGTACTCAGACTACGAAGTGAAGCTGGCCAAGGCCAAGCAGGATGCTGCAGTTTACACGGCGCAGATCAAGAGCCAGCAGTCCAGTATCGCAACCCTTCAGAAACAAATAGAGACCAAGCAGAAGCAGGCTGATGAGGCCAAGAAAGCTGCAGCGGAAGCAAAGGCCAGGGAGGAAGAGGCGGCAAGGCTTGCTGCCGAGAAAGCCGCGGCAGAAAAGGCTGAAAAAGCTGCAAAAGCTGCTGAACAGGGTGGTGACGATGATGATAACAGTACGATGCAGGTTGTCTCTGCCTCAGAGGTAGCCTCTACTGAGACAAAGAGTTCGAGTTCATCAAGCAGCAGCTCCAAGTCTTACAAGGCCGCAGGCAGTGCAACCGGCAGCAATATAGCAAACTATGCCTGCCAGTTTGTGGGCAATCCTTATGTTCCCGGAGGTACGAGCCTGACAAACGGTGCAGACTGCTCCGGATTTGTTCAGTCGGTTTATAAGGCATTCGGGATATCGGTACCCAGAACTTCCTGGGGACAGGGGTCCTATGGCCGTGAAGTTTCATATGCAGACGCACAGCCCGGTGACGTGATCTATTACGGCGGGCATGTCGGAATATACATCGGTGGAGGCCAGATAGTTCACGCCAGCACCCAGAAGACAGGAATTAAATACAGTTCAGCTACATACAGATCTATCATAACAGTCAGAAGATTTCTTTGATAAACCGGAGGTAAAATGGCAGAACAGGAAAAAATCATCGTCATAGACTTCGGCGGCCAGTACAACCAGCTGGTAGCCAGGCGCGTGAGAGAGTGCAATGTATACTGTGAGATCTACTCCTACAGGACACCTATTGATCAGATCAGGCAGATGAATCCCAAGGGGATTATCTTGACCGGAGGTCCCAATTCCTGCTACGAGGAGGGAGCTCCTTCCTATACCAGAGAGCTCTTTGAACTGGGTATCCCTGTCCTGGGTCTATGCTATGGAGCCCAGCTTATGATGCTCCTTATGGGCGGCAGGGTTGAGAAGGCGCCTGTCAGGGAGTATGGGAAGACAACGACTTTTATTGATGGCGCCAAGGATACACTGTTTGCCGGTGTCGAAGATGAAACAGTAGTATGGATGAGCCATTTTGATTATATCAGCAAGGCTGCACCGGGATTTGAGATAGTGGCCCACACAGCTGACTGTCCCGTTGCGGCAGCTGCACTTGAGGATAAAAAGCTCTATGCGATCCAGTTCCATCCTGAAGTCCTTCATACTGTAAAGGGCAAAGAGATCCTGTTCAACTTTGTGAGGAACATCTGTGACACTGCAGGGACATGGCGCATGGATTCCTTTGTCGAGAACACTGTTGCAGAGATCCGTGAGAGAGTTGGCGACGGCAAGGTGCTGCTGGCACTTTCCGGCGGCGTTGACTCCTCTGTTCTGGCGGCTCTGCTTGCAAGGGCCATCGGAAGACAGCTCACCTGCGTCTTTGTCGATCATGGTCTTCTTCGCAAAAATGAAGGAGATGAGGTTGAGAGCGTCTTTGGTAAGGGCGGAAGCTTTGACGTCAACTTCGTCAGAGTTAACGCGGCAGAGCGTTACTACGCCAAGCTAAAGGGCGTTGAGGAACCCGAGAGAAAGCGCAAGATCATTGGCGAGGAATTCATTAGAGTCTTCGAGGAAGAGGCAAATAAGATCGGAGCTGTGGATTTCCTGGCGCAGGGAACCATCTATCCGGATGTGGTTGAATCCGGTCTCGGCGGAGAATCAGCTGTGATCAAATCACACCACAATGTTGGCGGACTTCCAGATCATGTTGATTTTAAAGAGATCATTGAGCCTCTGCGCTCACTATTTAAAGACGAAGTCAGAAAGGCAGGACTGGAGCTGGGACTTCCCGAATACCTGGTATTCCGTCAGCCATTCCCAGGCCCCGGCCTTGGCATCCGTATCATCGGCGAAGTCAATGCCGAGAAGGTCCGCATCGTTCAGGACGCAGACTTCATATACAGAGAGGAGCTTGCAGCCGCAGGTCTTTCCAAGCTTCCAGACCAGTACTTCGCAGCTCTGTCCAACATGCGCTCAGTAGGTGTTATGGGCGATGAGCGCACCTACGACTACGCCATAGTACTCCGCGCTGTGGAGACCGTCGACTTCATGACAGCAGAGGCATCACAGATCCCCTTCGATGTCCTTCAGAAGGTCATGAGCCGGATTATCAATGAGGTCAAGGGCGTTAACCGCGTAATGTACGACCTTACAAGCAAGCCTCCGGGAACGGTGGAGCTGGAATGATACACAGAATTCTACAATGCCAGTATTTATGCGGGATTGCCGATGGCAGACTGAAGTAGTGACAATAAAATGAGCCGTAGTGAATGTATTCAATACAATGAATTATTTGCTACGGCTTTTATTGTGCTTATTTATTGGTTTTTGGCTTGTGTTTGCGCTTTTGCTTTTTGGGTGAGGCGTTATCGGATGATTCTTCGGGAGATGCCTAAGCTGAATGATAAGAGTCTAAGGCCGGAGATGATTGGTGAATGTCATTTCAGTCTGTTTTTTGTATAATTGAGAAGATATGGATTGATGGAAAATCTGGCGATGCTAACATGAGTATATAGAAAAACGGAGGCGGTTGTGAGAGATACACATTTATATCTTATCTTAAGTGTCACATTGGCAGTAATACTCATAGGCTGCATTGGCGTTCTGATAAGGAACTATATGAAGCTGATAGCCAGGAACGATGCTCTTCGCGAAAGCATCGACAACCTGTGCAAGCTGAATGACAAACTCAGAATGGACAGACATGACTACCTTAACCATCTTCAGATTGTGTATGGTCTGATGGAGCTTGAGGAATATGAGGAGATGAACGCATACCTCAGGAAGTTTTACAAGGAGCTGCTAAAGACAGGAAAAGCTGTAAAGACGTCTAAGCCTGCGATAAATGCGCTCTTGGCGGCCAAGTTGGCGGAAGCAGAAGCAAAGGAAATTGAGTTTTTGATTGAAGTTAAATCCGATCTCAAAAAGCTTGGCATAGAAGACTGGGAGCTGTGTAAGGTTCTTTCCAATCTGATAGACAATGCGGTTAAGGCACTTGAAGACTATGAAGGTGAGGAAAAGAAACTAAGAGTGAACATTACAGAGACTCCCGAGAGGTACATCTTCAGTGTGGAGGATAATGGTCCAAAGATCCCTGAGAGCATAAGAGAGAATATTTTTAAAAAGGGTTTTTCCACCAGGAAGGAAGAGGGCCATGGAATGGGGCTCGCAATCGTATCCGAAATTTTGAATAAGAGCGGTGGAGACATTGAGCTATCGTCAGATGACGAAGAGACGGTCTTTACAGTAAGCTTTGGAAAAGGAGAATAATGATGGGAGCAGTTCAGATATTGGGAGTGATAGTCCTGATAATAGGAATACTTCTGATAGGCGTCGAGTTCTATATGCCCGGCTTCGGATTTCCCGGGATAGCCGGTATCATTTTTACCGCTGCTGGTATATTCCTAACCGGAAGAAATGTTCAGGAACGAGTGATCGTGGGCGTTATCGCTATTGTTATCATTGCGGTTATGTTGGTGATAAGCATCGTGATATTCAGTTCAAAAAAGATAAAATCGCCCATCAAGCTTGATGAGGATCTGCAGGGCAAGAACCTGTTTATCGATGAGGGGGACATGGAATACCTTATCGGGAAAAGAGGTATCGCCATAACAGATTTAAAGCCTGCCGGAAAGGGAGAATTTGACGGTGTTAAGTTTGATATTCTTTCTAAAAATTATTATATAAAAAAGGATTCACCCCTTGTAATTACAGAAGTAAAAAACAACAGAATAATGGTTGAGGAGGAGAAATAAAATGATGACACCTATAATAATTGCGGCAATTGTAATCATATTAGTAGTTGCATTCTTTGCGATAATCCCGGTAGGAATGTGGATATCAGCAGTAGCCAGCGGAGTAAAGATAAGTATCTTTTCTCTTGTCGGTATGAAGCTTCGAAGGGTTAGACCTGCCAAGATAGTAAGCCCTCTTATCAAAGCAACAAAGGCTGGCATCGATGTGACAACCAATCAGCTGGAAGCGCATTATCTTGCAGGCGGAAATGTAGACAGTGTAGTAAATGCACTTATAGCGGCAGAGAGGGCCAGCATGAATCTTTCTTTTGAGCAGGCATCGGCAATCGATCTTGCAGGACGTGATGTGTTTGAAGCTGTTACTATGAGCGTAACGCCCAAGGTTATTGAGACGCCTCAGATCTCAGCAGTTGCCAAAGACGGCATAGAGCTTCTTGTTAAGGCACGCGTTACTGTCAGAACCAACATCGACCAGCTTATCGGAGGCGCCGGAGAGGCAACGGTTCTTGCAAGAGTCGGCGAAGGTATCGTAACTACTGTTGGCTCGGCTACAACGCACAGTAGTGTTCTTGAAAATCCCGATGACATCTCAAAGGTTGTTCTTGAAAAGGGGCTTGATTCAGGAACAGCATATGAGATCATGTCAATTGATATAGCAGATATCGACATTGGCAGAAATATCGGTGCTAACCTGCAGAGCCTTCAGGCAGAGGCCAACACCAAGATTGCTCAGGCCAAGGCAGAGGAGAGAAGAGCAATGGCAGTAGCCCTTGAGCAGGAGATGAAGGCAGAGGTTGTTAAGGCAGAAGCAGATATTCCAAGAGCCATGGCAGAAGCTTTAAGATCAGGAAACCTTGGAGTGCTTGATTATTACAATCTTAAGAACGTTCAGGCAGATACCAAGATGAAAAACGACATCGGCAACAGTATTGCTGAATATGTTGACACCAGGAAGGACAAGAATTAAACGCATATTGAAGGGGAGAAGAAATGATAAGAGTAATGATAGTTGAGGATGAACAGAAGATCAGGGACATCTTGAAAAAGATGATTGAGAAGACTTCCGACTGTGAAGTTGTGTCCTCTTGCGGGAATTTTGCTGCGGCTATCAGCGACTTTATCAAATTTCGCCCCGATGTTGTTTTTATGGATATTGATCTTTCCGGCGAAAGCGGTCTTGACTGTGCCAAGGCCATTACCGAGGTGGACCCTAAGGTTAAGATTGTTTTTGCAACAGCCCACAGCGAGTATATGGCTAACGCCTTTGAAATCTACGCTTTTGACTATCTTGTCAAACCCTTCGATCTCGAGAGGATAGGTAAGACCCTTAGCAGGATGAAGAGTATGATGCCAGCAAAAGAAATTGATTCTGCCGGGGCAAAAAATGAAGCGGGCTATGAAAAGCTGGTTATTCGTGGCAAGGAAGAGATAAACCTCATAGATACTAAGGATATCATAATGATAGAGCGTACCGATGGCATCTGCAGAATAGTGACTGGGGACGAGATCTTTCTTACATCTGCGTCTCTATCCTCTATCCAGGATAAGCTTGACCCTGACAAATTTATGAGGTGTCACAAGTCATATATCATAAGAGTAGAAGCGGTCAAAAAGCTTGAAGTATATGGCAGGTGGACATATACAGTAACTCTTAAAGACACCGATGAAACCGCGCTTATGACATGGGAAAAATATAATGAGATGAAGCAAAGGCTTGTATTTTAGGGATATCTTTTCAATCTATAATGAACTGATAATTGACGTAAACATCATGCTTTACACCATATAGCAAATTTGTATTTGCGAGCTTGAATGCCAATGCAAATTCAGCAATTGCAGACATGAGACAGAACCCGGATGCGCAATTAAAGCTGTCATCGAAAGCGGTGAGCTGTCCCCTGAGAGATATGCGCTGTACAAAAATCTTGGCTTGGAGAATACCAACAACTACGCCAGGAAAAAAGAGATATCCAGGTGGGCGAAGGCCTAAAGGAAAACAAAATCAGGTAAACAGAAAAGTGCGCAGTGGCGAAATATAGTGCTGCTGCGCACTTTTATACATATTTAATACCATCACATAACGAAATATAGTAGAATAAAAAAGACTATAAATACCGGAAAACAGGAGTATCAGATGCCAGAAATCTACAGAAAATCCTCAATGGAAAAACTATCGACTCTTGATCAGCTTGATAAGGCGGTGGTAATAACATCGCCCTCTACATGGCTGGCTCTTGTGGGAGCCGCCGGAATAATTGTTGCGGTCATTTTGTGGTCAATATTTGGAAGAATACCCGAGAACATTTCAGCCAGAGGTATTTTGCTGGACAGGGGCGGAGTACATACTGTCTATAGTGAAGTCGCTGGAACAGTGGCTGAGGTCCTTTATGAAACTGGAGATCATGTCAGTAAAGGTGATGTCATTTTAAGGATGACCGGGAAAGAGCTGGAAAAAAATGAGGGCGAGATAAAGAGCAATTATGATGGAGTCATAACAGAGTATTCTGTTGTGGAAGGGCAGGTCATCGCTGCGGGAGAAAATGTGGCAAGAATATCCCGCAAGAGCCTGGACAGCACAGTTGCAGTCTGCTATATCCCCGCCGAAGAGGGACGAAAAATCGATGTTGGAATGAATGCGTCCATATATCCAAGCACCGCCAATAAGCAGGAGTATGGTCACATGAAAGGCACCGTGGAATATGTGGATGAGTTTGTTACATCGAGAGTTGAAATACTTCAGCAGGTAGGCCTTCCTTCTTTGGCAGAAACATTTCTCTCTGATGGTCCGGTTGTAGAGGTTAGGTTTGCTCTGGAAAAGGATGATACCACCGAAAGCGGATACTGGTGGTCGAGTAAAAAGGGAGCTGAGATTAAGCTGGCTAACGGAACATTAGTCTCGGCGGACATTGTGATCAAGGAAGCTGCACCTATCACTTTTGTTCTGCCATATCTGGCGGACAGTGCATCATCGGGAGATTAAGAGCATGGGGAAAAAGTATTGCAAAACGCCTACAGTCTATCAGATGGAAGCCACTGAATGCGGAGCGGCAGCTCTTTCCATGATCCTCAGATTTTATGGGAAATATGTTCCTCTTGAGCAGATGAGGATCGAGTGCGGAGTCTCAAGGGATGGGAGCAGTGCCAAAAACATTCTTCTGGCAGCAGGAAAATTCGGGCTTGAGACACACGGATACAGAAAGAGCCTGGCAAAGCTGCTGGAGCTTGAACCCCCTTGTATAATTCACTGGAACTTCAACCATTTTGTGGTCTGGGAGGGAAAAAAGGGCAAGTATTACTATATAAACGATCCTGCAGTCGGAAGGAGAAAACTGACTCTTGAAGAGGTGGATGAGTGTTACACAGGTATCGTTCTGACTTTACAAAAGACCTCTGATTTTACCGTTTCCAAAAAAGATGAAACGCTCTGGCAGTACCTGATAAAGAGTGTGGCCAGGCAGAGGGCAGATCTTGCAAGTCCTGTCATTACCGGGCTTATGTTGCTGTTTCCCGGTATTGTGATCCCTGTTTTTTCCAGAGTTTTCATAGACGGAATACTGGTGGAAAGAAACCGTGAGTGGCTGCCGGGACTTATCTGGGCTATGGCATTTACTCTTGCTTTTCAGGCAATATTGCATTATTACAGAGGAATACTTCTTGGGCGGCTTCAGAACAAAATGTCCATGATGTCCGCACATAGATTTCTTTCCCATTTTTTTAAGCTGCCAATAACCTTTTTTACTCAAAGAACGCCGGGTGATCTTACACAGCGTGTGGAGAACAACAACGAGCTGTCGATATTTCTGACAAGCGATCTTGCCCAGATAATTCTGGATATTATGGTGGCGCTTGTTTATCTTGTAATACTTTTTATATACAGTCCTATTCTTACTCTGACAGGCGTGGTCATTCTGTCTGTCAATCTGACCATGATGAGAGTAGGCGCTGCTAAAATTGGTGATATGACTCTGAAGGCCCAGCAGGATATGGGAAGAATGATGGGAGCCCTTTATGCGGGTATATCTTCTTCGGCCACTCTCAAGGCAACCGGAACAGAGAATGAGTTTGCCTCAAGAATGCAGGGATATTCAGCCAGGACAATAGAGATGGACCAGGCTATGGGGAGGAAACAGGAGATCCTTGACGTCATTCCTGAAGTTGCGGAACAGGTCACCAGTATAGTGATATTGATAATCGGGGGAATCATGGTGATCAGGGGAGAGCTTACGGATGGAATGCTGGTAGCGTTTAACAGTCTTCTTCTATGCTTCATGAAACCCATAGACTCACTTGCGGGATTTGTTGAGAAGATACAGGTGGCAAGAGCAGACTTAAGACGCGTTGAAGATATTATGAGATATAGGGAAGATACGCGATTTGACCGGCAAGGCACATTGGAGATTGACAAAAAGCTGCAGGGCAATATAAAGCTTACAGATGTATCCTTCGGCTATGGCTATCACAAGCAGCCCATCATAGAAAAATTCGGATTTGAGATAAAAAGCGGTGCATCTATAGCGATAGTTGGAGCTTCGGGAAGTGGAAAATCAACTGTCGCCAAACTATGCAGCGGACTTTACAGTCCCTGGAGCGGCGAGATACTTTTTGATGGTATATCTTTTGACAAGCTGCCGGAGGAAGTAATTGCCGCAAGCATTTCTACGGTGAGTCAGGATATAAAGCTCTTTAGTGGAACCGTCAGAGACAATCTGACCATGTGGAATGGCGCAATTCTTTGGACTGATGTGATAAAAGCGGCCAAAGATGCCTGTATACATGACTTTATTACATCAAGACCCGGCGCATATGACTGTATGATTTCCGAGAACGGAGCAAATTTTTCAGGGGGACAGAAGCAGCGCATTGAGATTGCAAGGGCTCTTGCTACAAATCCTACCATTCTGATATTAGATGAGGCAACAAGTGCTCTTGATCCTCTTGTGGAAAAAGAGATAATGGATAACATTAAACGCCGCGGCTGCACCTGCATAGTTGTCGCACACCGATTATCGGCAATAAGGGATTGCGATGAGATCATAGTCATGGAAAAAGGGAAGATTCTGCAGCGCGGAAGACACGAAGAACTTATCCTTCAGGATGGCCTATATAAATCACTTGTGGAGAATCAAAACTAAATCAACATATGGAGCGAACAGGAAAGAAAAAAGAATTTCATATATCAGGCGGAGAATTATTTCTTACGGAATGTCCGGATAAGATATACCGCGTCACAGAGGGAGTCCTTTTTGTATATCTGATTGCCTTTTCAAACGGAATGAGGAAGAAGAGGATATTTCTGACTGAAATGGCAGAGGGTGAGATTATTCCGGCCTTTTGTTACAGCATTGAGTCTTCAGAAGATCTGAAATTTGGATTTGTCGCGCTTAGCAGTGCGTCTTTTGAAGAGGAAGAAAGCTTAATCAGAGATGATGTAAGGCTGTCTTTTGCTGAGAAGATAGGTATAGATGTCTGTGAAGGCTTTCGATTTGACATAGCTGTTGCGGAACTTTACAGTATGAATTCCGTCGTAGAAGAGGGATACATTTATAAGTACAGACAGGAGAGCGACTTTACCAAAAAGAAGTCCCTCAGGCTCATAGAAAGGGCACTTCGAGGCAGGTCTGAAGTTGAAGATAATTATGTCTTTACAGGAAAACCGGTTTATGACTGCGCATCATTCCTGTGTGCTAGGGAAAAGATAACGATTGCATCTTATGAAAAGATTAAGCAGAGCGTTGGCAGCGGCTTTACTATAAAGGATATTGCCAGGCTTTCACATTTTAACATCAGAGAGATAACACTTCCGGGTAAATGGTATATGAAGGACTGCGGTGAGCTTATAGTCACTGATAAGGAACAGGGTAAGGTCTATTGCGCGTTTCCTTCTTCGTTTGGAAGGTATAGGATCTATGACGCGGAAAATGACAGGTTTATGCCGGTTGACAGCAGCATGGCTAAAAAACTTGACAGCAGGGCGGTGATGTTCTATCGTCCATTCCCGGATGAGGCAATTACGCCATTTAAGATGATATTATTCGGAGCGCAGAAGGTATCACGGACTGATGTGGTAAGACTTTTTATTATGTCAGTGCTGGGGGTGCTGGTTGGATTATTGCTGCCTTTTTTTAATGAGCAGGTCTTTGACAATTTTATAAATCTTGGAAATACCTCGGGGATTATTCAGATTGGGCTGGTTATTCTTGCCTGCTCACTTGGGAATATTTCTTTTGCCATAGTAAAGAATCTCACTGCGTTCAGGATAATGAATTCTATGGAATATTCCGTTCAGAGTGCGGCCATCGACAGACTGTTTAGCCTGCCTGAAAACTTTTTTAGACAATATGATGCAGCTGACCTTGGCATAAGGGTGATGAATATATCGCGCATATTTAATATGGTTGCAGTAAGTATATCTGGAAGTCTGATGGCTGGACTGTTTTCACTTTTCTACATAGTGAGGATGGCGGGGTATTCAGGAAAGCTTACAGTTACAGCCATTGTCATTGTTGTTGTGAGCTTTGCTATTGTCATTTTTATAGGTATCAGGCAGGTCAGATACGAGAAGGAAAAAAACTTAATCGACAATAGATCTGCAGCTGAAATGTATCAGTACATAAGCGGCATTGAGAAGATAAGGAGCAACGTAGCGGAGGACAGTGTACTGTACAATTACTTAAAAAGCTATGTCGTTTCAAGAAAGATCAATTTCCGAAAAGAGAAGATGGCACTGTTTGCAGGTACTTTTACACAATCCGTAGGGATTATTTCTTCCATGATTTTTTACTACATGGTGGCAAAAGGTGATGTGAGCGTGAGCATCGGTGGATTTATGGGGTTTATAACCGCGTTTTCAATGCTCTTAAGTGCATTTTTACAAATTGCCAATGGATTTATCATGACCAATCAGGTTATCCCTATGTATGAGATGGCCAGGCCAATCCTGGAGACTCTTCCGGAGAACGTGGATGGCTCGATGCTTCCGGGAGATATAACCGGAGAAATTGAACTCGACAATATAACTTTTGGTTATGAATCAGAGGAACTTCCGGTGATAAAAGGGGTTTCAATCAGGTTTGCTCCTGGGGAATATGTGGGCATTGTGGGGGCTTCAGGGAGCGGAAAATCCACGCTGTTAAAACTCCTTATGGGGTTTGAAAAGCCTCAGGTTGGCAGGATATACTATGACGGACATGATATAGACGAGCTTGACAAAAGGGAACTCAGGAAAAAGTTCGGAGTTGTCCTTCAGGAAGGCGGCCTGGTTACAGGAAACATATATGAGAATATAACCCTGTCTTCTACAGAATGCAGCACAGACAGAGTGAAGGAAGTGATAAGACAGGTTGGACTTGAGGATGATATAGCAGCAATGCCTATGGGGCTGTACACTGTAATCAATGAATCCGGCAGTACAATATCAGGAGGCCAGGCTCAAAGGATACTCATAGCAAGAGCAATAGCCGGAAAGCCAAAGGTTATGTTTTTTGATGAGGCCACGAGTGCTCTTGACAATGTTACACAGTCTCAGGTCATTGAAACCATAAAAGGGATTGATGCAACAAGAATAGTGATAGCACACAGGCTGTCAACATTATCAGGCTGTGACAGAATAATAGTTCTGGATCAGGGGAAAGTTGCGGAAGAGGGGAGCTTTGAAGAGCTTATGGAGAAAAAAGGGCTGTTTTACGAGTTAGCAAAAAGGCAGATTGCCTGATATTGTGCCAGAAACGTCAGGCTTTCGTATATAATGGTAATAGTCAAATCACAAAAGGAGGTATTGCTATGTCAGAGGTAAGGCAGGAAGTTTTGGAGTTTGTCAAAAAGGTAAAAGAGGATCCGGATCTGAGAAAGAAATTAAGTGAGCTTGCTGAAGGAAAAGAGGATGAGTTTGCTCCAAAAGTTATAGAACTTGCAAAAGAACTCGGATTTGATATTACAGAAGCAGACATTGGACATTACATGGATGCGGCGGATGATGAAGAACTGGAAATAGACGAGCTTGATATTGTAAATGGTGGATGTGGAGGAAATGAACCGTATGGTCCTGCAATAACCCACTGGCTCAGAATAAAGTGCTTTACTGGAGATTCACTTATTGCTACGCCTTCAGGAGATAAGCCGATCAAGGATATCAAGGTGGGAGACGAAGTCTTTTCGCTTGACGAAACCGGCGCAAAGCGTATAGCTAAGGTTGTGGATATGGTAAAGCCAAAAGAAATGCCGGTCGTAAAGGCTGTATTTGATAATGGCAAAGAGTGGTATACAACTAGCTCTCAATGGTTCTACTGTGGCGGAGATGATTATGCTCCTATTGAGGATGATGCGGGAAAGAAAGCTATCACTCTGGAAGGTGAAAGCACAGGGCTTTCAGGCAAAGAAGAAACCGGAAGAACCGAGACTGTTTACGACTTTGTGGTTGAAGGACTTAATGTATTCTTTGTTAACGGCATAGCAGCAGAGGGGTACAGCTTAAGCTGAGATGACGTGTATAAATAAGGGCGGTTTAAATCTGATTTGCAGATTTAAACCGCCTTTAATATAAAGTGTTATATTAGTGGAGTCCCATTGATCCAGCCCCTTAGAGCGTCTTCAATCTTTTGAGGCCATCTGTTTTCAAAAAACAGGCACGCGGTTGGATCATGGGATAATAAATTCCGGTCATGGCTCTCCAGTAATCCGATAGCAGGACACCCTCCGGCGCACCAGGTAAGCCAGCTGCAGGAGGCGCATTTATCGCCTGCCGCTATGCGATCAGACTGAGTTGTGTTTATAAAATCGTGATACCTGCCACTACTTAGGATATTCAGAAGTCCGTCGTCCAATACATTTCCCAAGATAATACCAACTGCGTCCAAATAGCCTGAATACTGAAGACAGGGGTAAATTCTGCCATTTGCTCCAATGGCAGGCATCCCTTTTATTGTTTTGCAAAGAGGACAGAGGGATCGATAGGTGCCGGAATGGTACTGCACACGCTCAAAGGAAAAGATTCTGCTACCTGGATATAACGTCATGAAATTCCAAAAGCACAGCTGGGGAGACAGGCCATTTTGGGCATACCAGACCGCGATTTTCAGGGACTCATCATAGTATTCTTCCCATGAGTACGAAGCGGCAGGGGCATTTTCGTTCCATCTGGGAGTTTCTGTTGTCCTGATGATGCGAATTCTGGGAACTCCCATATCTGCAAGCATCTCAAGGCTTGGACGTATCAGGGATGAGTTCTCTCTGTTCAGATTCATCTGTATCCTTACCGGGAAGTTTTCTTCGAGACATAGAGTTATGGACTTAAGCGCTTCCTTTTCTGCACCGCATTTACCTCTCATCCTGTCGTGATAGCCAAGCCCATCAAAGGAAATCTTGATTTCAGGCTTGTTTCCATGGGATGCCAAAAGCTTAAGTGTATCTCTTGATAACAGGCTTCCGTTAGTGTTAACTTCATGAACGAAGAGATCTCGGGAGTAGATAGCATCAACAATTCTCCTGAAATCCCTGTGCAGGAGTGGCTCTCCGCCTGTTATGAGCACAGCCTGAATACCGCATTCTGCGGCTTCATCCAGAATTGTACATATTTTTTCATAGGGCAGCTCGTTGAACTGTCTGTTAGTGTCTGAGGCATTAAAACAGTGCATGCAGTTGTAATTGCATTTCTGTGTGATTTCCAGAGAGAGCCAGGGCTTTACACTGCCGGGATAGGAGCGATTCTTCTGCCAGGAAGTAAGAGTTCTTCCGTCTGCAATGCTTTTTTTGACAATCCCTTTTTTGATCAGATCGGATAAAGCTTTACAGTCTTTTATATCTGTCTTCCCATCGCACATAAGGGCTATATTGAATTCATCATTAGTCAGGCGCTTTGGAAGGGCAGTATAGCGCTTTATATAAGTATGAAGATCGCTATGCCATGTTCTGAGAGCTGTGTCTCGTGTAAGAATGTAGTATCCCATATGATTTATCCGTTGTTTAGTGAAAACATATTTTGTCCAATATCATAATATCATATCTTCCCATGAAGACATCAGGGATAAGAGAAACTGATGGCACACACATAGAAGTGGGGAAAAATTTTTTTGCCAACTACAATTGTACAATGCTGGATGTAGGCATGATAAGGATAGGCGATAATGTACAGATTGCCCCGAATGTTGCTATATATACGGCAGGGCATGCTGTTGTCGTTAGTTCAGGAACTGAGACTTTTGAATCAGAGCAAAGAAGATTTATAATTGATCATGGAGTAGATGAAAAATATGCTAATTCAAATGGATACTTGGCTGCGAGATGCCATGTGATTTCTTATGGCCACAAAAATGATGTATGAACTTACCTCCAGCTATGATACAATCACATTGTCAGCGTGACAATAAAATGACAATACAATCTTAGAAAAATGTATTGAAAGCATTCAAACAGTTCAATAATGAACTGTTGATTAACGAAAACATCATGTTTTACATCTCATAGCAAATTTGTATTTGCGAACTGGAGTGACTTTGCGGGATGGATTTTATTGAATGTTTTGCCCCGTAAGCTGCATGTGCTGCAGCTTACGGGGCTTTTTTGGCATTGCATCGGATGTTTTCCTTTGCATGTTATGCTACTATTCTTATTTTTGAAATATAGGCAGTGCATTTTAGAGGTTCTGCTCTGCCTATATTGTAAATTGCTTAATTGTGGCAGTGTGTTTTACGACGTGATTTCTGCCTAAATTGTACATTTTATGATAGTGGCAGAGTGGTTTAGCCGTTTTGTCTTTTGCTACTCTGCCAATATAACATAATTAAAAAATATAGGCAGAAGGTTACCTGTATATCGACTGCCACTATTCTAAAATTCTTGATTTGGGCAGAATCCTACCCATAATTCCACTGCCTAAATTCATAAAATTCTAATAGTAGCAGATGAGAGAGAAAGACCGCTTGTATTCTATGGATACAGCTTGTACATAAGGAAAGGGTAATAGATTACAGGTAATCCTACAGCTATTGATGGCAATGCGTTTTTCAAAAACAAAAAAACTTACTAGCCTGACAGTTGGAGAAAATGTGGCCTCTATTGGAGATAGCGCATTCAATGGTGCAATAAAGCTGAAAAAGCTTGATCTTTCGAAGACAAATGTAAAGATAATCGGTAAGAATGCACTCAGTGGATGTAAGGCTTTGACAGATCTTCGAATCAATGGCAACAAGATTAAGACGATCAGATCGTGGGGGAGATTCTATTGTCTTGCCTATATAGTGGTCACAAATTATGCTATGGAATCTGCCTGTACATCACTGGACAATAAATAGAAAAGAAAATAAAGGAATATCTGTTATAATTGCAGTGGGGTGTGGACGGGGGCTTTTAATACTCGATACGAGTGTTACAAGGGTAAGTCATCGTGTACAAAT
>JAEEGH010015686.1_pt1 | contig 16415 bp, 11 predicted proteins | sample 9134181 | NCBI WGS metagenome assembly JAEEGH01 (sample SAMN16246544, study PRJNA631951) | gut metagenome | biome: gut microbiome; feature: rumen; material: DP-attached | host: Bos | place: Iran: Karaj | collected 2018-10
TCAATTAATGAGAGTTATATTACTTGAACAAATATATAGAGCTATGCGTATTATGAAAAATGAACCATATCACAAATAATTTTTGGGGGTATTATCCATATGAGAATGTATGATTTGATTGAAAAGAAAAAACTTGGCCAAGAGCTTAGTACTGAAGAAATATATGACATTATTAATGGCTACACAAAGGGAGAAATTCCTGATTATCAGATTTCCGCTTTGCTTATGGCGATTTGTTTTAACGGTATGAATGTGAGAGAACGATATGATTTAACTATGGCCATGAGAGATTCTGGCGATATTCTTGATTTATCGTCAATTGATGGAGTAAAGATTGATAAGCATTCGACCGGCGGCGTTGGTGATAAAGTTACACTTGTCCTTGGGCCAATTATTGCTTCTATAGGAGTTCCAGTTGCAAAAATGAGTGGTCGTGGACTCGGCCATACAGGTGGTACAATTGATAAGCTTGAAGCTTTTCCTGGGTTTAATGGAGCTCTTTCAGAGGAGGAGTTTATTAATCAAGTTAATTCGATTAAGATTGCTGTTACAGGTCAATCAAAGAACCTTGCACCTGCTGACAAGAAATTATATGCCCTTAGGGATGTAACTGCTACAGTTGATGAGATTTCTCTTATCACTGGTTCAATTATGTCAAAGAAGCTTGCAGCTGGTACAGATGCAATTGTTCTTGATGTAACTGTTGGTGACGGTGCATTCATGAAGAATAAAGAGTCTGCTTTAGAGCTTGCAAAGTCTATGGTTGATATTGGAAAGCGAGCTGATAAAAAGATTGCTGCAGTTCTTACAAATATGGACGAGCCTTTAGGATATGCTGTTGGAAATAACTTGGAGGTTATTGAGGCAATTGAGGCTCTTAAGGGTAATGGACCAGAAGATTTAATGGAAGTTGTTTATGCGCTCGGTTCTCAAATGATTGTTTTTTCAGGTATTGAGACTGACAAGGCAAAAGCACGTATTCTTATGGAAAAAGCGGTTGCCGATGGCTCTGCTTATGCGAAATTTATTGAATTTATCAAAGCACAAGGTGGAGATGCTTCATACATTGAAAATCTCGAAAAATTTGTTCCTGCTAAGTACGTAATTCCAGTTGAAGCCAAGGAAGATGGATATGTACATGCTCTTAAGGCTGAAGCATTTGGACTTGCATCAATGTCCCTTGGCGGAGGTCGCGAGACATTTGATGATGTAATTGATATGTCTGTTGGTATCGTCCTCAACAAAAAAGTTGGCGATTTTGTAAAAGCAGGGGAGGCTATTTGCTACATTCATGCAAATGATCAAAAAAAGGCTGAGCATGCCGAGGAAATGATTCGAAATGCTACAGTTGTTTCTCCTGATAAATGTGACCACATGACACTAATAATAGATACTGTTGAATAATGAGCGATTTTTCTTTAAACATAAACTTACCTGCAGAGCATATTGATAATATTTTTGGACAGTTTGACAAGAATATAAAAGTAATTGAGCAAGGAATGGATATTTCTTTTATCCTTCGTGGAGATGAAGTAAAGCTTCTTGGAAGTAAGGAGCGTGTAGAACATGCAAATATCATTCTCGATGAATTACTGGAATTGGCAAAAGCAGGTAATACAATAACAACACAGGATGTAAATTACGTTATGTCTATCGAACTTGAAAAAATTCAAAGCCACGATGTTTCTGATGCAAGAGGAGAAATTATTTGTCATACGACAAACGGCAAACCTGTTGCACCAAAAACTCTTGGGCAAAAGAAATATGTAGATGCAATTACAAATAACATGATTGTCTTCGGAATTGGTCCAGCTGGTACTGGTAAGACGTACCTAGCTATGGCAAAGGCAATAACAGCATTTAAAAATGAAGAGGTTTCAAGAATAATTCTTACTCGTCCAGCTATAGAGGCTGGTGAAAAGCTTGGATTTCTTCCAGGCGATTTACAGAGCAAGGTTGATCCTTACCTTAGACCATTATATGATGCGCTATATCAGATTATGGGGGCAGAGGCTTTCCAAAGAAATATGGAAAAAGGATTAATTGAGGTTGCACCTCTTGCATATATGCGTGGACGTACATTGGATAATGCATTTATTATTCTTGACGAGGCTCAGAATACAACTCCAGCCCAAATGAAAATGTTTTTAACAAGAATTGGATTTGGTTCAAAGGCTGTTATCACTGGCGATTTAACTCAAAAGGATTTGCCAAAGGGCACTCGTTCTGGACTTGATGATGCGATGAAAATCCTTAAAAATATCGAAGACATAAAGATATGTACTCTCGATTCAAAAGATGTAGTCAGACATCCACTTGTACAAAAGATTGTCAATGCATACGAGGTGTACGAAAGAAAAGCTGACAATAAAACAAAAAGGACAAAGAAATGAAATACACAAATAGGTTTTCTGCAAGAAGAGTAGGTTATTCTGTTGCAATGGCATTTGTGTTTTTTATAGCTAATACTTTTTTGTGTATTTTTTCATCTGTATTAGTTGATAAATATATTTGCCTCGCAGCAATAAATATTTGTTTTTTCCTATTGTTTATGCTTTTGACAATTAATAGGAGATTAGAAGGAAAATTACCGGAGTTTAATTTTATAAGCTATGGGAAAATTACGGCTGTAATATTCTTAGATTGGTTCATTGTTTTTATTTGTGCCAGATTAGCACCTGATTATTTTGCGCCTATTATACTTATCCCAATGCTTTCTAGCTGTGTCTTTGATGATACCCTCAATATTACATTGAGTATTTATCTTGTAATTGTCACAGCCTTATGTATGGACTATGGACTCTACATGGTGCTTTGCTATGTTTTCCTTATTTTGTTTGGAGTTATCCTCTCAAATTTCTTAAAAAGAGAAGAAAACATTTTTAAGCTATATGCTGTAATTCTTGTTTTTGCAATTACCACATTGGTTTCCATTGTATTTTTTTACTTTAGTTATTTGGAATTAACTTTATCCATTTTCTTTTATGGAGTGGTCGATGGCTTGATTTCAGCTGTTTGCTCTGTTTTGGTTGTTCCGTTTTTTACAAAGTATGTCAGGGAATCTCAGAATGATTCTTATGAGATTTTTCTTAGTCCAGATTATTCTTTGAATCAAGACATTAGGAAATTCTCGTTCATCGAGTATACGCATGCTATGAGAGTATCAAATCTTTCTCGTAAATGTGCAGAGGCCATAAATGCAAACAGTGAATTGGCTGCCTGCGGTGGTCTATACTATAGATTAGGCAAATTAGAAGGAGAACCAATTATTGACAACGCTATTAAGCTTGCAAATGATAATTGTTTTCCTGGTGACTTAATACAGATTCTAGCTGAATATGGCGGAATCGTTTTCTTACCTAGTTCTAGAGAATCTGCCATTGTTCATATGGTTGATTCCGTAGTTACTAAGGTTGAGCTATTTGATAGAGATTCTATGAGCAGTTCTTGGAATCAAAACATGGTTATTTACCAAACAATTAATGAGTTATCTCAAAAAGGAATTTATGACAATTCTGGACTTACAATGAATCAATTCCTTACAATTAGAGAAATTCTTGCAAATGAGGATATATTAGCATGACAATTTTGATTGAAAATGAAGTTGATGCAAAATTTGAATTTGACTACGAGGAAATTGCAAAAAAAGTTATAAATGCTTCTATGGATTTGTTAAAGTTTCCATTTGAGGCTGAAATAAGTCTAACAATTACAGACGAAGAAGGAATTCATGCTATAAACAAAGAATTCCGCCAAATTGATTCCGCTACAGATGTTTTATCATTTCCTATGATTGAGTATGAAAAGCCAGGTGTTTTTGATAGAATAGAAGCGGATGATGATTTATTCAATCCTGAGACAGGAGAAGTAATTCTTGGAGATATTGTCCTTTGCGAACAGCGAATTTACGCCCAAGCAGAGGAGTATGGTCATTCAGTACTTCGAGAGTATGCTTTTCTTATAGCCCATAGTATGTTACATTTATTTGGGTTTGATCATATGACAGAAGACGAAGCTTTTGTGATGGAACAAAAACAACGAGAGATACTTGAATATTTAGGCATCACTCGAAATTAATGAAAAGGAGACACTAATCTATGAAAAAAAAGTTAGTATCTGCAATGCTAGTTTTATCTATGGCTGTTTCGCTTATGGCATGCGGAAGCAAAGATGAAAACACTGAGGGGGACACTGCATCTTCTGACACAGCGGTTACAGAGGATGTTGAGGCTGTTGATGATTCCGTTGATTTCTGGGAACAGACCTCAGAGGACGGACGTGTAAGAAGTTATCTTACAGGTGACTGGGTAGATGCAGAATATGGTAGACAGAGACCAGTTGCTGTTATGATTGAGAATACAAAGGCATGTTTACCACAGTATGGTATTGGCAATGCTGGTATCATTTATGAATGCGTTGTTGAAGGTGGCATCACTCGTATGATGGCTATTTTCGATGATTATTCGGGCTTAGATCAGATAGGTAACATTCGTAGCTCAAGACCATACTACGTATATTTTGCCAGTGAATATGATGCGATTTACATGCATGCAGGTGGAAACCCAGCAGCTTTCGAGCTTATTGATGACAAGAACTTAGTTGACAATATTAATGCTCTTACAGTAGAAGGCTCAAAGGGCAGTGCTGCAACATACAGAACAGGTACATCTGAGCATACTTTATATACTAACTCAGAGGGTATTGATATCGGAATTGACAAGCTTGGTTACGATATGACACTTCCTTCAGACTATGAGCCACACTTCAAGTTTACAGCTGAAGGCAATAACCTTGAGAATGGTGAGGATTGTGAGGCATTTGAGCTTTACTACTACACAAATCACCCATATTGGATTTATAACGAGGATGATGGTTTATACTATCGTTACGAGTTCAACCAAGCACAGGTTGACGCTATAACAGGCGATCAGCTTACAGCAAAGAATATCATTCTTCAGAATGTTGAGTGGTTTACATATCAGGGATCTCAGTACTTAGGCTACATGCTTTCAAACAATACTGGAACAGGTAAGTACATCACAAATGGTAAGATGGTAGATATCGTTTGGTCAAAGGATGGCGATACAGATATTACACATTACTATTACGCAGATTCAGGTGAAGAGATTCAGCTCAACGTAGGTCAGACATGGATTCAGGCGTGCCAGGGTGGTTTCGAAGGTAACTACACAGGCGATAATACATTCTATGCTGACAAGTCAGATTTTAGTAAGGCAAATTAATTTTTATGGCTAGAAATTCAAGAAATCGCGATACTAGTTTTCTTATGCAAGGGTCAGTCCTTGCTATAGCCTCAATTATTAGCCGTATAGTGGGACTTTTATATAGAGTCCCACTTAAGGCTACTATAGGCAAAGTCGGAAACGATTATTATGGTACCGCATACGAGATATACAACATAATATTGCTTATTTCTTCTTACAGTATTCCGCTTGCAGTATCAAAGCTGGTTTCTGCTAGAATGGCAAAAGGGCACGTTAAAGACGCAAATAAAGTTTTGCACGGCGCCCTTCTTTTTGCGTTTGTGAGCGGTGGTGTAGCTTCTTTGGTTGTTTACTTTGGAGCAGAGTTCTTTACTGGAACTCTATTAAAGACACCTCTTGCAGCAATTGCTTTAAAGGTTTTAGCACCAACATTGCTTGTTGTTGCTATTCTTGGTGTAATTAGAGGATTTTTCCAGGGCTTGGGAACAATGATTCCAAGTGCTATTTCTCAGATAGGTGAGCAAATAGTTAATGCTATTGTTTCGGTTGTTGCTGCCAACATTTTATTCTCTTATGGGAAAAAGGTTGGAGGCGTTCTAGGCAATGAGAGCGGTTATGCTGCAGCATTTGGTGCGGCAGGAGGTACTTTAGGTACAGCTACTGGTGCTTTATTTGCTTTAATTTTCGTTGGCTTTATTTTCTTTGCATTTGGCAAGGTATTTAAGCGAATGATGAAAAAGGACAAGCATCGTAATACTGAAGGTTATTACGATATTATGTCTATTTTAATTATGACTATTATCCCAGTACTTTTAAGTACTACGGTTTACAATATAAGCTCAATTATTGATCAGGGTATTTTCAAAAATATCACTTTAGCTCAAGGCTATGAATCAAAAACTATTAGTGAATACTGGGGTGTATTTACAGGACAATACAAGGTTCTTATAAATGTACCTCTTGCAATTGCTTCAGCTATGGCAGCATCAGTTGTTCCTAGCCTTACTGCTGCATTTCACTCAGATGACAAGGAAAAGGTAAAGAGACAGATTAATATGGCTAATAGATTTGTAATGGTAATTGCTTTCCCTTGTGCCATAGGAATGATGGTTTTAGCGTCACCTATTATGCAGCTTTTATTTAGCGATGATGAAGCATCCTCTGCATTAATGCTTATAATTGGTGGATGCTCTATAGTATTTTATTCACTTTCAACTTTATCAAATGGTATTTTGCAGGGAATTGATAAGATGATTATTCCTGTTAAAAATGCTGTTATCGCACTAGTTGCTCATGTAGCTTTATTGTTTGCTCTTCTAGGAGTATTCCATTTGCACATTTATGCGGTAATTATTGCAAATGCATTTTATGCATTATTAATGTGTTTCTTAAATCAATCAGCTGTTTTGAGTTATTCTGGCGCTTATATCGATATTAAAAAGGTTGTAATTGCACCATTAGAGGCTTCAGCAGTTATGGGCTTAATAGTATTTTTACTATATAAAATGACTAATGCATTGTTCTCAATTTCTCTTTCGGCAGGAATGGCCAATGCTTTGGGCTGCATAATATCCATAATTGCAGGTGTAATTGTCTATTTCTTTGCATTGTTTTTCTTTAAAGGAATTGATGAGGAGACATTACTTAGATTTCCTGCCGGAAATAAGCTTTGTCAAATTGCGTACAATCTACATTTGTTGAGGTAGTTTTATGGAACAGAATAATAAACTATATGATTTGTGCATAGTTGGCGCTGGTTTTTCAGGACTTGTTCTAGCAATTGAGGTTGCTAGGGCAGGTCTTTTGGTCTGTTTAGTGGACTTAAATAGAGTGGTTGGTAGAAAAATTCTTTCAACAGGAAATGGAAGATGCAATTTTACTAATAGTAGAATGGGAAAGGACTATTATTACAGCAATAGTTCTTTAGATTTTATTAATGATAATCATAAGGATGTTGTCTCTTTTCTAAAGGATTTAGGTGTAGTAGAAAAGGATCTTGATGGTTATTATTATCCATTTACCAATCAGGCTAAGACAGTTAGGGATGCACTTGAAATCGCTGTAAATAATCTTGGTATAGATGTTTTTTTAGATAACAGAGTGACTGATGTATCTAAATCAAATGAAGATTTTACTGTAACCACAAATCGTCAAGTTATTAACGCCAGACGAGTTGCTATTGCTTCTGGAGGATTATCTGCAGCATCATTGGGTTCTTCCAAGATTGGGTATAAGATGGCCCAAAAATTTAAAATGCATGTTACGAAGCTTGCCCCATCATTAGTTGGACTCAAGTCAAATGACATTTGTTTAAAGGAGCTTGCTGGTGTACGTGCAGTGGGGGAAGTAAGCTATAGAGGCGCGAAATGTCAGGGGGAAATCCAGTTTAATAAGGACGGTGTTTCTGGTTATCCTGTTATGTGTATTAGCCGCTTTGCAGGACTAGATGAATTGGAAAAACATCTTTCAAATCTCCAAATTGATTTTGTTCCTTACTATTCAGATGCTGAATTGTTTAATAACATAAAGCTGCGTTTCGACAAAAGTGCCACGGAATCAATTGAAAATGCTTTAATTGGATTGTGCAATGAGAAAATTCTCGGAATAGTAATTAGTTATTCTCGCATATATGCTGATACGCAAGTAAACAAATTAGATGATGAGGATATCAATAATTTAGTTTTCAATTTCAAGCATTTTTCGTTGAATATTACTGGAACAAAGGGCTTTGATAGCTCGCAGGTCACTGCTGGTGGAGTTGATTTGTCGGATATAAATATAGAAACGATGGAATCAAAGCAATGCCAAAACTTGTATTTTACTGGAGAAGTATTAGATGTAGATGGAATTTGTGGTGGGTACAATCTAACATGGGCATATACATCTGCCATACTTGCCAAAAATGCAATTTTAAAAGGTAAATAGAATGATAAAAATAGATCAGTTAAAACTTAATGTCTCTGCTGATGAAAATCAAATTAAAGAGGCAGTTTGCAAAAAGCTAAAAATCAATATTAACGATATAAGGGAATTATCTGTACTAAAAAGATCCATAGATGCTAGAAAAAAGCCAGATATTTTTTATGTATATTCAATTGTCATTTCTCTTGATTCAAAGCTGGAAGGCAAGTTGTTATCAAGATTTTCTAAAGATAATAATATTAATCTCTATAACCCAAAGAATTATGCCGTACCTAAAAGTAATAATAAGTCTAGACCTATTGTAATTGGGGCTGGACCTGCAGGTTTGTTTGCAGCTTATATATTTGCACTTAACAATATGCAGCCTATTATTTTTGAAAGAGGTAAAAAGGTCGAGGACAGGACAAAGGATATACTCAAGTTTTGGGAGACAGGAGTGCTAGATACTCAATCAAACGTGCAGTTTGGTGAAGGTGGAGCTGGTACATTCTCAGATGGAAAGCTTAATACTTTAGTTAATGACAAATTGGGCCGCAATAAGTTTGTGCTTGAAACCTTTGTTAAATTTGGTGCAGATTCGAAAATCTTATACGATTTCAAACCTCATATTGGCACTGATGTATTAAAAAATGTAATTGCTAATATGCGTAATGAAATAATTGCCCTTGGAGGAGAATTTCACTTTGACTCAAAGGTGGAAGATTTTGTAATTGAAGAAAATTCAATTAAAGGCGTAATTTGTAAGGGCCAAACTTACTATAGTGATAATGTTGTCCTGGCAATTGGACACAGTGCTAGAGATACATTTAAATGTCTTTTTGATAATGGTTTTGCGATGGAAGCCAAGGATTTTGCTGTTGGATTTAGAATTGAGCATCCACAAGCGCTTATTTCAGAAAGTATGTATGGTCCAAGTTTTAGGGAACTAGAGCCAGCACCATATAAGCTTGCGGCAAATCTTGATAACGGACGAGGCGTCTACTCATTTTGTATGTGTCCAGGGGGATTTGTTGTTAATTCTTCATCAGAAGAAAATCGTCTTGTTGTAAATGGGATGAGTTATTCGAAGCGAGATAGCAATAATGCCAATAGTGCTATTGTAGTTACAGTAGGTGCAGATGAATTTGATAAGACTAATCCATTGGCAGGCATTGAATATCAAAGAAAAATCGAAGGGAAAGCCTTTGAACTTTGTGGCGGAAAGATTCCGCAACAGCTATTTGGCGATTTTAAGGATAAACATATTTCAAATAGTTACGGGGACTTTTCTTCAGAAACAAAAGGACTAACAGCCTTTGGTCCTTTACATGAAATATTTTCTCAGGAGATATCACAATCTATTATTGACGCCATGAGTATCTTTGGTACTAAAATAAAGGGATTTAATAGATTGGATTCAATTTTATCTGGTGTGGAAAGTCGAACTTCATCACCAGTTAGAATCAATCGCGATGAATTTTTCCAGTCCAATATCAAGGGACTTTACCCTTGTGGCGAAGGTGCAGGATACGCAGGAGGAATTACATCTGCTGCTATGGATGGTCTAAAGGTAGCGGAGGCTGTTATAGCAAATAATAATCAATAAACATGAATAGGTGGGAATAATTGTGGCAGAATACACTCCAATGATGCAGGAGTATCTTAAAACTAAAGCTGAATATGATGATTGTATTTTATTTTATAGACTTGGTGACTTTTATGAAATGTTTTTTGAGGATGCCAAGCTAGTTTCAAAGGAATTGGAACTTACTCTTACAGGGAAAGCTTGTGGCGCTGAAGAGAGAGCTCCTATGTGTGGCGTACCTTTTCACGCTGCTGATTCCTATATAAATCGACTTGTTCAAAGGGGATACAAGGTGGCAATCTGCGAGCAAGTTGAAGATCCAAAGGAAGCCAAGGGGCTGGTAAAAAGAGAGGTAATTCGTGTAGTTACACCTGGTACGAATATTGATCAAATGGCCCTTGATGAGGATAGCAACAACTATATTATGTCCTTGTATTATGCAAGAGGTGTATTTGGTGTTGCATCCTGCGATGTTTCTACAGCAGATTTTTATTTAACAGAGGTAAATAGTGTTAGAAAATTAATTGATGAACTGTTTAGATTTAATCCGGCAGAGATTATCTATTCAAAATCTGTATTTGAGTCTGGAATGGATATTAACGATGTAACTGAAAAGCTTACCTGTGCCAGCTCACTGCTTGATGAATCAAATTTTGATGATGCTATTTGTACTAAAGAAATCCTAAAGCACTTTAAGGCTCACTCTCTAGAGGGACTTGGATTAATTGATTTTCCTGTAGGAAAGATTTCCGCAGGTTCTTTACTTGCGTATTTAAAGGAAACCCAAAAATCCAACCTTTCTCATTTGACTCATATTACGCCATACACTGATGGCAAATTTATGCTTATTGATAATTCCACACGACGTAATCTTGAGCTGACTGAGACTATGCGCGATAAACAGAAGAAGGGCTCTTTACTTTGGGTTTTAGATAAGACGAAAACAGCCCTTGGCGCACGTCAATTAAAATCGTATATTGAGCAGCCTTTAGTTTCTGTAGACGAAATTATAAAGCGTCAAGATGGAATTGAAGAGTTAATAAATAAAATGATTGATAGAGAAGAACTTAGAGAGTATCTTTCTTCTGTATATGATTTAGAACGCCTTATCACAAAAATCACATATCAAGCTGCAAATCCTAGGGATTTGATTGCATTCAAACAATCTATAGGAATGCTTTCTCCAATAAAGACTATACTAAGTGGATTTAATTCTCATATACTTGCAAATATCAATGACGATATTGACGATATGAAGGATTTGTTCCAATTAATTGATCAGGCCATTGATGAAGAACCACCAATTTCTGCTAGAGATGGTGATATTATCAAAACTGGCTTTAATGAAGAAGTAGATAGACTTAGAGCCGCAAAGATTGACGGCAAAAAGTGGCTTGCCGACTTGGAGGCCAAGGAGAGGGACAAAACAAGCATCAAAAACCTTAAGATAAAATACAATAAGGTTTTTGGTTTCTATTTAGAGGTTACAAATTCCTATAAGGATTTAGTTCCTGATTATTATGTTCGTAAACAAACACTAACAAATGCAGAAAGATACTATACTCCTGAATTAAAGGAATTGGAGGATAGTATTTTAGGTGCTGAAGATAGACTTAATACTCTTGAGTATGAGTATTTTAAAACTGTTAGAGATACTATCGCAGCAGAAGTTGATAGAATTCAGATTACTGCAAAGGCAATAGCTAGTCTTGATGCACTTACATCACTTGCAGTTGTAGCTGAGAAAAATCACTACATTCGACCAATAATTGACAATAGAGGAATAATCGACATTAAGGATGGGCGCCATCCAGTAGTTGAGCAAATGATTAATGCTGACCAATTTATTTCTAATGATTGTTATCTTGATTTGGACTCAAATACAATAGCAATTATTACAGGGCCAAATATGGCTGGTAAATCAACTTATATGCGTCAGATTGCTCTTATTGTGTTAATGGCTCAGATTGGTAGCTTTGTTCCTGCAAGCTATGCTCAAATAGGCGTAGTTGACCGTATTTTCACACGTGTTGGAGCATCTGATGATTTATCTACCGGACAATCTACATTTATGGTAGAGATGAATGAAGTTGCAAATATTTTAAATAACGCAACAAGCAAATCCCTTTTAATTTTGGACGAGATTGGCCGAGGAACTTCAACTTATGATGGACTTTCAATCGCATGGTCAGTTGTGGAACATATTGCGTATAATATTGGAGCAAAATCCCTTTTCGCAACACATTACCATGAATTGACAGAGCTAGAGGGGCAAATTAAAGGTGTTCACAACTATTGTATTTCCGTTCAAGAGCTTGGAGAGGATATTATTTTCCTTCGTAAAATTATTCCAGGCGGAGCTGATCAAAGCTATGGTATTCAGGTTGCTCGTCTTGCAGGATTGCCTGATGCAGTTCTTGATAGGGCTAAAACAATCGTTAATTCATTAAATGAAAATGATATTGCAGCTGTTTCTGACAAGATAGCCATAAGAGAGCATATAGAAGAAAAGCTTAAGGAAATTGAAGGAATTACAATTTCAGAGAATGAAGCAGAGATTATTGCTGGACTTAAGAATTTGGATGTAACAAAGATTACTCCTTTAGAGGCAATGAACTTGTTATATGAATTTCACAATAAGGTAAATGACTAATGGGAAAGATTAATGTACTAAGCCAAGAAACAATTGATAAAATAGCAGCTGGAGAGGTTGTGGAGCGCCCAGCATCTGTTGCTAAGGAGTTAATTGAAAACAGTATAGACGCAGGAGCTACTGCTATTTCTGTAGAAATAAAGGGCGGTGGAATTGAATATCTTCGAATAACTGATAACGGCTCAGGCATTGAGAAGGACCAGATTCCAGTTGCTTTTTTACGACATACAACTAGTAAAATTCAAGATGCTGCTGATTTAGATGATGTCCGTTCTCTTGGTTTCAGAGGCGAGGCGCTGTCCAGCATTTCAGCAGTCTCTAGAGTAGAGCTTATTACAAAAACAAAAGACAGCCTTTTAGGTGCAAATTATATTATCGAAGGGGCAAAGGAAATCTCGTTTAATGATATAGGAGCACCGGATGGTACAACCTTTATTATTAGACAGTTATTTTATAATACACCAGCTAGAAAGAAGTTTTTGAAATCTGAAAGTACCGAGGGAAGCTATGTATTTGATGTTGTGGAGCATCTAGCCTTATCTCACCCAGAGATTTCCTTTAAGTTTTTGCTTAATGGTAAGGAAAAGCTTATGACATCGGGAAATGGCGTTCTATCTGATACTATTTATCAGATATATGGCCGTCAGATTGCCTCAAATGTTTTGGATATTGAATATGAAGATGAAGATTTAATAATCAATGGTTATATTGGGCAATCTGTGATTGCAAGAGGGAATAGAGCCTTTGAGAATTTCTTTATCAATAACAGATATATTAAAAGCAATAATCTTTCTAGAGCTTGCGAGGAAGGTTATTATGGATTTTTAATGGGACACCAGTATCCATTTTTTGTAATTAATATTAATTTCAAGAATTCCGCTGTGGATGTTAATGTCCATCCTACTAAGCAAGAGGTTAGAATGGAGAATGAAGCTCAAATTTGTGAGCTTCTAACAAAAACAATTAACAATCGTCTTCGAAGAAGAGAAGATGTAATAGAGGCTCATATAGATGAACCAAAGGTTAATTACACACCTGTCGTTAATTCGTATATTGCTAGTGAGCCGGTTACTGAAACAAAAACTATTACAAAAGAACCTGTAGTAACAACTGCTTCTGTTTCTAGTATAAGACCTCAGGAGGAAATAATTCCTCCAAAAGTAAAGATGCCAGAGCCTTTTGAGGCGTCAAAACTTGCTCGAATCAAGGAATCTATTACACAGCAGATTCATAGCGATACTCCTTACGAGAAAAAATTTGCTGAAAAGAATAGAGGCGGGGAAAAATATGAACAAATTAGTTTCTTGAATAAAGAAGCTATTAAAGAGCATAAAATTATTGGACAGGTGTTTGATACATATTGGATTGTTGAATACGATGGAAATATGTATATCATTGATCAGCATGCTGCTCATGAAAAGGTTTTATTTGAGAAAACAATGGCACGGTTAAAAAATAACGAAATGACCTCTCAGCTTATGAGCCCGCCTGTCATTATTTCTCTATCACAGCAAGATATTCTCACATATGAGAATTATCATGACGCTTTTGAAAAACTAGGATATCAAGTTGAGTCCTTTGGTGGAAATGAGCTTGCTATCAACGCGGTGCCAGGTAATTTATTAAATCTAGATCCAAAGCAGTTTTTCCTTGAAGCCCTTGCTGATTGTGCTTCCTACAAGGCAAGTGATTCCTTCGATATAATTGTTGAAAGAGTTGCTTCTATGTCTTGCAAGGCTGCCGTAAAGGGAAATAATAGATTATCAATTCCGGAAATTAAAACCCTTATTGATGATTTATTAAAGCTAGATAATCCATATCATTGTCCACACGGAAGACCAACTATGATTTCCTTCTCTGAGTATGAGTTGGCAAAAAAATTTAAAAGGATTGTTTAATGAAAAATTTAGTCATTTTAACAGGTCCAACTGCTGTTGGAAAAACTGCATTATCAATTAATCTCGCCAAAGCTATAAATGGCGAGATTATTTCTGCTGATAGTATGCAGGTCTATAAAAAAATGGATATTGGAACAGCAAAGGTTATGCCTGAGGAAATGGATGGAGTTAGGCACTACTTAATAGATGCAATTGAACCTACTGAGGACTTTCATGTTGTAAGATTCAAAGAAATGGTTCAAGCTGCGATGGAAGAAATTTATGCAAGAGGTAAAACTCCTATTATTTGTGGTGGAACTGGATTTTATATTCAGGCTATTTTGTATGATATTCAGTTTACAGATCAAGAAATTGATTATGAATATCGTGAATCTTTAGAGCAATATGCTAAGGAATTCTCGCCAGAGGCTCTTCATAAAAAACTGGCTGAGATAGATGAAGAATCGGCAAATAACATTCCAGCTCCAAATGTTAAACGAGTAATTCGTGCTATGGAATATTATCATCAAACTGGTGAGAAATTCTCAGTTCATAACGCAAGGGAGCGGGAGAGAAAAAGTCCTTATAATTTTGCGTATTTTGTGCTAAATGATGATAGAGCATTGTTGTATAATCGCATAGATAAAAGAGTCGATATAATGGTTGAAGCCGGCCTTGTGGATGAGGTTAAGGAATTATTATCCATGGGCTGTAAAAAGGGCATGACTTCCATGGATGGAATTGGTTACAAAGAAATCATTTCTTACTTAGAAGGAGAGATGTCTTTAGAAGATGCCATTGAACTAATAAAAAAGAATTCAAGAAACTATGCCAAGAGACAATTAACTTGGTTCAGAAGAGAAAAAGAAGTAATTTGGCTGGATAAAACCAAGCTTAAAAATGAAGAGTCTTTACTTGCTTGTATTTTAACCAACCTTAAAGAGAAAGGAATTATAGAAAGTGTATAGTATTTATAAGGAATTTGGAATTTCTGAAGAAGTATACAATTATGGTTCAAACATAATCAAAGATTTAGAGACTAGATTTAAAGAAATAGATGAGGTTGCAGAGTACAATCAACTAAAGGTTCTTCGTGCTATGCAAGAACATAAAGTGGCTGCTGAGTGCTTCAATACATCAACTGGCTATGGATATGATGATGTTGGACGCGATACTCTCGAGAAGGTATATGCCAGCGTATTCAAGGCAGAGGATGCATTAGTTCGTCCACAGATTACATGTGGAACTCATGCATTAGCACTTGCACTTATGAGTAACCTTAGACCAGGAGATGAGCTACTTTCTCCTGTTGGAAAGCCATACGATACACTTGAGGAGGTTATAGGTATTAGACCTTCAAATGGTTCGTTAGCTGAATATGGTATTACATATTCTCAGGTTGATTTGCTTCCTGATGGAGGATTTGATTTCGATGGAATTAAGGCCGCTATCAATGAGCGTACAAAGCTTGTTACAATTCAGCGTTCTAAGGGCTATGCTAATAGACCAACTCTTTCTGTTGAGCGAATTGGTGAATTAATTTCCTTTATTAAAAATATCAAACCTGACATTGTTTGTATGGTTGATAATTGCTACGGAGAATTTGTTGAAAAAATCGAACCAATCGAAGTCGGTGCAGATATGTGCGTTGGTTCGTTAATTAAAAATCCAGGTGGCGGACTTGCTCCAATTGGCGGATATATCGTTGGAACAAAGAAATGTGTTGAGAATGCTGCTCATAGACTTACTTCTCCAGGTCTTGGAAAAGAGGTTGGTGCTTCTCTTGGTATTATGCAATCTTTCTACCAGGGATTTTTCCTGGCACCAACTGTAGTTGCTGGAGCTCTTAAGGGAGCGATATTCGCTGCAAATGTATATGAAAAGCTTGGTTTTTTATGCATTCCTAATTCTACAGAGCCAAGATTTGATATTATCCAGGCTGTTTCGTTCCTTAAGCCAGAGGGGTTAATTGCGTTCTGTGAAGGAATTCAGGCGGCAGCTCCTGTTGATTCTTATGTATCACCAGAGCCGTGGGATATGCCAGGCTATGATTCTCAAGTAATTATGGCTGCAGGAGCTTTTGTTCCGGGCTCATCAATTGAGCTTTCAGCTGACGGCCCATTAAGCACACCATACACTGCATTTTTCCAGGGAGGTTTGACGTCGAATCATGC